>ULTO01030868.1_pt1 | contig 28091 bp, 26 predicted proteins | sample 1957601 | NCBI WGS metagenome assembly ULTO01 (sample SAMEA4835734, study PRJEB28245) | human gut metagenome | biome: gut microbiome; material: fecal sample | place: Denmark | collected 2008 | reverse complement strand
AAAATACATCAACAACATTTTCAAACATCCCTCCCAGAGGCCCGCCTGTATAAACAGGCAGCTCCGAAGGATCATCTGTAAATATAATCATTTTCAGCAAAGAAATCACTTTATTGGAAAAATACTCATAAGAAAATTCCGGGCTGTACTGCTTCATCTGCCAGACAAACCGCGGACCGGATCCAAGAGAAGGCAAAAAAACCAGAGACCTAAACGCTCCGACTATAGTCTTTCCCATCAGAACAAGTAAAAAAACCTCCCCTCCGCTCATAGGCGCTACAAAGAGTGCAATAATAAGTGCAAACAGTATACTCATTATAAGATTTCCCTGGTAATCCGTCGGAAAATAGTAGCAATAAAACGCTATTCCAAAAAATTCTACAACTGCAGTAATTAACAGCCATTTCAAAAACGATATTATTAATTCTTCTTTTGTTAAACCGGGGTCCTCCAGAAAGTAATAATTGGAAACCTTAGGGAAAATATCGGATATTTTAAAGCATGCGCCGCAATAAGGGCAGCCTTTCTGCAGTTCGTCAATGGTTACAGCCGCGCCGCAGTCCGGGCAATTATACACATCGTTCCAAATAAGCTGCGGCGTATTGACATCGGTAACCGTCTGAAAGAAATTGATATGTTTGCAGTTTCTGTACGCTTTCTTCGTGCCTCTGAAAAATTTTCTTTCCATCTTGCAGCTGCGCCATTGAAGCGTACTGGTATAATGCTCGTCGCTCCAATTTTTATTTGTCCCTGTACCCTTTGGAAAATGACCTCTGGGCACAAATTTATACTCCATGGTCAGATCCTTCTTTTGAAGGCGTTCGTCCTGCAGCTCCAACGCATACTGGATATCCTGGTCGCCCTCTGAAGGCGCCTTTCCCGTCTTTGTATATTCCTCCAGACTTATGGCAAAATCCTCAAACGGACTGCCGTTGGAACGGGACCAGGTCGCTTCTCCTTTTTTCTGTTCCTTTTTCTCTTCCATAGCTTCTCTCCATGTAATTTATTTTTTAAGAGTGTTTTTTCCCGTTCCCGAACCAGTCAGCCTTATAATGTAAATAATGAGCCGGACAGCCCTTATTCCACGCCCATAAGCAGATTCATCACATACATTTCCAGACCTTCAAAATCTCTGTTTTCCACACATTTTTTCTGGAAAGTATAATCAAACTTATCCACCTTTGCTTCTAACGCCTTGAAAATCTTTAAGCTGTTTTCCAGATGCTTATAGCTGTCTTCATCTGTAGTGGTACGCATTGCTTTCACATCCAGTCCCACATATTCCCCATGGGAACCGTAGCCGTTTTCCTTCAATACCTTTACCTGATTGAAGGCAGCCCTTAAATTCTCTACGCCAAAGGCTTTGTCCTGGTCGTATTTAATGCCATTCTGGTCATTTAAATGAACGGTCATCAGCTTGCCCATGGCAAGGGCAAAACCGATTTCATGAGCCGGATCCAGTCCTGCAAGGATCGCATGGGCGCTCTCTAAATTGCCTCCTACCCTGTCAGGATCCGTAGTTGCGGCGGAAATCGCCATAACGTGCCCCATAGTGCCGCAGATGCTTCTGTCGATAGGCTCGTTGGGCTTAGGCTCAATGCAGACGCGGATCTTCGAATCATAGGCGAGCATCTTATTGATCGCTTCGATTAGCATCCTGGTAGCCCATACGGGAGATTTGCTTTCCGCACAGAGCGTCCCCTCCCTTGCCAGCCATAATACGATCATATCGCACCCTAACTCATTGGCTATATCAATAGAACGATATGCGCGCCACATTGCATATTCCCTGTCCTTTTCTGAGGTACTCATAAAACCGCCGTCTACGGTATGGGAATCCATCCAAAGCCTGGGAGCTACAAATTCCGCTTTTAAATGATACTTATCCAAAAGCTTTTTAACTTCCCTTGCTTTTTCCTTTATTTCCTCTTCCGTATAATCGTTGATGTTTGGGACGGCGTCATCGTCATGAAACTGAATAGCGGAAAATCCCAATTCCGCAAAACGTTTGATCTTCTCTTCAAATGCGATCTCATCCCTTGTTGCCGGTCCGTAGGAATCCGCTCCCGAGTGAACATTCCAGGGACCTACTGAAAATTTAAACTCTGACATAGCTTTCTCTCCTTTTCTTTTATTGCAATTATCTGCCTTGCTTTGCAGATACAGCTATTATTTTGCTGTCTGCTTTCTTAGTTTCCTCTTACCCTCCTATGCGCATAAGGATGTTTGATAATTACAATTATAAAGAAATCCTACGTCAAAAGCTTTGCGGGGTTTGCTTTTTTTAACAGACTAATTTGCTATTTTTTTACTACGCTTGTAACGATCCAGTCCTCGTCTCCCAGATCAAAGGCCTTCCCGCAGCCCGGGCAATATCTCTCCTTTGTGGCGTCAAAGCTCGCTCCACAGCCCTTACACTGTAAATGCTTAATGGAAAAATGCATATTCACAGGTTTCCCTATATTTCGTTTTACCTGCACGCAATATTTATTCCGCTTCTGGAAGATCCGCTTTCCGTTATCATAGAGATTGTCCAGAAAAATGTTGACCGCCACATAACAATACTCCCCTTCCACCCGGAAATTTTTTAACCCCACCGCACCGGTATAGAATACGTCCACCACATCTTCAAACAGATCCCCCAAAGGTTCTCCCGCATAGACCGGCAGATCCGAAAGTTCATTCGAAAAAATTATCATTTTCAACAGGGAAATCACTTTATTGGAAAAATACTCCCAGGAAAATTCCGGACTATACTGTTTCATCAAACGGACAAAACGCAGCCCCGAACCTATTGTGGGCACAAAAGGAACCGTCCGTGCCGACTCCCAAATGACTTTTCCCAGCAAAGCAAATGCAGATAAAAGCCACCCCAGTACGACTCCTCCCAAAACGCCTGAAAGCAATGCGGTAAGCAGAATTTGCCCCGGACTTTCCCCTGCCCCATAGTTTTTAAACAGCATATAAACAAAAAACAAAATTCCCGTAACCGCCATGAATTTCCCCATATATGCTTTAGACTCTTCCTCGGTAAAGCTGCCGTCCTCCAGAAAGTAATAATTGGATACCACGGGGAAAATATCGGACATCTGAAAACACGCCCCGCAATAGGGGCAGCCTTTCTGCAGTCCTGCAAAAGTTGTGGCAGCGCCGCATGACGGACAAGTATATACATCATCCCCCGCCAGATACGGTCCATTGACATCTGTGATCGTCTGGTAAAACATCGTCTTTTTCTGATTTCCGTATTCCTTTTTTGAGCCTCTGAAAAGATTTCTTTCCATTTTACAGCTGCGGCATTCCAGCCTGCTTGTATAATGCTCATCCTTCCATTTTCTGAGCGCTTTGTCTTCTCCGGCAAAATGTCCCCTGGGCACAAAACTGTACTGCATGGTCAGGCCTTTATTTTTCAAGCGTTCATTTTGAAGCTCCAGACCATACCGGATATCCTGGTCCCCTTCCGGAGGGATCTTCCCCGTCCTTGTATAATCCGCCAGATTTACCGCAAATCTTTCAAACAGGCTCCCGCCGGAATCGGACCATGCCTGATCTTTACTTTCCTTTTTCATCCTCTTTTCTCCCGTATTGCCCTCAAAAATCTTACTCCCATACCTGACTTGATAAAACAAACTCCTTTATATATAATCATATCACATTCCCATATGTTTACAATAAAGATAACGGGTAGTTCTGGTTGCATTCGGCGCAACTTATATTTACCCCAATTCTTACTAATATTGAAAAAGCAAATATGCCCGCCTTAAATACCGTCCACTTGGATTTTTATCTGTATAGACCATTTAGATTTTTATCTGTTCATTGTGCGTATATATTGCATATGCTATAATTTTACATCATAAATCAAAAGAAAGAGCTGAAGATGCTGATGGAAAACGGTCCTTTAAAGAAGAACAACAATGAATACGAGGTCATAGAACACAAGATCATTAAAAATTTCAAAGTGTTTTTGGTAAGCCTTGCCTATCGCACGCCTCATGTCCACAGCGACTTTGAGTTTAATTTTCTCCTTGAAGGCAGCGCTCTTGTTATCTGCGATGGTATTGAAAAGACCTTTCATGCGCCGGATTATTTTGTGGTAAATCCTTTCACGCCCCATGAGATCCGCACGGAAAGCCCGGCTTTGTTTCTTTCCATTCAAGTGCAGACTTCTTTTTTTAAGAGCTATTTCCCCGCCGTATCCCATATGGAATTTGCCTTCTGCGGCGCACCCAATGACCCGTCCCCTATGTTTTCTTATGCCGTCTCATTGGCAAAACAGTATTTTAAGGAAGAACCCGGCTTTGAGCTGTTCTGCGCAGCCAGGCTCAATGATATTTTTTATTACCTGATTACCTCCATGCCCCACCAGACTGTCAGCAATGCAGTCCACCAGAAGCAGAAGCAAAACTATAAACGGATCCGGCGGATCTCTGATTATATTGACGAACATTACAGCGAAAAGCTGCTGTTACGTGACGTTGCGGAAACAGAAGGTCTTTCTTTGACTTATCTTTCGCATTTTTTCAAAGACCGCTTCCAGATGAGTTTTCAGGAATATCTTATGCGCCTAAGATGTGAAAAAGCCCGCCAGCTTTTATTGCTGACGGACCATAACCTTTTGGAAATCTGTCTGGAATGCGGCTTTTCCGATATTAAATACTTAAACAAGGGATTTCTTGAAATTTATAAAACCTCCCCCAAAGAGCTTCGCAGGCAGTCTCCCAAAAAAGAAATCTCTTCCGGCAAAAGTTTTCTTCAGAGCACCCAGAAGTTTCTCTCTGCAGAGGACAGTTTAAAAATTTTGGAGGAGAGTTCCCTGACAGGTTTTTGTGTTTCATGTCCTAAAACTTATGCTAAAGAATTTTCCCCTGCATCCGATATATATAGAGAGAAATAAGTGACAGGCTATGGAGAGCGTATTTTCAGGGAACGGAGTTCCTAAAATACGCTTTTTATTATCTGTATCTTTTCAGAAAGGAAGATTATTATGATGACAATACCGGAAATAGAAACGGAACGTAAAGTATCGGGCGAATATAGCGGAATGAATAGGATACAGAATGAGGGTGCTGCGGCATTCAAGGATATGCTGCTTTCTGCTATAGGAAAGGACCCTGATAAGAAAGCGCCTTACAGCTATCTGGCAAAAGACGGCATCATTGACTACAATGGGGTAATCTTTGTCTGCGATTACGAACACAATGCATTGTGCCTCGGCGATGTGAGCAACCCCAAAGATGTTATCTATGTGGCGTTGGAAAACGGCGGCACATTACAGGTAAACAGGGACAATATCGGCGATCTGTCAAAAGCGATCGGCATGTTCTCTCCTGAGGATGTAAACCGGATTCTGCGTGCAATCTCCAAAGACGCCCAATGTAAGAGAAATCTGCTGGAGATCGATGAGGCGAAAAACAGCATTGGAGAGGCGGAAGAGAAAGAATAGTACCCAATCAAATCGCAAAGGTCGGAAAGGCCCCCGACACACTCGCAAGAGTACCTGAGATGATGGATACGCCGCCCATCTTGCGATTTGATTAAAGAAGGGGGTATCGCAAAATAACTTAAAAATAGTTATGGAGCGATGCTCCTTTTTAAACAGCCGTTTATCCCAAAAATATCTTCATCATTTTCTCATAGCTTACCAGTTCCACATTCCCTATTCTATCGGCTTCCTCAATACACCCCTTTGTAAACCCTAATTTCGCAAACAGATAATAGTAACAATTTTTGTATGAAAAAATTTCGCTGCGTTTTACCAATGTCTTAAGAACGCCGACATCCACTTTTTCATTTGTCCATTTACATTCGCCGAAAAGAGCCGTATTTTTATCCTGCTGGCCCATAATGTCAATCTCCGCTTGACTTTTCTCTGCCGGATCATTTCCCCACCAACGGCCGAGAAATGTAAATTCTATAGGCAAATCCCCAAGAAGAAGCCGTTTCCAAAGATACTGCTTGCAGATTTCCTCAAAAACCTTTCCCATATAATCAGAGAGCTGTGGCTCAATGCGCTTATACACGAGGTCAGCCGCCCCTCTGGCAATTACAGCATTATTTTCTGATACAAAACGATACCAGAAGCGGAACATATTATCTTCAATAGAATAAACAGACTTTCGGGAGGCAGTTTCGCCGTATGGCGCTTCCTTTTGAACAATGCCGAGATTGATAAGGTTTTTTATATAAACAGAACATACATTAGTATTTTCTCCAACTTTATTAGAAATCTCTGACATCCGGGAAGCACCGGATGCAATAGCCGTAATGATCGCCGTATATATTGCCGGCTCCCGAACCTCTTGTTTCAAAAGATTTACCGGTTCTTCATAAAGAAAAGAAATCGGATTCAAATAAGTATTCTTTATATTATCTTCTATGCTCAGCCTATCGTCCATCTGGAGCAGATATTGGGGTGTCCCTCCTGCGATGCCATAGACAAGCGCCTTATCTTCCGCTGAAAAACCGGAAAAGTAACGGCATGTTTCTTCAAAGTCAAAGGGAAGCACCTTCATCTGCGCCGTTCTCCGTCCATAGAGCGGCGACTTGTAGGCAAGGACTTGATCTTCCATATAAGAAGTAGAAGAACCACATAGAATCAGCATTAGCTTAGAAGTTTCTTTATACTTATCAATCAGAAACTGTAATGTGAAGGCAAGACTCTTTGAAGAGCGGGCAGCATAAGGATATTCATCAATCACAAGAATCAACGTCTCATTTTCTGCAAGCTTAAACACATATTCGAGAGCTGCCTGAAAAGAGAGAAATGACGTCTCCATCCCCATTCCGTTGCTGTATTCAAAAATACTTCTGCTGAAATTTTCAAGATTCTGTTTTTCATTGCTTTCAATGCCCATGAAGTAAACAGCCCTTTTATCATTTATGAACTGATTAATCAGCGCCGTCTTTCCCACACGACGGCGACCATAAATTACGGCAAACTCAAATTTATTTGATGCATACAATTTTTCAAGCGCTTTCAGTTCACGTTCCCTGCCAATAAACATTGTGGCACCTCCACTCCGGTTTAGGCACAGTATATCTCACAATTTCAAATTAGTCAAGTACGATTTGGCAAATCATACTTGACTATTCTGCTGTTTCTACCATCCCCTTATACTCCTTCCTCTTCAACTCCTTAACCATCATGCAGGCTGCGATTACACCTGCGCCGCCATCCGCCACGGGACCCGCGTACATGATTCCGTCAATTCCCATAAACAAGGGGAAAATCACGATCAGCGGAAGCAAAAGGATGATCTGTCTGGTAAGAGCCAGGAACATGCCTCTTTTGGGCTTTCCGATCGCCGTAAAGAAATTGGATGAAATAGGCTGCAAAAAGTTGATAAAGGTAAAAAACAGATAAATTCTGAAATAGTTGATGGCAAACTGAAAGTAGGCATCCGATCCGTTCCCAAAGATGGAAATGATCTGTCTTGGTATAAGCTGAAATGCCAGAAACGCTACAAAGGACATGCAGAAACCACAAATGACCGCACGCCTGTAAGCGGTCTTGACCCTGTCATATTTAGCCGCACCGTAGTTAAAGCTGACAATAGGCTGTAAGCCTTGTGAAGTGCCGATGACAAAGGACATAAATACCTGGTTTACCTTTGTGATAATGCCCGCACAGGCAATGGGGATAGCCTCCCCGTATACAGAAAGGGCGCCGTAATATTTCAGTGATTTATTCATAACGATCTGCACGATCATCATGGAAAGCTGGTTGCTGCAGGGCGCCGCGCCTAAGGACATGATCCTTGTTACATATTCTTTCCGCACCTTAAGGTGCTTCTTTTCCAATTCTACAGATTTGCAGTGCATCAAATAGGAAAGCGCCAAAAGCGCCGAAATCATCTGCCCGATAACGGTAGCAAGGGCGGCTCCCGCCATTCCCATTTTAAAGCCGAACACAAATAAAGCGTCCAGGATCGTATTGACAACTGCGCCTGTCAGGTTACAAGCCATAGTCATCCGCGGACTGCCGTCCGCACGGATCAGATGCCCGCCTCCCGTGGCAAAGATCACAAAGGGAAAACCAAAGGACACGATCCTCGTATATGTCATGGCATAGTTCAACACATCAGCCGGGGAACCGAAAAACACCATCAGCTGTTTTAAAAATATCTGCGTGATCAGACACAGGACCACGCCGCAGGAAAACAGCATAACAGCCGCATTTCCCATATAATAAACAGCCCTTTCCTTATCCCCTTTTCCCATGGCAAGATTAAAAGCGGATGCTCCTCCGATGCCGAACAGCAGTCCGATGGCAATGCAGGAAATGGATAACGGGAAGGAAATATTTGTGGCCGCATTTCCCAGCCCGCCCACGCTTCTTCCGATAAAAAACTGATCTACGATATTGTATAAAGAACCCACCAGCATGGATATGATGCTGGGTATTGCAAACTGTAAAAGAAGCGTATTGATTTTTTCTTCGCCCAATGCATTTCTGTCCGAAACCGTTTTCATTTTATCAACTCCTGTTTACTATCATAACATCTTTTCTTAAAAAGTGTAAATCAGCACTTGCATTTTATGGAATAATTTTGTATTATATATATCCATGGTAGCATTATGTAGCATGCTACAATCGTTGCAGATATACGGAGGTCTTCCATGAATGACACAGTACTTCTATTAAAGAAAATAAGTAATCGGATGGAGTGTAACAGAAACCGCTCTTTAAAAGAACTGGGGCTGACCGCTACACAGCTGGATTTACTTTACTACCTGTATAAACACCGGGAAAAAGAAAATACCCTTTCCGACATTACCTCTTTTTTCGGCATTCAGCATACAAGTACGATTCATGTTTTGAAAATACTGGAGCAGAAGGGTTACATTTATAAAATGCCTACCAAACGGAATCCCCGCTTCAAAAATATCTGTCTGACAGAGAAGGGACTTCCTCTGATGGAACAATTCAATGCCAACATCGCCGCTGTAAACCGGCAGATATTTTCCGGCATTACAGAGACAGAGCAGGAAGAGCTGGACCGGCTCTTGAATATTATTTACAAGAATTTGAATAACATCTCATAAAATACCCGGCAATCACAAAGCGCCAAAACAGCAATTTCTAAAACGGCTGCTGTTTTGAAATATGCTTTCATGATAATAAATTACAATCGAGAGGAGACAGAATCATGCAGGACAACACAACAGAAATTTTCAGGGATGCACCCGTTCCCAAGGCGGTCTTTACCAATATCATTCCCTCCATTATCAGTATGATCATGGTTTTGGTTTATAACCTTGCGGACACTTTTTTTATCGGACAGACAAAAGACCCTTATATGGTAGCCGCCGTTTCCGTAGCAACTCCCGCTTTCCTTATTTTTATGGCGATCGGTATGCTTTTCGGTATCGGAGGCACTTCCTTGATTTCCCGTATGCTGGGAGAAGGAAAACCGGATAAGGCAAAAAACACCTCTGCCTTCTGCTTCTGGACAGGCGCTGTAATCGGTATTGTTTCCATGATTTTCATATGGATTTTTGTGACTCCCATCTGTCGCATGGTAGGAGCCAGCGACGATACCTTGGGCTATACCTCCCAGTATCTGAGCATTGTTGCCGCCGGTATTCCATTCCTGATTGTAGGAAACAGCTTCAGTAATATTATCCGTGCAGAGGGCAAGCCCCAAAAGGCCATGATCGGTATGGTAATCGGAAACCTGATCAATATCGTGCTGGACCCCATTATGATCCTTTTCTTACATTGGAATGTTGCAGGCGCCGCCATTGCCACAGTGATCGGCAATGTCTTTGCCGCTGTTTATTACATTTTCCATTTGGTATCCAAAGATTCCATGCTTTCCATCCGTTTAAAGGATTACAGGGCAGGAGACAGGATTGCATCAGGCGTGCTCGCTATCGGTATTCCCGCTTCATTAAACAGTATCTTAATGAGCGTCTCCAATATCATCATCAATAATATGATGAAAAAGCACGGAGATATGGCAGTGGCCGGTCTGGGCGTTGCCATGAAAGTAAATATGATCGTCGTTATGCTGTTGATCGGTTTAGGCACAGGTATCCAGCCTTTACTGGGATATTGCTTTGGCGCAAGGAACAGAAAGCGTTATCTTGCGGTTTTAAAGTTCTCTTTAATACTTGCCTTCTGCATGAGCGCAGTTATGACCGTCATCTGCTATTGCGGGGCCAGCCCTTTAGTGCGGGCGTTTCTGGATAACCCGGAAGCTTTTGATTTTGGCATGTCTTTTGCCAGGATCTATATCTACTCCGGACCTATTATCGGGATCCTTTTTGTACTGATCAATGCCATTCAGTCCACCGGAGCTGCGCTGCCTTCCCTCATTCTGTCCATCAGCAGGCAGGGACTTTTATATATCCCCACTCTACTGATTTTCAGAAAGCTTTTTGATACGCCAAGGATGCTTGCGATGTCCCAGCCCGTAACGGATTATCTTGCCACAACCCTTGCCGCCGTACTGTTTATCATAACCTATCGGAAATACTTTAAGAACTTTGATAAAAACGCACAGGTTGAAGCTTCTTTAGAAACCGAAGTCTATTCTACAGATACCACTTCATAATCCTGGTCCTCGACGGCTTTTTTTAGAATTTCATCTGCTACAGGAGCATTGAATGTAAGGACAGCTGTTCCCGCCTCATGGCTGACAACAGCCTCCTTAACCTCCGGCAGGGCTTCTAAAGCCTTTTTTACCCTCGCCTCACAGTGTCCGCACATCATTCCGTTGATCTTCATTGTTTTTTCCATGTTCATTACCTCTTTTCCTTGATTTATATTTTGTTGCTTTTCTTTGCTCTGTTTTTCTTCTGCAGGACTTGCATTCTCCTGGACACTAACTTTTGAATCCCCTCTTTTTCTGTCCCTCTTTGTACTCCTCAGATCAAAAAAGTTCAGGCGCAGTGCGTTGGTCACTACACAAAAGCTGGATAAACTCATTGCCGCAGCCCCGAACATAGGATTTAATTTTAAACCGAACAAAGGATACCATATTCCTGCTGCTAAAGGAATCCCGATAACATTATAAATAAATGCCCAGAACAGGTTTTCGTGAATATTCCTGAGGGATGCCCTGCTTAAACGGATTGCCGCAGGAACATCCATCAGACTGCTCTTCATTAAAACAATGTCCGCCGCCTCAATGGCGACATCCGTCCCGGCTCCAATGGCAATTCCAATATCGGCTCTTGTCAATGCCGGCGCATCGTTGATGCCGTCTCCCACCATAGCGGTCTTTCTGGCCTTTCCCTTTTTTCCGTTCCCGGAAGAATTTTCCCTTTCTGACAGCCTCCTGATAACGGCTTCCTTTCCATCGGGCAGAACCCCGGCTATTACTTCGTCCACGCCCGCAGATGCCCCGATCGCCCGGGCCGTCCGCTCGTTGTCTCCCGTCAGCATGACTACACGGATGCCCATATTTTTAAGCTGGGCTATAGCTTCTTTACTGTCTTCCTTCATGGTATCGGCAACGGCAATGATTCCCTGAAGTCTTCCTTTTTCAGCAAAGAATAAGGGGGTTTTCCCCTGACCGGAAAGAATTTCCGCCTGCTTTTCCATTTCTTCGGAAACCTCTGCTTTTGTTTTGATAAAGCTTAAGTTACCACCTGCTAATTCTTTTCCCTTTAATGTTCCTACAAGCCCGTTCCCGGGAATTGCGCTGAAATTATCTACCCCTTCTTCCTTTAGTCCTTTTTCGTCTCCATAGGCGATAACCGCCCTCGCCAGAGGATGCTCGCTTTTACTTTCCAGTGCATAAGCAAGCTTCATCAATTTCTCTTCCTCATTCTCCAAAACAGACAGGATATCCGTCACCTTCGGCTGACCGCTTGTGATCGTTCCTGTCTTATCCAGGGCAATAACCTCTATTTTTCCTGCCTCTTCCAGGGAAACGGCATTTTTAAACAGAATACCGTGCTTAGCTCCCATACCGTTACCTACCATGATCGCTACTGGCGTGGCCAGTCCCAATGCACAAGGGCAGCTTATGACAAGAACGGAAATCCCCCTTGCCAGCGCAAAACCGATGCCCTCCCCCGCCAAAAGCCAGATAATAGTTGTTACAAAAGCAATGCCTATGACCACCGGTACAAATACTCCCGACACCTTATCCGCCACCTTGGCGATAGGCGCCTTGGTCGCCGCAGCATCGCTTACCATCTGGATGATCTGGGATAAGGTAGTATCTTCCCCTACCCTTGAAGCTTCACACCGGATAAAGCCAGACTGGTTTATGGTTGCTGCAGAAACAAAATCCCCTTCTGCCTTATCCACAGGAATACTTTCTCCCGTCAATGCAGATTCATCCACAGCGCTGCTTCCTTCTATTATAATGCCGTCTACAGGAATATTCTCTCCCGGACGCACAACAAAAATATCTCCCTTTACCACCTGGTCGACGGGAACTGTTACCTCCTCCTGATTTCTGACTACAACTGCCGTTTTCGGCGCCAGATCCATCAGACTCTTTAATGCGTTGGTAGTTTTCCCTTTGGAAAAGGATTCCAGCATTTTCCCCAGCGTGATCAATGTCAGAATCATCGCGGCGGATTCAAAATAGAACTCATGCATATAAGTCATGACCGCCTGATAATTGCCTGATAGCTGGGCGTCCGTCATGGCAAACAGCGCATAGGTGCTGTATACAAAGGACGCTCCCGCACCCAATGCCACCAGCGTATCCATATTGGGAGAGCCGTGCCGCAAACCTGCAAATCCGCTGATAAAAAATTTCTGGTTGATGACCATGATCGCAATCGTAAACAACAGCTGTATGAGACCTATGGCAATATGGTTCTCCGAAAGCCTATCCGGCAGAGGCCATCCCCACATCATATGTCCCATGGAAACATACATAAGAGGGAAGAGGAAACATAAAGAAATGATAAACCGCTTTCTTATTACAGGCGTTTCTTTATCCTCCAAAGGATTGCCTGCCGCTTCTGCCCCTTCCTTATTTTCTTTTCCTTTTAAAGCCGCCCCATAGCCCGCCTTCGTTACCGCATCTATAATATCTCCGGAAGAAGCCGTACCTTCCACGCTCATGGAATTGGTCAAAAGGCTTACCGTAACCCCGGACACTCCCGGCACCTTGCATACGGCCTTTTCCACATGAGCGCTGCACGCGGCACAGCTCATTCCCGTAACCTTATATTGTTCCATAGCTTTCTCCTTTATATTTCTTTCTGACCTTCCATAAAATTATCCTTTTGCTTTCCTGTTATTTCATCAGTTTTTGTATCATTTTAACAAGTTCATCTATTACTTCATCATCGCCTTCACGGATTCCGTCGGCGACGCAGGTATGGATATGGTTTGACAGCAAAACCTTGTTAAAGCTGTTTAAAGCTGCGTTTGCCGCTGCACTCTGAGTCAGTATATCCACACAGTAAGCATTTTTTTCCACCATACCCTTTATGCCCCTGATCTGCCCTTCGATCCGATTCAGCCGGTTCAGCAAATCCTTATATTCCTCTTCCTGCCTCTGCTTTACTTTTATCTCTTTTGCCATTATCCTTTAGTATTCCTCTCTTTCCTTTACTTTATGAAATATCATTATCTTATATCTCTGCCGTTTCTGTATCATTGCTTTGTATTCATATACCTGTTTTCTTTTGTCATCCATTATTATATACCCCCTATGGGTATATTGCAACGGTAAAAAAAGCACGCAGTCAACAACGCTGCGCACTTCATTCTCTATATAAAGCATCTTATGCCCTCTGTTTTCTTTTTTCATATCTTCCCGGATTCTTCATCTCGTTTCTCTTTAAGACCATTTCTCCAAAGGCACAGATCTTATCCGCCATATTGATCAAAACCGCCTCTCTGGATCTGGGAAAGTGCCAGAATGTCAAGGGCCACATATGGCTGCGGATAATATTCTTCTCAAGATCCGACAGTTCGAACCTTTTTTCAGCATTCTTAAGGGCGGTCTGGGGATGTCCGAACCAATGCTCTTTTGTGCCTACATTTTCATTCTCCCTTGCACAGTATAAATAATAATCATGGAGCATAGCCCCTTTTGCAAGGCTGCTTCCATCCACATTCAAGTGAAATCTGCGGGACAGGTCATAGGCACAGACTGCGACCCTCGAACTGTGGTCAAAAAGATTGGATATATTATGGTTGGAATATTTCTTCAACTCCTGTATGGTGGGATTTTCCCTGAGCCGGATAAAAGTATCCCAGAATTCTTCCCTGTTACGCTTTTCTTTGCTTTTCATCACATTTCCCCATTCCTTCAAACACGTTAGAACCATTCCTATATTAAAATACTTGCCATATCAGAACACCTTATACATCGTCCTCACTCATATATATTCTATTGTAACACTTATTTTTACCAAAACAAAAGAACCTATGAAAAATTTTATAAAAAATTCTCACAGGTCCTTTGCTTATGCATTCGTCATTGCATACGTACTTTAACAAATTACTTCAAAATAAAACAAATAAATGTTTTATTTCATATATGATACAAAATCACTAAACCGCCAGGTCCACATGCTGAACGGTGCCTACACCGCCGCTTTCCTTTAAGTAAACCCCGGTCTTGCGGATAATCCCGTTTGTCTGCTGGGTTGCCTGATTATTCAGGGAAAATTCCGTCTGGGCGCTTCCCAGATAGATAGCCCCCACATCGGCATCCTTTAAATTCATCAAAACGTCTTTGCCGTTTTCATCCTTTGTCCAGACCTTTAAATCCTTGAAAACGCTGTCAGCCTCATCGATCCAGCCGTTACCGTCTTCATCATAAGCTGCTAAATCCCCAAAGCCGTCGCCGCTCTTTGTTCCGAACAGCTCAGAACCGTCGTTGATTTTGCCGTCTCCGTTTTTATCCAATGCCAAAAATCCGCTTCCGCGTCCCGCAAAGGAAATTTCCTCTTCCTTGCCGTCCGCATCCAGATCGAACAAAAACTTCATATCGGATACGCTTGCCACATTGGAATCCAGATTGATGACCAACGGATCCGTCACGATATAATTCTGCTGTGTAAAAGATTCATATTTTGCACAAAAAGCCCTGGACATCTCAACCGATACGCCGAAATTAATCTCCCGGCCGTCTGCCGTTTTTGCCAGGCCCGTGGTCTGGAATGACGTAAACTCAGCTTCCGTTACAAATCCTGATGTAACCGTTGTTCTGGTCCACACATTGCCTCCCCGATTGGGCGCAACTGATGTTAAATCTATTGCTGAGGCTGCCGCACGATAGGAAGATGCACTGTAAGATGCAGATGCAGCCATTCCGTATCCTGAAGAAGACTGTGCCATTCCAAAGGACGAGGATGCTCTTTTGTAATCCGACCGAATCTGCTTAATGCTGTTCAAAGTATTCCACGGATTTTTTCCTTCCTTAAATCCGTTTAACGCCCGCAGCATCTGACGCAGCATCTCCAGCTTCTGTTCATACCTGCTCTTAGGCCCATCCGTCCATCTGGGTGTTTCCTGTTCCCTGATCCTGCCCTGGTCGAACATCTTCTGATAATTCTCCTGCTGTTTCTTTTCCTGGGCCTCTCTCTTCTGCTCCTGATATTCCTTCAATTGCTCAGAAAGGCTTTTTCCTTCAGGGGAAACCTCCAACTTGACTGCCTGCCCTGCTTTTTCGCTGATGCTCTCGCTGTGCAGCATCTCGTAATGAATGTACTCCCTGTGGGAAGACATTCCTACTTTGCTGGAACTGATAATCATGGTATCGACTCCTTTCTAACCATTGATTCGTAAAGGGTAATTCCTTTTACCCGTTATTATTCAATTTTTATTTTTTAGATAACTGCTTTTGCCAGATAATTATACAGTAGTCTTTAAACTTGCTGCATAATCGTCAAAGAGCTTCTCTGTTGCGTCATAAGTCCTCTGGCTGATATCAGGAAGCTTCTGGCCCCAGGTATTTGTAGCCATCTTAAAGCCCTTTTCAAATGCCTTGCGCATTTCTTCCATTTTTTCTCCGTCTCCGCCTGTTAAAGCCTTTGCGAAGTCAAAGATCCTCTGGGAAGTCTGGGATACGCCCCAATAACCGTCGTCTGCAATATCCTTCTGCGCCTGTGCCTTTGTTGCAGGATCTACGGTAAACTTACCGCTTGCCAAAAATCTCCACATATCGTCGGATTTGCCGATGGCAACGCCCTGCTGGCTCATCATCTTATGTACCAGATCGGTCATCTGTTTTGCGCGGGCTTCCGAATCAGCCTTTAACTGTGCAACGATGGCGGAACGGTCAACAGCCGCTTTTCCCGCTTTGGAAGGCTCATATACTGCGCCGGGCTTTTCAGCAGCGGTCTTTTCCTCCGCCTGTTTTGCCTTAGCCGCCGTATTCTCATAATTGCTGTATGAATTTGTATAATTATTTACTCCGCTTACTCCACTCATGAATTTCCTCCATTCTGCCGTTTCCTCACGGCTTATCAAATTTTAATGTTTAGAACGTATTATCAAAAAGATAACCGTTAGAAGTTAATTTCTTGTAATCGGCATTGTTGGTGTAGGAGCTTCCGCCTACGCTTGTTCCCTGAACCGCCGCATTGCCGATCTGGGAAGCTTTCTGAACCACCCGGTCCGCAAAGGATCCCGCTCCCTGGAACAATACCTTTAAAGTATTCATGTTTGCTTTCTGCAGGACATCCTTGTCTACTTTTAACTTATTATCCTCGCCAACGGTAATGCCTACTTTCGCCAGAAGCTTGGAATTCGTTTCTGTCAACTGGGTAAGCCATGTGGCATTTCTCAAAACCTTCTTGTTGTCGCTTTCTCCCGTAGCCCCTACAATGGCATTATAACTATCCACAAAAGAGTTGACCGCTTTTGTGATAGCCTCCCAGTCATAGTCTACCTTTTCTGTTTCTTTGCCTGTCTTCTCGTCCTTGGTCTTAATGGTCTTTTTCTCAAATAAATCCTCATCCATTAAGTCAAGCATGGAATTCTTCAGATTGTCCGCCTTTGTCTTTAACAGGGACAACTGTTTCTTTTCGGTCTCGGACGTCTCGGCACTCTTGTCAGCATCCTGTTTTTTGTAGTAAGCCTTTAACAGTTTACCGTAGCTGCCGCTCTTAATGCTCATATAGTCTGTCAGACTGAAAGCATTATTGTCCGTGCCCGAAGTTCCCATCATACTACTGAATACATCAGTGTAGTTGGTGTTCACGTTTGTCATAGTATCATCCTCCTTGATTAAAATATTTCAAATAGCAAATCCATTTGCTAATCTGTCATATTGTATTTCGGATTATTTCCCATAATCCTTAGCTAATTTTGGAAATTTTATAAATTTTTTTAAAATTTCTCTCATATTTTTATATCAAATGGCCGATATATATGATTTTTTTCATCTGAGGGCATTTCTCCGGCCTGAAAATATATATTTTCCGTCTCTGCAGCCGGTCTGTTCTCCGTCAGCTCCACGCCCTCTTCCAGCGCCTTCTTTGCACCTTCCTCCTGGAGCTTTTCCATATCCTCATCCGGCAGGGTTTCTTTGGCCGCCTCAAGCTCCTCCATAACCTTCAGCGTTTCGTCAAGTTCATCCATGATCTCGGAAAGCATACCGTCCTCTTCCTCCACGCCCATGGCTTCCTCCACCAGATCCTCTTTTCTCTCTTCCTTCGTTTTGGGCTTGGAATCCTCCGCTGCCTCGGCAATCTTTTCGCCTGTTTCTTTTGCCTCGTCCATCAGATGATACATCTGTTCGTTATTGTACGCCGCTTTTACAGCTGCGATCTGGTCTTCATAGGAATGGAGCATGTCAAGCTTTCTCATGATCTCTTCAGGGTTTTCGCAGACCATATTTTTCAGGTTCGCCTTTTGATTTTCAAAAAACTCCACCTGGTTCTTAGTCTGCTGCTGTCTCTCCATTCTGTCCTGTGTACTTTTTAACATCCCGCTTCCGAAGGAGCGCAGGAAGCCGCCTTCAATACAAACATTCATAACCGCCTTCTCCTTTCCCCAAAGTTCCTGCTTTCAGATTTTTTAAGATCTTCCCTGCTTCTATATCAGTTTTATATCCGTTTTTATATCAAATATTTCATCAGAAACACGGCCAGCTTATTACTCCAGTCATCCGCAGCCAGATACCAGATATCGTCATAATCATCCATATTAACCATGGCCACATTCCCGCCTCCGCCTGCTCCCGGCACCTTCATGATGAGATCAAAGGAAATATAGACATATTCCCCCCGGATATCCTCTTTCTCCAGGATCTTTCTGAATTCCTCTTTATCGATCTGCACTTCCCCATTCACTATCTTAACGGAATCCCCGAACTCCCTGGAATCCCATACTACCATTTCCAGATCTTCATTGTAGAAAGAGATCTCTTTCATTTTCGTATATCGGGGATATGAGGTAAATGCAATGACAAGCAACAGAGCCGCCGTTAAAATGCCAAAGCATGAAACAATCCGCTTTCTGATATCTCCTCTGTTTCCTGCAGCCTTGCGCTCGTTTAAGTATCCGATCCTTCTTCTTAATACTTCAAAATAATTTCCGTCCAGAAAGGATGCGGCACATTCCTCCTGCACGCTCTTTAACATGGTAATCATGCCGAGGATCAGCCTTCCGTATTCCACTCTGCTGACGCCCGTGGCCCATATACAGCTCTCATCACAGGCCATTTCCAAATCTTCCCGCAGAACCTTTTCACACAGATATACGGCAGGGTTTAACCACCAATAGATGCGGAGCATGGCAAATAAGAACAGCAACACGATATGCCCCGATCTGATATGTAAAAACTCATGGCTTAGGATCACTCTTTGCTGCGCTTTGTCCCAGTTTTTAGTAAGTTCTTCCGGGATCACAATAAAAGGATGTATGATCCCTCCCGAATAGGGGCTTATCTTCTCCGGCGTAATATAAATCCGGGTCCGCCTTAAATATCTGCCGGGCAGAGCTGTACGGTCACAATCAGTCAGCCTCTCTATGATCTCTTCCCTGATCTCATCCTCAAAGACCGGAAGATTCCTCAATTTCCTTTTCAGGTGTCTGCTCTTTATGATATAAACCGACAGAAGGATTCCCATTACCCCAAAATAAATCCTTCCGAATATGGGATCACGGGTATAATGATAAAGACTGTTAAGATACCAGTAAATATACCCTTTAAAAAACAGCTTGTTCATCCCCATAAAAACCATGGGAAGCAGCAGCGCCATCGCACCGATATTAACGCAGGCTGCATGTCTTCTGTTGCATTTTCTGATAATGCAGATGAGCAGAAGCATTCCCATTCCCGCAAGCATTGTCCGTATGCATTTGTGAAAGCAGTACACTGCCGCGAAATCCAGAAAACCCTTAAGCAGACCCAGGATTTCAATCATGCCCATCCCTTCTTTCTTCCGCTAATGCCGCTCTTTTAAAGCTTCCACCATCTCTTCCAACTCTATCAGCTGGGCTTTTGTAATGTCCGTAGATTTTAAGAAACTGGCAACCGCCAGGGACGCATCCCCTCCGAAATAATTCTTTACAAAGCGCCTGCTCTTTAATTCCAGGCACTCTTCCTTTGTTTTTAAGGGAAAATAATGATAGATCCTGGAATCGTTTTCATCCACCGTATAGCCCAGCACGCCCTTTGCCACCAGGCGGCCGATCATAACGCGAATGGTCTTTTTACTGATGTCCAGCGTCCCTTTTAATTTTTCTATGATTTCCGATGCAGTAAGGGATCCGCTTTCTTTCCAGATCACTTCCATGATCAGCCATTCATTTTCGCTCGGCGTTATCTCTCCCATAAAATTACCTCCGCATGTGCTTCTGTTTATATTATCGGATTACATACGTAAATAATCAAGACCTTTTTCTATTTTTTTTAGAAATTTTTCCTCTCTTCATAAAAAAGGTTCCATCCCTCTTTCCCACATAGCATAGGTCAGCGTGATGAAACCTTTCATTCCGTTACTTTAAATATCTTTTTACGATTCGTCCTTTTTCATCCTGTTCTTTTAGTCCAGGAACTCAACCTCTCCGCTGTCAATATGGTAAACGGCGCCGCAAACCGTAAGTTCGCCCTTTTCTACCATTTCACTGAGACTTTCCTTTACAATAGACACGCTTCTTTCCACATTTAAGCAGCATGCCTTATACTCATCCTTTTCATCTCCGATAGCTCTGCGGATCTCGTCGGTTATGTATTTCACATAGCCCTCCGGCGCGCTGCTGATCGTCGCTCCTACGGCCCCGCAATGGGTATGCCCCAATATGACTAACAGTTTGCTCCCCAGATGCTCCGCAGCATATTCAACGCTGCCGATCTGATGATTGTCCATGACATTGCCCGCTACGCGGATGACAAACAGTTCGCCGATCCCGGCAGAAAAAATGCCTTCGGGAATTACCCTGGAATCCGAACAGGTCACAACGATGGCATAAGGGCTCTGTCCCCCGTCGCAGGTAGCCTGCCTGATCTTCTTGGAAATGTCTCCCGGGTTTGTGTCAGAAGTCAGATAGCGCTTATTGCCCTCCTTTAACTTCTCCAGTGCCTCTGCTGCAGATAAGTTTTCTTTGTGCATAAATACCTCCTTCTTGTCTGTGCTGTAACGACTCGTTTGTTATGTAAGGAGTATATCATAATCTGCCTTAAAGTTCATCATCTTTATGAAAAGTTTCTTCATCATCTTCAACTCTTCCATCGTTTCTTTCTCATTTTACATATCAGTCTGCTTATCAGTTTCTTTGGTCTGTTTTATTACAAGTTTTTTCATGATGCAGGCGCAAAATATCCCTGCCGCCAGTATGATGATGATGTCAAAAGGCGCAAGCCCTTTGTCTATCTCCCCGCCTATTATGATATTTTCGCGGGTAAGGAACAGCGCTCTGGACAGGCTCTGAAACAAAAACCCTTTGCCGAAACGGTATGACCGTCCCCTTAACAGAATCATTTCTCCTATATACATCAGCGCAACCATAAGGGATGCCGTTACGGCAGGAATCCCTATGGAGATCGGTTTTGACCTTTCCATAAGGAAGGAGCCCGCATAAATCCCCGCCGTTATCCCGAACAGGACAAAAAATATTGTCATAAGAACCGCCGAAATAAAGGAAACATATATACTTCCGTCCCTGAAAAACGCCGTAAAGCACGCAAAAATACAAAGCGCCAGAAAAATCCCGCAAGATACCGCCTGCACGATCAATGCCCGCAGCCGTTTTTTCTCTCCGCTTCGTATCATTCGGGCAAACCCATAGAAGCAATTCAGGACAGTCAGGATGATGAGGAGGGAGATCATATAAAAATGCAGTTTAAAGGCCGGATTATACTCTCCCATAAGAATTTCAGCCACCGTCTCCCTGACCTCCTCTTCCATATATTCATCAGGCGGAACCCAACACATAAACATCTGCCAGTCTCCCAGCTTGGCAGCCCTCGTTGAGGTAACCACCACCTTGCTCTCCAAAAGCAGCTCAAAGGCAAAGAACACCACCGTTGACAGGACTGTGGCAAAGAGCTGGGCGGCTTTTTTTCCGTATTTTAACAGCAAAGGCATCAGTAACACCCCCGCCATAAGAGCAAGACTGATCGGCGTATAGGGAATGATGTACTTGGGATAGTCTTCCCTCATAACGGTTCCCTTTGTGATCATATCTGCCACAACACGGACTCCCATATACAGGGGATAAAAGGAAGCTATGAAAACTCCCGCAAGAGACAGTAAATAATATTTTTTAAATTTTTTCTTTTCCATAATTTCTCCCTTTCTACATACCGTTGGTCAACAGCGCATAAGCGATACCTAACCCCAGAAGGGCAAAACACACTGTTGCAAACAAGGACACTCTTTTGTAAGATAAGATCCGGCGGACTCTCTTTCCAAGCCCCGCTCCCCCAAAAGCGGAAGCAAAGATGCTGATATCCTCCGCACAATCCACAAGCGCTCCCGCATAGGCCCTTCTTTTCGTTTCATCAAGACCTCTCAGCACCGTTTCGTCGCAGGAAAACTCCATATCCTCCAAAAAAAGCTTTAAGAACAGCCAGGAAAACGGATTGAACCAGTGCACGCAGGCAGTTATGAATCCCAAAAGCCGCCAGAGATTGTCCTTACGCCGTATATGCGCTTTTTCATGGGCAAGAATATAAGTGATGTCCTTATCTTCATATCCGGAAGGGATCAGGATCTGCGGGCGGAAGATCCCATACACCCGGGGGGATTCCGTCGTTTCTGATATCAGGATATTATCCTGCCGGCATGTTGTATGGCGCAGTTCTTTTTGGGAAGAGATATATAAGAAACACAGCATTCCCAAAAATACCGCGCATCCCGCCAGCCATATTACAGACGCGGTATCAAAAATCCCCTCCAATATATTCATTTTATAAGTAACAGGAAAATAGCTATCCGCCGCTCCCACTGCATTCATAGCGGAGATCGTTTCCCTTCTCTCATAAACCACTACCGTTTTCATGCCCATTCGGGACAAAAGCCCCATAAGCCCGTATTTGCTTCCTATCCCTATAGGCACCCACATACGTAAGAAGGGAATGGCCCACAAAAGAAACACCAGCCTCCTCGGCAGTCTCTTGATCTTCCTCAAGGCCATAACGACGATTCCTGTAACGGACGCCCCTATGCTCATATTAAGGATCCAGTAAAACACTTCTCCCCTCATAAACCCGCCTTTCATCAGATATCCTTCTTATCATTAAACTTTTATCTTTAATCTTTTTTATCTTTGATCGCCCTTTTAACTTTGGTCATCTTTCTTGTCATCGATCATCTTTCTTAAATCGCGAAGCTCTTTTTCAGACAATTTCTCGTCTTCCAATAGAGCGGAAAATAAAGCCCTTTTCGAGCCGCCGAAAAGCCTGTCAATGAGGCTCTGGGTTTCCGCCCTGCAGACTTCGTCCCTGGAGATCAGCGCCGTACAGATAAAGCCCGGATCGTTTCGTTTGATATACCCCTTCGACTCCAGCTTCTTAATTACCGTATAGGTGGTATTTTTATTCCATCCGGTTTCCTTTGCCGCAAGCAGACTTAAATCCTTTGCGCTGACCGGCTCATTATCCCATATGAATTCCATTACCTTTAACTCACTGTCAAATAGCTTTAAACTCATCTTGATCCTTCTTTCACTTTCATTGTTTCATTTGCAATGTGGACTACTGCTATAGTCTATACTATCACAATAGTCCACATTTTACAACTTCTTTTTTATCCGGTCCGTTTGCCGATCCGTTTAATATGAAAAAGGGTATTGCCCCGGCTGAAAGTCAGCCATTTAGCAATACCCTTCTAAATTACTCTTCGGAATTTTTCTACAGATTTTCCTTTATTTTTGCATAAATTCCTTTTGCATCCAATCCGTATTTCTCAACCAAAGCCCCTGCGGATCCTGATTCGCCGAATTTATCATTCATACCGATTTTAACAACCCTTGTAGGCGCTTTCTCGGAAAGAACGTCGCATACTGCGCTTCCCAAGCCGCCGATCACGGAATGCTCCTCCACGGTAAATACCTTTCCCGTCTTCTTTGCGGTTGCAGTAACCAGTTCTTCATCCAGAGGCTTGATGGTATGGATATTGATGACCTCTGCACTGATGCCGTCAGCTGCAAGCATTTCCGCCGCACCCATTGCTCCTTCCACACAGATGCCCGTTGCAATAATGGATACGTCTTTTCCTTCTTTTAACACAACGCCCTTGCCGATCTCAAATTTGTAATCGGGTTTGTCATTGATAACCGGAACGGCCGCACGGCCGAATCTCAAATAAACCGGCCCTTCCATCTCTATCGCCGCCCGTACAGCCGCTTTCGCTTCCACATCATCGGAGGGAACGATAACGGTCATCCCGGGAATGGTACGCATTAATGCAATATCCTCGTTACACTGATGGGTCGCGCCGTCTTCGCCTACGGTAATACCCGCATGGGTCGCGCCGATCTTAACATTCAGATGAGGATAGCCGATGGAGTTACGAACCTGCTCAAAATTCCTTCCTGCCGCAAACATTGCAAAGGAGGAAATAAAAGGAACCTTTCCGCAGGTTGCAAGACCAGCTGCAATGCCCGTCATATTGCATTCCGCAATACCGCAGTCGATGTGGCGGTCAGGAAATGCCTTCTTAAAAATACTTGTCTTGGTAGCGCCCGCTAAATCTGCATCCAGAACAACCAGATTAGGGAAGTCTTTTCCGCAGTCTGCAAGGGCGTTTCCGTAGCTTTCTCTTGTTGCGATCTTCTTTACATCTGCCATTATGCTTCACCTGCTTTCTCTAACTGCTCTGAAATCTTATCTAAATCCGCCATTGCCGTAGCATATTCTTCATCGTTGGGGGCCTTTCCGTGCCATCCCGCATTGTCTTCCATAAAAGAAACGCCTTTTCCTTTTACGGTATGCATGATAATGGCAGTAGGCATGCCCTTTGTGGCTTTCGCCTCATCCAATGCTTTACGGATCTCATCAAAATCGTGTCCGTTGATATTGATCGTTTTAAAATTAAATGCTTCGAATTTTTTATCGATGGGATAAACGGAGCAGACGTCCTCCACCTTTCCGTCGATCTGTAATCCGTTATTATCCACGATCACTACCAGGTTATCCAGCTTGCGGGCGCCTGCAAACATGGAAGCCTCCCATACCTGGCCCTCCTGAATCTCGCCGTCTCCCAAAAGCGTATATACCCTGTAATCCTTATTGTCCATCTTTGCCGCCAGCGCCATTCCTACCGCAGCGGAAATACCCTGTCCTAAAGAGCCGGAACTCATATCGACTCCGGGAGTCTCCTGCATACAGGGATGTCCCTGCAGATAAGATCCCAGCTTGCGGAGAGTGGTCAGATCCTCTACCGGAAAATACCCTCTGTTTGCCAGTGTGGAATATAATCCCGGCGCAGTATGTCCTTTGGAAAGGACGAAACGATCCCTGTCCTCCTTCTTAGGATTCTTTGGATCAATATTCATTTCCTCAAAATAAAGATACGTAAACATATCCGCCGCAGAGAGTGAACCGCCCGGATGACCGGCCTTGGCACTATGCACTGAAGTCACGATACCTTTACGAACTTCATTTGCCCGTTTCTGAAGTTCTAAATTTGTCATGTCATTTGCCTCCATATGTTTGTTTTCTGCATGTCCATCATATAACACCCAAAAGATGATTTCAACCGTTTTGGGGTCAAAACCATCTTTGGGCAATGCTTTATTTAAAATCGTTTAAACGATTAAGCAAAAGGATTTTCGGTAGGATACCTTACGCCCGCAGGCTGGTTGTATCCGATTTCCGCTACATCTACGCCGATATATTTAAATACCTCATAAATTGCTTTTCCGAAATGTCCGAATGCTACTGCTCCGTGATGAGGGAAATTCTTCTCGATCAGTACATGACGATAGAATCTGCCCATTTCAGGAATGGCAAATACGCCGATTCCTCCGAAGGATTTGGATGCCACGGGAAGGACCTCTCCATGTGCGATATAAGCGCGGAGCACTGAATCAGCCGTAGACTGCAGTCTGAAGAATGTAATATCTCCCGGTACAATGTCTCCTTCCAGAGTTCCCTGGGTTACCTCTTCGGGAAGGCTTCTTGCCATGATCATCTGATACTGCATGCCGCAGGACGATAATTTCTTGGAGCATGTATTCCCGCAATGGAAACCCATGAATGTATCTTTGTGTGTGTAAGGGAATTTGCCCTCAATAGATTCTTTGTACATATCTGCCGGTACAGAGTTATTGATATCCAACAACGTAACCACATCTTCGGATACACAGTAGCCGATAAACTCGCTCAGTGCGCCGTAAATATCAACCTCGCAGGATACGGGAATGCCCATGCCCGTAAGGCGGCTGTTCACATAGCAGGGTACAAATCCGAACTGCGTCTGGAATGCAGGCCAGCATTTTCCGGCAATGGCTACATATTTGCGGTATCCCTTATGATCCTCGATCCAGTCAAGAAGGGTCAACTCATACTGTGCCAGCTTAGGAAGGATCTCGGGCTTATTATTGCCTGTTCCAAGCTCCTCTTCCATTTCTTTGACCTTTGCAGGAATACGGGAATCCCCGTCGTGCTTTTTAAATGCTTCAAATAAATCCAGCTCGGAGTTTTCTTCAATCTCCACGCCTAAATTGTACAGCTGTTTAATGGGTGCGTTACACGCCAAGAAGTTCAAAGGTCTGGGGCCGAAGCTGATGATCTTTAAGTTGGCAAGAGCGTCTATAGTCCTTGCAATGGGAACAAATTCCCTGATCATATCCGCACATTCTTCTGCGGTTCCTACAGGATATTCAGGAATATATGCTTTTGTATTGCGAAGCTTTAAGTTATAGCTTGCATTCAACATGCCGCAGTATGCGTCGCCGCGTCCGCCCTTTAAGTCATTCTGGGTTTCCTCGGCAGCTGCGCAGAACATAACCGGTCCGTCATAGTGCTTTGCCAAAAGAGTTTCTGCAATTTCAGGGCCGAAGTTTCCGAGATAAACGCAAAGAGCATTACATCCCGCCTTCTTAATATCCTCCAAAGCCTGGACCATGTGGATCTCGCTTTCCACAATACAGATAGGACATTCATAGATATCCGCATCTCCGTATTTCTTTTTGTATGCCTCTACCAATGCTTTTCTCCTGTTTACGGAAAGGCTCTCCGGAAAACAGTCACGGCTTACAGCCACAATACCGATCTTTACTTCAGGTGCGTTATTCATTGTTTCTTTTCCTCCTTACACCGCTTTATAAAACGGATTATTCATTTATATTTAAGTTTTTGCCGACCAGTCCGATGTGGCAGCCTTCATCCAGTCCGCCTTCCTCGTGGCCGATCAGCCATTTGTTTTTCGCTGTGATCAGCTTATCTTCGCCATCGGAATGAGAAGTTTCCAGGGGATAGTTGGTCCCTGCCGGTAAAACGATCCCGACCTTAAATCCCTCTCCCTTTACCCCGCATGGTGCGTAATGAAGTGTCGTCGCATACACTTCAACAGCAGTTCCCTTCGGAACCAGAAATGCTTCCATCAAAGATGTATCATAGGTAAAGTCATCTGTAATATCCTGCTGGGACCCCAATATCAAAATCGCATCCGTCGCCGCCACATTGATCTCAGAGCTTCTGTGGTACTCTACCGCATTTAATAATTCATTGTGTCCGTTGCAGTATCCGATCTGAATCGCTGACTCTCCATATGTCTTGTCTCTCAATTCCACAAAAACGGGAAGTGCTTCCAACTCTTTTACGCTAGGCTCATATACAACACCTTCAGGTAATGGAGTCTGCTGTTCCAATGCCTCTACTAATCCGGAAAAATCGATGTTCTTCACGATTCTGCCGTATTTTCGAAACTTCTCATCCGTCACGTCATAAATTGTCATTTCATAACCCCTTTCTGTTATATTCTCTTCATCCTGTTAATAAGTCCTATATTTCTGCCCGCCTAAAAATATTCCGCCGTCCACAAATCACATTTACCGGATCTTACGGAACAGTTCCTTGCAGGCAGGATATATCTCTTTAAACTGCTGGTATCTTGCTTCATACTTTTCTACCAGCTCAGCCTCAGGTTCTACGGTATCAACGATCTTAACGATTTTTTCCGCCGCATCCTCTACGCTTTCAAACTCGCCGCAGGCAACCGCCGCAAGCATGGCTCCGCCCAGTGCAGGTCCTTCTTCGCTTTCAATAACGTCAACCTTTACGTTCAATATATTTGCAATCATCTTTTTCCAGAGCGGGCTCTTTGCCCCGCCGCCGCAGATCTTGGTCCGCTCTATATGGATGCCTAAAGCCTTTGCCACCTCAAAGGAATCCCTTAAGGCAAACGCCACGCCTTCCAAAACGGCCTGGGTCATGTCGGCCCTTGTGGAATCCATGGTAAGTCCGATAAAAGTACCTCTTGCCAGAGGATCGTTGATAGGGGAACGCTCGCCCATCAGATAGGGCAGGAAATAAACATGATTCTCTCCCAGCTTTTCAATGGCCTTTTGCTCCACCCCGTAATCCTTTGTGCCGATGATCTCGTCCATCCACCATTTATTGCAGCTTGCCGCGCTCAACATACAGCCCATCAGATGATAGTGTCCGTCCGCATGGGCAAATGCGTGCAGCGCATTGAATTTATCAACTCCGAATTTCTCCGACGAAATAAAGATCGTACCGCTTGTGCCAAGTGAAATA
>ULTO01042009.1_pt1 | contig 28173 bp, 18 predicted proteins | sample 1957601 | NCBI WGS metagenome assembly ULTO01 (sample SAMEA4835734, study PRJEB28245) | human gut metagenome | biome: gut microbiome; material: fecal sample | place: Denmark | collected 2008 | reverse complement strand
GGCATAGAAGATGAGTCTTGCTTACAGGCGCGCTCTATAAAAAATATATTTAATTGAAGGAACCCTTCAAAAGCGTCGGCATTTAGATTGCGTTCTTTGCAATCTTATGTGCCGCTACGCTTTTGGCGGAACGAAAGTGTGTTCCTGAAATAAATATATTTTTTATAGAGCGTGCCTGTAAGCAAGGCTCATCTTCTATGCCGCAATACTTTTTCCTTGGTCATCCCCCAATTCTTCCGAAAATTTCTAAAAAGCCGTCGTGGTTATTGTCCGCTTGGGTTACGTAATCCGCTGCGGCTTTTGTTTCGGCTGTTCCGTTGCACATGCAGACGCCCAAGCCTGCGGCCTTTAACATGGAAATATCATTTGCGGCGTCTCCTGCGGCGATGGAATCCTTCACATCGATATTCAGATAGCCGCACAAAAAGCGGATGGCGTTTCCTTTAGAGGCTTCTTTCATGCAGCATTCTAAATAAACGGGAGAGGAGTAGAAGGTATGAAGTCTGTCTCCCGTCCGGGATCCTAAGGTGCTGCGAAAGGACTCCAGCTTGTCATTGCCGTCTAACTGGATAAGGATGAGCTTAAAAGGCTCTTTGTCCAGGGCGGAAATAATGTCGTCGGTAATAACGGCGGGCATATGGATATGCTCCCGGTAATAAGCCAGTTCTTCATCATCTTTTGGGGAAATGATCGTGTCATCCGTGTAGGTGTGGGCGTGAACGTTGCATTCTTTTGAAAGAGTCAGGACCTTTTTTACGTCGTCGTAGGGGATTCTCTGTTCCCATATGGACTTTTCCTGTTCGCAGTCATAGACAAGGGCGCCGTTGTAGGCGATCACAAAGGTGCCGGGAAAGTTCAGTTTAAGTTTTTCTTTTGTTTCCAGAATGCTGGCTAAGGGCCGTCCGCTGGATAATACAAAGCGTCCGCCCTGGGCTGTAAAATGATCGATGGCTTCATGGATCCGGGGAGAAAGCTTTTTCTTGTCGTCAAGCAGCGTTCCGTCCATATCGGAAAAAATGATCTTGTTTTGGTATCTGCCGTTTTTTCTGCGGTAATCCTTTATGGTTTGAAGGATTTCATAGGGGATGCAGAGTTTGCCATAGCCGCATCCTAAATCCAGATTGGGTTTGGTGGCGCCATGGAAATCAGAGCCGCCGGAAATCAACAGCCCGTATTTATCCGCCAGCATCCTCATCTGTCGTTCCTCGGAAGCATTGTAGGTGGAGTAGATGGCTTCAATGCCCACAAGTCCGGCCTCTTTTAACTGTGCCACCAGTTTGTCAAGCCTTTCGTCGCTTAAATGATATAAAACCGGATGGGCCAGTATGGGCACGCCGCCGACTTTTAGAATCAGTTTTACAGCCTGCATGGGAGTTACTTTCTCGCGGGGCAGGAAGCAGGGGGCGTGGTCTCCGATATAGCGGTCAAAGGCCTCGCTCATGCTTTTAACATAGCCCTTTTCCCACATATATTTGGCATAGTGCGCTCTTGTCAGCACTGAGCCGGGGAAATAGGCGCACATTTCTTCATAAGTTACGGGAATGCCGTGTTCCGTCAGCTTTTTGCACATTTTCCGGTTGCGCAGATCTCTGGAATCCTGAAAATCCTTCAGGTACTTTTTAAATTCCTTTCCGCTGTGATCGATATAAAGCCCCAGAATATGAATATCCTTTCCTTCATATTCCGTAGAAAATTCAATGGCGGGAATAACCTCCAGACCCGTTCCCTTTGCCGCATGAACGGCAGCCTCGATCCCTTCCGTGGTGTCGTGGTCGCTTAAGGCAAAAGCGGAAAGCCCTTTTTCGAGGGCATAGGAAACCAACTCTTCGGGAGAAAAGCTTCCGTCTGATTTGTTGGAATGTACATGTAGATCGACTGTTTTCATATCAATTATTATCATCCTCGTTATTGGCGGTGTAAACGGTTCTCTTTCTTGCCATTTCATCGCTTGCCAGATACTCGTCATAGGTAGTGATCTTATCGATCAGGGTTCCGTCAGGCAGAAGTTCCATGATCCTGTTGGCGGTAGTCTGTACAAACTGGTGGTCATGGCAGGCAAAAAGCACAACGCCGCCGAATTTGATCAGACCGTTGTTTAAGGCTGTAATGGATTCCATGTCCAGATGGTTGGTAGGCTCGTCTAACACAAGGCAGTTAGCGCCGCTGATCATCATTTTGGAAAGGAGACAGCGGACCTTCTCGCCACCGGAAAGGATCCTTACTTTTTTGACGCCGTCCTCTCCGGCAAAAAGCATACGCCCTAAGAAACCTCTGACGTAGGTAATATCATCCACGGGAGAATAGCCCATAAGCCAGTCCGCAATGGTCAGGTCATTGTCAAATTCCTCGGTGGAATCCTTGGGAAAGTATGCCTGGGAGGTGGTTACGCCCCATTTAAAGGAGCCTTCATCCGGCTCAAGCTCTCCCATAAGTATCTTGAAAAGGGTAGTCTTGGCTAATTCATTGCCGCCTACGAACGCTACCTTGTCATCATGGTTCAAAATAAAGGATACATGGTCTAATACCTTCTCCCCGTTAATGGTCTTGGTAATATTTTCCACACTTAAGACCTCGTTGCCGATCTCCCTGTCGGGACGAAAATCGATATAGGGGTATTTTCTGCTGGAAGGCCTTATTTCATCCAGCTCTATCTTTTCCAAAGCTCTCTTACGGGAAGTGGCCTGCTTGGATTTGGAAGCATTGGCGGAGAAGCGGGAGATAAATTCCTGCAGCTCCTTGATCTTTTCCTCTTTCTTTTTGTTCGCTTCCTTCATCTGCTTGATCAAAAGCTGGCTGGACTCGTACCAGAAGTCGTAGTTGCCTGCATATAACTGGATCTTGCCGTAATCGATATCCGCAATATGGGTGCACACCTTATTTAAGAAATAACGGTCATGGGACACCACGATAACGGTGTTTTCAAAATCGATGAGGAAATCCTCCAGCCATGCGATGGCGTCTAAATCCAAATGGTTGGTAGGTTCGTCCAAAAGCAGGATATCGGGATTGCCGAAAAGGGCTTTGGCAAGAAGTACCTTGACCTTTTCGCTGCCGTTTAGGTCGCTCATAATGGAGTAGTGCAGTCCCGTATCGATGCCGAGGCCGTTTAACAGTACGGCCGCATTGGTTTCAGCATCCCAGCCGTCCATCTCTGCAAATTCGGCCTCCAGTTCGCTGGCGCGGATGCCGTCTTCATCGGTAAAGTCCTCTTTGGCATAGATTTCGTCTTTTTCCTTCATGATCTCATATAATCTGGCATTTCCCATAATGACAACATCCATGACCGGATAGGAATCATACTTGAAATGATCCTGCTCTAAAACGGAAAGCCTCTGTCCCGGTGTGATGACGATATCCCCGTTGGTGGTTTCCAATTGTCCTGAAAGTATTTTTAAGAAAGTGGATTTGCCTGCGCCGTTAGCGCCGATCAATCCATAACAGTTCCCTTCCGTAAATTTAATGTTTACTTCTTCGAATAAAGCTTTCTTACCTACGCGGTAGGTTACGTTGCTCGCTTGTATCATTGCCCGTTCCTCCTGAATATTTGGGTTTTACAGTCACTCTTACTATTTTACAGAAATTAGTAAAAAATGCAAGAAAAAACCGGGCCTTTATGCTACGACCCGGTTTTTTCCTTCGTTTTTGCCTTTATAGAGGTTTTTATCGGCGGCGGATATGAGTTTTGTCATGGCATATCCCGGCTGGTATTCCGCCATGCCGAAGGTCATCGTTATCCCGATGACTGCGTCGCCGGCTTTTGTTCTGGAATTAGAGATCGCCTTTCGTATGTTTTCGGCGATCGGTGCGGCCGCCTGCGCATTGCTGTGGATGAGGATCAGTATTTCCTCCCCTCCCCAGCGGCACACCTTTGCATCCTCCGGTATATTGGAGCAGATGATGTTTGCCACATTGATAAGCACTTCATCCCCTACGGTATGACCGTATGTGTCGTTTACCATTTTGAAATCGTCGATATCGCCGATGATGACGGAAAAGACCTTACCCTTGCTTTTAAAAAGCTCTAGGGCTTCGTTTAAATGGATGTCCATGCTGCGGCGGTTCAAAAGCCCGGTCAGGGGATCCTTGCTGGAAACATCGGATAAAATGCGGTTCTGGGATTCCAGCCTTGCCTCGTTTCTCTGGATCTCAATGGTAAACAGGACCGAGAATAATATGAGCATCAAAAAGACGAGACCGGAATTTAAATTGTAGGCAATGGTCAGATTTTTATCATAGATCCGCCAGGTATAAATGGGCTCGATGTAAACGCTTAAGATCCTGGTCAGTATAAATATGCACATGGCAATAAAACCAAAGACAAAGGGCTTTGCGATGTTGCGCCCGAACTGTACGGTAGAATAAGATAGATAAAAAGCCACCGGGATCAGCGCCAGGATATAGATCATGTAGCCCCATTCCCAGCCTGCCAGCAGCGTGGCCAGGGGAGAATGGATCAAAATCTCAATAAAGCAACACAAATAAGCGGTATAAAATTTCCCCTTTTTGGGTAAAACCGTACCGATGACAAAATAGAAAATGACGGATAAAAAATTATAAACGTATAAAATTGTATAATGTAAAGAATAAAATCTGACGGTAATGGCAATGTGAACAAGTGCAAATGCATAGCAGATGCAGCGATATTTGTACACATCCGGAAGAATGCGTCTTCCGGTCAGCACATCCGTCAGATTCTTAATAAAGCGCCTGAATACATTCATAAGAATCCCCTTAAATTTTTATGAACAGATCAAATGGAAATGTCGATATTGGCTCCGATATGAGGATTTACGGACAATTCCATGGAATGATCGATCATGGCGGTAAGATTATCCCCTAACTTTGCAGTTAAATCCAAAGATTTGTCTAACATGGCAATGCCTACGCTGTTCATCACGTCTGTTTGTGCCATGGACATTGATAAAGCTGCGATATCCATTTCTCATCCCTCCTTAAAAAATGTTCTGCTAAACAGTCTTCTGAAAAGATTTTACAGTTGATTATATTTTAGCACATTCTCATAAAAATACAACTGGTCTGACGATAATTTTTTGAATACCGGGCCATATTTTTTCCATGGGCCGGAGGGCGGTTTCTGCTGGACAAAAGGCATAAAAAAAGCTATAATATTTTTAATTTATTGCCTGTATAAAAGAGACGTTTGTATAAAGAGAGGGATCGGATATGGCATTTGGACTTGTACCGTTGGAAAAACGATTAAAAGACAATATTCGCAATTACAGCCTTGACCAGATTTATGAGATCGGACAACTGTCACGATTTTTGGAAAGCATCAACAAAGTGACGGGCATCAGTCTCCTGCTTACAGACAGGCATGGCGAAAAGGCTGCAAGCGCGGGCAGTTTCGCGGGCTTCAAGCCGGATACGGTAAATGCCCCGGGCAAAAAGATACGTGTGGCGGGCAGGACCATCGCCCATCTTTATGTAAAAGGAGAAAAACCGGGCGATAATGCCGGCGAAAGCCTGCTTGATGCCGTAGTGATCCAGCTGACGGAACAGGCGGCCAAGGCCTACGAGGCGGCTGAATTATCCCTGTATGTGGACGATCTGGAGAAAAAGCTGGAAAAAGAACAGTACCAGGTAAAACACGGAGAGAAAGAGGATGCCCTGACCGGTGTGCTCAACAGTACTTATTTTGATAACAAAATGCAGATCATAGACCGTTCCCAGGTGGTGCCGGTGGCCGTTATCTGCGCCAATATCAACGACTGGAAATATGTCAATGATAATTTCGGGGATGAGGAGAGCGACCGTTTGATCCAGGTGGTTGCCTCGTTTTTGAAGGCGGAGGCAAAGCCGGAGTATATTATCGGCAGATGCGGCGGCGATTTCTTTAATGTGCTGATCCCCATGGCTGAGGACGGGGAGGCGGAGGAATACTGCAAACGGGTGCAGCAGAGGTGCCTTGATTTTGAGGATGCCCATTTGGCTCCCAGCGTGGCCTGCGGGTTTGTGCTCAAGTACAATGTGGAGCAGGCGCTTATGGATCTGGTTTCCGATGCGGAATATGAGATGTTTAACAACAAATTTGAGATAAAGAATGCTCCGGGCTATCGGGAGCGGCTGGAAAAACGATGAGAAGAAAAGCGGTATTTTTTGATATAGACGGGACATTATACGAGCAGGGAAAGCCGGTGGAGGAATCTACCGTCGAGGCGGTCCGAAAGATCCGGGAAAACGGGCATCTGGCTTTTATCTGTACGGGCAGGAGCAGGGTCATGGTTCCCGACGACCCGGTCCTTTCCATAGGTTTTGACGGGATCGTGGCATCCTGCGGCACCTATGGAGAATACGGCGGCCGGGTACTATTCCATTATCCCCTGTCAAAGGAACAGTATGTTAAGATGATCACGACCTTCCGCAAATATCGTGCCATGTATATATTGGAAGGAACAGAATATATTTATTATGATGAGGAAATGGTAAAGGGCTTTGAAGATGACTGGTATCTTAGGCATATAAACGCTACGCTTCCTCATAATTTTTTGCCTGTCCAAAAGGTGGATGCCATTGAAGCGTGCAAAGCGAGCATTCATGCCAGGGATGTGGAGCCGGAGGAGGTGTACCGGTGTCTGCGGGATGATTTTGAGGTGTTGGAGCATGTTTTTGGCGTGGCGGAATTCGTGCCGAAGGGGTTTTCCAAAGCAAAGGGAATATCGCTGATGTGCCAAAAGCTTATGATCGATCCGGAGGATACCATAGCGGTGGGAGACAGCATAAATGACGTGGATATGCTGAAATCTGCGGGGATCGGCATTTGTATGGGGAACGGAAGCGCACCGGCAAAGGAATGTGCGGATTATATTACCACGGGGATCCGTGAGGAGGGCATTTACCGCGCCATGGAGCATTTCGGGCTGCTCGAAGGACCGATAACAGACGGATTTTAAGACTGACGGGGGCAGGCTTTCGGCTAATTATAAAATAAGTATTAAATGTGCCCCATTTGCCCCTTCATAAGAAAAAGCGAGAAAATAAGAGGAAACAAAGCAAAAGAGAGAGAATGGAAGAGGTAAAGCGACGCAAACAGGTTTGCAACACCTGCCATTAATAACTAATATATGGATTGTGGCTGGCACTCAAAGAGAACGAGTGCTAACAAGAAGAGAAAAATGAAATGAAATATAAGGAGGCTTTTAACTATGAAATTAGCACCACTTGGCGACAGAGTCGTATTAAAACCCTTAGTTGCAGAAGAGACAACCAAATCCGGCATCGTCCTTCCGGGAACGGAAAAGGAGAAACCTCAGCAGGCTGAGGTCGTAGCGGTAGGACCGGGGACCGAAAAGGTTAAGATGGAAGTAAAGGAAGGGGATAAGGTTATTTATTCCAAATATGCGGGGACCGAGGTTAAAGCGGACGAAGAAAGCTTTATTATCGTAAGCCAGTCGGATGTTCTGGCGATCATCCAGTAAGCGGCAGTAAATTCAAAAAATAATTGTGGGAATATTAGGAGGTCATAGAAATGGCAAAAGAGATCAAATACGGCGCAGAAGCGCGTGCAGCATTAGAGTCCGGCGTAAATAAACTGGCAGATACCGTAAGGGTAACCTTAGGACCGAAAGGAAGAAACGTTGTTTTGGATAAATCCTTCGGCGCTCCTTTGATTACCAATGACGGCGTTACCATTGCAAAGGAAATCGAGTTAGAGGATGCTTTCGAAAATATGGGAGCACAGCTTGTGAAAGAGGTCGCAACAAAGACCAATGACGTTGCCGGAGACGGTACTACAACGGCAACCGTTTTAGCGCAGGCTATGGTAAACGCAGGCATTAAGAACCTGGCAGCAGGCGCTAACCCCATTATTTTGAGAAAGGGTATGAAGAAAGCCACCGACTGTGCAGTGGAAGCTATTGCAAAGATGAGTTCAAAGGTAAAGGGCAAAGAACATATTGCCAAGGTCGCAGCCGTTTCTTCAGGGGATGAGGAAGTCGGCAATCTGGTAGCTGACGCTATGGAAAAGGTTTCCGGCGACGGCGTTATTACCATTGAGGAAAGCAAGACCATGCAGACGGAGCTCGACCTGGTAGAAGGTATGCAGTTTGACAGAGGCTACATTTCCGCTTATATGGCGACGGATATGGAAAAGATGGAAGCAACTCTGGATAATCCTTATATTTTAATTACAGATAAGAAGATCAGCAATATTCAGGAGATCCTGCCTTTGTTAGAGCAGATCGTACAGTCGGGAGCAAAGCTTTTGATCATTGCGGAAGATGTGGAAGGCGAAGCCCTTACTACTTTGATCGTCAATAAGTTGAGAGGCACCTTCAATGTGGTTGCGGTAAAAGCGCCGGGATATGGCGACAGAAGAAAGGCAATGCTTGAGGATATCGCGATCCTGACAGGCGGACAGGTAATTTCCTCCGAGCTTGGCATGGATCTGAAGGAAACGACCATGGACCAGTTAGGAAGGGCGAAATCCGTCAAGGTTCAGAAAGAGAATACTGTTATTGTTGACGGAGAAGGCGAAAAATCCGCTATCGATGCAAGGATTGCAAGCATTAAGCAGCAGATCGACGAGACGACATCCGACTTTGACAGGGAAAAACTGCAGGAAAGACTTGCAAAACTGGCAGGCGGCGTAGCGGTCATCCGTGTAGGCGCGGCTACCGAAACAGAAATGAAGGAAGCAAAGCTTCGTTTGGAGGATGCTCTGGCGGCTACAAGGGCGGCTGTGGAAGAAGGCATTATTGCAGGCGGCGGTTCTGCATATATCCATGCGGCAAAGGATGTGGAGAAGCTTGCCGATAAACTGGAAGGCGATGAGAAGACAGGAGCTCAGATCATCTTAAAGGCGTTAGAAGCTCCTTTATACCATATCGTATCCAATGCGGGCTTAGAGGGAAGCGTTATCATTAATAAAGTACGCGAGTCCAAACCCGGCATCGGTTTCGACGCATTGAAGGAAGAGTACACCGATATGGTTGAGAGCGGTATTCTGGATCCTGCGAAGGTTACCAGAAGCGCTTTGCAGAACGCTACCAGCGTGGCTTCCACATTACTGACAACAGAGTCGGTCGTGGCAACCATTAAAGAGAATGTTCCGCCTATGCCGGCAGCACCGGGGATGGATGGAATGATGTAGGATTAAACGTCTGCTGAATAATATGACAGGACTTGGCCCCGGGCTTTTTGCAGCTCCGGGGCTTTCTGTTTCAAAAGAATATATTTATTTCAGGAACACACTTGCGTTCCGACAAAGACGTAGCGGCACGTAAGATTGCAAAGGACACAATCTAAGTGCCGACGCCTTTGTAGGGTTCCTTCAATTAAATATATTTTTTGAAACAGAAAGCTCCGAAGCTGCAAAAAGCCCGGGGCCAAGTCCTGTCATATTATTCAGCAGGGCGTTATAAAAGGCTTTGGAGAGAAAATATAAAAACAGGGGTTATTTTTATGGGTGGGGTGTATAAAAAACGGGGGTTTTGTTTGTGCAGATTTCCGAAAAGAACCGTTGTTTATTGATATAAATTAGGAAAAGTGATAAAATTGGAAGAGCATGGAGGACTATAGCCATGCGTGGAAATTTATGCTATGGAATGGACCTTGGAGATATGAAAAGAAAGGTAAAAGAAGGCAGAAAAGCGAACAGGGGATTTGACAGGGTGCTGCTTTGTATAGGATCTGTTTTTCTTGTTGTATTCCTGGCGGCAGGATACTTTCTGTTACGGTATTACGGGGCCTATCAAAGTCAGAAGGAATTGGATGATACGGTGGCGGCTCTGCGTGAGGTGCCGCAGGAAAGCGGCCGGGAAGGCGGACATACTGCAGATGACAACGGGGCATGGCAGGAGATCTATGAGAGGAACTTCATCAGATTAAAGGCGATGAATCCTGATTATATGGCGTGGATCACGGTTCCCGATACGGATATCTATTATCCGGTGGTACAAAGAGATAATTCTTACTATTTAAATCACGATTTTAAGCAGCAGGTCAACAGCCACGGAGCCATATTCATGGACGAAAGCTGCAGTCAGGATGACGGGGTTATTTTGCTGCATGGGCATCATATGAAGGATGGGACCATGTTCGGCGGACTCAAAAAATATAAAAGGGAGAAATTCAGACAGGAACACGATATTCTGTATCTGGACTGGGGTAACGGAGACGAAACGTACAAAGTGTTTGCCGCGGCGCTTATCGACCTGACCGACGAAGAATACTTTCATTACAATGAACTTCCGGATAAAGATGAGGATACGGAAGAATACCTGAGGGAATTAAAGCGTAATTCCTTTTGGTATGATGATAATATAGAAATTGACGGGCAGGTCGTTTTGTTATCGACCTGCGAATATGGGACGGCCGAACAGCGTCTGGTCATCGGGGCGGTTGCAAAAGAGGTCCGGTAAAGGGAAGGAAAAAGAATCAAATTTGACCAAAGCGGATACAGGTGCTGCGGCGAAATGTTACATATTGGGAGTAAACGTTAGAAAATCATGGGATTGGGGAGGAATGTTCTTATGAAGAAAAAAATGTTAAACGGAGGAAAAAGAAAAATTCTAAAAAGACTGTTCTCGGCCATGTTAGTTATGGTGCTGTTGTCCACGGGAATGTTTACGGATGTTAATGCAGGCAGGAGGGGCGCTGACTACAGGGGTGTGTCAGGCAACGGAACCTTGCCGACGACGCCGAAAACCGATGAACCGTCTTATTTTCAACCAATATACGAAGACGACGGGCTTTCTATAACCGGCAGATCCCTCAGGTATCTTTTGGAGAGTAAAGAGACAGATATTTTTGATAATACCACAATTACGCTGGATAAGCTGACATTAAAGGCGAGTTATCAGGATGACAGCGGCAAGACGCATATACTGGAATTGACCCAGAATGGGAGCTTTGAACTTCCCTATAATGCGGATATCAATATGAGGCTGGATTTCATGCTGGGGCGTTATGAGGCTGTTGAGGTGGGCCGCCCTTATACCTATAAGCTTCCCGAGGAGATCAGGGTAGATGTAGAGGCAGATCATAAATTGGCTGATCTTAACGGCGATTCGATTGGAGATGTTCATATTTCAAGAGACGGCACATTGACATTCGTTTTCAATGATACGATTACTTCTAATAACATTCCTTTTTATGTACAGTTCGAAGGAGGCTTAAGCGAGGAAAACCAGGAGGCGGGCAAGCATATAGATGTGAAATTCCCTACCGCTTCCGGCGATTTTGATTTTTCTATCGATACTACGGGAAAGACAGGCGTAGAGGAAAAACCGGAGCCGGGTGCAGTTACCATGGAAAAGTCCGGAAGCCGTGTGATCAACGAAAACGGCAGAAACTATATTGAATGGACGATTGCCCTGGGTGCAAACGGAAGGGATTATATTTCTGGAACCATTCATGATGAGCTGCCTGCCGGACTTACCTATGCGGCACTTCCGGGATATCCCAAGGTAAGCGGACTTAGCTGGGGAAACGGCGGATATGTGGAAACAAACGCAAAGGACGGAGATACGTCCGTTGATATCAATGTGGTGGGCTGTAAGCCGGACTGGCGCGCCAATGTCACTTTCTGCACCTATTATGATGGGTTGGCTTTTGGAAATATCAATTCTTCTACCAGCCAGCTTATCAATAATAAGGCATATTTTGAACCGGAGGATAAATCGGAGTGGTCGGAGGATGATGGAGAAGTAACGATCAGGCCGGATATGCTCAGTAAAAGCGGCTCCAGGGTGGATGCCAACGGAAATATCAACTGGACCGTGGTCATCAACAAAGAAAAATTGAATTTGAAAGATCTTAATTACAGCGATGTATTTGGAACCGGACAGGAATTGGTGGGCGGTGCAGGCGGCATCAAGGTAAGCCCTGCCCTGCCTTCGGGAAGCAGTCTGAGCACGACTGCAGACGGCTTTAATGTCCAGTTTGGCAGTGCGGATGATACGAAGACATATACCATTACCTATACGACGCACGTGACGGACCTTGCCCAGCAGTCATTTAAAAATACTGGAAAGCTGACAGGCGATAACGGCGTTACATACGATGTGACACAGGAGGCGACCGTACCGGGCCTTACCCTGATCCAGAAGAACTGTACGGATTATAACAGCATAACCAACCGGTTCACATGGCAGATCATTGTAAATCCTGAAAATGTGGAAATGAACAACGTGGTTGTTACGGATACTTTTGACAGCTCAAAAATGAGGTTTGTCAGCGCTTCAGGAGCTACGGCAGTGGAAGAGGGCGCCGGCAGGATCAAATTTGATCTGGGAAGCATTAATAAGCGTCAGGTAATCACTGTTGTAACGGAAATTATAAATCCCGAAAGCTTCGGGGCAAACAACTGGACGGGATTTAAAAACCATTCGGAACTGACAAGTTCTTTAAATCCCACCACTCCCGTCAGTGCGGATGCGGAAAGATATGTTCAGGTCAAAAGGCCGGATCTGATCGATAAGAGCGGGCAGATCAAGAACAACGGTACCGTAGAATGGGTCATAACCGTAAAGGAACCCCAGCTTAAGGTTGAGGGGCTGACTTTGACAGATATCATTCCTGCGGGAATGGAATATGTGCCCGGAACCTTCAGGATTCAGAATATGTATTACGATGCAAATCCTGTATACAAGGAGCCTGTGATCGGCGTAAGCGGCGGATCGCAGACGATTTCCTATACCTTGTCAAAAAGCGGCGAGGAGAGCAGATTCTATACCCAGGCCTTTCAGGTTTATTACAGTACCAAGGTCCCTGACCCGGACGCTGCGGTTGAAAGCAAGAAATACACCAACCATGTGGAGATTTCCGTTGATTATGAAGGAAATATCAATGTAAAGGATGATGACGAAAGCACGGTAGAGGGTGTCGTAGGCGGCGTTCTCAACAAGACCTATGATTATAAATGGGGCACCAGGGATGTGGAATGGACGGTTACCATCAATGAAGCCCGTAATGATATGAGCGGTATTACCAATCCCAAGATCTATGACGATCTTGCCGATTATTTTGATTATGCCGGAGGAAAGCTTTATAAGCTGGATGCTAAAGGAAACAGGACAGAGGTTTTGGGAAACCAGTATTTTGTTTCTGTGGTTAACGGAAAAATCATCGTACAGCTGCCCAACATCGGCAGCGACTGTTACCAGTTTGTGTTTACCACACGGTTTAACTGCCTTGCACAGGAGTTAGAAGGAAAAAGGGTTACCAATACCGTTGTTTTCGAAGGAGACGGTAAAAGCTTTGAAAAGGAAAGCGGAAGTGTCGATAATGTGAATTTCAGTTCTTCTTCTGCAGGAGCCGTTACGAGAAGGGAAATCAGAATCAAGAAGGTGGATTCTGTTACCAAGATCCCGCTGGAGGGAGCCAGGTTTGAACTGCGGTTAAACGGCGAAGTAATCGGAGAGGCGACCTCGGGAGAGAACGGCTATGCCGTTTTCGAAAGCTACAATTCCCTTCTGGGCTATGAGCTGCATTTATATGAGCTTCAGGCGCCTGACGGCTATACAATTTTAAATCAGGAAACAGTCATTACCGATTATGACCAGGCGCATCTAAAAAGGGATGAGAGGGGAATTGAATATTATGAAATTGAAATTCCCAATGTCAATAAGAACAGGCAGAATACGGGGGATCTCCATATTAAGAAACTGGATGAATACGGGGATATCCTGCAGGGAGCAGAGTTCGGACTTTATGCTGACGCTGCCTGCACGAATCTTTTGGACACCAGGATCACAAATGCGTCAGGTATAGCTGATTTTTCCGGGTATTCAGAGGGGACCTATTATTTAAAAGAGATCACGCCTCCTCCGGGATATAAGCTTCCTTCCCCCAATAATGCGGTTACGGTGGTAATCGACAGGGATCCTGCAAACACCAATAACATCCGGGTTACTTATAATGGAAGCAGTGAAGATGTCTTTAATATTGAAAATATTCCCGCTACGGGCAGCCTTAGGATCAAGAAGGTGGAAAAGGGCGGTACTACGGGAATTGCAGGTGCGGACTTCTCCATTTATAACGATATCAACTGCTCAGACAGGGTTGCTTCCGGCACTACCGACGCAAATGGATTTGTCACATTGAGCGGATTAGAGCTTGGCAGGACCTATTATTACAGAGAAACTAAGGCTCCCAGCGGTTATGTACTGGATAATACCGTTCATGCCATAACGGTGGGAAGAGGAACGGAAACAGAGGACCAGATAAAGGATGTTACGGTAGAGAATGAAACGGCCAAAGGTAATATCGTTATTACCAAGACCGATAACAGCATACCGGCACAGACTTTGTCCGGGGTAAAGTTTACTTTATATGACGAAGCCGGCACAAGTGTTATTGCAGGTCCGGTAACAACCGACAGCCAGGGCGTTGCAGTATTTAATGATGTTCCTTTCGGAAATTATGTCATTAAGGAAACTACCGGCAAAACCGGATATGCGGTATCGACTGACAGAAAGGTTACGGTAAACAGCAGCAAGAATGATCTGGAAGTGACCATGGTCAATGAGGTCATTAAATGTGATATCAGGATACGTAAGCAGGATGATACCTCCCATGAATCCCTTGCAGGGGCCAGATTTGGTCTCTATACAACGAGCGGACGGCAGGTAGCCGAAGGAGTGACCAATGCTGCCGGCGAGGTAGTGTTCCACGATATTCCCTATGGGGATTATGAGCTAAAAGAGCTGGAAGCGCCGGAAGGTTATAAGAAAGCAACACTGACATGGAGCATAACCGGTTCCGATATCACAACTGCTTTTCATGGTAACGGTGTACATAATCTCACGATTGATAACGAGAAACAAAAGGGAAGCATAAAGCTCATGAAATACGGCGAAAAGGAAGGCGATGCAAATAAGGGACAGTTTGATCCTTTAGCGGAAGCGGTCTTTACCCTTTTTGATGAAAATATGCTTCCTGTAGCCACAGTAGCTTCCGGGGCTGACGGTTCCGTGAACTTTACGGGACTTCGTTATGGAACATACTACATACAAGAGACAAAAGCACCTGACGGATTTGTAAGGGATACGGAAATTTACAAGGTGGTTGTGGATTCCGATACTCCACAGACACAGTATGTAACGAGTACGGGAAATAAGACTCTTGAGAGCAAAAATTTCAGAGCCAATGCGCCTTATATCAGCGTCAAGCTGAAGAAGGTGGACAGTGAGACCGGAGGACCCGTAGCCAATGCAACCTTTGTGATGTACAAAACCTATAACGGTACGACCACCGAAATGGGATCGGCTGTGACGGGTGCAGACGGAATCGCATACTTTAAACGGATCCATGTAGAAACGGATAATGCCAATACTGTATATACGATCAAAGAAACTGTATCTCCGGCAGGATATTACGACCCGGATGCAGGAAATGAGATTCTTTTAGGAAACGGAAGAGCCAGCATTGATAAGTATGGGGATCCTGCAATCAGTGGAACCCCCAATCTGGATGATGATGAGATTTTATGGGTAGGCGGATCGATTCTCCCGAGCGATGAGTCAACTGTCAAAAACGTTCCCATAAAGGGAAAGATCCTGATCACAAAAACGGCTATAGCCGAAGGCAATCCTCCTTTGGCGGGGGCGCAGTATACACTGTATCAGGAGGTTAACGGAAATAAGGTAAAAGCCAATATTACGGGAGTAACGAATCCCGTTACGACCAATAAGGATGGCTGGGCGGTATTTGACGACCTTCCCTGCGGCATCTATTATGTAAAGGAAACTGCCGCACCTAAGGGGTATACCCTGAGTGAAGAGGAGACCAGGCTTGTCATTGTTGACGACAGCACACAGGAGATCGCATATAAAGATAAGCCTGTCGAGGTCTGGGTCAGCAAGCAGGCTGTCGACGGAAGTGCGGAGATCCAGGGAGCCGTATTTAAGATCGTGGCAAAGGATAATCCCGATAAAGTGCTTGACAGCTGGACTTCTAATGACAGACGCCCTCACAGCGTGATGGCAGGTGTTCTGGAGATCGGAAAAACTTATGTGTTGTCGGAAATGATCGCACCGGACGGATACGGCTATATGCCGGATACGGAATTCAGCATTAACTCGGACGGAAGTATAACCGTAAACGGAAACGGAGAGAAGAACGGCCAGACCATTGTTATGAGAGACAGACCGATCAATTTGTTTATCAGCAAGCAGGCTGCGGAAGCACCGGGAACGGAGCTTGCCAATGCAATGATGGCGATTCTTGACGCGGACGGTAAGGAAATACATCGTTTTACTTCCAACGGGATCGCACCTTATGAAGTACCCTTAGGAATCCTGACGGCGCCGAAAACAGGCTACAACGTATATACCTTAAGGGAGATCAGTGCACCGGATACTTATGCTTTGGCACCAGACATAAAGTTCTCGGTAGGAGCAGACGGCAGGGTATATGAAGGTACGGGAACGGGAGGTACGCAGCTTACAAATATACCTCTTGTTATGCTGGATGAAAAGAAAGAACCTTTCTATTTGAGGAAGCTTGACGCAGGAACCAGACTGGATGTGCCGGGGGCTGAGTTTGAAATTTATAACTATGATTATGATAACAAAGTAACCACGGGAAAGCCGGGATTTAATGATTACATTACTGCAGGGCGTCCAATGAAGGTTGATTCACTGACTGATGGTTATTATCTCATAAGAGAGAAAAATGCACCGGATGGTTATCTGACTGCAAGAGATATTGTGTTCAAACTGACTTTCCATAATGACGGTACCGGAAACTATGATATTGAGATATTGGATGGCAGGGCGACCAACTTAAATGCGGATAAGGATACCTTTATGATCTATGACACACCCATTGAGTTAAAGATCCGCAAGCAGGACAGCTTCGGCTTGATTTTAAATGGAGCTACCTTAAAGTTATCAAAATATGACAGGGACAGACAGACCATCGGGGAGGAGATCGTGACCTTCAAGTCCGACGGGAAGAAATCCTTTACGGTTCCCCCTGAAAAACTTGAGTGTGACGCTGATTACATCCTTCAGGAACTGGATGCGCCCGACGGCTATAAGAGAGCGGAGGATATTATCTTCAGTATTGCCGATAACGGTGTTATTACAAGAGATGACGGCGTAAAGGTAGTGAACAATACCATTGTTATGGAGGATGATGAAGCGGGATTAGGCATCGGCAAGTTCTCCCTGGATGACGGGGACGGCCTGGCAGGATGTACCCTGATGTTGGAAACCGTGGATGACCCCTGGTGGGAGACTATTACATGGGTAAGCGACGGCCATGTGAGAACATGGGATCTGCTGGAATTTACACCGGGATGTACCTATATCCTGACGGAGTTGGAAGCGCCTGTAGGCTATGCCTATGCGGATCCTATTACCTTTACCATCGATGCGGATGACCATCAGGTCTACATTGACGGAGAAAAGGTTGAGAACAGAACGGTCCGTATTTCGGACGGAAAGATCAAGCTGACAGTGAGCAAGCAGGATTTCTACGACCACGTGGAGGTGCCGGGAGCGGAGCTTTCCATACTGGATAAGGAAGGAAACGTAGTAGCGTCCTGGACATCGGGAAGCGAGCCCTGCGCAGTGGATACCAGCAGGATGATTGCGGGAAATGAGTCCTATGAGGAATATATCTTAAGAGAGGTAACGGCGCCTAACGGCTATTATAAGACTGTGGATATTCCTTTTGCCATTGACAGGGACGGAAATATCTATCGGATCGAGGGCAATGGACAGTATACAAAAGCGGAAGACAACAAGATCGTTATGTATGACGAGCCGATGCTTACCATTGCCAAGTTGGATACATCGGGCAACCCGGTCGTGGGAGCGAAGCTTACCATAACGGCCAAGGATGATCCGAACTTTACGCCGATCTCATGGGAGACCACTGCAGAGAGACGTTCCTTTGAGGACGGAACCTTTACGGCGGGAGCGACCTACATTTTGACAGAGACCGAAGCGCCGAACGGATACGGATACGGACAGAGCCTTGAATTTATGGTAAATGCCGATAATCAGGTATTTGTAAACGGCCAGCTGGTAGAGAACAGAAGGATCGTAATGTTAGATTACCCGATCAAGGTTCTGGTAAGCAAGTTAGACGGCGGAAACAGATCGCCTCTTGCGGGAGCCAAACTGGTCATTAAAAATGAGGCGGGAGAAGTCATCCATACCTTTACTTCAACGGGAGAGCCTGTATTGATCCCCAAGGAGATCTTTAAGGCGGTACAGGGCGGTTTGAGCTATTATACCCTTTCCGAGATCGAAGCGCCGGGCGGATACCAGATCGCGCCGGATATCAACTTTGCAATTGACAGCAGCGGAAAGCTTCTCCAGAGAAATGCGGAAGGGACCTATGTTCCCTGTGAGGACAGCACCCTGGTAATGCTTGATTACACCGGGGACAGTGGATATTCCACAAATCCCAATAAGAATACAAATGTACCCAGAACGGGAGACGGCACGCCTTTAGGAATGCTGATCGCTCTGTGCATCGTAGGTTTTGCAGGAGCCTGTGTGATCTTTGGACTGTATTTTATCAGAAGGCGCAAGAGATCAGAGCAGTAAATGAAGGCAGACGTTTGGGGAATAGAATAATAAGAAAGGGGGCTGTCGCATCTAAAGGTTAGTTAGCCTTTGATGCGATAGTCCCTTTTCTTATGGGGAAATTTCCAATTGCCTAAGGTAAAGAAACAGCTCTTTAGCGGCTGCAGTCAGGGTCCTTCCCGAGTCATGCACGATGCAGACGGAGCGGGAAGGAAGGGTCTCCTTTAAGGTTATCTTAAAACATTTCCCTTCTGAAAGGGCGGATCCGGCATAAAAGGAAGGTACAAAGCCGATTCCCAGATTATTGATTACGGCCGGGACGATCAGGTCGGAGGTGGAAAGCTCGATGTCGGGCTTTAATATAAGGCCGTGTTCGTAGTAAAACTGATTAAAGAAGGAAAAGGTCATAGAGGTTTCCAGCATACATACAAGAGGACAGCCTTCCAGTTCCTTCAGGCCTTTTTTTCCGTGGGCAAGGTGGGAAAACTTGGCGCCTGCGATAAGGATGTCATCAAAGGAAAACAGGGGGACTTCTTTTAGGGGCTTTTTGGCCCCTGTGGGAGTGGCTACAATACAGAAGTCCACTTTTCCGGATTTAACGGCCTCCACCCCCTTGGAGGTAGAGAGGTTCAGGATGCGGATGTGGATGCCGGGAAACTTTTCATAAAAGGCTCCCAGATTTCCCATAAGAAATCCGTGAAGCGCCGTTTCGCTGGCGCCGATGGTCACGATCCCGTTTACGGGCTTGGTGGACATGGAAAGCTCGTTTTCCGCCATGGAGAGCTGTTCAAAAGCGATGGCGGCCCGGTGGTAAAGCTTTTTACCCTCATCCGTCAGGGTTATGCCTTTGTGGGAACGGATAAAGAGACGGCAGCCCAATTCGTTTTCCAGCTTATTCATGGCGTGGGTCACGTTAGGCTGGTTGCTTTGTAAAATCTGCGCTGCCTTTGTAAAGCTTCGATATTTGGCAACATGGTAAAAAATATAGTAATACTGGTAAGTTGATTTCATAAGGGTCCTTTCGCTAAAAGATGCCGGAAACAGCGCCGGTATCTGCACCAATATCAACATCAATATTAGCATCAATATCAGCATCAATGTCAGCGCCAATCATTGCAGTATTTTCACGTCAGCATGTAATATTTACATATTATATATACTAATAATACATTTTTCACATGAAATTAAATTGAGTATAATGCTTTTGGCCGGAAAAAACAAGAAAAAACGGGCAGAAGGGAAGAAAATCGAAATGAATCGCGATCTGACATGCGGAAAACCGGGAAAAGTATTGAGGAATTTTTGTATTCCCCTGTTTGGCAGCATTATTTTTCAACAGCTGTATAATATTGCAGACAGCCTGGTGGCGGGGAAATTTATCGGAGAAAACGCTCTGGCAGCCGTAGGAAACAGCTATGAAGTTACCTTGATCTTTATTGCCTTTGCTTTTGGGGTAAATATAGGGTGTTCCGTGGTGGTAAGCCGTCTTTTTGGCGCTAAGGATTATGGAAGCGTGAAAACGGCAGTTTACACGACCTTTATTTCCGGAGGCATTCTTTGTGCGGTCCTGATGGCGGCCGGCCTTTCTTTGAACGGCGCCATGTTGAAGCTGATACATACCTCGCCGGAAATATTTTCTGATTCTTACCTGTATTTAAAGATATACATTTGGGGACTTCCCTTTTTGTTCTTTTACAATATTGCCACAGGCATTTTTTCCGCTCTGGGAGATTCCAAAACGCCTTTCATTTTTCTGGCGGTATCCTCCAGCGCAAACATTGCCGTGGATATCCTGTTTGTCAAAAGCCTGGGAATGGGCGTTTCGGGGGTGGCGTGGGCAACCTTCTTATGCCAGGGATTAAGCTGTATTCTGGCTGTTGTGGTGGTATTCATGCATTTAAGATCATTGGATCATCATGAGAAATGCAGCATTTTTTCTAAAAGGCTTTTGGGGCAGATCTGTATTGTAGCCGTTCCCAGTATTTTGCAGCAAAGCTTTATTTCCGTAGGAAATCTTATGATACAGGGGATCATCAACAGCTTTGGAGCTTCGGTTACGGCGGGATATGCCGCTTCCGTAAAATTGAACAATCTGGTCATTACTTCTTTTACGACCTTAGGAAACGGTATTTCCAACTTTACGGCTCAAAATCTGGGAGCAGGCAAAATAGAAAGGGTCAAAGAAGGGTTTAAGAGCGGGATAAAAATGGTGTTTGTTATCTGTATACCAATTGTGCTTTTGTATCTTTTGGCGGGAAAAGCGCTGGTAAAATTCTTTATCGACAATCCCAGCAGGCAGGCTCTGAACACCGGTGTAGAGATGCTAAAGATATTGGCACCGTTTTACTTTGTCGTATCCGTTAAGCTTGTAACGGACGGCGTGTTGAGAGGAAGCAATCTTATGAAGCAGTTCATGGCGGCAACCTTTACGGACCTGGTCCTAAGAGTTGTGCTGGCCTATCTGCTGTCGGAGCCTCTGGGAACTACCGGTATCTGGTGCGCATGGCCTATGGGATGGTGCATTGGCACGGCCGTCTCGTTATTTTTGTATCGGCGCGCCTATCAGGTCCCTGATGGTATTAAGTAAAAGCGGAAGATCGATGGGCTTTGTCAGGTGTGCATTCATGCCGCATTCAATGGACTTTTGCTTATCCGCTTCAAATGCATCTGCGGACAGGGCAATGATGGGGATACCGGCCAGTGCCGGATCACTCAGATTCCGGATGGCCCTTGTTGCCGCACGTCCGTCCATGACCGGCATTTGGATATCCATGAGGATCAGCGCATAATAACCCGGGGCAGAATTTTTTAATTTCTCTACGGCAATTTTTCCGTTGGCTGCCGTATCAATGATAAAATCGCATTCCTGCATCATTTCCCTGGCAATTTCCAGATTGATCTCGTTGTCTTCTGCAATGAGGATCCTTTTGGAATGTGCGAAAGGAGCAGGCCGGCCGGAAGCGGCTTGTGCGGCAGATGCCGTGTTTTTGGAAATATCAACGGAAAGCTCATCCTGTATGCGGAGGCTTAAGGTTACGGTAAAGAGACTGCCTTTACCGGGAGTGCTGCGCACTCTGATGTTGCCGCCCAGCATCTGCGTGATATTTTTGGCTATGGTAAGACCCAGCCCCGTACCGTAGATGCCGCTGAAGGTGGTGTTTTTTTCGCGTTCAAAAGGTTCAAAAATGTGTTCCATAAATTCGCTGCTGATGCCGATACCGTTATCCTCAATGACAAACTGATAGATCGCATATTCATCCGACGGATTTTCGGATTCGATAATTGACAGAATGACCCGGCCGCCGTTTTGCGTGTATTTTATGGCGTTATCGGTCAAGTGCAGAATGAGCTGTTTGAGCTTTTCCCTGTCGCTGTAAACGAGAGCGTGTTTAACCGTATCGGTATTTAAGGATAAAGAAATCTTTTTGGAATCTGCGAAGGGAAGAAGTTCTTTTCCGATTTCATCCAAAAGTCCGCACAGATCGCAGCAGCTTTCAGAAATTTGATTTTCCCTGGATTCCGTATTGGACAGATTCAGAACTTTTTCCGCCAAATTCAGAAGATGCCGTCCGGCCTCTTCAATTTTATCCAGGTATTCTGCGATCCTGTCCGCTTCGTTTCGAATATCGGTCTGTTGTGCCATGTCGTTCAAATGTTTTTTGGCAAGGGCGCTGAAACCGGAAATGGCATTTAAGGGAGTGCGGATATCGTGGGACATATTGGAGAGAAAGGTATTACGGGCAATGATCGATAAATTGGCATTATAAAGAGCCTCCTCCAATACCTGTTTTTGCTCTATTTCTTTCTGGATTTCCTCATCGACCCTGCGAAAGCCGAGAACGATCTGGGAAACGCTGTCCGTTTTGCTGACATTTGCGAGGCGCAGCTGCAGGTACTGGGTTTCTCCATCGCTCAAGGCCCTGAAATTTGTGTAGAAGGTATTGCTTGATGAAAGTTTTTCCTTCATTCCTTCGGGATTGGTTGCTTCAATAAACAGATTACGATCGTCGGGATGGACCCAGGTATCGGCATAATCGGAGAGACAGCTCTTAAGATCCCTGACAGAAAACAAATTTTCAAAATGATGTTTTGCCCGGAAACTTAAGCGATAGGGCAGAACCTTGTCAAGATCCAAGTCGGCGTAAAGGATGGTATCATAATTGATGCTGAGTCCTTCAATAACGTCAAGACGCTCGGCACTTTCGTTTAGCAGAGCGTCTTTTTCTTCCATAAGCCGTTCCACTTTTTCGGTAGCGTCCACAGCAAATACATAAAAAATGTCCCCGAAAATATTGCCACGGATAAAATGTCCGTAGTCGTCGATCCAGCGGATCCTGCCGTCTTTTCGAATAATGCGGTATTCTACATGGTCCAGATCGTACTGGCTTGCCAAAATCTGTTCTGAGATGCTTTGTTCTACAGCGTCTAAATCTTCATGATATACAAGCCCCCTAAAAGAGTTTCCCGTAAACTCGCGGAATTCTTTTAAAGATGAACATTGAAAAATACGGATAAAGGCATCATTGGCATAAAGGAGATCCTCATTCCCGTGGGCACGGTAAATAAAAAATCCTCCCGGCATTTTATCTATAAATTCCTTAACCTCACAAATCGATTGAAAACCATAAGAATCCGGCAAAATAAAGTCATGAGCCTGTGCATAAGCGGCAGTCAGCAGGTCCGTGTCTTTTGTGTCTCCGGCAGTGCTTTCGGAAATATTTAACAGGGTTAACAAGGCTTCGATTATATTGCAGGGTTCTTTTTGCATAGTCACAATCCTCCATGAAGCACGAATTGTATGATCGTCATACACTATAAAGAGTTTACCACTAAAAACAAGGGATGTCATCAAAATATTGACGTAAGACCGGGCAAATGATAGAATCTAAAAATATGAAAACGGACAAATGATTTGAAAATATCATATATTTTATCGGACTGGCAAAGACGGGAGGAACTGGATATGGAAGAGGAAAATTTGTACCGGTTTTTAAAAGAGCGGATCGAAGATAATGAAGGATATATTAAGTACAGCCATTTAACATTTACAAAGATGGAGACCGGAAGCGTAACGGCAGAAGTAGAAGTGGGCAAGGAGATGAAAAATCCCATGGGGTCTGTCCACGGCGGATGTCTTTTTTCCATATGTGACACTGTGGGCGGTACGGCTGCAATGACCCATGGGGTAACGGTTACCACTTCCGTGGGTACGATCTCCTATTTAAACCCTGCCGTGGACTGTGACAGGCTGTATGCGGAAGCGGTGGAACTGAAAGCGGGGAAAACCCTGTTTCGTTATGATGTGTTTATCAGGGACGGGAGGGGGACTTTGATCTGCAAGGCGGATATGGAGTATTATAGGCTTGGAGAATTGGAATATTAGTACCGTTACAGTTATTTTTAGGAATTGCAACTGTCAGTTGTCAGATTTCCTAGGGCACTTGCTGGTTGTCAACCGGTATTTTTGCTAGAGTATTCCTGACAATATTGTTGAATCTGATCACAAAAATCCGGCGGATCTAGAAAGAATGAAAGGAATGAAAAAAATGACTTTAGCAGAAAAGATTGCCCTTTTGAGAAAACAAAAGGGATGGTCACAGGAGGAGCTGGCTGACAAAATGGATATTTCCAGGCAGTCGGTAAGCAAGTGGGAAAGCGGACAGTCGGTTCCGGATCTGGACAAAATTATTAAGATAAGCGATATCTTCGCAGTCAGCACGGACTATTTGTTGAAAGAAGAAGGAGAAACGGAGGATTTTACTTCCGTTCGGCACGAAGACAGCAGTGAAGGAGACCCGGTACGGAATGTTTCTTTAGAAGAGGCTGACGAATTTATGGAACTTACAAGAAAGCTGGCAAACAAAAGAGGGATCGGAACCGGACTTTTTGTCCTGTCCCCTGTGTGTCTGCTGATCCTGGGCGGAATTTCGGAATACGGTAAAAATATCCTGTCGGAAGAAAGGGCAGGTGGACTGGGCATGATCATTCTTTTGCTGATTGTTGCCGTAGGAGTGGCGGTCATGACGCTGACGGGCATGCAGCTGTCTAAATATGAATATCTGGAAAAAGAGAAAATTTCTTTAGGGTTCGGTGCAAAAGAACTGGTAGAGAAAAAGAAAGAGAATTTTGAGAGGGTCTACAGGATCAGCGTCTGCGTCGGAGTGGTACTGATCTTTGTGGGGATCATACCTATGATGGCCGCCGTTGCGCTGGAAGCGGAGGAAATGGTCTATACCTTCTGCGTGGCATTCATTCTTATGGCTGTGGCGGTTAGCGTTTATTGCTTTGTACGGTTCGGAAGTATCTGGGAGAGCTATGAGAAGCTTTTGCAGGAGGGCGACTATACAAAAGAAAAGAAAGAATTAAAGCAGGCAGACTCCCTGTTTTCTACGGCATACTGGTGCATTGTGACGGCAATCTATCTGGGATTGAGTTTTTTGGGACCAGATTTTTATAACGGCAGTGGCTGGATGGGCAGATGGATGTGGATGAAAAACGGGATGAAATGGGGAAACTGGGGAGTGACCTGGGTTATCTGGCCTGTTGCAGCCGTGCTTTTTGCGGGACTGAAAGCTATATTCAATGGAATCAGACAGGCAAAAAGCAGGCGGCAGGATAAATAGGGGCGTTTTAACGATGATCCCCTAAGAAGATCAGACCTACGGTTCCGGGACCGGAATGTGCGCCGATGCTGGGACCGATGGGCCGGATCAGAAAATTGTTATACCCGTATTTTTCTTCTATGATTTTTTGAAGATATAAAGCATCTTCTTCACAGTCTCCGTGAATCAGGCCGATGGTAAATTGCTTATCCCGGAATTCTCCCAGATATTCATCCATAAGATTTGCCATGGTCTGTAAGGATTTGTTGCGGCCCCTTGTCTTGGAAAGGGCTACCAGCCTGCCCTCCTCATTGACTCTGAGAATGGGCTTTAAATTTACCAGTGTGCCCACTACCGCGCTTGTTTTGGAAAGGCGTCCGCCGCGGTAAAGGTAATTTAAATCATCTACGGTAAATAAGGTACAGATATGGGGAATGAGTTCTTCAACGGCTTTTGCGGTTTCCGTAAGAGTCCTGCCTTCTTTCTTCATCTGAACAGCTTTCATGATTAAAAGGCCTTCGCCCAAAGAAGCGGCAAGGGTGTCAACTACAATGATTTTGGTATCGGAAAACTCTTCCATGATCTGCGCTGAAACCATCTGTACGTTTCCGCAGCCCCCGCTTAATGCGGAGGAAAAGCTGATATGCAGAATGTCCTTTCCTTCCTTGGCATAGGCGCTGAATTTTTCTTCTATTACGGCAGGATTGCTTGCCATGGTGCCTACCTTTTTTAAATTTCTCATTTCATCATAAAATTCTTTACAGGTCAGTTCTTTCCCGTCTCCAAATACTTCCTCGTCTACGGTATAATAGTGGGGAATAACGCAGATGTCATTTTCTTTGATATAATCCTCGGACAGGTCGCAGTTGCTTTCTGTGGAAATTATAAATTCTCTCATTGTAAGTAACTCCTTTGTTCATTTCGTTGATAGATAAAAGTATAGCATGACAGTGGAGAAATGAAAAGGATGGGAAAATGAAAAAATAAGCAAAATTAATGATTCATTCGAGCATTTTTGTACGAAGTGTAGTAAAATGGAATTTAAGACGAAAAGAGGGACGGGATTTAATGAGAGCGGACAGGAAACGGAGCGTATGCGCAGGAATTATTATACTGGCATTTCTCAGTTATTTCATAATTCAATTATCTATCAGAGCCAAAGAAATTGAAGAAAAAAGGAATATTCCGTGGTTGCAGACAACAATAGAATTTGCGGACGAATACATACAAAGAAAATATTGGCAGGACTGGCAGCACTTTGGAAGTGATTTGGAGTATCCGGATTGGCGGTCATCATATCATTATCTGGAATTGTCATCAGATGTCGGAATGTTGTTAGTTTACCCTCCTTGGTGGGATGAGGAATACAATATTGAGGCGGTCATGGAAAAGGATGGTAACCGTGTACGTATAACGGCATATTATGGAGAAAATCTGAGTATTGAGGTTTCCGGCCAGTATCAGGAAATTTATAAGGACTACGATATTGAGTACAAAAACGGTAGCTATATTCCCAACCTTCAAATGGAGCAGGAGACCGGCTTTACCACGGATGAAATTGTGGAACAGGCGGATAAGATGCGAAACGCATTTGAAGAAGAAATGGAGAAAATGCATGAATACCAGATTGGGCGGGCAAAGGAAAGACGGATAGAACTTGCCAATTTCGTGCTCATTATTTTTCTGTTCTTTTATCTGGTCTATTCGATTATAAATTGGATCATTAATAAAAGAGGAGGAACGGAAAATGAGTATCGGGAAGATACATTGAAAGAATACGTGGCAAAAAAGGAAATCACAGAAAAAAAGGTAAATAAATTTTTGAGACTCAGGTATCTGCTGTTAGTATGCGGAATATCTTTATGCATCCACATAGCAGATCCTGTCATTTTAGGATTTAGGTTTAGCAGTTTGGTTATTTTTATAATCGTTTATGTATTAGAAACGCTTTGGAAAAGCTTCGCCGCTTTCTATCTTGTCTTCTATCCGGGCTATTTTATTGCAAAACGGGCAGACATCAAAAAAGAAAAAGAAATGGATAATAAGCCTCGGGAAGCAGTGTTAAAAGATGCTTTGACAAAAAAGGAAAACAGACTCTTAGGAAGCAGATACCTGCTGTTAGGATGTGGAATATCTTTTTGGACATACATATTAGTACCGATTATTTCTGAATTTATCTTGTTTCCGATAATAGGAAAGGGCAATGAATATGTGGCATATGGTATTTCTGCCGTTATAGCTGCTGTTGCATTCGGAGTATTATGGAAAGGTTTTGCTGATGGAAAAGCAGATGGAGGTAATGCGGGAATGCAAATGCGAAAAGGTGCTCTTTGGTTTATATTCGGTTGCGTAGTAACATTGATCCTAATCCAGTTGGGAATTATCCTTGTTCCCCGTTTTTATTTTCCTGAATGGAGATTTTACAAAATTAACCTTTTGGCGGATGGAATAGCATTTTTCATATTTGGCATTATTTTAAGAGCTATAGAAAAAAGGGGAGCGAGTAATGGAGTATGAAACGTTTGATAAAATGTTTTACCTATAGCTTGTGATTCTTTTGGAAGTTTTATTGTAATGGGAGTGGGAGATGAGAATAACGGAAAATCATTAATTGCGAGGAGTGGGAGTCGTGACCAGTGATGTTGGATGAGAAAAATAAAGCTACCTGTAAAGGCAGCTTTTTTGAAGTGGTATTAGGCGGTGGAATTATGATTTTGTCTTTTCTTTGTGTTTATTTTATGGCAGTGCTGGTAATGATGTAAAGGCAATACTGAATTATAGATCATAGAGATGTTCAGAATTGGATAAAGTTCATATTACCTAAACCTTAATTATATCACAAATCAGACACAACACCACAAAATCTTACACGAACGGCTAAAAACAGGTACTGAAAAATTTTTTGTGCTCATTTTATGCCCTTAAAGGGCAAAAAAAGATGCAAATTAAATTTTCAGTACCTGTTTTTGGCCGTTCGTGTAAGAAAATAATGGATCGTGGTTGAATTCTGTTATAATTGTTCAAAATCAGGATGAACCAGTAAAAGAACAGGAGGACGAACCCATGGA
>ULTO01000364.1_pt1 | contig 28484 bp, 27 predicted proteins | sample 1957601 | NCBI WGS metagenome assembly ULTO01 (sample SAMEA4835734, study PRJEB28245) | human gut metagenome | biome: gut microbiome; material: fecal sample | place: Denmark | collected 2008 | reverse complement strand
TATCAGACTTCCTACACTTGAAAAGTGCGAACATAAAAATAATTTCATCAATATTCTCCTTTATAAATTTCGATTTGCCGATATCCCGTTACCATTTACTTCTTGTAGCAGATGATGAATACTTCTGCATTCCCATCTTCTCTGTCAGGTCTCCGAGGCTCTTATCAAACTGTGCTTTTGAGATTGCTCCCCGTTCAAGAAAGGCTTCCAACATTGCCTTCTGTTTAAGATACAGTTGTACCCTTTTCTCTTCGGGAGACAAGCTCTCCCATTCGTTCTGTTCCATCATCTGCGCCTCTTTTGCCCTGATATTCTCTGACAATAGTATATCACAGAATATGGATTTTTTCAATCCCTGTGTTCGGGACAAAAGACACTTTCGATCTTCACGCTCTCCACTTCCGCCTCGTGGAAAAGGACGCGACCGTCAAGTGCCGCGTCCTCTGCCATTGCTTTTGCTTCGGCTTCACAGTCCGCTTCAATCTCCACATAACCTGTTTCCACGATGCGGACTGCAATTCCGTATTTCATCGGCATTCCTCCTCTCTGTCGTCATCCAGCTCCCTTTCCTGTCGGTCGTTTTCCGGGCGGCTTTCTTTCGATTCGGAAGCGGTTTCATCGCCGTCCCTTTCACCGTCAACCAATTCGTTTTCCGGCTTGTCCATGTTGAGTTCTGCGTTGAGTTCGTCAAGGCGTTTCAGCTTTTCCGTTAGTTCTTCCTCACGCGGAAACGGCGTTGCCACCTCCCGCTTGGCATTATCAATCTGCTGTTTCAACTCCTCAAGCCGTTCCTTACAGTGGCACTGCTTTGTAAAAAATGAGTCGATTGCATTATCCAAACGGGTAATAATACCGTTAGCGTCCTGTCCGAGCGTGACGCGATGCCCCAATTTTCCTCGGAGCATCATGAAGAACTCCCGCCCGAATATGTCGAACCCGATTTCGGTCTTGAAACCTCTGTATTCGCCAAGCGGTCGGAGATCGGGATTGGTCATCTTCTTGCAGAATGCAAGAATTGCCTTGCCCGCTTCGGCTTTGACCGTGATTTCTTTGCCTTGTACGATCATGGGCGAAAAGCCCTTGTCGTCCTTATGCGTGTTTTCTTTGGCAATTTCAATATCCGCGCCATACCCCGCAATGCGTTCTTCCTCTTCGGAAACTTCTTTCGGAAAATCCTTGAACAGCTGATCCTCCAGCATATACCTCTCGGACAGATGGGCAGACTTTTGCAGTTTCAGTTTTGCCACATCCGCGTCAAGCTGCATCTTCTCCATAATCTTCGGATTTCCGCTTGCAAGGGCTTTGATCTCCGCATAAGACAGCGCCGTATCGTCCACATCCTCGGCGCAGCGCACGGGAGACTTCGATGTCATAATCTGGCTGATAAATTTCTGCTTACTCTCCAAAAGCTGATACATATATGCGTCAAAGGTTCCCTCCGTGACATAGCGGTATATCTCCACCTCCGGATTGCTGTTGCCCTGACGGACAATTCGACCAAGCCGCTGTTCCAGATCGGACGGACGCCACGGCACATCCAGATCGTGAAGCGCTATCAGGCGCTCCTGCACATTCGTGCCTGCTCCCATTTTGAAAGTTGAACCCATCAATACTCTGACCTGTCCGCTTCGCACCTTGGAGAACAGGTCTTTTTTCTTTGCGTCGGTGTCTGCATCATGGATAAAGGCAATCTCGGATTCGGGTATCCCCTCCTCTATGAGTTTTTTTCTGATGTCATCGTACACATTGAACTTACCGTCATGATGCGGCGTGGAAAGGTCGCAGAATACAAGCTGCGCGGATTTCTGCTCCGCCGTTCGCCTCCAGATATCCACGACATTGCGCACGCAGTGGTTGACCTTGCTTTCTTCAAAGTCCGGCAGGTCGGGATTCAGCAGTCTTTGATCCAACGCGGCTTTTCGCCCGTCGTTCGTTATCAAGAGCATATTGTCCTCATTCGACGATACCATGTGCGAATGAACTTTTGCTGCTCTGTCCGCAAAGGACTGCACCATCTCTTTCTGAATCTCGCTGGACGGCTCTTTCTCAACATGGAAGTTTGCTTTCGGAACGGGGAGATTCAGCATATCCGCCGTTTGTACATCGGCAACTTCTTTGAACATCGCCATGAGTTCGGGAATATTGAAAAACTTTGCAAAGCGGGTTTTGGCTCGGTAGCCGGTTCCGGTAGGATCAAGCTCAATCGCTGTCACCGTTTCTCCGAAAGTCGAAGCCCATGCGTCAAAATTGGTCAATCCCTTTTCTTTGAGCGCGTCATATTGCAGATACTTCTGCATGGTGTAGAGTTCTACCATCGTATTGCTGATCGGTGTTCCCGTTGCAAAGGTTACGCCCTTTCCGCCTGTGATTTCATCGAGATACCGACACTTCATATAGAGGTCTGAGGACTTCTGCGCTTCGGTCTGCGAGATACCTGCCACATTCCGCATTTTTGTATACGCGGCGAGGTTTTTGTAAAAGTGTGCCTCATCCACAAAAAGCCGGTCAACACCGAGCTGTTCAAAGGTCACGACATCATCCTTGCGGCTGCGGTCGTTGAGTTTGTCCAGCTTCAACTGTAGCTGCTTCTTGGTTTTCTCAAGCTGCTTGATGGTAAAGCGCTCCCCGCGACTTTCCTTGAGTTCCGAGATACTGTCCATCAGCTCGTCAATTTCGTTTTGCAGCATCATTGCCTGACGCTCTGACGACATGGGTATCTTCTCAAATTGGCTGTGCCCGATGATAATCGCGTCATAATCGCCCGTTGCAATTCTTGCACAGAATTTTTTGCGGTTCTTGGTTTCAAAATCTTTCTTGGTAGCGACAAGAATATTGGCAGACGGATATAGTTGCAGATATTCGCTTGCCCATTGGTTGATCAGGTGATTGGGGACAACGAACATGGATTTACTGCAAAGCCCCAACCGCTTGCTCTCCTGCGCTGCGGCTACCATCGTAAAGGTCTTCCCTGCCCCCACAACATGGGCGAGAAGCGTGTTTCCGCCATAAAGAATACGGGCAACTGCGTCTGCCTGATGGTCACGGAGCTTTATTTCAGGGGACATCCCGTAAAAACGAATGTGTTTTCCGCTGAACTCGCGGGGGCGTATGCTGTTGAACTTCTCGTTATAGAGTTTGCAAAGCCTTTCACGCCGATTTGGGTCTTTCCATATCCATTCCTCAAATTTACGGCGGATCTCTTCCTGCTTGCCCTGTGCAATCGTTGTTTCCTTTTTGTTCAGCACCGCTTTTTTATTACCGTTTTCATCCTCAATATAGTCAAAGACGCGCACATCCTTGAGATTGAGGGAATCCTCGATAATGTTGTACGCATTCACTCTGGAAGTGCCGTATACGCTGGTCGCTTTTACATTTCCTTTTCCGTAAGACTTATCTGTAATCCGCCACTGTCCCGTAATCGGTTCAAACTTCACCTGCATTCGGTATTTATAGTAGTACGGGATTTCAAGAAGCTCAAATACAAATGCCTGTATATCTTCCGGCGGAATCCATGTGGAACCGAGCCTGACCCCGATTTCCGACGCTGTCAGATCTTTCGGTTGCACTCTTTCCAGCGCTTCCACATTAACGGCGTAATCATCCGGGGACTGTTCCGCACTTCGCCTTGCCGTTGCCAATTTTTCACGGACATTGCCGGAAAGATACTCATCAGCCGGCAAGTATTTGGGTTGCTTTTCGTCCCCGGACCCGTAAAGCGGATTGAGAAAAATAACGCCTCTGAGATCGGCAAGAATTTCTGCTTCGCTTTTCCCTGTCAGTTTGCTCATATAGTCCATATCCACAAAGGCGTGTTCTCCGAGCGAAACCGCCAGCGCCTCGCTTGCCGTATCCACACGGTCAACTGTCAGGCACGGGTTGATGGTTCGCTTGGTGAAAATATCCGCCTTTTCTTTCAGATTGCCTTCCTCGTCCAGCTTCTCAAGAGAGCATAAGAGGAAGTAGGCGTTATCTTCATCGAACACGGACGCATTACCGCGGCTGCCCAAGAGTCCGTACTTGGCGGTAAAGCGGTCGTACTGTTCATTCAGCTTCTGTTGCAGAGCGTGTACCGCGTTGTCCGGATAATTCTCAAGCTGAGCATCAATGAGTTCCCTCACCGTGTCCCGGATTGCAATCATACCTTTGATGCGGTTCTCCCCTGTCATGGAGGTTTCCACCGGCTTCATAATGCTGTTCTCACGGTAGTACACTTTACCGTCCACAAGCGCATACGAGAAGTTACGCACAGCCGGGTCTGCCGGAAGAATACCGTCCGATTCTTCTCCTGTCAGTTCGTCCTGCTCGACCTCGGATACTTCGGCGTGGATGTTTCTGACCGCTTCTGACAGCAGTTCCGAAAGCTCCATATCCGCAAACGGCTTGCAGGTGGTCTGCGGGCCGAAAGGACCCGATTCCGTTACCATACTGCCGAGTACCATATCCGGATGCTCGACAAAGTATTGGTTCATCTCTATGCCGTTTTCGTCTTTTCCGAGGTGGCACCAATCGGGATCGCACTCCACCATACGGTCGCGCTTCTGAAGAAAGATAATATCCGCGACTGCTTCCGTTCCCGCCGACGCCTTAAAGGTCGTATCCGGCAGGCGGATTGCGCCGAGAAAGTCCGCGCGGGCGGCGATATACCGTCTGACGGACGGGTTCTGCTTATCCAGCGTCCCCTTGCTCGTAATAAAGGCAACGACACCTCCGGGGCGCACCTGGTCAAGTGCTTTGGCGAAAAAATAATCGTGAATGAGGAAGTTGTTCCGGTCATAACGCTTATCCTGCACCTTGAACTGCCCGAACGGGACATTTCCGATTGCGACATCAAAGAAGCTATCAGGATATGCGGTGTTTTCAAATCCCGTGACCGAAATATTCTGCCTCTGATACAACTGCTGCGCGATGCGACCGGAGATGCTGTCAAGCTCCACACCGTAAAAGCGGGATTCGCTCATGCTCTCCGGCACAAGTCCCATAAAGTTTCCGACGCCGCATGACGGCTCCAGAATGTTGCCGCGGGCAAAGCCCATATTTTCAAGTGCTTTGTAAATCGCCTTGATGACGACGGGCGGCGTATAAAAAGCCGTCAGAGTGGATTCTCTGGCGGCGGCATACTCGGCAGGGGTTAGAAGCTCGGAAAGCTCCCGGTATTCCTGCGCCCAGCTATCTTTATTTTCATCAAAGGCATCCGGAAGCCCGCCCCAACCGGTGTACTCCGAAAGGATCTGCTGTTCTTCCGGGGTTGCGATACGGTTTTCATCCTCCAGCGTATGCAGGAGACGGATGGCAGCAATGTTGCGGCGGTATTTCTCTTTCGCGCCGCCCACGCCGAGATCATTGTCCGTGATACGGAAGTCGTGCTTTTCATCAAGCGGGATTTCCGGGTGAAATGTTGTGATTGCCTTTTTCGGCTTCGGCTTTTCCTCCTGTAAGGTAGGCATTGCTGTTTCTTCGCTGTCCGCTTCCGGTGCATTGCCCGGAAACATCCGATAACCGTCAGCCCCATACTCCGCTTCGTAGGCATCACCTGCTCTCTCGGCTTCCATGTCTACCATGTAGCCCTCAATCTCCCGGTTGATCGTGGAAAGGTTCTCCACCGTAAATCCCGTATAGTCCGGCTCCGTATCGAAGGTTGCCATTGCTTCCGCAAAGAACGGTGTTCTTGCATCCGCAAGCTCGCAATCCGCCATTTCACTGATACTGTCGATGAAAGCGTCTCTCTGCACTTTGTCCGTAAAATCTCCGCCGTTGCCTACAAAATCCTCATAGGCTTCTTTGAATACGGAGAAAGAGAGCGAGTTCGTTACAAGCTGTCCGCCCGCATCCGAATCGGGATTGTAATAAATCCAATAAAGCTCTTCTCTTGTCGAATCAAGGAAGATATGCTCCTCGGTCGGAATATCTTTGTCAGGCTCCGGAGTTGCCTGCCTATCGGCATTGAACTCATTGAAATCCCGGAGCACAACGGTATATCCGGCTTCTTTCAGCTTTTGTTCATAGCGGTCAATGGTGTATTTCGGAACACCGCACATCGGGTGTCTTGTGCCGTCTGCCATCGCGCGGGTGGTCATTGTCAGGTCGCAGATTTCCGCAGTTCTTGTAGCATCCTCATCGAAAAACTCGTAAAAGTCCCCCAATGCGTATGCCGCAATTTCGTGTTTGTCCGCTTGTTCCGGTTCGTTCGGTGCAACCGGTGCGGGCATCGGCTCATTGACAACCTCCTCGCTCTCTTTGAGTAAAAACGCCTCATTCAGCGGATTCTCTTTGATACGCCGGACAAATACCGCAAGCGTCATTTCCATCGGGAACAGCGTCCCGTCGTACAACTCAACGCCGTCTGCGGTTGCAGAGGATAACTGCACTTCGTTCTGACCGATGTGCAGCCAATCGCCGAGCTTCAGGTTCAGCCCGTACTGCGAAAAGTCAATGTCGGAAGGTCGTTCTTCCTGCCCGGTTTCTATCGGCTGAATGACGCGCGGGGCTTCTGTAACCTGCACTTTCTTACGGTACTTACTGCCCGGAAAAAGGTTATATTTGCCCTCGGCAAACTGTCTGACATCGGCAAGGATTTCTCTGTCATGATCGTAAGTGCGGCTCCTCGGCATTTCGGAATCAAATACCGTCTGCATCATTCCGATGATCTCATTGACGCGCTCGGCATCATCAAGCTGTTGGTACACCTCTTTTTCGGCATCGCTTCCGAAATAGTCCTCATCCTTTTTCTCAAACGGACGGGGCGCTTCAGCGGATTTTCCGTAATAAAAGTTTACGATCCGTCTTGCTATCTGCTCTTTTTCATAAGCGTCAAGATGTTCGACTTCTTTTGCCGTCAGGTATCTGTCACTTCGGATCAGTTCGTCTATACGGTTTGCCACCTGCGCCCAACTCAAAAGCACATTTCTGACTCCGTTCTTGTCAAGCCCGCCAGCGAGAGCCAATCCTTTGCTATCGTGGCTCTCGTCCTGTCTGCCGCCATAAGAACCGCCAATACCGTATTCATCCGAAAGAAACTTTGCTCTTTCCTGCTTGTTCTTGTTTCGCAGGAAGAACGAATAGATACGGAATTTCCCCTCCGAAACATGGTTGCCGGAACGGACCAGATGATTGTCTATCTGATCCTGCGACAGGTAGTGTTCAGGCGGGAGAACATATTCCTCCTGCGGGTATTCCACCGGATCACGGCGATAGCTGCTGACAAGCATTTTCACGAACTGCGGCGTGTAACCCTCGCGTCTGCGGGCTTCCCCCGTCAGTGCATCCACCGCTTTCTCAAAGACGGGAATAAACGGCTCTGCTTTCCCCGGCTCGTGCAGTGTCGCAAAGAAGAAAATGACCTGTTTCTGATAGTCGTTTTGGGGAGGCTTTTCCGGGAACTCTGCGTCTCTCAGAAAATCCCGGTAGACATTCGTCACTTTCTCTGCCACCGACTTATCATAAACAGCAATAGCGCTTGACACTTCATCCTTTGAAATATACTGACCGAGTTCAATCAGTTGACGAATGCGGTCATCTATTTCCGACCACGACAGTGTAGATTTTCTCCATGCGGTTGCAACGCTCTCCCCTGTAGCGAAGGTCACACCATTTTCGTCCCACGAAACGGCACATCTCTGACCGTTGACAATCAAGCCGATGGCGTCGGTTTCATATTCGGCACGGAGGAAACGGATATTTTCTTCCTTATTGTTTGCTCTCCGGTAGAACCCATAGATACGATAATTGCTGCGGCTCGTACACCCACCGAGGCGGAGAAAGCCGTCAATGACTTCCTGCGATACGGCGAAATTCTGTTTGACCGGCTCAGGCTTCTCTATCACCGTTGTTTTCGCAAGTGTTTCCGGCATCGGTTCATCCAGATAGTTATTATCCTTGATAAGCGCTTCAATCAGCTCCCGCGTCGTCTGCCACGAGAATGACATTTCCGCTTTCGGGTTCAGAAATGTCCCCTCAAACAGATGCAAGCCATCATCAAACAGGCTGCTGTACCCGATATATTCGGAGTGAGCTTCATCCTTGTAAATGGATACGGTCATCGGCTTATAGCACGCACGGATATACTGATTTTTACGCTCCTCATCCTTTTCCTGAGACAGAAAAAGCACGATGTCCTGCTTGCTGTGGGCAAGCTCGTCACCGTGCTTCAATATTTTTATGAGATCGTCGCCGTCAAGATAATTGCGGGGCTGTTTTTCGTTTAAGTGTATATCAGGTCGTTCAGAACCGTCTCCTCCGCCGACATTTTGATGCTGTTCATCTCCTGCACCCAAAGCATCGGATTCTCCGCTTTCATCTGCTCGTTCACCCCACGGCTCTCCGCCATCTGCTGCATAAGGCGCGAAAGCATCGTCTTCGCCGTCTGCTCGATCTCGTGCAGATGACTGTTCAGCCGGCACTGCGTCAGCAGCGTTGTGTAAGTTCCCTTCCTGTGCTCCTTCAGGTATCGGAGCCGCAGGTCGCCGTACTTGCCGATTGGGTAATGCGTCTGCTCCGGCAGTTTCAGATCGGGATACAGCATCCCGTTCTGTGCCTCGTGGTAGGTCAGATTCAATCCGTCCATATTCTTTTTCCTCCTGTCTGTGGTTTCGTTTTTCGGTTTCAGTCTTATTGTACTCGTTTTCTCTCTTTTCGTCAAAGGTGCGATTTTCTTTCTCGCAGTTTTTGACCGTGCGCTCAATCTCCCGCAGGCATACCTCGGAAATATCCCGTGTGGCATTGCCGAGCAGATTGATGGTTTCGGCAGTGTTATAGAAGCGGAGGTCATCAAACGCATCGAAATCCAAAAACATATCGCTGTCCTCACCGATGCGCGTCAACACCGTGTATGCTACGCTGGATATGAGAATGGATCGGAGTCTGACTTTCAGATTGTCCTCGTCCATCCCCTCCAAGGCACTGTTTCCTGTCAGGTGGGAAAGGTCGGAGAGGTAGTCGGTCATGTTATCCTCAACCGCATTTTGACACGCGGAAATCACCGACGCGACAAAACTGCTGTCATCCTCCAATTCTCCGAACCGATTCTCCAGCGCTTCGGTCACATCATCGTGATACCCGTTCCGCACCTGCCACAGCTTCAGTTCCTCCCCGTGACGCCCATGGGTATCCGCCACATCAAAGACATAGCGGATACCGGTATAACTGCCCTTATCCTTGATCAGGGCAATTCCTTTGGCATGGCGGTTGACCCAACGGTCAAACACCTTATTCCAAAGTTCAAGCTCTGCGCACGCCCGCGCATGAGGGCGCTGTGACCAGATGAGCACCTGATCGGGGAACGAATACTTGTACTGAAATGCCGCTGTCCGCAGGAAACTGCACCACACCTCCCTCGAATAGGTCAGCGTGGCAAGCTGCGTCTGATAGACTTCCTGCAAAAGATCAATTTTTCTCGGCATTTTGTATCGTCCTTTCTTTTTCGTTTATCTTTCCTGTGATCGGTCTTTCTTTGCCGGACATTCTTTCATATATTCATCCAGCCGCATGGAATCTCCTGTATAGTTCCAATCGTCCTCCGGGTCAATATCCAAATATCCGTCTGCAGGAAGCGAGATGGGCTTGTTTGAGATCAGCGTTCCCAAGTGATTGACAAGGATTCCCTTTGCAATCTGACACGGTTCTCCGTTCCCATCGTCATCCTCACGGACTTCATAAAGAAAATATCCCTTTGGCACGGTGGTACGGTCAACCCGCAGACAGGTGAACAGCATCGGCTGTTCCTTCACCTCCACAAGATCATACCATTCATCCCGTGCATCTACTCTGTTGCTCATTATCTTGCCTCCCTTTCTCGTTTCCGTTCTTCAAAGCGATACACCTTTTCCGGCAGTTCCCAACCGTAGACCTTTGCCACTCTGTCTCCGAGCTTTTCGGTCACACGGTCGATGTCCTTCTGCGTGGCAGTACCGTCATACAGTTTTGCTTCCAGATCGTCAATATCGTCGTTTGTCGCGCTGTCCTTGATTTTGCGGTAAACATAGTGATTTGTTCCGTCATGGTGCGCCTGACTTCCACAGAATTCACCGTTCCGGTCAACATACCACTCCGCGCTGTCATATCGGTAGTCAAGACAGTCCGAAAGGTCGGCATCGGCTTTTTCCCTGTACCCTTGATGTCGCCCGTTCCAAAGACCGAGGTCGGCAATAACGAGCAAGCTGCCGCCAATGGACTGTTTGAGATTGCCGCGCTCGTCATCAAGATAATCCGCATTGAGTTCCAGCATCTTTGCATACAGTCCATCTTCGTCAAGTTCCGGGTACTCCTCCTGTAAGTCGTCCCGCCAATCGTCCAAGTCCAGATCCATATCCGACCAGACCTCGTGTTTTTCGGGACTTTCATAATACTTGGCTCCGATACGCTCCATCGTCTCGGCAAACTCGCAGATATGCCACGAGCGACCGTCCGCCGTGCAGAAATGGTAAGGATCAAGAAAACGGCACTGATACGCTTTGATTCTGCCATCCCCAAACTTGATCTCTACATACCCACCGTCCGGGATTTTGAAAAGCAAATCGTAGTTTGAATTGATGAAGCGGATCTCTTTCGGCTGACCGACGGTTCTCTCGTCATTCACGGTCATAACGCCGCACTGATTTCCGAAAATATATCCCATCAGCGTTCCTCCCGGTTTCTGCGTTTTTTCTGAGCAATTTTTCTTTGCTCAGCAGCCATCCGATTATTTACTGCCTGTAAATAATCCTGATGCCAGGTTGCTACCACACGGTCGATGATGGCGCTATATTCGCCGTCTTTATAATACTGATTAACAGGGGCTTGTGTCAGCCCCTTGTCCAAGAGTTCACGGATCGCAACCGCAGAATCGCAATCTTCCTCAAAGCACAGATATTGTCCTTCAACAAATCCAACTTCCTGTGCCTCTTTCGACAAGTATTCATCTGCAAGTTGACAGAGAATCATGACACCGCCATGCCGTGCTGTCTGCACCTCAAATGCCCCATAGCACAGCATTCTACAATGGTCTACCGATCCCCATGGTGAATACGAAGGTTCTATCATCAGCGTTCCTCCCCGTGTTTTTCTATCGGCTTCGGGGCTTCCGGAATGGGAAGCACATGAATTTTCCCGTTGACACGAAGTATCATTTCAGGGTTCTTAAGTTTTTCCATATACTTTTTCAGCATGGCGTCATTCAGACTGCAAAAATTTGATTCTCCCAATCCGACAACAAGAAAGGTGCCGGCAACAATGTCAATGATTTCACCGTCATCGTTACGAATCGCACGGTTCAGCGGCAGCCCCTCCAGCTTACTTTCTTCGTTGCAAATATACGCAACCGGATCGGTTTCACTCGGATATATGGCTTTTATATCCCCATCCACCTCCCGCTGAAACGACTCCACTCCGGAATCAATTTCCTTGACATACGGCTTCTTTTCCGGCTCGACAATCAATACCCGGATGGTTTCACTTTTTACGGCGTCTGTTTTATTGGGATCAAAATCAATCTTTTCAAACCCGATGCTGTCACAAAAATAAAAGCCGGGTTCTACCGAATCCGACTCAATAACCTCCACCACATCCGATACCGAAAGCGACCTCGCTTTATAATCGTCAGGCTTGTCGATATTGAACTTTTCGTATACATCTTCAAGCGACGTGCCGTCAACCTCCGCCTCGTATACTTTGTCATAGATTTCGGGGCAAATATCTTTACTGCCCCGATACCTTTCCAGACTGTTAAGTCCCACAAAGGCAATACGCTCATTGTCCCTGTCGGAATTGATCTGGTATATTGCTATTTTCATTTTACTTTGTTCCTTTGCTTCATAATTTCTCGGATCAGCCCCCGGCACACGCCAGCCGAACATACTGCCCGTTTCCATCGCCATCCTCTGTGCTTCTGTAACACCGATTGATTCGTTCATCCCTTCCACTGTGCTTTCTTCCGGCAAGGTAATCGGATAATACCCTTTTTCCGCATAGCGGATCAGGATTGGTTCACCCGTACTTGCAAGCCTGGAATAGCAGTGCTCCGGCAGTTTCTTTTCCTCAGCAAGAAACTCCATCAGATGGATTTTATCGTAAGCGTAAATATAGCACTCATAGTCACCTGCCCCCGGCGTACAGCGGATATAATATGCGTACCTGTCCGACAGGACCCGGAAGCCCCAACAATCCTCCGTATAGGAATGACTGTTCCGGCATTCGTCTTTTCCGTAGCAGAATTTGCGCATTTCGGCTCTGCTTTTCAACACTCCCGTGCGGAGGTCGTCGATAAACATATCGAAACTCTCTTTGAAGTAGCTGTCATTTTTCCCACTGTTTGCATGGTCGAACCATGTACAGTTGAATTCCTCGCCGCTTCTGCCGAAATCTATGCGGAGATGCCCGATGGTTCCGAGCGCCTCATCCCGTTCTTTGTCAGAGTAAAACAGAAGCTCCTCCGCTTCCGTTTCTACTGCTTCCGGTTTGTTTTTCATTTTCGTCTCTCCTTTGCCCACTCCGCGTCCGTGCGGAAGTATCCGCTTTCATCATAGTTGCGCGGATCTGCGGCCGGGGTATCCCAGCCGTAGATCACACCTCCCTCCATTGCCACCTGCTGCGCTTTCGTCACCTTGAGCGTCTTGTTTTGTTCGGCGGCATACTGTTTGTTTCCCTCGCGGTTTTGTCCGTATTGCGGAAAGCTCTCAAAGCAGTTATCCCCATAACGGATGCGCATCCGCTCTCCGCTGTATGGCGTTACGCCGTAGCATGTTTCGGGCAGTCCGACTTCCTTTGCAAGCGCTGTCATCAGCTTCGTGCGGTCATAGGCATAGACCGCAAACGGTTTCATTGCGTTCCAGGGAGTACAGGCAATATACCATGCACAGCGCTCTGAAAGCACACGAAAGCCAAAGCATTCCCGACCGAAGGCATACGGAATATGGCATTGCAGTCGCTCCGAGCAGACCGCTGTCATTGCCGCTGCGCTTTTCAAGAGGAAAGACGCATCCGCAGAACGCAAAAAGCACAGCAGAGTTTCATACTCATACTGTGCTTCCGCCGGAATATGAAGTTGTCCTGCATCAATGCTGATCTCATCTCCGGCAAATACCCCGCGCGCCAAGCCGAGATACCCACGGCTTCCGTCCGCCTGTTCGGTAAACAGTCCTGTTTCCCGCCAGATTGCAATCTTCTCAAGTTTCATGGTCGCCCTCCGCCGTTTCATCGGTGTTGTCCACGAGATAGGAAAGCAATTTGTTTTCTTTGACCGCCTGCATACATTCCAATACACTTGCAAGCTCAATCCGACAACTGCGGGGGAGCTTTACCGCGTCCCGAATGGTCAGCGATGCGATCTGCTTTTCATCTTTACATCCCGCCTCTACAAGACTTCGCAGGATGGACAAATGTTTTGCGTGTATCGTTGCCATTATCTTTCCTCCCCTCTTTTCTTTTCAAAATCCGTTGTCAGAAATCCGTGATGAATGTCCTCCAGCGTTTGCTTTGCAACATACGGCAGAAGCGATTCCGGCACAATCCCCATTACCTCGGAGCGCTCGATGCGCTCATACTTTCTGCGGCAGAGGTTCCATCCGTAGCAGGCACTCCCGCGGCTGTTTGCTTCCGCACCGAATCCGCCAACGATATAGTAGAGCTGATTGCCGATATTCCGGCACCCCTCGCTCAGCACCTCCGGCTTGACCGCGACCGTACACTCCTTGATACTGTAATGCCAATCAATCGGGATCATGTCTTTTGGGGTAAGGCACGCGGTGTTTTTCAAGCCGTCAATTTTTTGCTCATTCCTCAAAATGATGCTTTCAGCTCCGATATTCTCACCGAAGTGCTTCAGAGCTTCAAAATAATCGTCGGTGGTGATGCCCTCATATCGTCCGAACAGACCGTTATCCGTGACGATGCAGGACATATACCGCGGCTTTTCCGTATTTTCTTCATTGATTCCGAGGACAATGCGCTTTCCGCCAATCCAGACCGAGGACTCAACGCCGTAGTCCTCGATCATTTCTTTTTCTATCCCATACATCACTTGTTCCCCTGATAGTAATCGTCATACACCGTGCCGTCGATGGTCAGCGTGTTAGCGTTGCGGATTGCCGTAATCATGCCTGCCGGAGTCCAGATCTGCGTTGCGGTTACCGAAACGGTATAGCTGCCATCCTGTACATACACGGGAATGAAATGCACACGCTCATTTTTGTCCGCATTGGGATTCGCAATAAACCCATAAGCACCACCGACTTTTTCAAGGGTGCGGTACTTTTCGTTTGCCGTTGAGAAGCCGAATTCCGGGAAAGTCGCGTACACGCTCTGCGCTTCTGTATAGGCATCTGTGTCGGGCATGATATAGCCGGACTTTGCAACAAGGGCGGGATTCCAATTCAGCGTGATGCCGTACCCGGATTTCATCTTCCATGTCGCTCCGACCTTTTCAGCGGTCAAGCAACCCGAACCGGGTGATACCGTGGGTGTTGTGTTACCAACCGTAATACCGTAGGATTTCAACACAAGTCTACCTCCTTCATATACCCACATATTCCAGGTCGCCGAGCCTGCTTTTGCTGTAGGTGATGTCGCATTGGGCGAGTATCCGGCAGGAGCATTTTTCTCAAAACGGGTATTCGGAGTTTGAGAGGACACATAATCCGTTGCCACAACCGCATATTCGGTCGTGTTGTTGTCGCTATTCTGTTCCTTTGCAGCATTTTTGTGTGTGATCGTCCCTTTGCAGAAATAAGTCGTTCCGGCACTGTCTGCGGGAATCGTCCATTTGAAATAGACAAGGTTTCTGCCGTTTGCGGGGATTACGACCTTATCCCAAGTCTGCTGAGAGACTGTTTTCACCTTGCCGCCATCAAGGTAGTAAACAAGAAAATCGAACGACACATTATCTTCGGGCAGAACATCCGACGAGCCTTCGTTGTTCACATAGAAGCTCGAAATGACCTGCGATCCTTCTGTGTACTCGCCGTTTACGGATACAACGGATGTGGATGTTTCTACCACTTTCTTGACCGTGAAGGTTGCCGAAGTGGAGTTGTTGCCCGTGCGGGTTTCACTTTCGTGATCTGCCCAATTGATTCTTGCAACAAGCGTCTGTGTGCCGAGGCTCGCGCCGACATTCAAGCCGAATACGATATTCTGAACACCGTATGCGCTGAAATTGACCGTAGTCGAATAGATGACTTCACCGTTCAATAGCACTTCAACAGGGACATTCGCGTAAGGCAGATTTCTGTCCCAATTGTCCACGCGGAACTTGACCGTGACCTTGCCATACTGTTCGATCTCGTCCGGTGTCACCGTGAGATCACTGACAGAAAAGTCGTAGTTTCTCTCCTGCCAAACTGCGTAAAGCGTTACATCCTCCTCGGCAGTATAAGTTGCACTGGGAGCGTAAGCAACGGACTTTGCTGTGCTGTCGGTCGCCCAACCGAGGAACACATGATTCGGTCTTGTGGGAATCGCAACCGTCAGAATGAGATTTTGTCCGTGTGTCTTTTTCTGCGGATTGGGAGCATTCGTGCCGCCATTTGCATCGAAAGACACGGTATAGGTGTTGATCTCCCATACTGCATAAAGCGTCACGCTCTCGTTGGCAGTGTAACTGCCTCCCGCCTGATAGGTTGCCGTTGTTGCCGTCGAAGTGGTTGCCCAACCCCTGAAAGTGTAACCGTACCTCGTGGGGATTGTGGAAGTCAGAATCAATGTGACATCCTCGGTCTTGGTCTGACGTGCAGGAGTGTTCCCGCCACCGTTAGCGTCGTACTTGACTTCATAGGTCTTTGGGATATAACGCCAGACTGCATAAAGTGTCACACTTGCCTCATCGGTGTATCTCTCGCCGGGGGCGTAATTTGTGAGCATTGTCGTCGGATCGGTTGACCACCCCAAAAATTCATAACCGGCTCTCATGGGTTTGACCGCAGAAAGTGTCAGTGGTACTCCGTAGGTTTTGGTTTGGCTTGCAGGAGCGCCAGTGCCACCGTTCGCATCATACCAAATGGTGTAGGTTTCAGGGTCATAGCGCCACACTGCATACAGCGTTACATCGGCGTTATCCGTGTAACTACCACCGGCTGAATAGCTTGCTGAAGTAGCATTTCTGTCTTTCGACCACCCCAAAAACAGATAGTTTTTACGGGTCGGCTGTATGGTTGTCAGAGTCAAAGTTACACCGTAGGTCTTGGTCTGTCTGCCGGGGGCGCCCGTGCCTCCGTTAGCATCGTAACTGACCGTATAGGTTGCGGGCTTGTACTTCCAGACTGCGTAAAGAGTGACCGATGCATTGCCCGTATAGCTTGCTCCCGCGGTGTAAGTTGCCGTAGTCGCAGAACTGCTTGTGGACCATCCGAGAAATTCGTAATTGAATCTGTACGGAATGGTCGAGGAAAGCGTAAGAGTAACACCGTGAACCTTGGTTTGAGATGCCGGAGTATTGGAACCGCCGTTAGCGTTGTAGCTTACGGTATAGGTCTGTGCCGTAGTTTTGGTGTATCCGCAAAGGCTGCAGGTCGTTATCACCTGTCCGTTCGATGTTGTGCTTGTAAAAGTGTGATTCTCATAGCTTACCGAACCGATTGTCGTATCGCAATCCGTGCAATGCGAATATTTCCTGTGCTGACTTGCGGAATACTGCTCATATCGGGTTGTGGCTCTGTGGCTTGCGTACTCGGTCGTGCTGTAATCCCCGCGCCCGCACTCCTTCGTCCGCATGTGCTGAGCGGCATTCACATACGTCCAGTTCCCGCAGGCATACGGACCGTGTGTGGTCCCCGAGGACATGGTTGCCCCGCAGGTTTTGCAGACGATTTTCCACGCGCAGCCGGTCGACCACTGTTTCTCCGTGGTGGTATGCGCACAATCCCAGAGCGCATACAGCGTCACGCTTCCATTTGCGGTATATCTGCCGCCCGGCTGATACTGTGCACCGGGCATGAATTTATTCGTTGCCCAGCCCTTGAAGGTATACCCCGTGCGGCGGGGGGATACAGGAGACAATGTCAGCGTGACATTTTCGGTTTTGGTCTGACTGCCCGGCGCACCGCTTCCACCGTTTGCGTCATACGACACCGTATAGGTTGCGGGTGCGTTTTTCTTCCATACTGCGTAAAAGGTACGGTTGGCATTCGTATAATACCAATCTCCCGGTTGATAAGTTGCGCTGGTGGCAGTTGGTGAGGTATCCCACCCGAGAAAGGTATATCCGCTTCTTGTCGGCTCAATGGAAGGGATCATCAGTTTTAATCCGTGGTACTTTGTCTGTGATACCGGTGCGCCAGATCCGCCGTTTGCGTTATAGTTGACGGAATATGTTTTAGCCGACCAAACTGCATAAAGAGTAACACGCCCATTGTTGGTATAGGTATCACCCGGTGAATACATAGCAGTTGTCGCAGTTGAACTCGTACTCCAACCAAGAAAAGTGTATCCCGTTCTTTTGGGCTGCTTCGTGGATAATTTCAATGGCGTGAAATGCGCCTTTGTCTGATTTGCGGGAGCACCACTGCCACCATTTGCATTATACGCAATGACATAAGTGTTCTCGTAATAGTAGACGGTATCGGAAATGTCGTTACTTGGGAAGTAACCGGTCACGGAATATTTGTTCGGCGAATAACCGGTAATTCTCGGTGAGGAGATATAATACTGATCACCTTTTTTTCCGATTGCGGATTTACTGCTCGCTGCGGAGCGTCCACTGTTGCCGTACAGATATCTGACTGTTGCAGTGTACGCCTTTTCGTAATACACAGTATAACTTCCAGTGCCATGCCTGACATAGTTTGAAGCTGGGAAATTCCATGAAATCATAGCTCCTGTTACAGTAGAATCCTTATAGTCGGACAACAGATATCCATCATAGGACGGCGATGTGACTCGGACATTTTCACGAATACCGGCAGCAGCATCGCAAGTACCATTATATTGTCCGAGGAGTTTTCCTCCCGCTTTGTAATAGATAGTATATTCCATCGGGTAACTGTAAGCTGCAGATACCGGAAGTGAGATCACTCCGACAAGCGTCATGACCACCAAGAGAAGCGACAGAACCTTGATTGACACTTTCTTCATTCATCTTCTCCTTTCACACCGGGGATAATGGCGACATCGCCGTCAATGCCGGGTTTGTCATCTCGACTGCCATCGACAGGCAGTTCCACATCAATACTCACATCTCCCGGCTTTGGGGCAGGATCTGTTCCCTTTCCGTCATCGGTAATGGGCGGAATCTCCGGGGTTGTCTGATCCGGTATTGTATCTGTTGTATCCGTTGTCTGCTCCGGAGGCTTTACATCCGGATTGTTTCGGTTGCTGTTTCGGATAATCCCCATCACGATGACGCAACCGATCATCAGCAGGGTGATCGCAATGACAGCGATCATCATAACATTGTTTTTCTTTTTCATGTTGGTTCTCCTTTAATACTTTTCATTGAGCATTGCATTGATCTCCACCGGAATCGGGATCTCTGCCACAACTCTGCCGAATGCGCAAAACGGTACGGTCATGGTGTACCGCACAGTCACGCCGATGCTCCCGCTGTGCGCCGCTGTAATCTCCGGGCGGCTGACGATATAGGACGCATCTCCCTTGGAAACAGTCTTTTCGGTGATTCCGGCATCCGCAAAGCCAAGCGTTCCGTAAGCGCGGCGGACAAGCTGTGTGCGGTCGATATGACTTGCATACGCTTCTCCCTGTTTGAGTGCGTCATACTGTTCCACCGCATATTTGGTCACAAGGCTGTCCAGCGCCAATCGGCTTGCTTCCTTCTCGCTCCTCACAAGGCTGAACACGAGCGAATACTGCACGGACACGGCGATCATCATCACCACCGCAAGCACCAGAGCGCAGGTCAAGATATACGAAAAGCCCTTTTTGTTTCTGAGCATCTTCATATTCCGCCTCACTTCCAATACACACGCGACAGTCCCGACTGCGTGACCGTGACCGAGAACGGGAGCGTAAAGGTTCCGAAGCCCTGCAAGGTAATCTCATGCGTCAGCGTACAGGTGATAATCTCTCCGAGCTGCACCTGCTTCTTTGTCGCATTGTAATAGGTCGTATTCCAAGTGACCGTTGGTGTGATGCCCGTTTCCTCGCAGAGTTCCGCAAATCGCTGCTCCACTTCCTCCCCGACTTTTCCCGTAGAGGTTGCTGTGGCGATCAGTTCCTCACACATATACCGCATATCCTGCTTCAGGGTGATTGCCGACCACAGAGAGATTGCGATGACCAATACAAAAACAAGAACAAGCACCGCAACGGCAAGGTCAATATAGCCCTCGCCACGGGTGCTTTTCATAATCCTTTTCATTTTCATCCGATCACCGCCTTACATAATGCCGCCCAGAGAATTCATCAGCACCTGCCCGATGACTGCAATGTAGATGAGCAAAAAGCACATCATCAGCGCCATCGACAGCTTCTTGACCTTGCGCGGAACAGTGTTCGCCTGTGCTTTGAGGTTCAGCCGCTGAAGCTCCTTGAACTTCATCGAAAGTGATGTCCAGAGTGCCGTTGTATCCGCAGAATTCTCCACGGTTTCCAATGCTCTCACGACCTCACTCAGCCAAGCCGAACCGATGCGCTTATCAAGGGAATCCAAGGCGTTGCGGATATTACCGCTGCTTCGCATTTCGGCAACCGTAATGAACAGTTCCTTTTTGAGTTCGGGATGAGCTATCGGAATATACGACTCCAGAATATAGATGATGTCACGGCTGTGCGTGAGCAGTTTTTCAATGTGACCGACCAGCCTCGGCAGTTCGTACTCGATATTGGCTCGTTTCTGCCTGATCTTCCGCGTCACCTGTTTGGATTCCGAGAAATACACGAAAAACGCGATACCGAGGATGAGAAAGCCGAAGAATACGGAAATAAAAAACGCCGGAATTGCAAGAATTCCAACCATGAGCGCTTTGACAATGGCATCCGCCATATACTGCTCCGGCGTGATCTCCATATTCGCCGTGCGCAGGTCAATCACAAGATTTGCGCGTTTGAACTCGTTCAGATGCAGCTTCCCTGCCAGCTTGGTAGCAAAATCCCGTCGATAGAGTTCGATGACTCCTGTCTTTTTCTTGCCCTTTCGTCCGACGCTGTTTGCCGCTTTGGAGGCTTTCAACGAAGGAATCTTCATCATGTCTGCCAATAGGAACCCGACGCCGACTGCGGCAATCACACCGATGATAATCTGTAAAACAATCATACGCCCTCCTTATCTCCGGTACTCGACCGGCTTGCAGTATTTCTGCATCCTCAAAAAGGTAAAGAGCATAACCGCGCCGCAGATTGCCAGCGTGACCTTGCCGAAGGTCGTATACATGAGCGCTCCGTACCACTCTTTGTTGAGGAAATACAGAAGCGGGATGTTTGCAACAACCATCAGCGCCATGATATAATATTCTCTTTTGTTCTCCGAGATCATGACCTTCAGTTCGGCGTTGACGATACGCATATCCGTCAGTTTTTCGACTACGGGATAGAGCGTTCCGATCAGTTGGCTATCGTCCTGACACGAGATCAGGGTGTCGCACCATTCCTCCCACACACAGTCCTTAACCCGTTCCCGCAGGTGGCAGATTGCCGCTTTGACATCGGGATTGATAACCGAGATTTCCACGAGAAAGCTCTGAAACAGTCCCTTGACGGGCGGTTTGAGGTTGTCGATGTTCTCCTCCACCGCACTTTTGAGGTTCATGGTGCGCTCATAAGAAGATGTGATTGCGGAAAGCCCGGTTTCCAGCTCTAACTTCACCTGCTCCTCGTACTGCTCCACGGTGCGAAGCAAATAGAGAAACGGGATCATGGCAAGCGCGATTGCCAGAACGGGAGCCAGAAACGGATTCCCGATAACGATGGCACCGACGCAGCCGAGGATCATCAATAGCAACGCCACGGCACAAGCCACGCCGAAGGATTTTTCCTTTCCCGTATCGGAAAGTGCGCGGCGGATCTTATCCAGCCACAGTACCAGCTTGTTGGTTCTTTTCTTGCCCCTCGCACGCATTGCATTGTCGCGGAGACTCTTTTTCCTGTCCAGGATAGCGGAAACATCTGTGCCGATGCTCTCCGGCGTCAGTCCGAGGATGCGGACAATGCCAAAGGCAATCAGCAGAAAACTGATTATATAGACGACTGTCATTCTGTTTGCTCCTTTCCGGTGTACTGTCCCAGCAGTTCCTGCGGTACACCGCCGCGCAGGAGCTTTAAGCGGAGAGAGTCGGAGATCGGGTTGACACGCTCAAATTTTCCCTCCACGCGGAATCGCCCGTTCTCATACTCGTTGCAGTAAATTCTGTACTGCCACAGCTTGCGGTAAATGAGTTCCCCGTCGTCACCGACCACGCACTCGGTAATGTCCATCACCTTACGGGAGTTATCCTCCAGCTTGTGCGCAAAGACAACGACCGGAAAGGCAAGCGCCGCCTGTTGCAGCGACTGCTTCTCAAAGTTCTGATAGGCAAGCGAAGCGATTCTTCTGTGCGCAAAACGCCCGCCTCCGCCGTGCACGGTAGATACCACCGTATGGTCGGTAGAGCTGGCTTCGATGGCACTGTACGCTTCCCGGTCACGCATTTCTCCGACACAGATAATGTCCGGGTCGAAACGGAGTGCCGCCATAAGCAGTTGTGCCTGCGTGATGTTATATGCCTCGTTATCCGACGGGCGGGAGATGGTATGCACCACATTGTTGATAACCTCCCCTGCTCCGTTTCGCTTGACAAGCGACAGTTCCCTTGCGCCCGATTCGATGGTATAGATACGCTTATTGTCCGGAATCCCGGCAAGCAAAGCGTTGAGCAGTGTCGTTTTACCCGAACTTGTACGCCCGGCAACCACAAAGGACACGCCGTATCGGATGCAGGTTTCAAGAAAACCGAGCATTTCCTCCGTCAGTGTGTTTGTGCGGATGAGGTTGTCCCTGTCCACTCTCTGCGGGTACAGTTTACGGATACTGACGGCAATCGCGCGTTCTTCATCGACCACGGGCTTTTTCACCGCCGTAATACGGGTATTGTTCGGCAGATGTCCCTGTGCCAAGGGTGACGCATTGTCGATAATCATACCCGAATGCTGAAGCAGCTTTTTGACCACATCCTCTGCGTGCTGCGGGGAAAAGAAATGTTCTTTCGTCTTTTCAATCCGACCGTCGAGGTGCGTAATGGCGATGTCGTCCCAGCCATTGATGTTGATCTCCTCTACATCGGGATCGTCGAGATAGTGCGTCAATACCGAATACTCCGCCATTTCCGAATACAGTCTATCTGCAAGCGTCTTTTCAGTATAGCCGTCTACCGTAAACCCGGTGTCATAGAGGTACTGCGCGATATACGCTTTGAGTTCCGCCACCTTGGTGCGGTCAATGAGTGCCGCCGCATACTTTCTTGAAATATGCTGCTGCACCATACCCGCAAGGGAGGCTAAATCGATTTTCGGCATACGCTCACCTCAATTTCTCGGCAATCATCCCGACCGCCTGCATAAAATGCCGATCCTTCAACACCTCGCTCATACTGCCCTCCAGACTCTGTTCGGCAAGCGCCGCAGAAAACGGGAGTGTGACCGTAATCTTTCCAAGGTGGCTCCTTGCGTCCGCAACCGGCATGGCAAAGGTCTGATTCGGGGTGTTCATGACGGTGATTTGCGTCGGCGGCATATATCCGCGTGTCATGAAATGTCCCGACTGCGACAGCACATAGGAAAGGCATTTGAGGTCGGGCGTTACCAATCTGACGCTGCTGTCGGCAGTTGCAAGTGCGGTCTGCGTCAGAATGCTGTCCTCCGGCTCACTCATGCAATCGACCAACACATAATCCGTATTGGCGGCAAGGATATTGAGAAAGGACAGCGCCTTTTCTCCGGTATATGCCGGATGGCTGTGGGCACTCTCTTTGTCACGATAACCGAGAACCCCGAAGTTTTCCCTGCCGCGCAAAAGCGTGGTATAGGAAAAAATATCGTCCGCCGTGATTGTGGTCTTGGCAAGCAGTTCACCGAGCGAGTAAATATCCTCACTGCGGTATAAGGGAAAGACAACAGGCATGGAGGGGGCAATGACATCGGTGAGGACGGCAACGACCTTGGTCTGTCTCCGTCTCCCCGTCTCATACAAATGCCCGGCGAGCTTCATGGTGAAAGCCGTCTTTCCGCTATTCGGTGTCCCCCATACTGCGATAATCTTACCCATTGGTATCCTCCTGCGAAGTGGTTTCCGACGAGTGGGACGCAAGATAATCTTCCTGCACCTTCAGGTACTGCTCCGCGACTGTCTTATCCCCTCGGCACACCAGAGAGAAATGCAAGGTCGTTGTGGTATTCAGGTAAGCAAGCAGCTTTGCCTGATCGGGAGAGGCAAGCAGTGTGACCGTGATTGCCTGTGTTGCGTCGGTTTTCCGGTCGCTGTCCACCGACTCCCCTGTCGTGGTCGTAATGACCTTTACATACCGGAGTTCGGGCGGCACATGGGACTGATTCGTCTCCTTGTCGTAGACAATGACGCTGACTATATCTCCGTTCCGGAGCTTATTGGACAGCCCCTGCGCAAAGGACGCGATATTGACCGAGATGGCGACCTTGGTTCCGTCGAGAGCGGACAGCACATCATCCGCACTGTTGCTTTTCTCCGCAACAAGGTCGGCAATCATGATCTGCCCGGCGTAAAGGTTGGTCGCGGCGTACTTGCCGACGACATATTTTTTGTTTTTCACCGTTCTGTCCGACAGGTTCAAGGCTCCCACCTTGACAAGCTCCACATCGTCCTCGGTAATCAGGTGTCCTCGCTCCACATTCTGTTTTACCTGTACCACTTCCACTTTTCGGTCGGTGAAGCGGTTGACAAGAGGCGCAATCCCGAATGTGATACCGAGAGCGAGGACAATACAGATAATTCCTATCACCGTTCGGTTGCCGGTGATTCTTATTTTACTTTTCATGAGTACCTCCAATTTTTAGATTAGATAGCCGATAATGAAACCGACCGACAAATACGGAAGGAGTGCAAAGGGCTGTGTTCTCTGCTCTTTCTGCCTGTGGGTCATGATGAGTTGTGCAACTACGGCAATCAGGAGTCCGAGCATAAAGCCGATCATGCCCTTATAGAATCCGAGCAGAAGTGCGGCAGCCGTGGACAGCTTGATGTCCGCACCGCCGATTCCCATGCGTTTCTTTCCGCACAGGGCAATGAGCATCTGCGCACCGCATACAATGGCAGCTCCGAGAAGCTGTGAAAGAACGGTCGCTTCCGAGATGTTTGTCACCGCCAGCATCAGCATCATAACGGACAGTATATCGTCCGCTTCATGAGTAGAGTGATCCTGCACGGACGCATACAGAAGCACAAACAGAAATGCAATCCCGCAGAAAGTCCGCGGGGACAGTCCGCCAAGCAGGAACAGCGTCGCTGAGCCGCACCCGGTCAGCACATACGGAAGCCACGGGACAAAGTGAAAGTCCCGTTTCTTCATGTTTTTGCAGAGAAAGCGCGTACAGATGAGTGTGAACAGGACGGTTGCAAGCCCCTCGCACAGTATCCGAATCATTTCCGGCATCATATCCTCCTTCCGTTAGCCGGGGCAAGTGCTTCTCCTGCACCTGCCCCGAAAAGTGGTTCTTACGCGCTTATGCGGTGTAATCCCAGAGATTGCCGATCTCGGTGTCGAGACGGGTCTGAATGTTGTTCTTGATGAAGGCATACACGATACCCATGAGCAGGACGCCGACCACAACGGCAATGATGATACCGACGGTCTTGTCGATATAGAACTCGGCTTTGGCATTGGCAACGGCGGTCTGTGCCTTGCAGTAGATTTCGTTGCACTTGTTGTCGATAGCTTTCTTAGAGCGATTGAAGAAATTCTTGATTTTGTTGAACATGATCTTTACCCTTTCGTTTTTGAAAAAATGATTTTGTTTGGATTACTTACAGGAAACAGGACTTACCGCATCAGCCGGCATAGTCCCAGAGGTTGCCGATCTCGGTATCGAGGCGGGTCTGAATGTTGTTCTTGATGAAGGCATACACAATGCCCATGAGAAGAACGCCGACTACGACGCAGATGATGATACCGACGGTCTTGTCGATATAGAACTCGGCTTTGGCATTGGCAACGGCAGTCTGCGCCTTGCAGTAGATCTCGTTGCACTTGTTGTCGATGGCTTTCTTAGAGCGGTTGAAGAAATTCTTGATTTTGTTGAACATGGTTTTTTACCCTTTCGTTTTTGAATTTTGATTTTGTTTTTTTGTTGTGCGGAAGAAGAAAAACGGATTCGCCTCCGCTGATCGAATCCGTCTTAGCTGAACATGGACTGAATCTTATCCGTCAGTCCCGGCAGAACCGTATTGTTGAACAAAGCATACAGTCCGGCAAGCAGCAAGCCGCCGATTACTACGGCAATAATCATGCCGATCACCTTATCCAAGTAAAATTCGCCGCGTTTGTTTGTTGTGACCGCCTTTATCCCGGTCTGTTTCCGGCGTATCCACGCCTTGATTTTTCTGAACATGGTTCCTCCCTTGAAGTGAATTTTGAGCGTCCTTTACACAGTCATATCTGTCACCAACTCCTTTTCTGAATATATATAACTTAATCTCTTATACTCTCATACTCTCTCCTGTCAGTAAACTGATAGTATAAGGGGTTAGAGTGTGAGGAAGGGGAAAAGGAAAAGACCTTACCGTTTGTTTTCGGATAAGGTCTTAACGGGCATCGTCACGGCTTCGGCGTATGATCGTTCTTTCCGTCGCTTTAGATTTCTGCCAAGCGTCGAGCAGCTTGAGGATGGTCTGCCGGATCAGTTCGGGTGGAGTGCGCTCCGGGAAGAAACGCGAGAGTTCGTCCGACTTGAATTTCACTGTCTCCGCCTGGTTGGGCTTTTCTTCGGTCATGATGGAGAATATCTTGTCCATATCCAGCTTCCCCTCCTGACTGAGTTTTTTCATACGAATCGCCTGCGATAGGGACGGTGTTGCTTCTTCACTGTCGATGGTTTCCACAAGGTTACGCTGTTCGTCCTCCGACAGATACGAAAGTTCCACGGCAGGACGGAAAGCAATGCTCTCCCGATCAACCATTTCAAGCAGTTCGGGGACAAGTTCTGTTAAACGAATGTAGCGTTGTACTTGTCGCCCCGAATCATCAAGCTCCTTGCCCACAATATCGGCAGTTTCTAAATCTCCGACCACTGGTCGGGGATTATCTTTGCTTGGTCTGCCTGCCCTTCTTTTCATTGCATCCATCTTCATTTTATATGCCGCCGCTTTCTCACTCGGCAGTATATGTTCCCTTTGCAGATTCGCGTCCACCATAGCAATGATTGCTTCATCACGGGAAAGGTCACGCACAATCGCCGGAATGAGCTTCAGCCCCAGCCTGCGACAGGCGTGAACACGCCTGTGACCGGAAATGATCTCGTATCTCTGATCTTCTTTAATTCGTGCGACAATGGGCGATTGCACCCCGATCTCCTCGATGCTGTTCATCAGCTTCTGCATACTTTCATCATCCAACACCTTGAACGGATGCCCCGGAAACTCGTCAATGTATTCCAGAGGAATTACACGAACCTTTTCTTTCTTCGGCTCGTCCTTTGAGGGATTGGAGGAATAGTTCGGTTCATTCGCCATGCTTCCACCCGCCCTTTCTGCTCTTTCTGCGCTTATGCTTCCGGAATCGCTCAGACACACGGATGGCATCATAACCGTAAACAGAGATGGCAATCGCGGAACACACCACGCGGAATAGGTCGAAGTCCACGACTTCATCATTGGACAAATCCTCTATGTCCGTATGCGAGGTTCCGTTTCCGAGGTCATAAGCAATGCAGTAGAAAAGATAGTCGTTTTCGGAAAAAGCACGGAAGTCAATGTCAAGATAAGAGATACTGCTCTTTCCTATGGCATCGTCCGATGCGCCCCACAGACTTTCGGTTGCGGTAAGGATAAACAGTTGGGCGATGAGATTTTTATCGTTTCCACGCACTCGGTGAAGCGCCTTCTGAAATCTTACTCTGTGTTCCCTGTCCAGAAAACAGGTTCTTGCCATGGTTGCCCGTTCCGCAGCAAGGCGGAGTCGGTAATGGAACACATTGTCCTTTACATTGGCAAAACAGGTGTGCAGAATCTCGGCAAAGGTACAGGTGTGCGCTTTTACTCGTTCAGCCATACAGCAACACTCTTTCAGAGAACACTTACCTGCGCTGACATAACGGCAGTTGGAGCATCGGCAGGACTGCACGGCATACGGAAAACCGGTGTCCTCACTTCGTTTTCGGTGGGCAACGCAGATCAGGTCGGAAAGCGTCAGCCCGGTTTGGTTCAATTCAATGTACATTCAGTTCCTCCTTGAATTTTAATTCTGGCAATAAAAAAGCCACCTTCATTGACCGCAGGATTGCGGTATAAAGATGGCTTGATTTCGGATATTCAGTTGTGTCAGGCGGGAAGCAGGTCAAGAAAACGGCTGAGCAGGTTAAATACGCCCACATATTCTTCGCTGTTTTCAAGGGTGCATCCCTGTGACTTTAATGCAAGACGGCGTTCATTCAGGATTCCGATGGCGGTTCTGACCTGATAGCCGGTAAGTTTCATGCGGTAAACAGATTCATAATTCTTTTTCATGTGTGTCCCCTGCCTTTCTTCACCTATATTATATAGGAAAGCAAGGGAATTTGCAAAGGTATGGTGTCATTGTACGGCAATACGGACAAAGCGCACCCATTTTTCTTTGAGCGAAATTTTCTCGACACGGTATCCATACTGTTCTGCTTCCTGTTTGTAACGGAGGAAAGAATGATCCAATGGAAAACCCAGAATCTCATTTATCCGTTCAAAGGAAAATTGAATACACCCACTTCCGTCGCCGGAAAGGAATCTCCAAAGCGGCTCATATTTGCTCAAAGAAATCACCTCCGAATCAAAGAAAATTGCACCGAAAGGCGAATGACTGTAAACAGGTAGTGGTCAGTGCCAAATGGTCTTTTCGGCGGTATTTCGCCTGATTAACAGTCATTCGGGTGTGTTTGTCCCGAACCCTTAAAAATTGGATTTTTTGAAGTCCTTTCAGACCTTGCAAGATAACAGAAAACCCTTGAAAACGCAGTGTTTTCAAGGGTTTTAATGGCTCCCCCTACTGGACTTGAACCAGTGACACCCTGATTAACAGTCAGGTGCTCTACCGACTGAGCTAAGGAGGAATATGTGGAACTTGTACAATTTCAAGCTCCGCTTTTTGTCGGCTTTTATTGGGATCGCTCCCGTGTAATTCGTTCCACCAGCTCTACCGACTGAGCTAAAGAGGAATAAATAAAGTCGGCCTCGACCTATTTTCCCGAGCCGCTTCCAGCTAGGTATCATCAGCACTGCACCGCTTAACTACCGTGTTCGGAATGGGAACGGGTGGACCCGGTGCGTCACAAAGACCGACTATGTGTCAGCGTCGACCTATTTTCCCGAGCCGCTTCCAGCTAGGTATCGTCGGCACCGCACCGCTTAACTACCGTGTTCGGAATGGGAACGGGTGGAC
>ULTO01003810.1_pt1 | contig 28680 bp, 30 predicted proteins | sample 1957601 | NCBI WGS metagenome assembly ULTO01 (sample SAMEA4835734, study PRJEB28245) | human gut metagenome | biome: gut microbiome; material: fecal sample | place: Denmark | collected 2008 | reverse complement strand
GCCGTTAGCGAGGATCGGAATGGACGGCTAAGCCTTGCTTACAGCGCAGGCGGAAACACGATACTTGACGAATCTGCCATATTGACCGTGCTGGCTGTCGATGCAATAGAAAACGCAGGAATGAAACAGCTTGTACTCCCGGTCACTCTTGCCGAGGAGTACAGAAAGCATCTTGAATCATTTGGGGCAGAGCTAAGATTGGCGTTCGAGGACAGGAGCAAACTTCGTCGTACCGCCTATGAACAAGGCCTTTATTATGCGCCGCTTTATGAGAGCGAAGCAATGATATTAAAGCTCGCGGAGCTGTTTTCTAAAGGCGAACTTGAGAAGCTCGTTTCAAGCATGCCCAGCGTATACAGCGAGGAAAGGAGGGTAGCAGCTTCCAAAAATGAGATCGGAAGGCTTTTGCGCACGCTTGCCGATATGGAGCTTGGGCATGAAAGAGAACTGGTGGATGGGCTAAGGGTCAAGCTTGACAGCGGCTGGGTCATTGTTAAGCCAAGCTTGGGAAGAACATCATCGTTCAGAATACTTGCAGGCTCAAGCAGCGGAGAATACGCAAAGGAGCTTTGCGACCTCTATGTTGATAAGCTTAAGAGTCTGCAGCGTGAGGATAAAAACAGCTAAAGAGCATGGTTATATGCACTGCGCAGGAAAGCCCCTATAATGGAAGGCCTAACAGTCGTAAGAAATAATTTGCCCTGCGGTTAGGGCGTAGAACGGTGTGACCGTAGATGTCACGCCGTTTTTCTGCGTTCCTACAAAATAAGATTTGAGAAGAGGCTTATTTACTCCGTCTGTATAATGCTGATTCAGCAAAAACAGGCTGATCGCATGACAGGACTGTTTCAAAAAACATGACAGAATCTTTCTTTTTTCACATCTCTATGGTATAATTATAACAAGAAAACATGACAACAGGGAGCTATATGGCAGGCACAATACCCAAACACAATCTGCTGACGATGGGCTGCCGGTGGGATAGTGTCCGCTATGAGGGAAAAACAGTCCCCGGCGGAACCTCGGCTGCGAGGCACTGAACCTTTCGGATGTACTCGGGAAAATTGGCACAGGCAAGCCGGCCTCTTCGGGAAATCGTTCGGGCGATTGGTGAGAACAGGCTGATAGAAGAATTGCTTCGTCCTGCCAATGACAGCGTTTTCATATGATTCTGCTTACAAATGATTCTCTGCGGTTTTACCGTGCCGATGCTGCATATTACAGCGGAGATTGCCAGGACGGCGGAGTGGGACATAGTAAAGCCCAACATTTTTTTTGCAGGACTGCGATTCGATATATTCAGCACTTGCCGGCGGCGAGATTGCTGAAATCCGCCGTTGTGCCGTTTGAATTCGAGGCACTTGGTGAATAGGTTTCTCACAGAAACACGATGCCGGTACTCAACAATCAGAGCACAACCTCAAAATGTTTGTTAGGTTGTCTGTTCAGTGAAAGAAAGAATAGTCATAGGTATGTATTATGCCAAAATCAAAATGGAATCTGAATACTATTTACATATCCGAACGGCTGCAGGAGAGTCTGCGGCCCATATCTCGCTGCGCCCTGACCACGGTGGTGGCACCTATGGGCTATGGCAAAACAACGGCAGTAAACTGGTATCTGGAGCAGCGTGCCAAAGCAGAAGCGATAAGTGTCATCCGCATCAGCGTATATTCCGATAATCTTGAGATCTTCTGGAAAAGCGTACAGAATGCATTTGTTCGGGCAGGTTTTGACTTCCTACGGGACTATACTTGCCCTACGGATGCAGCCGGAGGGGGGCTGCTGGCAGATGATTTCTGCCATGAACTGGCAGGAGAAACTGCCTGCTATATCTTTATTGACGATTTTCACCTATTGACGGACAGCCGCGTTTCCGATTTTCTCTGCACCCTTGCAAATCGTATGCCGTGTAACGTTCACCTGATCGTTGCCAGCCGTGACCGGTTTCTGCTTGCTGCGGAAACCGTTCGGCTGGGTAGCAAGGTTTACCGGATTGGCACGGAACACCTGCGGTTAAACTACACGGAACTTGCCATTTATGCTCACCGATGCGGTACAGAGCTTTCCGATGCGCAGGTTGAATCCCTGCTCTATTCAAGCGAGGGTTGGTTTTCTGCCGTATACCTGAACCTACGGACGCTCTCCGAGCGCGGTGCGTTGCCCGACCGTAACTCCGACATCTATTCCACGTTCACTGCTGCCATGATCGATCCGCTTCCTGAGAAGTAGCAGGAGTTTCTAGCGGTCATGGGGCTTGCCGATGAGTTTACCGTGGAAATGGCACACTTCATCACAGGGGACTCCAATGCAGAAAAGCTGATTTCCGTATTGACTGAGCAAAACACATTTGTCAAATGTCTGCCGGATGGCGTAACTTTCCGCTTCCACCACATGATGAAGGAATGTGCCGAGCGCAGATTCCTGATGCTGGAAAAGGAAAAACAGTCGTTCTATCTGGAACGCTTCGGATTGTGGTACGAAAACTGCGGACAGTATCTGCACGCCATAGCATCTTACCGACGGAGCGGAGATTACGACGCCTTGCTGCGCGTTATACAAAAAGACGCGGGTATTCTGCTCTGCTCGCTTGATCCACAGGTCGTGCTCTCAGATATTGAGGCGTGCCCTGAAGCCGTGCTGAAAGCGCATCCTCTGTCGATTCTGGTACTGATGCGCCGTATGTTCACATGGCGGCAGATTCCGAAGATGATGGAGCTGAAATCCATTCTGTTGACTTCCATAAAGGAGCATCCGGAGCTGTCGGAAGAAGAACGCGGCAACCTGCAGGGCGAGTGCGATCTGATCATGAGCTTCCTATGCTATAATGATATCAGCGCCATGAGCCGCCTGCACCGAAGCGCCAGCGCGCAGATGTCGAGGCCGGCCATCAGCATCCAAAATAGCGGCGGCTGGACTTTTGACTCGCCGTCCGTCCTGATGATGTACTATCGTGCGCCGGGCGAGCTGCAAAGCGAGCTTGCAGAGATGGACGAGTGTATGCCGCATTACTATAAAATCACCGATGGCCACGGGCAGGGTGCAGAAATCATCATGCGGGCAGAGGCGGCGTTCATTCAGGGCAGTTTCACGGATGCGCACATTGAGCAGGAAAGTGCCTATGCCCGGATCGAGGGGAATGGGCAGGTGAACATGGCGCTTTGCTGTGACTTTCTCGCATGGCGGCTTTCACTGTGTACTGATGTTGCGCAACGATACTCCTTTGAGGACCGCCGCGCGGCTCTGCTGCGCAAGTACAACGCCACATGGCTGAATATCTGGAGCGCTACCAGTGCCTATTATCACGCTCTGCTGGGCGAAACGGACAAAATCCCTTCTGTTTTTGCGGAGCATCAGCTTTCCACCATCCACTTCCTTGCGCCGGGCAAGCCCATGATGGAAATGATCGAGAATCAGGTGTATCTCGCCCAAGGCGCCTATACCAAGGTAATCGGACGCAGCGAGGGACAGTTGGCCGTGTGCGAATCAATGCACTATGCGTTGGTCGCACTGCATATCCGCATTCAGACCGCTGCGGCATACGAGATGCTGGGAAAAAATGAGAAAGCGCACGAGTGGCTCTCAATGGCACTTTCCGATGCCGAACCGGACGGCTTTGTGATGCCGTTTGCGGAGAACTACGACCGCTTGCAGTCGATACTGGCACGGGAAATCAAGAGTGACCTGATCGTGAAGATCATCGAACTGGGCGAAGCGGCAAAAGCTCGGAAAGCGTCAAATACTCGCCCGGGCTCGTTCGATGCGCTGACACAGAGGGAATTTGAGATCGTAGAGCTGATGGCACAGCGGCTTTCGAACCGCGAGATTGCGGAAAGGCTGTTTCTTTCCGAAGACAGCGTCAAGCAGTATGTGAATCAAATCTATTCCAAGCTTCATATTGAGGGCGACACCCGAACCAAGAGAAAGCAGCTTGCCGCGCTGTTCCTGCAAAAGACCTAACCTTTGGTTAATGTTTATTTCTTAAAATCCACCTTACAATATTTGGACGGTGGATTTTTGCTATTAATGGAGGAAGCGCAGTGGAGCGAACGCAAATCGGGGCAATAGAATCCTGATAATTCTTCTGATTCCTGCCCGTTGGTTTATGAAAGTCCAAAAAACTGCTGCGTGAATTAACACAGTCGCTGATAAAGCGCAATTCAGGAAGGAGGACTTACATGAAGAGAAAATATATCTTAGCGGTCAAGGCAATAGACGGATATGTCCTGCAGGTTGATTTCGTATCCGGCAGCCGTCTGTTGCTGGACATGAAGCCCTACCTTGACAAAATCCGTTTCCGTTCCTTAGCCGACCCGCAGGTGTGGAACAGCGCCGTGACCAACGGAATTTTTGTTCGCTTCGGCAATGTAGAACTGAGCCACGATGAAATACTGTCCATGGCAGAGCAGGAGCATCGAGACACAACTAATTAATATTAATAGGAGAATAACGAACATGAAAAATTCGAAAAAGTATGCAAGTCTTTTGCTGGCGCTGACGCTGTTTAGCCTTGCCCTGCTGACGGGCTGCGGCAGTTCGGGCAGAAAATGGCGTGACACCGATGTGATTGACGGCTATTGCACGGTCGAGCGGTACGGAAAGCAGATTGATGTGTGTGTATGCCACGACCAAAAAGCTATATATTTCTATTACAACGATGAAGAACACGAGCTGCTTGACACAGCCATGCTTCCGACGGATAAGATCTACGATGACGATAAGGACTGGTGTCTCGGTGAGATCAGCCTCGATGACTTAACCGGTGACAACAACAGCGATCTGAAGGTATACCTAAACCATGCGGATATGAGCAAATCGTGCATTGTATGGATGTGGGAGGAAGGAACAGGGTATGTTTATCAGCCGGATTATTCCTGGTTCTACGAGCACAACGTGATTTATGATCCCCCCTATGATGACCCGGAAGTTGATTTCAGCATGTATGAGGGTATGTGGCTGTGCGATACTGACAACCAAACCAATGTCATATACATACAGTTTGACGAGGAGGGCAACTGGGAGCTCTATTCCAACGACGAAATGATAGACGATGGTTATCTTTGGTATGTACAGGAGGAGGACACCACTTATATCTACGGCTACCAGGGAGGTACCATAGACGGCGGACAAGTCGAACTGGAGGGTGAGCGACTTAACATCACCACAATCGGCTACTTCAGCCACTTAGCTTCGGAGGATGACAATGGTGAGCTGCACCATCAGGATATTTCGGTGTTCGAAGGTACTTGGTATTACGATGGCGACCCTTCGGCAGATCTTTACATTATAATCGACGGTAACGGAAACTGGAGCTATTTCCAGCGTGCGTCCGGCGACGCCGAAGGTACGGAAATGGATTACGGCACCTTCTCCTACTCGACAGATGATAGCTATGTTTATTATGCGAATTCTGCCATGTATGACGGTCTTTCAATCCTTGTACTTGATTTTGATGACGGTATTATCATCTGGGGCGATGAAGGCGCTTATTACCGGATAGACGGTTAAGTATGCGAAGATGCAAAACGGCACTTTGAATAAGGAAGAGATGATTATGGAAGAAAAGCAGATGATGACGAATGAACAGCTGGAGGCCGAGATCAAATCAGCCCGCACCAAAGAAACGATTGCCAACGTTCTGATCTACGGCGCCGGCGCAGCGATGATTCTGATGTTCTGCCTGAAAAAGATTCCACTGGCTATCTTGTTCCTGGTTCTCTTGCTGGTGGGCGGATATCTGTGGGGCAAGAGTGCCGGTGTGGCCAAAAAGCTCATCAGCGAAAATGTCATCAGCGGTGTGATTAAAGAGGTGCTGGGTGATGCTGTGGAATATAACCCTTGGGGCAAAATAAACCCTGGCAGCATGGTGTTTCCGTTCTCCTATTGCAGCGCGGATGGCAGCGATCATATCAAGGCAAACTATAATGGGCTGAACATTGAAATGGGCGACATCGAGCTGTTCGACGAGACGGAGATCAGGGATGAAGAAGGAAACATTAGTACGAGCAAAGATTCGGTCTTTAAGGGACAGTGGCTTACCTGCGACTTCGGCAAGGAACTTGCCGGTCAAGTATTTATCTCCGAATGGACTCAAAAAGACCGAAGAATTATGAAAAGCAATGTCACGATGGATGACGGGCAGTTCAGTAAGCGTTTCTGTGTCAGGGCGGATGATCCGCAGGAAGCGTATTACATCCTCACACCGCACATGATGGAATATATCACCAGAATGGCGGACAAGAGCGGCGGCACTGTCTATATGTCTTTCCTGCGAGACGGAAAGATGCATGTTGCGGTCAAGACCGGGCGTGATTTCTTTGAACTTGGGAGAAGTAATGCTAATGTGGAGGAGCTGCACAAGATATTCCTGGGTGAGCTGCGCTGGTTCACCGATATCATCGATATGCTGCGTGTGGAGGATACCATCTATAAGAAGGAGACAGACGCATGACGCTGGGAACAGCTGTTTTCCTGCTGGCACTGGCTGTGGCAGGCATCGTGTTGGCGTTTCGGTATTTGCGTAACATGCCGAAACTGCGCATCATTTGCCTCGTGCTGTTGTCTCTGACCGTGCTGGTTCTCGCCGGATATATAGGTCTGACTCTGATTCTTGTGGATGCGGTCAGGAACCGACCTCCTGCGTGACATTGCGGAACAAAAATAATTGAGAAACGGAAAGCGAAAGTGTCCTTCAGGATACCTTCGCTCTTTGCTTATACGCTGCACACCCGAATCCGTCAGCAGACAGTGAAAAGATTGAATTACTCCCTTGTCGCTGTTAATCCAAGGCTTTGCTGATCTTGCATTGAAAGAATTCAATTTTCTGCACAGCCTGAATATTTCCTCTTGAATTTTTGAAACTTCCTGATAAAATATAGCTATGTTTAACATCGTACTTGTTCAACCGGAGATTCCACAGAATACGGGTAATATTTCAAGAACCTGCGCAGTTACGGGCTGCGCACTGCATCTGGTGCGTCCTTTGGGCTTTTCAGTGGACGATCGTTACCTAAAGCGAGCCGGGCTTGACTATTGGGACGAACTTCAGATTTATTATTATGATAGCTTTGAGGAACTTGAAGCAAGGTTCACTGATGCGAGGTTTCATCTGTTCACGACCCATGCCGTACGCAGCTATTCCGAGGCGGAGTACCTCCCCGGTGATTTCCTTGTCTTTGGCAAGGAAACTGCAGGACTGGGCCCGGAGATAATAACGAGAAGATGGAATGATTGTGTGCGCATACCCATGCGGCAAAACCTTCGTTCGCTCAATCTTTCAAACTCCGTTGCCGTTGCCGTTTATGAGGGGCTTCGCCAAAATGCTTTCGGCGGACTTGTATGAACAAAGAGTTTTGCGAGGAAATATGAATACATTGGATTTGATTTTGGATAATGGCATAATTGCGATTGCTCGTGGGATTTACGGAGAGAATCTCAAGAATGCAGCCAAGGCGCTGTTTGATGCAGGCATTAGGGCGTTTGAGGTCACGTTTGAACAGGATGGGGATAGCGAACGTACTCTTGAAGCAATAGCCATGCTTAACAGGGAGTTTTCATACTGCTGCGCTGTCGGAGCCGGTACGGTACTTACCGAACACCAGCTGTCAAGCGCCAAGAAAGCAGGAGCAAGCTATATCGTTTCTCCGAATACGGATGAAGCAGTTATCAAGCGTACAAAAGAGCTTGGAATGGTTTCAATTCCGGGCGCAATGACTCCGACCGAGATAATAACCGCACACATGCTTGGGGCTGATATTGTAAAGCTCTTTCCTGCGGGAGAGCTGGGGCTTGCTTATTTTAAGGCAGTGCGCGCTCCGCTTTCAAATATCAGGCTTGCTGCCGTTGCCGGAATAACTCATGATAATATCGGAGAGTTCAAGAAAGCCGGAGCATGCGCCTTCGGCATAAGCTCCGGACTCTTTGTGAGGGAGCTCATAGCGCAAGGCAGGTATGAAGCACTGAGGGATAATGCATCGCGATATCTTTCGCTTATCAGATAGTACAGCTGATGTTTCTGCTTTTCAGGCTAAGAAAATCATTTATTATATTCTCGAATTTCTGTTGCCGATTGTTTTGATTTGTACTATAATGCGGATATAGAATTTCTATAAAACCTATGGAGGTATTTATGATTCAGTTCGATTTGATTCGTGCACACGATCCTGAGCTTTGCGGCTACATGGAGGAGGAGCTTGCACGTCAGCGCAGCCATCTGGAGCTTATCGCTTCCGAGAACTTTGTCAGCGAGACAGTTATGGCAGCAATGGGCAGCCATCTGACCAATAAGTACGCTGAGGGCTATCCCGGAAAGCGTTATTATGGCGGCTGCGAATGCGTAGATAAGGTAGAAAACCTCGCTCGTGAGCGCGTCAAGCAGATCTTTGGTGCTGACCATGCAAACGTTCAGCCTCATTCCGGCGCACAGGCAAATCTTTCAGTATACTTTGCTCTTCTCAACCCCGGCGACACCATCCTGGGCATGAACCTCAGCCACGGCGGCCACCTCACTCACGGCAGCCCTGTCAATATGAGCGGTAAGTATTTCAACATCGTTCCTTACGGTGTAAGCGAGACCGATGAGCAGATCGATTACGACGAGCTCCGCCGTATCGCACATGAGTGCAGCCCCAAGCTCATCGTTGCCGGCGCAAGTGCATATCCCCGTGCTATTCGCTTTGATGTTATTGCAGACATCGCTCATGAGGTCGGTGCGCTGTTCATGGTAGATATGGCTCATATCGCAGGTCTTGTCGCTGCAGGCCTTCACATGAACCCCGTTCCCTATGCTGATGTCGTTACCAGCACCACCCATAAGACCCTTCGCGGTCCCCGCGGAGGTATCATCCTCTGTAAAGAGGAGCTTGCAAAGGCTATCGATAAGGGCATCTTCCCCGGCACTCAGGGCGGCCCTCTGATGCACACTATCGCAGCGAAGGCAGCATGCTTCTATGAAGCGCTCCAGCCTGAATTCAAGGAGTATCAGGCTCAGGTCATCAAGAATGCACAGGTTCTTGCTTCCGAGCTCCAGAATGCAGGCCTTAGGATTGTATCCGGCGGCACCGACAACCACCTCATGCTCGTTGACCTTACCGCCAGCGGCAGGACCGGAAAGGAAGTCGAAGCGCTTCTTGATATGGCGAATATTACCGTCAACAAGAACACGATTCCCTTTGAGACCCGCAGCCCCTTTGTCACCAGCGGTATCCGTATCGGTACTCCTGCACTCACCACCCGTGGCTTCAAAGAGGATGATATGAAGGTCATCGCAGGCCTTATCGCAAAGATCGTATTCAATGGTGAAGATGCTGTTGAAGAAGTTAAGGCAGAAGTTGCAAAACTCACCGAAAAGTATCCCCTCTATCCCGAAGACTAACCGCAGTCGCTAAGCACTTGTAATATGGGGAGACATGGATTCGCCGTGTCTCCCTTACTTAAAAATATATATGCGCATTTGGCTTCTGCCCTAAAAAATAGGTTGACAAAAGGCGCCTTATGCGGTATAATCTCCGCTGTTGAACAGAATATGGACGGGTTCCCGAGCGGCCAAAGGGAGCGGACTGTAAATCCGTTGTCACAGACTACGATGGTTCGAATCCATCCCCGTCCACCAGTTAACACACTTTTGTTTTCCGAACAGAAGTGTGTTTTTAATTATTCCGTTCCTTATTGTTCTTATTGCTGCTTTCTGAGGCTATAGTTCGGAATAACAGTGTCCATTATGAATAAGTTAAAAGCATCTTGGCAGTTTTCGGGCCAAGATGCTTTGTGCATACACAGTATTAATTAATCAGCAGGTTTCTGGACGCCGTTGACGTCGATTATGGTATTGCCGTCGAGCAGCAGTTCGTCAATGGTGACAAATTCATAACCGTCGGACAGGGCTGTTTCAATCAGGGTCGGCAGATACTGTTCGATCTTGAATCCGTTGTTGTGGCAGAGGATTATGGAGCCGGGCTGTATCTTGGGAAGCACCCAGTTCAGGATTGTCTCTGCGCTTCGTTCCTCCTTCCAGTCTATCGTGTCGACATCCCATTGAATAACTTCGTAACCGGCACTGCGAACGGTTTTCACAACGTTATCGTTATATTCGCCGTACGGTGCGCGGAAGATGGTCGAACGCTTTCCGATGATGGATTCAATCAGGTCATCGTACTTTTTTAGCTCATTAAGGATCTGCTCGGAGTTCAGCTTGTTCATGTGCGGATGGGTCGCGGAATGGTTGCCGATCTGGTGTCCGGCAGCATCAATGGCTTTAACCTTTTCAGGGTATTCCTCAGCCCAGAAGCCGCAAAGGAAGAATGTGGCTTTGATACCATACTTGTCAAGTGTGGAGAGAATAAAATCGGTTTTATCATCCGCCCAGGCGGCATCGACGGTCAGCGCTATCTTTTTATCATCGCGGGAAACGCTGTATACAGGCAGTTCCTTCATCAGCCCTGCAAATACTGCAACTTCATAGCTATCGACATCCTGCATTCCCGAAGTCGGGCTATCGGGCTCGGGCGTCGCCCTGACTTCGGCAGGCTTATCCCCATTGCCTCCGATAATGGCAAGCACTGCCGCCAGGATTATCACTACAATCACTGCTGCGGCGATCAGCAGGTTTTTTTTAGTCAGCACAAATATCTTCATCTCTTTATTCCTTTCGATCAGCTTTCAATAAATGATATGAGCGCAGCATACGGAAAAATTACTTTGGAATGAAAACACAAAAAAACCGAAATAATAAATGAAACCGAATTTCGGTGATCGCTCTATTTCAGGCAAGGAATCCATTATGTCTATACTTAAAAAACTCTATGAAAAGCTTGCGTTTGATAAGCCGGATACCCGATATGAGCTTCTTGAAGTCGAAAGCGGGGAACCAAAGCATCTGTTCGGGTGGAACGATGTGCCGCCCCAGCCCCCTGAAGGTAGGCAGCAAAGCTCAACGGAGCTAAGGGAGAACGAAAGCGAACTCAAGACTATGTTCCGATTCGATATAAATAAGGACGTAGTCTTTACGAAATGCAAAGCAGGCAGCAAGACCTGCCTAATTGTGCATATGACCGGAATGGCTGATACGGATATCATCAGTGATTATATCATGAAGCCGATTCTGAAGCTTGCGCCCGATGATGATTTGACCAAAGAGGAGCTTATTCAAAACTGTCTGGAGGTCGCGGAGACTTCCTTTGAAAACGATATGGACAGAATAAAGCTTGCTGTGATGGAGGGGAGAACGGCCCTGTTTCTCGATGGCGAAGCGTATGCTGTCATAATTGAAACCAGGGGCTTTGAAAAACGCAGCGTGCCGGATGCGGAGAATGAGAAGGTCGTTCTCGGCCCGAACGAAGGGTTTAACGAGAGCCTTAGAACCAATATAACGCTGATACGAAGGATAATTAAATCCGATGACCTTGTCGTTGAAAACAAGGTACTGGGCGGAGATAACAATATGGGTATCGCGATAATCTATCGCGATGGGGTCGCCAACCGTGGCCTGATTGAAGAGGTCAAACGGCGATTGGCAAAGATAAAAACACAAACGCTGATGAGCACGGGGGTCATTGGGCAGCTGATCGAGGACTCGCCGAACTCCCCGATACCACAGACCCTTTCCACAGAAAGGCCGGACCGCACGGCAAACTATGTCATGGGCGGAGCGGTTGCGCTGCTTGCGGATGGCAGTCCGTTCGCGCTAATCATGCCGATCACTATATCAACGCTTATGACGACTTCGGAGGAGATTTACATAAGGCGTAGTCAGGGTTCTCTCATGCGCTTTATTCGCTATACCGGCGCAATCGTATCATTGCTTCTTCCGGCATATTTTCTGGCTCTTGCGCTGTACCATCAGGGGCTTTTGTCGACAGAAGCGCTGAGTACCGTTATTCAGTCCAGACAGATGGTGTTTGAGCCGCTTGGAATCGAGATGCTGCTGCTGTTGTTCGTGTTCCAGCTCATTCGTGAGGCAGGTTTAAGGGTCCCGGGAGCGATAGGTCAGGCGATAGGAATAATCGGAGGCTTGATACTGGGTCAGGCAGCGGTAGCGGCGAATCTGGCAAGTTCAGTCGTGCTGATAATCGTTGCGCTGTCAGGCCTCGGAAACTTCTGCGTTCCTGATTACTCTGCGCAGCTTTCAGCTTCATATTTTCGAATAGCCTTTGTTATCGCCGCATGGCTGGGAGGGCTTCTGGGTCTTTCGGCGGCGTTTCTTGTATTCATCGCTTACCTGGCAAACCTGAAGTCGTTCGGCGTACCGTTCCTGTCGCCATATGCGCCCAAGACTTATGCAAAACGCCCGTTCATTATGCGTGGAAAGATCGGAATGCACCACCGGGCTGCAGATTACATGAATACATCGGACGACAGGCTTAAGAAAAAATACGAAGAATAAGCGGAAATAGGGAGGAAGAATGAATCTGAGAGAGGGAAAGATCGGAAGGCAGGAGGGAATAAGCCTTGCGGCAATTGCAATGTGTATCGGGGGACTGTTCACACTGGATCCGGAGTACACCTATTCGATGGGCAATGCAAGCTATATAACTCTTCCTGCGGCAGCTGTTATTTCGCTGCTTCTGTTCCTGCTGATAGGCGCATGCATGAAGAGGGGAGATCATGAAAACCTCTATTGCATGATTAAGGATGGCTGTGGAAGTGCTATTGCCTGCATAGTTTCACTAATACTGGTGATCGGATTTGCCTTGGCTGCGTATGCTCCGCTTGCGAGCTTCGTTCAAATCATGCACGGCCTGTTCTTTTATGGGGTGGGATACAGACAGATCCTGTTGTATGTCATGCCGGGAGTGTTGATTATCGCATGGATGGGATTTGAAACGATCGGCAGGACTGCCAAATGCTTATTCATTATACTCGCAGCAGTTACTGTTATATCACTATTTGCCGTACTTGGAGAGTATGAAAGCTATAGGCTGTACCCGATCGCAGGCTGCGGAATGCAGCGCATGGGACTTCTTTCTCTTTCGGAGACTTCAGCGTTCCTGCCTGCTTATACAGGGATCCTGGTGTGCTGCAGCGGAATGCACGGCAGCAAGACGGTGAAGAGCGTCGGAATACGGGCCGGGCTGATCGCAGGGCTTATCTGCGCAGCGGTTCAGCTGCTGTTGGGAATGATATTTCCATATACACAGCTCCAGAAATTTGCTATGCCGCTGTGCAGGATAAGCCATTTGAGTGTTGAGGAAACGAACCTTACCAGGCTTGACAAGATAGCGCAGGTATTCTGGCTCAACGGCTCCATGCTTACGGGAGCGTTCTACATTTATGCCGGCTCTGCGCTGTTTTCAAGGAGCTTTGGAATACGCGATATACGCCCTGTTCTGGCGGCGATTACTGTAATAACATCGGTATTGATTCTGATGGAATTTGATGGAGTCTTTTCAAAAGCGGAGTGGGCTGCAAAGCTTTGGAACGAGGCAGGTGGAGCGGTGTTTGCACTGCCGCTGCTGCTTGTTAGCCTTATTTCGCTGTTCAAACGCAAAGGTAACAGGAGGAAAAGCTATGAAAAGACCGCATAGATTGCTTGCAATATTGCTTGCTGCTTTGATGCTGCTTCCTCTGAGCGGATGCTTGAACCCGGTAAGCCTTGACAAATACGGCTATGTCATGACGGTGGGCGTGGACGAAGGAAAGGATAAAAAATACGAAATAGTCTTGGTCCTTCAGCGTGAAAGCTCAGGTGAATCAGTTACCGATGAGGGCGGAGCGATCATACTGTCAGATGAGGGCGACACTATATTTGAGGCTGTGAACACGCTATACCAAAGGCTTTCGTATGAACTGAATTTCTCAAGAACACATCTGTTCGTATTCGGCAAGGTTATTGCAAAAAGCGGAGGAATGGAGGAATTCTTCTCTATCTCGCTCGATAAACTGCGCATCCGGCAATCAGCAATGGTCATTGTATGCGATTGCGGTGTAAAGGATTTCCTCGGAGGAAGGGGCTCGAACAATGAAGCAAACCTGACCAAGGTGCAGGAGAACCTATTGACAGATGAAAAGACCGTTGGCCAAATAGTTATAACAAATCTTGCAAAGCTCTTTGAAGCGTGCGATGGCGGAAGATTTGATGTTGCAATGACTTATGGCTATATGGATGATAAGATCCTGACCGATGCCAAGCAGAAGGATAACGCTGTGAGCGGAGATAATCCGATTGCCGATGCAAAGGGCAAGGTTGGCGGAATGCAGTCATATATGAAGGGAGCTGCGCTGTTCGATGGCTGGAAAATGGTGGATACGCTCTCAGCGCATGACACGCAGATACTCAATATAGCATCCGGCAGGTTCAAAAGCGGCAGCATAAGCTTGAAAGCCGATACCGGCGAGCAGTATGCACTTCTGGCACAGCTCGATGATTATTCGGTAAGCATCGATATGGATGATGGGGTTAATGCAACGATATCTTTGACGATAAGTATCACCATTGAACAGGATTTGACAAAGGAGCTTGGAAGTCAATGGGAGAAGAAAGGAAAGAAAATGGTTACGGACTACTTTACAGATGAGCTTATGCGCATTGCAAAGCGATGTCAAAAGTATAAAAGCGACGCGCTTGGGTTAGGCCGTGCTGTAAGCAGGAAGTTCAAAACAGTACGGGAATGGGAGGATTTCGACTGGAAGCAGGTATATCCGGATGCGGATATCGAATTTGAAGTTGATGTGATTCTGAGCGATTATTATATCGCGATAACGAGGCAATAATGGGAATCAACAGTTTTATTATGCCGATAACGGCGGTACTGCTAATTATTTATGATATTGCATACATTGCTCATTCAGTAAGTAAGAGGAGATTTGCTTCCGCTTTCGGAATGGGAATACTACTGCTCATTGCCTGTGCCGGAGTCGTAATAGTAGAGCTCCAGTATCTGATGTATTAGATGAAAAGAAAACAGAAGGCAGAAAAAGGACGATAGCATGCTATCGTCCTAATCTTTTATGCTTCAATAAAGCAAAGCACCAATTAGTACTTACGCTTCCTAGCTGCCTCAGCTTTCTTCTTGCGCTTTACGCTGGGCTTCTCGTAATGCTCACGCTTTCTTGCATCAGCAAGGATACCCGAACGAGCACATTTACGCTTCCAACGCTTAAGTGCACTCTCCAAGGATTCGTTTTCACCAACGCGGATTTCCACTATCAATTTCCCCCCTCTCTCATGTGGGACATTGTTTCTTGCAAACAGTGAGTGCAAGCGGTAATTTAGAATCATGGACTCTAAACACCTTATTATTATACACAGATAAATGCATTAAGTCAACCTATAAAAAGGTAAAAAACTGCAAAAGAGAAAATATAATTTAATTGGCGGATCCCCACAGCAGCTTTGACAGCGGCGTCCGCTTTGAATTAATCACTCAGCACTGCGACGCTTGAACAGCTCACTTCGTATGCCGTACGGTTTTCAACCACTCCGTTTTCAAGCGTTTTCTTGTAATCGCGGCTCTGAAGCCTTCCGCTAACGCCAAGCTTGTCGCCCACTGAGACCTTGCTGAGATATCTGGCGTTTCTGCCCCAAGCGATGCATGGGAGATAATCGGATTTTCCATAATTCCTATTTACGGCAAGAAGCACGTCGCTTATTTCTCGTGAGAAGGGTGTTGTTCGGTATATTACCGGCTTACATACAAAGCCCGTGAGCTCACATTCGTTGCAGTCCGCGTCGCGGTCTGAATCTGCATCAAGTATTATCTCTTTGGCAAAAACGGAAATAACAAGCTTGCTTCCTCCCGGAGTTTTTTTGTTATAGGAGCGTATCTGACCGATTATGCTGAAGTGGGCGCCGGGCGTATCGATGCTTGGGGGGATTATGCGTTCGCTGATAAGCACCGGAACCATGTCCTCCGTTCCGCTCAGCCGCCTGACGCTCAGAAAAAAACTAAAAAAGTTTTCATCATACATACTATGGCTGTACTCGGGAAGAGTGGCTGCTTCTCCGGATACATAAATATAGTTCGTGGTTTCAGACATTGTGTTCCTCCGATGGTGATTTGAAAACCTTACGATTAATTCTATTCGGAGTATCCGGAAATAGACTTTGCAATGTCCGAACATTCGTTATAGGGTCAGATAAGCGGTAAACTTGTGCTTTGCTTTATACAAAAAAGCATCTCGTCCAACACAAGGACGAGATGCCGGTTGAATTATTCGGATTAAATCGTATCGCCGCTGTTGCCTGATTCGGGCAGTGAACAGGATATTTCGAGATTCCCGTTATAGATTCGCAGCTCATCTATGAAAGCCTTAACGCTCACACCGTTGCGCAGCGTTATGCGGTATCTCAGCTGAAACAGGCTGCCGATATTGGTCGTCTTGACTTTGATAAGCTCATGGCTTGTGGTGTATTTCGCAAAGACAGGTTCCAATACATCCTCATAGTTCAGGCTTTCCGGAATGACAATACGGAGCTCGCGTTCACCACTCTTGACCGAGCCGAATTTCGTATAGGAAAGGATAATATTGGCCACGCACACAACGATGGTGAGAAGGATAGCAATGCCGATATAGCCCATACCGGTGGCAAGACCAACGGACATAGCAAGGAAGATGCTGGTTATGTCGCGTGCTTGCGCGGGAGCAGAACGGAAACGGATCAAGCTGAAAGCACCTGCGACAGCAATGCCTGCGCCAAGCTGACCGTTGACCATTGCGATGATAGCCTGCACTATGACGGGCAAGAGTACGAGGGTAACGGTCAGGCTCTTTGTATAGCGGTTGCGGAATGTGTTGCATGCGGCGATAATGATGCCGAGAATCAGCGAAACAGCCATGCAGATGAGATATCCGCGCAGGGTAAGCGAGTCGGTTGCCGAAAACAGACTTGAAAAGATGTTTACATCAAAGAGCATTTTTATTCCTCCGGTAATATTGACGAATTATGGCAATGACCGCCTTCAAGCTCTTCTCTAAGCTCCATGGTGTATGCTGTGCCGAACTTTGAAAAAGGAGAAGGAAAGATCCTGTTTTTGTCCAAAAGTCCGGTCATCCAGAGCGGCATGGCGAGGGGGGTCTTGATCTCCATCACATAATGACCCGGCGGAAGGAGATTCTTTCCGTGAGTGCCGAGCCTTAGGTCAAGATCGGTCCTGCGATAGCGCAGGTTGGCGTCAATGGTAAGCCTGAGAGTGGGATCGTCACGGCCGATGAGCGCAGTCCGTTCGCAGAACAGGGCATAGGATGGGCGAATGCCCTCATAGAATTTCAGAAAATAAGATATTTCCTTGCCGATCTGCGTTTCGACTTGAGGGGAATCACAGCTTTTGCCGCTCAGAAAGGCAACAGCGGATACATATTCCATCTCAATTCTACGCTTGTACACGATGCCCTTGTATTTCTTTTTTAGCTCAACAAATGCCGTGTCGTGATCGCCCGGCGTACGATAACAGCGCAATCGCAGCTTTTCCTTGTAGGCAGGCTTCTCGATGGAGCTTCGTATGATGCGGTCATTTGGGGTGTCGTAGTAAATGCTGCCAACGGTACTCTTGCCGAAAACATCGAGAACCATCCGTTCGTGCAGCGCAGGCAAAATGGCTTGATACTGTTCCTCATTGAGCACATATTTCTTCTCAATTCGAGTAAAAATGTTGTTGCTCCGAGCCATCATTACCTCCCAACCATCATACTGCCGCCATTATAGCATAAATCCGGGGCTTTCGGAACACATAGCCACAAAAAATTCAACTTATATAATTTGCTGTTTTTATGCTGACAGCCTTACATGAATTTTAGGATGTAATCTGCCAGGTTGGAATATAGAACCTTAAAGATATCTTCGTCCGAAAGGCCCATTGAATGAAGACCGTCGGCCAGGCTTTGGAAGCGGCTGCTGTTTTCAAGGCCGACAGGGCAGAGATTCATGCCGTCATAGTCGGAACCAATGGCACAGCAATCGATACCGCCGATGTTGATGATGTGTTCAATATGCCTTAGCACATCATCGATTGTGCAGCTCTTTCCGGATGTAAGCTGCTTATAGAAAAAGTTTACACCGATAACACCGCCCATATCCGAGATCTGCTTTATGTGTGCATCCTGCAGGCAGCGCGGATGATTGTAAACACTTCTGGCATTGCTGTGGGATGCGAATACAGGACGGGTAGCTATTTCAAGCACATCGTCAATCCCTGCGTCGCCGAGATGGGATAGATCTACCGCAATACCCAGGCGGCACATTTCCTCCACAACTTCCTTGCCGAGATCACTTAAACCGTATTTGCTCTTTTTAGCGGCAGGGTAGGCGAGTGAATTAACATCATTCCATGTCAGCGTCATGGCGCGCACGCCGAGTTTGTACAGCATCCTGAGGTTTTCAACGGAACCCTCTATTGCCTCGCCGCCCTCGACGGTGAGAACGGTCGCGATACTGTCGCCGTTAGGGTCAAAATCTGCCGAAAACGGAACAAAGGTCGGCACCGCGTCCAGCATACGGTAGTATGCGTCTATCATGCCGAGGCACTGGCTCAAGGGGTTTTTCTTTAGCAGGACATCCACCCAGCAGGCAAAGAATTGAAGCTTTACATTGCCGGCTTTCATGGCATCGAGGCTCATGGTCTGATTGCCGTAGGGCGATCTGATATCATAATCATAATTCTGCATTCCATAAAGGAAATCACAGTGCGCATCAGCGCAGGGGAACAGCTTTTCCATACACGCTCCATTCAGGTATTGTATTGTAATCTGTTTATTACTTGATAATTATACCACAATTATGCAAATTAATCACCGGCATACGAAAAAGACAATACCGGAAAAGAAAATATTCCGGTCGGGAACATGACATCGGTTCGATTATAAACTTTGTCGTATTCCAAATGACATAGGCTGAGCGGTGCGTTTTTTAGATTATGGTTTGCTGAAAAAGCGGCGCCGGTGATTTTGAAATCACAACGACGCCGAATGAAGGACAACAATATCTCATATTTGATTGTATGTTAACAAACGGTCTTGTGCCGCAGATAATCGGATATAAGGTAAGGCTATACAACCTTACAGCCTTACCCGAAACTTAAACTGTCAATCATGTACAGCGCATTCGCTGACATACAATTCAACTGCGATGCCGTATTCAGCCACAAGCGATTCAATGGCTGAAAATGCCTCTTCGTAATCCGCTTCAAAAACAGAGATTACTACTTTGTCAGAGCCGGTATCGGCAGCATATGAATTGGGAGAGATTCCAAGCTCATTCAATTTGGGAACGGCAATGCTGCCAACGAAATTGCTCAGTTCAACATATGAATGCTCTGTATATTTGTAGACGATATTCTCCTCATATCCCTTGAGCAGATCGGTAAGCTCCTTCGCTTCGGCTTCCTTACCCTTTACAAGCCTTACGCAGAATTTGAACGGCCTGTCAGTCCCGTCAAGCTCGTAGGGAATATCAAGTCCATCCTCCCTTTGGGTCATATAGTAGTCGCCGGCATAGTAGCTCGGATAAGCTTCATAATCACCATACTTATTGATCAGAAACTCGTGGATAGTTGAGGAGATTTTATCTCCGATTTCGGATCGGCGGCTTTCACGCTCAATTACTTCTCCAACCTGATCATCGGGATAGGAGCTATATGGATTGCAGGAATTAAATGATTCAAACATAACATCATCACATACCATATCCTTTGGCGCGATGATAACAAGGCGATCACTACGATTGGAATAGTAGTAATCGACTGCGCTCGAATCATTTTCCGCAGAACTGGTTGAGCTGCTAATTGCAATTACCGAACCGGCAATGATGCACACAGCTAAAACAACTGCGGCAATGGTCAACAGTTTCTTTTTCGTTTCATTTACCTCCTTTTAATAATGAATTGATGTTAGATTTTCTGACTCATAAGAGTCGAATCAAGTATAGTTTCAAACAAATTCTGCAAAATAACTGAAGAACTTTGTTTGAATGAATCCGGGAAGATCCCGTCAATATCAGTATACCATATTGCAAATGATAATGGAATGACTTTTTTTACATAAAATAAATATATATGCGGTAAGACAATCTTACCGCATATAGAGTAATATCAAGTATTTAGATATCCGGTCAACTTAACCGCAGTATGTGCTAAAACACGAGCTTGTTTTCGATATAGCTTCTCAGCTCGGCGATGGGCAGACGTATCTGCTCCATGCTGTCGCGGTCACGAACGGTGACGGTATCGACGGTATCGCCCTCGAGTGTCTCAAAGTCAACGGTGATGCAGATGGGAGTTCCGATCTCATCCTGACGGCGATAACGCTTGCCGATCGCTCCGGTCTCATCATAATCCACCATGAAGTACTTGGAAAGCTCCGCATGGATCTCGTGCGCTTTGCCGCCAAGCTTCTTTTGAAGCGGAAGAACGGCAGCCTTATACGGAGCGAGCGCCGGATGCAGATGAAGCACATTGCGGACATCGCCGTTTTCGAGCGTCTCTTCGTCATAAGCATCGCAGAGGAAAGCAAGCATCATGCGGTTTGCGCCAACGGACGGTTCGATGCAGTAGGGGACATACTTGGCATTAGTGAACGGATCCATGTATTCCATGCTCTTGCCGCTGTGCTCAGCATGTGCCTTGAGATCGAAATCGGTACGGCTTGCAATGCCCCAGAGCTCTCCCCAGCCGAAGGGGAACAGGAACTCGATATCGGTAGTGCCGTTGGAGTAGTGACAAAGCTCCTCCGGAGAATGCTCGCGCTTCCTGAGGCTGGCTTCGGAAATACCGAGATTCAGCAGGAAGTTATAGCAGTAATTACGCCAGTAGTCGTACCATTCAAGCTCTGTACCCGGTTCGCAGAAGAACTCGAGCTCCATCTGCTCAAACTCCCTTGTGCGGAAGATGAAATTACCGGGGGTTATCTCGTTGCGGAAGGACTTTCCGATTTGAGCGATGCCGAAGGGGATCTTCTTCCTCATCGTACGCTGTACATTCAGGAAGTTGACAAAGATACCCTGAGCCGTTTCGGGGCGCAGATAGATCTGGTTGGCAGTGCTTTCGTTTACTCCCTGGAAGGTCTTAAACATCATATTGAACTTGCGTATGCTCGTGAAATCGGACTTGCCGCATTCCGGGCAAACGATGTTGTTCTCCTTGATGTATTCCTCCATACGCTCATCGGTCCAGCCGTCGGGATGGATATCGGAAAGACCGTGCGCTTCCGCATAATCCTCGATGAGCTTGTCCGCGCGGAATCTGGCCTTACATGCACGGCAATCCATGAGCGGGTCATTGAAATTGCCGACATGGCCGCTTGCGACCCAAACTTCGGGGTTCATCAGAATTGCGCAGTCCATGCCCACGTTGTAGGGGCTTTCCTGTACAAACTTGCGCCACCAGGCGTTCTTAACGTTGTTAAGAAGCTGTACGCCGAGAGGGCCGTAGTCCCAGCAGTTGGCGAGACCGCCGTATATTTCCGAACCTGCAAAAATGTAGCCCCGGTTTTTGCACAGGGCTACAATTTTATCCATAGAAAATTCTTTTTTCATAAGCTGTGCTTTCTAAAGGATGATTATACGTTACGCTGAACCTTGCCGGAACGCAGGCAACGAGTGCAGACATTCATCTTCTTGGGAGTACCATCGACGATGACGTTAACACGCTGTACGTTGGGAGCCCAGATACGCCTGGTCTTCCTGTTGGAATGGCTGACGAGATTGCCGCTCATTGAGCCCTTTCCGCATACTTCACAAAACTTACCCATTTGTTACACCTCCTTGCCGAGACTGCCGCATATTGCCCCGTGAGGGCATAATAATACACGGACTGAATTCAAACATTAGTATTCTATCACTAATGACAAACAATTGCAAGCATTTTTTGCTGAAAGAACATATATATTAGTTATATGTCAAAGTACGGTCAACGGGGTTGATATTCCGATGGTTTGGTGATATAATACTATTGTTATGTACCCGTAGCTCAGCTGGATAGAGTGTCAGACTCCGACTCTGAAGGTCATGGGTTCGAATCCCATCGGGTACGCCATAAGTTTTTTTAGGCGCATGGTATATGTCATGCGCTGTTTTGAAAAGGAGAAACGGTATGAATAAGCGAGTTATTCTGATAGTCCTCGACAGCGTAGGTATCGGCTGTCTGCCGGATGCTGCCGAATTCGGAGATGCGGGTGCGCACACCCTGGGCAACATTAACTCCATAAGGCCTATCTATATCCCCAATCTCATCGGATTGGGCCTTGGCAATATTGAGAATTCAAAGCTTCCCTATAACCCGAATCACCACGGCGCATATGCAAGACTGATGGAGGTCACCCACGCAAAGGATACCACCAGCGGACATTGGGAAATGATGGGCCTTCCTATGGATGTACCGTTCAGGACTTATCCGGACGGATTCCCCAAGGAGGTCATGGACGAGTTTGAATCCAAAATCGGAAGGGGAACGCTTGGCAATAAGGTTGCTTCGGGTACCGTCATCATAAACGAGCTTGGAGATGAACATGTCGCCACCGGAAAACCTATTATCTACACTTCTGCCGACAGCGTATTTCAGATCGCTGCGCACGAAGATATCATTCCGCTCGATGAACTCTATCGGATGTGCGAGATCGCCAGAGAGATGCTTGTGGGCGACAACCTCGTTGGAAGGGTAATAGCCCGTCCATTTATCGGAAGCAACGGCGACTATAAGCGTACGGAAAATCGTCGGGATTTTGCACTTGCTCCGATGCGTGATACGGTTTTGGATGCACTCGTTAAGTCCGGAAAACAGGTCGTTGGTATCGGAAAGATAGAGGATATTTTTGCGCATCGCGGCCTGACGATCGTTGACCATACCAAGAACAACCCATCCGGCATAGAGGCGACCATCCGATATATATGCGATGGCGTGGGTGATTTCATTTTCACGAATCTTGTGGATTTCGATATGCTGTATGGGCACAGAAACGATATCGAGGGCTATGCTTCCGCTCTGGAAGCCTTTGATAAAAAGCTGCCGGAGATCATTGCGGCAATGGGCGATGAGGATATTCTGATGATAACCGCCGATCATGGCTGCGATCCTTGCTATCCGACTACCGACCATACCCGTGAATACATTCCGCTCGTCGTCTATGGAAAGCATATCCGTCCCGTTGGGCTTGGGACTCGCCAAAGCTTTGCCGATATCGGCGCGACGGTGCTGGACTATCTGACCGGAGAAAAATGGTGGTGCGGCGAATCCTTCCTGGATATGCTTCAATAATTGACACCGTATTAATCACCTCCCTTGCGAATATAATTTACAAAATTCGCCCGGGAGGTGTTTTTATGTGTAAAAAAATCTGTCTGTTGCTTGCGTTGGCATGTGTAATACTCCTTGTACCTATTAATAATACTCGGGCGGAAAGCGTTCCCGTGGATACCTCGTTGGTTCGTGCTGCGGTGCTGATGGAGGCGGAAACGGGAAGACTGCTATTTGCAAGCAATGAGGAAAGCAAGCTTGAAGTCGCCGGGCTTTCAAGACTGGCGGCACTTCTCGTGATATGCGACGCATTTGACGGAGGTATGATAGATGGCGATACAATGATAAATGTCAGTCATAAAGCGGCTTCGGTCAGGGGAGCTACGGCTTTCCTGTCGGAGGGCGAGAGCATGAAAGCTTCGGATTTGCTCCGCGCAGCAGTGATGATAAATGCGGGAGACGCCATTCATGCCCTTGCGGCAACCGTCTGCGGGAGCGACAGTGCTGCGTCGGAGAGGATAAACAACAGGCTTTCAGAATTGGGCATAAGCTCACGGTACAGCGATATCATCGGAGACGGAATAGCGCTTTCTGCGTACGACCTTGCTTTGATCGGAAGAGCGCTTATAAAAAGCGAGAGCTTCCGAAAATACTCCATGTGCTTTTACGAAAATCTGACCCATACAACGGGAGCAAAGGATACGGAGCTTGCAAACCCAAACAAACTCGTGAAGCAGTATTCGGGCTGTATGGGCGTGGCAACGGGCTCGTCGCAGACAGCGGGATATTGCGGTGTGTTTGCGGCGGAGAGGGGAGGAACCTGCTATATCGCCGTTTCGCTCGGAGCGGCTAATTCTTCGAACAGATTCGTCTGCGGAATTGAATTGATGGATTACGGCTTTGCGAACTTCAGAAGCGTTAAGGTGGTGTCTGAGGGCGATATTATAGGAGAGGTCTGTGTAAGCGGCTCGCTTGAAAAAAGTGTGCAGATCGCTGCCGAGAGCGATATGGTCCTTCTTGTCAGGATAAATGATTCAAAGTATTATTCTGAAGCGCAGTATGAACAGGAGATCACTGCACCGATAAGTGAAGGTCAAACGCTTGGAAAGCTCGTCTTTACCGATTCGGCCGGGGAGCTGATGGGGGAAGTAAACCTTGTAAGCATAAAAGAGATCCCAAACGCAGGCTTTTCCGATTGCTTCGACTATATTCTTCGCGCCTGGCTCAGTTAGCATAGGCTTATATGCTTGCATTATCGGATCTATTATGATAGAATATGCTAGACTAATATTCATCTGCGAAAGGATACTTAAGAATGGGACTACTGGGAAACGGCATTCAGGATTTATTGGAAAGCTTGATTTATGTTCTGCCTGCCGTCATCATTGCGCTGACCTTCCATGAGTTCGGCCATGCCTATGTCGCCAACCTGAACGGCGATCCGACAGCAAGGATCATGGGCAGGATGACGCTCAATCCGATTAAGCATATCGATCCTCTGGGGTTCCTCTGCATGATGCTTATCGGATTTGGCTGGGCCAAGCCGGTGCCCGTTAATCCTAACAATTATAGGGACTATAAGAAGGGCGAGTTAACGGTTTCGCTTGCCGGTGTCGGAATGAACTTGCTGCTTGCACTGTTTGGGTCCGTTTGCATGTCCGCTGCTATTGCCGTTTGTATAAATAACGGAAGTCTTGCGTTGATGGGAGGCGATTACCGCTTCACATCCGAATCGGCGGTTAGGGTTTATTATCTTCTAAGCAATTTTATTACTCTTAACTGCTGCTTGATAACATTTAACCTCATCCCGATATATCCGCTCGACGGATTCCATGTTGCTGAGGTACTGTTGTCAAAGGTCATCGGAGCAAGGGTTTTCATGTTCATTAGGAAGTATGGACAATATATACTTATCGGACTCATTGCTCTTACATATGTATCTCGTTTTTCAATTTTGTCGACCGTTACCAATGCGATAGCCGGAGGGTTGGAAGACCTGGCATGGCTTATCGCCGGACTGTTTGTCTGACGGAGGAACTATGGAGTATAGGGTGCATCTAAGTCAGTTCAGCGGCCCATTGGACCTTCTGCTCCACCTGGTAGAAAAAGCGGAGGTGGACATAAAGGACATCTTCGTATCCGAGATAACTTCAGAGTTTTTGGAGTATCTCAAGGAGATAGACGAGCTGGATATGGAACAGGCAAGCTCTTTTCTGACCGTTGCGGCGACGCTCGTCTATATGAAATCCCGTTCTCTGTTTCCTCCTGCGCCAAAGGAAGAAGAGGAAGAGGAGGATCCGGGTGAGCTGCTGATAAGGCAGCTGCGTGAGTACAAGACTTTTAAGGAAGCATCGGAGACCATGCGCGAGCTGGCGCATGAGGCGGCGCGAATGCATTCAAAGCTTCCGGAGGAGTTTCCCGTGCCGCCTGCGGAAATAATACTCAAGGATACTACCACGCAAAAGCTGTTTGAAGCGATGCTTTCCGCACTCAACCGGGGCGAAGAGCCTGAAAAACGGGAAACGCTTCACGAGGTCACTGCGGATGCGTTCACCATCCGTTCGTGCTCGCGAAGGGTCAGAGATGTGCTTAGAGCGAATAACGGCAAAACCTGCTTTGAAGAACTGACAGAAGGCGCTTCAAAGATGGAAATAATCGTCACATTCATGGCGCTTCTCGAGATGATAAGCTGCGGCGAGATACGCCTTTCACAGGAAAGATACTGCGGAAGGATAGATATCTGCGCATTGAAACTGATTCGTGACGATGAAAAGATCAGCTATATGGATGAGGAGGAATAGTTCCGCTCATTCATTTGAAAGGGATACTAATGGAACGAACCGAACTGGCAGGAGCTGTTGAAAGTCTTTTATTTGTTTCGGGTGAGCCGATAAGCTTTGTCGAACTCCAGCGCGTGTTTGATGTGGGAGAGGCGGAGATAAGGCTCGTCGTCACTGAGATGGCGGAAAGCATGAAGCGCGAAAAAAGAGGCATATTCCCATTCGCCACAGAGGACACCGTAAGCTTGGTGACAAACTCGGAGTATGAAAAGTGGCTCATCAAGTTCCTTGCTCCGCCGGAGGAAAGGACGCTGAGTGATTCCTTGATGGAGACCCTGTCGGTGATCGCCTACCGTCAGCCCGTGACCCGTGCCGATATAGAGGCGGTGCGCGGAGTACGCTGCGAGTATGCGGTCTCACAGCTTTTGAAGCAGGGCTTTATCCGCGAGGTCGGCAGGAAGGACTGCATCGGAAGGCCCATGCTGTTTGGTACGACCGACGCTTTTCTTCGAAGATTCGGAATCCATTCGTTGGATGAGCTGCCGCCGCTGCCATCGGACGAGGCTCCGGATACCGAGGAGGATTCGTCAGTTTTTGCCGTTTGAGTAAGCAAGGCACAAAAAAGCTTGATAAATAGGCGGGATTATTGTAAAATGAGCCAACCTATCGCAGACTAACTATATCGCATTATAACGGAGGTAATATTATGGATGCTACCATCAAAAACGCACTGGGAACCATAACGCTCAGTGAGGATTTGATCGCCACTATCGTTGGCGCAGCTGCAAGTGAGAATTACGGCATCGTAGGTATGAACAGCAACAGCGTCGGCGACGCTTGGTTTCAGCTTATCGGGAGTGAAAACCTGAAGCGAGGAGTTAAGGTAACCGTAAATGAGGACAGCTCGGTGAATATCGAGCTTCATGTTACGCTCATGTACGGCGTATCTTTCCCTGCTGTTGCGCAGAATGCGATCAGCAATGTGAAGTATTGCGTTGAGGGCCTGACCGGATTGAAGGTCAATTATGTAGACATCCATGTAGAAGCCGTAAGGGTATGACCCCTTCGGCAGAGGTAACGAGGTAAGAACTGTGTCAACTCATACAATAGACTGTTCTCTGTTTCAAGAGATGCTTTTTGCCGGAGCAGCCCTGCTCGAACAGAATAAGCAGACGATAGATTCACTGAATGTTTTCCCTGTGCCGGACGGAGATACCGGTACAAACATGTCCATGACCATGCAGCGCGCCGTTGCAGAGATCAAGCAGACAAAGCCGACCACCGTTGAGGGAGTCGCTTCCGCATTGTCCATGGGCGCACTCAAGGGCGCAAGGGGCAATTCGGGCGTTATCCTTTCCCAGATCTTCAGGGGCTTTTCAAAGGCATTGAAGGGCGCTAAGGACGAACTCAGCGCAGAGATGCTTTCAAATGCGCTGACCGTAGGCACGGAATATGCGTACAAGGCTGTTATGAAGCCTCGTGAAGGAACCATGCTGACCGTTGCCAGAATGATGAGCGAGGCGGTCAAAGAGGCTGTGGAAGCCGGAAGGACTGCCGATGAGCTGCTGGATGTCATGCTCTCGAGCGGCGAGACTGCGCTGAAGAAGACCCCGGATCTGCTTCCTGTCCTCAAGGAAGCAGGAGTTGTTGACTCAGGCGGCATGGGCCTGCTCACCATCTATCGGGGGTTCAAAATGGCGCTCGATGGCGAAGAGCTGGTTCCGAGCATGACCGGAATATACAGCAGCTTTGAAGTCGCTTCGGAGAGTCCTGTGCGAGCGGACGATGACCACAGCGAGATAACATATGGCTATTGCACCGAGTTCTTCATCATCCATCTTGAGGATGCGGATGATGTGCAGGTCGATATCTTCCGCAATAAGCTCGAAAAGATCGGCGATTCTATAGTCGTTGTCAGGGATGGGGATATCATAAAGGTGCATGTTCATTCCAATGCTCCCGGCAAGATCCTACAGCTTGCGCTCCGCCTCGGAGAGGTTGACAAGGTCAAGATCGAGAATATGCGCGAGCAGAACCGGGAGATCGAAGCAAAGCTTAAGGCCAGCGAAAAGGAGATAGGCATTGTCGCCGTCAGCGTCGGAAGCGGAATCGACGAGGCTTTCAAGAGCCTTGGAGCGGACCAGCTCATCTCCGGCGGACAGACAATGAATCCCAGCATCGATACGATAGCCCAGGCGATTAAGAAGGCGAATGCCAGGAACGTTTTCGTGCTTCCGAACAATTCGAATATCATAATGGCGGCACAGCAGGCGGCAGAGCTTTCCAAATGCAATGTTGTCGTGATACCGACTAAGACCATAGTCCAAGGTATTACTGCACTCATGTCGTTCGGCCTCGAATCGGATGTTGCTTCAAACAAAGCAGCGATGGAGAAGGCGATCACTACCGTTATGTCCGGTTCCGTGACCTACGCCGTTCGTGATACAAGCTTTGAGGGTAAGACGATTGCCGTCAACGATATAATAGGCTTAGTAGACGGAAAGATTCGCACGGTCGGTAAGGATGTCGCTTCAACGACTGAGGAGCTTGTGGACCTTATGCTTGATGAGCATGGCACAGATGCGGTGGTCACGCTCTATTTCGGCGCGGATGTTCCGGAGGAGGAAGCAGCTAAGCTTGCTTCGAATCTCGAGAGCAAGTACGATGAAGCCGAGTTTATCGTTCAGCAGGGAGATCAGCCGTTGTATTACTATTATGTTTCTGTGGAATGACAGTGATGCTCT
>ULTO01012747.1_pt1 | contig 28906 bp, 19 predicted proteins | sample 1957601 | NCBI WGS metagenome assembly ULTO01 (sample SAMEA4835734, study PRJEB28245) | human gut metagenome | biome: gut microbiome; material: fecal sample | place: Denmark | collected 2008 | reverse complement strand
CTGTAAGGGCAAAAGCTTTATGTTTTGTCTGGAGTTTTAAATCTTTTGCCCTTACAGACCGAAAAGATTTACGTATTTTCTAATATTTCCGCTAAAAAGATTTGCGTATTTTCTAATATTTTAGCTAAAAAGATTTGCGTATTTTCTAATATTTTTGTATTTTTGCACCGCCAAAAGGCATAAAATCAAGAAGTTAAAGATTTCGTAAACAATAGAAAATAAGATGAATAGAATTTTTAGACGAAAACTATATGATAGACTCCTGCAATGGAAGAATACGAGAAAGGGAAAAACAGCCATTCTCGTAGAAGGAGCACGTCGCGTTGGAAAGTCAACGCTGGTGAAGGAATTTGCTCAGAAAGAGTATGAATCTTATATTCTCATTGACTTCAATAAGGCATCCAAGCGAGTTGTTTCACTATTTGACGATTTGATGGACTTGGATTTTATCTTCCTTCAGTTGCAAGCTATATATAATGTTTCTCTCGTAGCAAGGAAGTCTGCCATCATTTTTGATGAGGTGCAGGCGTGCCCTAAAGCAAGACAAGCCATCAAGTATTTGGTGGAGGATGGAAGGTATGATTATATAGAGACGGGGTCTCTTATCAGTATCACTAAAAATACGAAGGGCATTACCATTCCTAGTGAAGAGGAAAGAGTCGCCATGTACCCGTTGGATTACGAAGAATTTCGTTGGGTGATGGGAGATACGGCATCAATTCCTTTGCTCAAGCAATTCTTTGATAAACGGCTGATGCTAGGCCAAGCTCATCGAACAAAGATGAGAGAACTTCGTCTATATATGCTTGTTGGTGGTATGCCTCAAGCTGTAAATGAGTATTTGGAGACAAATAATCTCAGTATGGTAGATTTGGTAAAGCGGGATATCATTCGTTTGTATCTAGATGATTTTCAAAAGATAGATTCCTCTCGCAGAATAGAACAGTTATTCTTGAATATTCCTGCCCAGTTGAATCAGAATAGTAATCGATATAAACCTTATTCTGTTGTGGGAAGTGTGGATACGGACAAACTCCAAGGACTACTTCGAGAGATGGAAGATAGTAAGACTGTTTTGTTTGCTTATCATTCCAATGATCCCAATGTAGGGATGTCATTGCATCAAGACAATTCAAAGTTTAAACTGTTTTGTACAGATACAGGTTTGTTTGTGACTTTGGCGTTTTGGGATAAGTCGTTTACGGAGAACGTGATTTATGAGAAACTGTTGAGTGACAAACTTTCTGCCAATCTGGGCTATATTTACGAGAATCTGGTAGCCCAAATGTTGACGGCGAATGGTAACAAGTTGTTTTATTATTCGTGGGCTAAAGATGCAACGCATAATTACGAGATTGATTTCCTTTTGTCTCGAGGAGCCAAGATTTGTCCGATAGAGGTGAAGTCATCTGGCTATAAAACTCATGCGTCGCTAGATGCCTTTTGCGATAAATACTCTAAGGTGGTGTCACAACGCTACTTGTTGTATACTAAAGATTTGACGAACGATGGCAATACCTTATTGCTGCCATTCTATATGATTCCACTCATTTGATGGTAATATTCTTACGAAGATTTTTGGCAATAGGCCCACTCCATAGAAGATTTCCCGGAGGATTATCTCCCTACCGAAGATTCTTATTATGAATTTGAGCCAGAAGATGTGAACAAAGAGAACTTATCCATAGCAGAAATGAGCGGCAAGAAACTCGACTGGTTTCGCAAAGTCTGTGCAGCGGTACTTTAGCCAAATAAAGAAAAAGAAACAAAGAATCCCCTGATGATACCTCCCCCCATCGGAGTTCATCAGGGGATTTTTGTATTAGAAGGGTATTAATCCCGATGCCTTGGAGCCGGCTCCGCTACCATTGCCGGCTTTTCTTCCGGCAATTCATACCTCCTGATATGATGATCTTCCAGGAAGATATGGTTCAGCGTAAAAGCCAGAGATTCCAAAGTTTTCTCCCTGACAGCCGGCTTCAGTTCGCATTCCCATATCACGATGGTATGCCATCCCATTTCAGCCAGCCGGTGCAGCACCTCATGGTCCCTTTCCCGGTTTCTCCTGATCTTCTCCATCCAGAACCCGGTGTTCGATTTCGGCACCACATAATACTTGCATCCTTCATGTCCATGCCAGAAGCACCCATTCACTAGAATGCAGGTACGATACTTTCTGAGCACAATATCCGGTTTTCCCGGCAAACGTGGATGATTGAGCCGATACCTGAATCCCCTAGCCCACAGGAACTTCCTGACAAGAATCTCAGGTTTAGTATCCTTGCCTCTGATTGCCACCATGTTGTTGTGGCGCTGTTCTATGGTCATTCTATCTGGCATACGCTTTATTTATTAAGACATCTTTTTTCTAATCTAATCCCCCTATCGATACAAAATTAATCTTTTCTCATGAAAACACAAAAGAAAAAGCTTAAAAACTTGCATAAAAGAGAAATATTGCTTATTTTTGCAGCAAATAAAAAGAAAGAACGATGGCAAAGGAAAATATAAGCTTATCAGTAGTCCTTCATGATGATAGCGACTATAAGGACTGGCTCGTAGAACTCAAGGAACAATTCTACAGCCATCGCCTAAAGGCTTCTTGCGCTACTAATGGCTACCTATTAGACTTCTATTGGAAGCTGGGACGAGACATTGAAGCTAAGCAATATACCAACAATTATGGTTCTGGCTTTTACAAGAATCTTAGCCAGGACTTGAAGAAAGAAATGCCGGGGGTGAAGGGATTCTCGCCCATAAACTTGCGCTATATGAGTAAGTTTTTCAAACTATATGCTCCACTATGTGAAAAAGTTCCGCAGGCTGCGGAACTTTTCTCGGATTCATTGTCAGACTCAAATGTTCCGCAAGCTGCGGACGATTTCAAGATGCTTTTTCTCATTCCTTGGGATCATCATCGCCGTATCATCGATAAATGTAAGAATGATATGGACAAAGCCTTGTTCTTCGTAAGAAAGACTTGGGAGAACAATTGGGGACGTGACACTCTTCTCAACTGGCTTGATACCGACCTTTATGAGCGTGACGGCAAAGCCATCACAAACTTCCAATCCACGCTCCCAGCTGTGCAGAGTGACTTAGCGCAACAGATAACAAAAGACCCTTATCAGTTGGATTTCCTTAATCTTAGGGAGAAATATGACGAGCGTGACATTGAAAATGAATTGGTGAACAACGTTACACGTTTTCTTTTGGAACTTGGAAAGGGATTTTCCTATATGGGCAGACAATTTCGTTTGGAAGTAGGTCAACAGGAGTTCTTCCCCGATTTGCTTTTTTACAATACCCACCTCCACGCCTATGTGGTCGTTGAGCTAAAAGCCCAGTCATTCCATCCATCGTTCTTGGGGCAACTGAGTTTCTATGTATCTGCCATTAACCATCAGTTCAAGACCGATATAGACAACCCGACCATCGGCTTGCTCATCTGCAAGGACAAAGACAATGTGGTGGCGAAATACGCCTTGGAATCATACAAGGAACCGATGGGAATATCAGAATATCAACTATCCAAACTCTTTCCGAAAGACTTTAAGACTTCTATGCCGACTATAGAGGAATTGGAAAAGAGATTAAAAGATAATCAAGAATAGCTTTGATAAAAGAGAAATATTTCTTACGTTGTCACACTACGTTACCAACAAGGGTGACAACTATCTCCTCTATTGGATAGACCAAGATGATACAAACAATCGTTGGATGTTCATCAGAACCGATTACGACAATATACAAAAGTACACGAATAAAAAGCAAACATTGCGTAACGTATTAAGTTCGCCATTAGACGACATTGTATATACTGTCGATATTGATGAAGAAGGCAATCTTCACAACTTCCAGGCCCACTCCATAGAAGATCTTCCTGAGGATTATCTCCCTACAGAAGATTCTTATTATGAATTTGAGCCAGAAGATGTAAACAAGGAGAACTTATCCATAGCAGAAATGAGCGGTAAGAAACTCGACTGGTTTCGCAAAGTCTGTGCTGCTATGCTATAGCCACCTTGCCCCCCGCACGCTTGTAAGGGCAAAAGCTTTCATTCACTAGAATGCAGGTACCATACTTCTTCTGCACTATATCCGGTTTCCCAGCAACTACCTTGCCAACTTATCCCTTTGAAATATTTTGCTTATCATATCAAACACATCGAAAATACTTTCTGAACTTTTCTTTTCAGAATCGCTCATTTCCTGCAATTTATTAATATTTACAACATCAGTAATCTTTATATTAGCAAGCATCGCTGCAAAAGTAATGATTGACTGAAGTTTTATATTACCTTCTAACTCTTGCAGATTTTGTTTAGCATCTTCTGTAAACTCGACTTTTTTTATAGCTTCATCATACTCAAAAACGCAGTTTCCTACACAATCAGTAACCTTTCCTCTTTTTTTTATAAACGGATATATTTTAAATCGTTTGCGATGACCTATAATAAGGTAATAATCGCATAACGATACATCTTGTATGATAGGCATTTTCTTTTGTTCTTGGCACTCTTGCTTACTATTTGACATTGACGTTGTGGCTCCTCTAACCACAACCATCTGCTCATCATCTTCACTAAACTTACTTTCAGCAAATTCAAACTCAGCCATTCCTAACGAATCTCTATCTTGTGAACTACGACTGATATGTTCAACATCCTCATGACCTTCAAAATGATACTGCCATTTTCTATTTGCATCAGGAAGTCCAAAATAATTATACAGGCCAACATTATCCAATATTATCGTTTTCTCCTTTCCTTCTACTATACGCAATCCTCTTCCTACTTGTTGCAAATATAGAGACAGCGATTTAGTGGGTCTTGCTAACTGAATAAAATTCACATCAGGACAATCAAATCCTTCCGTAAATATATCAACATTCACTAATACAGATATTTCTCCATTTTTAAATGCAGTTATCATTTCCTGACGCACATCCCTAGGAGTATCGCAGTCAATAGCCATAGCTTTAACGCCATGACTACTATATAATTCTGCAATCATAGCTGCATGACATTTATTGATAGCATAGATAATCCCCTTTCGCCCATTAGCAAACTGTAGATAAGACTCATATAGTTTCGACCTAATACGCTGGTTATTAAACGTATTATCAAGATCGGCATTAGAAAAATCACCAGTACTAACCACCTCTGATCTATCAACAAGTCTCTGAACTTCAGAATCTTGTTTTATGGAAACATAGTCAAAGTCGGACAAGAGATTATTGTTAATGAACCAAGAAATCTGGGGCGAAACTATTAAATATTGATATAACGAAAGGAACGATTCGTGATTCAATCGCCAAGGCGTTGCTGTAACTCCCAATTTCTTCGCATTTGGGAACAATTCAAAAAGTCTGACATAGGTGTCAGCAAGAGAATGATGAGCCTCATCTACAATAATATAGTCAAACTTCTGCCTGCAAACATTATAATAATTCTTATCTGTTAGTAATGACATAATGCTCCCTACCTGAACTCTTTTCCAAAGATATTGCTCTCTAGCTCCTTGTATAAAACCATGAGCTATACCAAACTTATTCAAAGTAGCAGATATCTGATCCAGCAGTTCTGTTCTATGGGCTACAATCAAGATTTTAATATCTTTATGAGCAGTCTTATAAGTATTGATGATATCATTAATAAGCGATGTGAACAGATATGTCTTACCAGTTCCCGTCGGCATCTGAAGCATGACAGAATCATAATTATTCCACGCTTCAAATATTTTAGCTTTAGCTTCTATTTGATGCGGACGGAGTGCAGTATTATCTTGTATAAACGAGGCGAAATCCATCATATTACATTTATATCCATCTTAACATGAAGCATAGCTCCAATGACACGTAACAACTTAACTTTTTCTTTTGTGGTATTAGGTACAATAATCCATCTATCATTATCAATTTGCACCTGGTTATAGACCATTTTCTTACTCGTTATAAGAGGATTACCACTCCAAGACAAATCTTTTTTTCTAATGTCTTCAATACCTAAATTCCATATAACCTCCAGAAACGTTTCCAAGGCACTATCGTTGGCAATGAACTCTCCATCGGGCATTTTAACCAACAATTTATCTCTACCTCTGGTTTTTCTTTCTTTTTCAGGCTCTTCCAAAGTTTTAAAATCTGCCCCCAATTCTATTTTTAGTCCTAATTCAAGTTGCTCATTGATTGCCTTTAGTTGAAGGAACTTAGTATCAGAATTAGATTGAGCATTCAGATACCACCCCTCACAAATAGGCTTCATATCTTTTTGATACTTCGGATATATTTCCTTTGAAAGAAGAGGCAAATGGCACAAATCCAACTTGATTGAAGAAAACCGGTCTTCCCCAATCTCATTCAACACAGCTATCATTGTTGATGTTGCATTGTTATAACATATTACTTTCCCATTAGGAAATGTCACTCTCAAGAGTTTCTTCTTGGCTCTTGATCTTTTGACTTCTTCATCCATATTATATACAGTTTAGTTCGTGTACATCTTGATTGTATAGTTCAAAGAGATCAACTCACCTGGTTGCATCTTAACACCATATATCTGCACCCATTTATCTCCCAAACTATGATATTCTCCCAGTCTTAAGCGTAAAGCTGGCTTATTATCTTTTTCAGTAAAGCCAATTCTTACAACATCATAATAGCCATCAATTTTACCGCCAACCATTGGTAAAAGGTATTTAATACTCATCAAGTTGAATGATGGTATTTTTTCTACGATAAACACCTTACCCTTATGCTGGGCAAAAGCTATGAAGTCGTGATCAGTCTTGCGAACTACACAAGTAAAGATGTCCTTTTCATCACTGCCAGTTGTAATAACTGGAACATGACTTTCTTCAGGCAAGACATCATGTGGATCGGTACCAAGACTACACTCCTTCACGATAAAACTTTTCCTCAATTCAGCAAGCAGCGCTTCGTTGTCTTTTTCGTATTTTTTATCTAGAGCAAGTGAGAAGATATTTTCTTCTTCGAATGGTGTATATACCTTACCTAGCACTTGTCTGAAATGAGTTTCAACATATTCTTTCACATTTACAGATGGAAGCGGACGCATTGCATAGAAATTAAAGTCCTGCTGAAGCCAGTTTCGTATCTCTATACAGAATTTGGCTCTGATATTCTCCTTCCATAAATTCTGTTCTCCCTTGTTGTTTCTTGCATAAAGCGAAAGTACGAACAAAAAGTTAACGTCATAATGGAACAGAAGCAGAGTATCACGATCAAACAACCTATTTTGAAAATGCTTCGACATATATCGATTGTTCTTTCTGTCGGTTTCCTTAATACCGTCTATGGCATAGCGATACTTTTCATCCATTGTAGCCGAGATGAAGAAGTTAGGAATAATGTTATAACCTTCTGTTTCATCATCACGAAGCTTAATGCCGGATGCAGGCTTTTTGCCGCTGTTGAAGATATCCAGGTTCCACTGTATCACGTTTCTCGCATAGGTGTATTGCTTATAAATGGACTCCTTCCCGAGTTCGTTGCCCATCTTATAATATTTGCTGTCACCAATATAATAAGTATTACTTGATTGGTCATTAATCAAGCTCTTCGCCGTAAAGAGATGGTCCACAATCTTACCATCCTCCTGTTTCTTTTCCATGCCGTCTGGAAGTGGATTATCACCCACTAAGGCATCAATAATCGCTTCAAACACGATATGGAAACTCTTGACAAGCAGGTACTCTTTCTGACTAGTACTTACGAATATCTGATGTGACTTATCAAAGAATGCATAACAGAGCTTCCAAAGCTGCAACGCTTTGTCTGAGAAATACTTATACTTAATTTGATTCAAGCGTACTTTGCCATATCCGTTTCTGTATTTCTCAAACTGCTTGCCCTTTATCAAGTCGAAATTGCAGTTTATGTCTTTAGGAAATCCGTATGTATCACCTATATAATTGAGAATCGAAAAGAAGATAACAAGCAGTTCTTCATCAAAGTTAATCTTACGTTTCTTGTTAACTGGATTTAAATAGATAGCATTCCCATCTTGTATAATAGCAGAAGTAGTGCTGATAGTACGGGTCCAGTTAATCTTATTCAAGCCTGAATGGAGATTCTTCAACACGAAGAAGAAGAAACTCTTATTGTCCTTATTGAACTGGATCAGCGACAGAAGAATATCAAGAAACGTATTGCTCTTTCGTTTACTGCTACCACCCACCTGATTGATCATCTTCTGATATACGATGGTAGAGTCGTTGCTCTTGTCGTTCTTATACACCACAATTGCTCTGTATATCCATACAGCAAAGCCATACAGAAAATCACGCTCCTCTTTTGTCAGTTTTTCCTGACCTTCAGGACTGATAATCTCGTATGGCAGGTACTTGCCAAAAGCAAGTTCCTTGCCATCAACATCACGCAACAACACTTTAGGAAGAATAAATACACAGTCACCTAATAGGGCATTATAATAATACCCTACATAATGAATGGACACTTTGCCCTCTATGTTCTCCATTGCATCGATGCCGTATAAAACATCGTGCACGTCAGATACATTGTATTGATATTCTTCTATCAGGATTCTCATTTTTCTACTTTTTAAAAGATTATTTGTAGATAAGAGTTTTATTCATATTGCACTTTCAGTTGCAAGTCTAAGCGGCTATCTAACAACATCACCATTCTATACATAGTAATGACGTTAATTCCTTTAACTATAAAGCAATCGCCTTCTTGAATATAACTGAAAGTTGGGTCATTCAATATCGCCTCATATTTACTCTTTGTTACCAAAGGCGTATGACGACGATGATAATTCATTTCAGCCGCAATTTTCTCAACCTGATCAATTCCGATTTTAGAAAGTACCTTACGATAGGTTTCAAACTTATTATCCTCGTTTATCTCGGTTCCGTCAGGGAATGTAACAACAAACACCTTAGGTGTTCTAGGGAGTTTTTTATCGCCCTCAGTTTCAAATCCCTCTTCGCTGTTGTCTTCATCAGCTTCAGAATCAGGATCTAATTTTAAGTTACTCAGGAATTTTACGATTTTCTTCTCATTCACTTTGACCTGATTGTTTTCTACAGAGTAGAACTTGTCAAATGAGAGTTTTTCTCCATCCTCATCTTTAAAGGTATCTCCTTCAAATTCCGTATCTTTAAACACATCATTCCAAAGATAGAAGATAACCTTGCTGACAAATTTATCGGCACTTATCACGCCATCATTAGCCTTGCAGAAGAAGTAGCCCAACTTCTTGTCTTCTGAGTAGGTTGCATGGTAAACTTTGTCGTTAATAGCCTCAAGGAATTTCCACCAATCATACTTGGCTCCGTTCACTTCTATCACCCAGTTCTTTCCAGCATTGCTAATTGGCACATAATACCAATCCCAACGACGCTTGAAAGCAGAATCTATAGGGAAGAGAGACTGGTCACTGGTATTCATGGTTGCCCAGATATAAAAGTTGCTAGGGAGTAAAAGAACATCACCAGCCAACACTTGGGCAACAATATCCTTACCTCCTTTAAACAGAGCATTAATACTTTCTTTATTCTTAATCTCTAATCCAGCAAATGCTTTTCCAAGCAGTTTTTTCATGTCAGAATCTGCCTTGATAGGATATTCAGAGAATCCTTCATCTCCACGATCAAGCAGCTGGAAGAGATCGCCAAATATCTGGGCGCAGTTGCCTCGGTTAATCTCTTCAATAACCAAATATTCATCCAACGGCTCTTCGTTCTCTGGCGCAGCACTATATTTTCTCCAAGCCTCAACGTAAGCCTGCAAGAAGGCCTGGCTCACAAACTCGTAGACGATTTTGTCTTCCTTCATTTCCTTGCCATCCTTGTCCTTTACAGGAACGGCTTCAGTACCAATAACAGTTGTTACCGGCACAGACTTAGTGGTAGGCTTATATGCGCCTACAAAAGTGGAATAATCCGTATCCGGATGGAACGTTGTTCTGATAACATCCTTTCCAGCAGTAAGCTCGTTTATAGCATGGCTTTTACCAGTACCTGGGGCACCGTAGAAGATTTGCTGGAGAGGTTCAGATTTACTATTTTTCTTCAAACTTTCTTTCATAGATAATATTTTACTATCGTCAAATTCTATCGTATTGAAATCACTTTTAGGTAAAATCGCCAATATATTCTTATCAGCGCCAACGCCCAAAGTTAAATAATAAGTTCCATTAGGCAGATCAACTCCATCAATATTTACATGATAGAAATCCGTCATATTTGGAGAATCTGCCCTTTTAGCCCTAGCGCCTTCAAAGGAGATATTAAGAATATCGTTCCTGCCTTTATCATAGACATTTACTCCATATTTCTTATCTCCTTGTTCGAAATCTTTAAGCCTATCTATATTGATAATTTCTGCTAATCCTTTCTTTACAAGCAAAACTACCCTATGGTATTTTTTTACTGTAAAGCATAAATCACATACTTTATCTTTTTCTATTTGACTAATAATAATTTCATCGCCTGGAGTAACATTATAGTCTCGGTAAATCTCTCCCATTTGGTTGATTCTAAACTCTCTATAATTAGAAGACTTTAGAATATATCTTTTACGTGTCAATGCATCATATATAGAAACACCTTCCCCAGGTGGAAATATACCAGACATATCAAAATCCGTACCCACGAGCATATAACACTCGTGGGTATTACCTAGTCCCAATTCCGTACTATTGGGTCTATGCGTATATTGTGTTATTTTTACCAATCCCATTATTATAGATATTTTTTTAAGACTTTTGCTATACCTTTTGCCATAAGACAAGGGACAGCATTTCCTATCTGCATATATGTTTTAAGATAAGGTCCAAGAAACAAATAGTCATCAGGAAACGATTGACATCTTGCGGCCTCTCTCGGGGTTATTGCCCTAATTTGATATGGATGTATATGTGAATGACAATCCATTCTAAGATGAGCCGTTATCGTTCTCGAAGGCTTATCAGCAACTAGTTTAAAATACTTATCTTTGAAACAATGCAACCTATTACTATAGGGCATTATGCCAGATATCTTTGGGTCAGAAGCATCGTCTCCCTGATTAAGTAGACGATAAATTTCGTAATTTATGTCATTTACGTAACGAGCTTTGTGATTAAACAGAACTGGGATGCTGCGCCCCTCATTTATTAACTTAAGATACTCGCTTTCATTTCCAGAATAAGAATTTACATCGATTTTCTTACCAGTAAGTTCATCGTCCTTCTCATTCATATTTTTTATCCTAGGAGCATCCAATGGCTTTATATATTCCAATGCATCACGCAACAGATAATGAGGCTTATCCTCATTAGCCTTACAGATTTCTTCAAATATAGCTTTAGGAGTTATATCTTTTTTTTCTGCAACATCATTTCTGATAGCTATATATATTAATCGTTCTCTACTTTGAGCAACAGAGAAATCTAAAGAATTTAGGAGTTTATAAGATACAGCATAACTATAAGTAACCCCATTCTTTTTTTCTTTGATGCTTTCGTAGTCTTCTACAACTTGGTCAGCAACCTTCAGCATTCCTCTAACATTCTCCATCACAACAAATTTCGGTAAGATTTTCTTTACGCATTCAATATAATACTTATATAACTCATTGCGTGGATCATCTATAATTCGTTGCTGATTAGCACTACTAAACCCCTGACAAGGAGGTCCTCCAACAACGACATCTACATCTTCGTCTATATAATTTTGTACGTTATCAACAATTTTGCGGATATCATCTTTAACAACCTTATCAACAGGAACTTCAGGATGATTATATCTATATGTTCTTACGCAAACATCTTCAAAATCATTAGCAAAACAGACTCTAAAGCCTGCTTGAGTAAAGCCGCAACTCAAACCACCAGCACCTGCGAAAAAGTCAGCAAATGTCGGTCTAAGTTTCTTCTTGAATTCGTCCTGAATTTGCTTACGTTTTTTATCATTCAACTTGTCTAGCTGGTTACCAAATATTTTTTGGTTGGTAATATAAAACGAAACACAGTTTATAAACCTAGCATAAAGATCTTTTGCTATATTTTTTAAGATAGGCAAATCTTCATCTGTATCGATGACTCCCATATCTTTTAGTTCGGATATGATAGTCTCCGATATAGAAGCAGATGGAATTGATGCTTTATTTTTTTCAGCAATCACTTCCACTATCCTTATATACACAAGAATCTTTTCTAATATTTCATCCTTGTTATTGGTATTTTTAATTGAAGAAAATATCATATAACTAATTTATCTAAATTTATTTTAACCGACTTAGCTAAAGCCTCTGCAAACAAAGGTGGGACAGCATTACCTATTTGCTTATATTTTTCACCTCTTGACCCTGCAAAAACAAAGTCGTCTGGGAATGACTGTATTCTTGCCGCCTCACGAACCGTAAATGATCTAGCTTGTTTCTCATCTGGGTGAATAAATTGAAAACCATCCTTATGAATATGAGCCAAAATCGTTTTAGATGGCATATCCCACCATTGTACAACATAACTATTGTCAAATACACGAGCATGTTCATGTTCGTATTGAGGCATATTCTTACGCAACTGTCCAAATGTCCAATGATTATGAATCATTACCGTAAAACGTTCTCTGTCCAAAGCGTTGTGTCGACGAGCAATATGGTCCATTAAAGGATAAACTCCCTTTTTGCCTATTCTTCTCAAGAAGGCATTATCACAAGGATAATCAAAATTCTCCGTAGATGCATCGTTACCCGGCTCTACAGCAGGCAAATCACCTATTGCCTGCTTTACATCCACAAACTTTTTCCGTCCTTCACGCTCCTCTAACGGAGTTTCAGGATTCCAATGAGTTTTTATAACATCATTATAGAGTTTGGTCACGGAAGTTTTGTCTATGTCTTTTCTTACCCCCATTATTATAACCCTTTTTCGCATTTGCGGTACCCCGTAATCTGCAGTATTATGGATTAAAACCGTAGGATCGCTTATGACATCATATTTGTTCCCTAGAGCCTGAATAATTCTGGGGAATATATGATTGCCATTAACTTTTGCAGACAACACCCCTGTTACGTTTTCGAACACAAAAAACTTCGGAGAGTAATATTCTAATATTTCTACATACTTCTCAAATAAAAAGTTTCTTGGATCTGTAGCCATTCCTTTACCATCACGTACGCGACCTGCCGTAGAATAGGCCTGGCAAGGAGGACCTCCAATAATAACATCAACAGTTCTTCCTGCTACTGCTTCATCAATCTTATTAATAATATCAGGGGCAGTTATATCATGCTCTATTACTTCTTTATCTATATTTTTATAACCATAATAGCACATTCTAGCTCTTAAAGTTTCACATGCCCAATGGTTAATTTCGATATGGGCTAAAGCCTTAAAGCCTACTCTATAAAACCCTTCAGAAAGACCACCGCAACCAGCAAATAAATCTATAAAGGTATATTTTCTATTAGCCATTGTTTTCTTTCACATTTAAATTTTATTACCAACAGATACGTTAACCTTGATAACCAAGTTCTTCTGCCTTTTCAACTATTTTCAAAGCGAACTGAGCTTGTTTTAATGTTTTAAATGCACGATTACGTGAACGCATTGTACCAAAGTTAAAAGCTGCCTTACGCTCCAATGGGCTAAGCAAATCTCTAGACTTTGCCCAATTTGCTAATCCAAACCAATAATTTGAATCTATTGCTTCAGCTTCCTTGATGCGATTCTGTTGCGCCTCATTAAGGTAGCTTCCATCTTCATTCGTTTCCGATTGCATCAATTCGCTACCAAACTTTTCATATTCACCTAATTTCAATTTTAATCTGTTCCAACATTCAGGCTTTTTACTCCATTCTCCAACATTAGAAGACTGGTTACCTGTAGTAGAAGTTCCCGTCAGATGATTCCAAACCATAGGAAGAAGTTCTTCTATTTTATCTATGACCTCTTGCTGAACCATTTGGTTTTCCCAAATATAAGTCAAATCAAGACCTTTATCAGACAATAGTGATACACAAGCCATCAAATAAGTGTTCATATTGGCTTTGTATCCACCCAATTTCTTAGACTTTACTATAGAGTCAATTGTGTCAAACAGAATTCCTTTGGCTATGATATGCTTATAATAGCTAGCTGTTACCATAGGACGCTCTCTCTTGATGTCTGCGACAAATAAAGAGTAGTTCTTTTCTGCACCACGACAAACATTATATGGTTGCATATTCCAAGATGCTTCATACTTAGCAATATCTGTCTTAGTAATCTTTTGATTCTTTGGATATTCCATTTTAAAGGACTTCTCGTTGTATCCGCTCAACTGTGCCAACTGGTCGAGATACTGTCCACGAGTACGCTCAAAATACCATTTACAGATAGGCTTATTATTACCATTTGGAACCCATTCCGAGCGACTGAATTTCTCCAAATCCACCAGATAAGGCTCATTGGCAGAAAAATCAGAGTTCTTAATTGCAGTCTGACTATTGGCAGACGTAGAAATCGCTTTAACTATTTCATCACAGTTTTCGACATCACGAATGACACTGATCTTCATTGGAACATACACCTTCTGCATCTCCACTTCTCTATCAGACAAACTGGCAGCAATAGAAGCTGTAGTCTGACCGCCATTCACTATTTGCCAATCATATAGACGAGTGATATAAAGACCACCATCTTCTTCCTTTATTTCGATATCCTTTGCAGTAGTTGAAATACCATTATTGTATGAAAAGAACATATCAGGCTCTTCACGTAAAGTCTTACGGATACCTTTATTCACCTTACCCTTAAATTGAAGGAAAGTACGAACATTTTTCTCCAACAGAATCTGCTGATATTTTCTATAAATCTTTGCCAAAGTAGTACCTGGAATAATTGCCATATACGCATCTACGTATGGATTTTCCTCACTCATCTTTAAGCATTGAAGTTCGGTATTATACTCTGTTGGGAAATCAATCTCAACTTTCTCCTTACCTGCACGGATATTATGCTGCTGGAATACTCGTTGCATATCCCAGACATTGTATTCAATGATAAAATCGTCTTCACTAGACTCTACAGAATCCGGCACACAAGATGGATCAGTCAATCCATCAGTAATAACATAAATGCGAAGCTGATTAATGGCACCTTTAGTACTTTGTACCAGCTTGGCTACTTCTACTATTTCATCATTCTTCTCGATATTAGCAGACTTAAAGAGCGTACCATTCATAGCCTCACGATAGAACGACATAAGATAACTAAAACCTTGCTGAATTTTGCTATTATTCACCTTACCCAACAAAGAATCAGCTTTTACCAAATAAAAGAGATCCAAGGATTCTGCTTCATCATTATAATCGTAAGCAGTAATTCTCGCTCTTGTTTTTTGGAAAGAACATATCTCAGGATTGTTAACTTCACCATTATCTTCCAAATACTCCAAGATAGCACTTGCCAATTCCTGGTCATAATCAGTGTTACCCATTTCTACAGCAACATTGATATTATCTAAAAACTCTTGTGCAAACTCTTTAATGTCCATAGCTCCGTTTTTTTAGGTTATTTTAATCATTCACCTTCATTCTTGCGCAGAATATCCTTATCGACTTCCTGGATGAAGTCGACAAAAGAGATACCTAATACCTGGCATATATGATGAAGTTCTATTATATCAAGACGACGATCACAAGTCTCAATTTTGCTTACAAACGCCTGATTAACATCCAGTAAATCAGCGAGTTGAGATTGCGTTACGCCTTTCATTTCACGCTTACTACGCAAGCGTCCAATTACTTGATGATATAAATGTGAATGTATGCTCTTGTCCATATACGTTTTATTTAATGCGCAAATATATATTCTTTTATCGGATATACCAAAATCGAATATTTCATACTCAAGCTTCTATCATCAGGTACAATTTCAAAAAAAGAAAGCATTTACTTGCACATCTCAAACTTTTATTTTATCTTTGCAGAAAACATAGATAGACTATGAAGTCAAGAGGACATTATATAACGCAGATTTCATCTCACACCGAAGAGCTTAAAAAGGACTTCGGAATAAGATCTTTGTGTCTTTTCGGTTCAGTTTCCAGAAACGAACAGAAAGAAGATAGTAACGTGGATATATGTGTAGAAATGGAACCTAAAGCATTTCTTGTTGTAAGGCTAAAGCGTTATTTAGAAAATCTACTTGAAAGCCCCGTAGATTTAGTAAGAAAGCACAAGCATATGAACCCATACCTTCTCAGAGAAATAGAACAGGATGGAATATATGTCATCAAATAAAGCTAGTAGCGATAGCCGTATTGGTACCGATTACAACGCTACGAACCAATACAACGCTATCGCAACTCAAATACATTACTCATAAAAGTTTATAAGTCAAAATGCATCTCCTTAAAATCGAAATAGACAGAATTTTTAAAATCTGCTTTCTTAAACTCTTCGAGAAACTTTTTATATTCATTAAGCTTAACAGATTGAATATTTAAGCTATTTACATACTTATAGTATTCATCCCAACTTTGCCATATATGAGAAACGATATCACTTATATAATATTGTCGATCTGTATTTGGTCTCCAAAACGAAATCGTATTCTCTGCGAATTCTTCTATGTGATTTATCGCATAATCTTTCATCGCTTGGCGTGATATATCAGTATGCAATATTTCTTTATGACCAGACCCATCATTATGAGAAATCCAAACTTCATGTGAAGTATCTCGCCAACAATATAACACATCTTTCATTGGATGTTTTTCTTTTAAATATTGCAAAAAGAAGTTTTGTTGAATCGCAATAACCTCATCTTCCGATAAAATAAAATCATCCACAAAGGAACCATTGCGAAATAGTTTACATAAAAAATCTAGTATAAAACTATTGATACCATTTTCATATAAGCATTTCAAGAATTCTTCTTTATCTTCTGCAAGGTAATCATGTGATTCTACATTCATCTCCTTCAACTTTTTTATTCGTTCTACCATCACTTGAAATTCGGGTACATACCGATCCCCTATAGAACCTATATAAAACAACATATGAAGTTGTTTATAAGCATCTACTTTATTTTCGACATTTATCTCTACAACATTATTCACCAAAGAGTATGATTTATCAACCATCCATTCCTTCAATGTTGGCTTCATTTCTTCAAAAGATAGTTTACAAATCTTTTTAAATTGTACATCAGAAACGTCTGAGTCCAATATAGAAGAATACAAATATCTTTGAGTATATCCAGGTACATTAATGCCCTTACTACTATGTGTTCTATATTCACCCCAAAGAGCATCCAACAACTTCTTCAAACTATCTATCTTAGCTTTAGGCACAGAAAGTGCTTCACTATTTTCCTTTATGTATTCTAAGATATTAAAACCCTTAAAGGGATACATTTTAGCAAGGATTCCATCCTTTTCTTTAGGACCATTTTTACCATTAAAACAAACATATTTTCCACTATTATTAAGTAACAAAATATCATTTTTCCTATCAATAATAAGTGCAAGCACAAAAGGATACTGTTGTCTCAAAATTTCCAATATAATATAATCACAGATATCAATTTCCCCATGAAGTTTTTTAAGATGTAAATGTAAAGCATTTGCAAGGCGTTTTATATCCCTTATATTTCCTAGATAATTAAATACATCAATTGAATTAAACAATTCTCTGTTAAGCAGTTTATCTACCTGTTCCATTTCTTCTGAATTCAAAAAAACAGATAATTTTTCCCGCAAAACAGCTTTCAACTCATTGTTTTTGATTATTGGAAGGAAAAACTCTTCTTGTAGTATCTTTTGAGAATAACTTAGGCTATGGGATGGAAAGATATTATTAAGAGTATCCACTACATACTTTTTATCATAAGCCATGACAAAATACATAGAAGGCAAGTTTGATGTATTTCGTACTAATCTAAACAACTCCTCTATTTCATTTGCCCCCAAACGGTCAATATCATCAATAAAGACAACTATCTTCCTCTGTATATTGCTGATTTTCTTCTTCAAATTCTCATACTGCTCTTCAACAGTTTGAGAGGCAAAACACCCCAATATACTTCCAAGAAATTTCGTCGCTGAATTCTCGATACTAGACACAGTACGAGCATAACGAATTATATCATAAGAAAAAGAAGTACTATATGGCGCTAAAGATTTACTTAATTCTTCAAAGAACAAATATGTTAAATTAGATGATTTCCCATATTTCCATGGATGAAATGAGATGGTAACTACATCACCAGCCCAATTATTATCTATATGCTCTTTCATCATATACAAAAAAGAGGTCTTACCATTTCCCCAAGGGGCAACAACACCAAATGTAAAGGCATTTTTTTCTGTATTTGTTGCCAACAACTTTTCTGCAGCATCATGGGCATATATTTTTCTACCCAACAAATCATCCTCACTACGTGTTATTGGCTCATCAATCCCAAAACCACCAGTAAAGTTTTCTTCTTTCTTAAAAATACGACATAATAATCCCAACAAGAGATATTCTCCTGTGAGAAATGGAATAAAATCGACATAACTAAGAAAAGATATACATGATATATAAGTATAAGCAGAATCAGAACCAAGTCGATACTTCCACCAAAGAAATAACATAAATAGACAAAAGCCTACAATTTGATTACTTACGAAAATTCTTCTATGCCACTTTCTAAAAAAATCAATAACAATCCATACCAACAGTAACACAAATACAATTGTTGACTTCATACTTATTGGAAAGCACTGCATTATTGGTAATAAATATTCAGCAAACAATGATTCCAATGTCTTATCAAAGCACAAATAAGCACCAATACAACATACCAACAATTTATTGTCAAAAATAAATGTACGCAGATTATCCCAAACCCGATTAATCAATTTACGATCTATATTTATTTCCATAAAAAGAGATTATACTTAACTTTAACAAAACGACAATTCAACCACAAGACACTTTTAATTCAATTATGCATTATTCATACTTAGTACACTTCTCATCTCATCGAAACCGAGATTATAAATGTCGATATTTGATTTCTCGCACAAGTCGAAAGATTCTCCCATCAAACGATTATAAAATGACACCTCCTCTTCTGAAAAGACAGGCTTGCCACTTGAGAAGAAAACATCGTCTATAAAATCATCGTCTGGATGAAAACTAATTTTTCGTTCAGATACAAGATGATGGAAGAAAATCACCACATCATCAACAGAATCAATATGAATATTTGAATCATAGTTCATAAGCAATATATTTTTTGCAAAGATAACAAAAATATCCGAAACACGTTCTATTTCAACTAGTTTTTTTTAATAACAGAGAGAGAACATCGGATAATCTTAATTACAACAGATAAAATAGCAGTCGTACCAAAAATCATCACATAAAATGGGCACTCGATGCCCACCGTACGGGCAATGAGTGCCCATCACTTGGTCTGTCGATGCCCATCACATGGTCCCAGAGTGCCCGTATGACGGGCACTCTGGGACCAGCCAATGTGCTGACTTTTCCTGTGTAGTTTCCTATATTTAGTTGACTACATAGTTTCTTATTCCTATTGTAAGTTGACAATTATTTTCTCTATTCCTAATTCTACTTGTCAATCTTCTATCTTATTCCTAGTTAGTATTTACATACTTCATTCTAGTTCCTAATAGAAGTAGACAAAGGACCCACCCCTAAGGGTGGATCGCGGTTTTTACAATTTTGCTGCAAAATTAATCATTTTGACTTTTCCTGATTTCAGTAGACACTTTTTTACTTTATAAACTAGAAAGGTAGACACTTTCAATTATATAAAACTGAAATAGTAGACACTCCTTATTTTTTGTTCCTATTTTTATAGACACAATAAAAAGAATCGTACTATTTTTGTAATTAGGTGGCAATAAGTGACAATAAAAAACGCCCTTATTGCCACGCTTTATTTCCTGTAAATCAAATAGTTAACACGCAGCGTGGCAAATATGGCATTAATATATAGAAAAAAATAGCCCATGATGCGTTTCTTGCATCGGGGGCTATTTTTCTAGGGGGTGCTATCAGATTTTTACAAGAACGCAATGGTCAAACCAGCCATGACGATACTCACCATCGACATCAACTTGATGAGGATATTGAGCGATGGACCAGAGGTATCCTTGAATGGGTCGCCTACGGTATCGCCTACAATCGTTGCCTTATGATTCTCACTACCCTTGCCTCCGAAGTTGCCCTCCTCTATCATCTTCTTGGCATTGTCCCATGCACCACCTGAATTAGACATGAAGACGGCAAGCGTGAAGCCGGCTGCAAGACCACCGGTAAGAAGACCGAGCACACCGGCAACTCCCAAAACCAGACCTACTACGATAGGAATGATGATGGCAAGAAGAGACGGGATAATCATCTCACGCTGAGCACTGCGGGTACTGATTTCTACACAACGACCGTAATCCGGAGTTGCCTTGCCTTCAAGGATTCCCTTAATCTCACGGAACTGGCGACGAACTTCCTGAACCATTGACTCAGCAGCACGTCCCACAGCACCCATCGTCAGTCCGCAGAACAGGAAGGCAGCCATCGCTCCCAAGAAAGCTCCTACCAGAACCTTAGGATTAATCAGGTTAACTTGGAAGAAATTGATAAAGTCGATGGTGCTGGCATTCGATGGGTCGAAGAGATTGCCGGCAGCATCCACATACTGCTTGTCATTCTCTACGGCACGAATCATGGCTATCTTGATCTCCTCAATGTAAGAGGCAAGAAGAGCCAAAGCTGTAAGGGCAGCTGAACCGATGGCAAACCCCTTACCGGTAGCTGCTGTGGTATTGCCAAGTGCATCGAGGGCATCGGTACGTTCACGCACCTCCTTACCCAGTCCGCTCATCTCTGCATTACCTCCGGCATTGTCGGCAATAGGACCATAGGCATCGGTAGCAAGGGTGATGCCGAGCGTTGACAACATACCTACGGCTGCGATACCGATGCCATAAAGACCAGTACTGATGGACTTAGCAGACATTGACATGTCAAAACCATTGGCACAGAGGAAACTCAACATGATGGCAACAGAGATGGTTACCACAGGAACCATGGTAGAAATCATTCCCGTTCCGATGCCCTTGATAATCACCGTGGCAGGACCTGTCTGCGAAGCCTCAGCTATCTTCTGTGTTGGCTTGTAGCTCTGGGAAGTATAATACTCCGTAGCCTGACCGATGATGACACCAGCCACAAGACCGCTGATAACAGAGAAAGAGAGTCCGAGCCAGTTCTCGATGCCCAGGAGATATAATATAATAAAGGTGGCAACGGCGATAAGACCGGCACTTACATTGGTTCCCAAGCCCAGGGAATGGAGCAAATCCTTCATGGATGCGCCTTCCTTGGTACGGACCAGATAGATGCCGATAAGCGAGAGGAAGATGCCGATGGCTGCAATAATCATAGGGGCGATAACGGCACGGAGCTGCATGTCGCTATTCATAGCAAAGGCGGTGGCACCCAGAGCAGCGGTAGAGAGAATAGAACCGCAATAGCTCTCATAGAGGTCGGCACCCATTCCGGCTACGTCGCCTACATTATCACCCACATTATCGGCAATGGTAGCAGGATTCCGGGGATCATCCTCAGGAATATTTGCCTCTACCTTACCCACCAGGTCAGCTCCCACATCGGCAGCCTTGGTATAGATACCTCCACCTACACGGGCAAAGAGAGCCTGGGTAGAAGCACCCATACCAAAGGTAAGCATAGTGGTAGTGATGGTGATGAGGGCAGTAGACTCACCGGCATACACCGCATTAAGAACAATAAACCAGATGGCAATATCGAGCAATCCGAGACCAACCACAACGAGTCCCATCACGGCACCGCTGCGGAAAGCAATCTTCAGTCCCTTGTCGAGACCGGTACGAGCTCCATGGGCTGTACGTGCCGAAGCATAGGTAGCCGTCTTCATACCGAAGAAGCCCGCCAGTCCGGAGAAGAGTCCACCGGTAAGGAAAGCGAACGGAACCCAGGGATTCTGCACTTTCAGTACATAAGCCATAAAGGCGAAAACAATGGCAAGCACCACGAAGACGATGGTCACCACCTTGTACTGCTGCTTGAGGTAGGCCATTGCACCTTTTCTAACATGTGCAGCAATCTCTTTCATTCTCTCAGTTCCCTCGTCCTCTTTCATCATCGAACGGAAGAAGAACCATGCCATTCCCAATGCTACAACACTGGCTATCGGGATGAGCCAAAATACTAATGGAATGTTGTTCATAATGGTATGTTTATTTGGTTTGTAAATCTGATTGTCAGTTGTTTGATTCTGCAAATATAGTTTTTTTATCCGATAACTCCAAATAAAACGGAGGAAAAAATCTTTTTCTGAAAGAAAAATTTGGTAGTTACTGAATAAAGCCGTAACTTTGCATCCCTCAATGACAAAATACAAGAAATAGATTAGTAATTAAAAGCAATATGAATAATCATACAACATCGATTACAACGAATAAGAAACATCATTACCGGGAACTGCTTTCGATAGGATTTCCTATTATTATCGGACAACTAGGAACCATCATTCTGGGATTTGCTGATACGCTGATGATTGGTCATCACAGTACACCCGAACTGGCAGCAGCAGGATTGGTGAACAATATCTTCGGTCTCGTCTTTGTATCCTATATGGGATTCACCTACGGACTCACTCCTGTCATCGGCAGGCTTTACGGAGAGGAACGTACCGACTGTATCGGACAGAAGGTTCGCAACTCCTTCTTTGCCAATATGCTGACGGGAGCCATTTTTACGACTGTTCTCATCCTGCTCTATCTCAATCTGGCACATATCGGACAGCCGGAAGAACTGCTATCGCTCATCCGTCCCTACTTCCTGGTGAACCTTGCCTCGGTTCTCTTCATGGGTATCTTCTTTACGATGAAGCAATTCCTGGACGGAATCGGAAAAACCAAGGTGGCGATGTGGGCGATGATTGGCGGAAACGTGGTCAATATCCTCGGCAACTGGGTATTGATTTACGGTGTGGCTGGTTTTCCGGAACTGGGTTTGCTCGGAGCCGGAATCTCAACCTTGGTAAGCCGCATCCTCATGGCTCTGGCAATGGTGAGCATTGTGATTGCCGGCAAGGGATTCAGAGAATACAGACACGACCTCATCCATAGTTCACTTAATAAGGCAGACTTCAAGGAGATGAACCGTCTGGGCTGGCCGGTAGCCTTACAGTTGGGAATGGAATCGGCAGCCTTTACGCTGAGTTGCGTAATGGTAGGCTGGCTGGGTACAATTCCGTTGGCAGCTCATCAGGTAATGATTACCCTCTCCCAGCTCTTCTATCTCGTACTTTCGGGTATGGCTGCAGCGCTGGCAATCCGCGTGAGTCACTTTATGGGACAGAAAGACTATGCTGCCGTACGCCGCAACGCCTACGATGGCTTCCGTCTGAACCTGCTGTTCTCTCTCTGCATGGGAATTCCGGTATTTCTGCTTCGCCACCAGATAGGCGGTTGGTTTAATGACAATGCCGAGGTACAGGCTTATGTGTCGGTATTGATAATTCTGATGATGGTATATCAGTTTGGCGACGGTTTGCAATATACCTTTGCCAATGCCCTTCGAGGTATCGCCTGTGTGAAGCCGATGGTGCTCTATGCCTTCATCGCCTACTTCGTCATCTCACTTCCATTGGGCTATACTCTCGGTTTTACTTGCGGCATGGGTATACTGGGTATCTGGATTGCCTTCCCGTTCGGACTGACGATAGCAGGCGAAATGTATCGTCGCCGATTTGAGAAAGAACTGAAGAAAATAGAGCAAAGATAATACAGAAACATACGATTTCTCTATAAAAATGTATACTTTTGCTCTATATTACATTTTTTTAGAACAAAAAACTTGTATTCTATTGTTTTTTCTCTTATCTTTGCCCCTAGTAAGAGATGCAGAAATACCTAAGACTCTGCATCAACAGAGCTAAGGCTTATCAACAAAAAGTAGTATTAACAATTTAAAATTTAGAGATTATGAAGAAATTATTGGTTATGGCAGCTATGGTGCTGTCTTCAGTAGGTGCTTTCGCACAGCAGGCAGCTGGTACAACAACTATCCAGCCTAAGATTGGTTTGAACGTTGCTACAATCGGTGACAATGACTGGAAGGCTGGCTTCGCAGCTGGTGCTGAGTTGCAGTATCAGTCAACAAGCAACTTCGGTATTGCTGTTGGCGCTCTCTATTCTGTACAGGGCTTCAAGGCAGAGGACGTAAAAATAGGAAATATAACTTATAAGAATGACTACAAGTGGAACCCTGGTTACATTAACGTTCCTATCACTTTGAACTACTATCCTGTAGCAGGTCTTGCTCTCAAGGCAGGTTTGCAGCCAGGTTTCCTTGTAAACAAGGATGACATGGAAGATGTTAAGAAAGTAGACCTCTCTATCCCAGTAGGTCTCTCTTACGAGTACCAGGGTCTTGTATTCGATGCTCGTTACAACATCGGTGTAACTAAGCTTGCAGATAACTACGATCACTACAACAACGTAATCCAGATTACTGTAGGTTACAAGTTCGCTCTCTAAAAAGCAGCGACTTTAAAATAAGACAAAAAAGAATCCCCGCTCCTCATCATGAAGAGCGGGGATTTCTTTTTGGCATATCTATTTAAACTTCACTTAGAACATTCTTCCACCTGGATGGCCACCACCGAATGGGCGACCACGGAAATCAGGACGACCACCAGGACCACCAGGACCGCCAGGACCACCCTGACGTGCCTCCTTGCCTCCGAAGAGATTCAAGCGATATACCACATGGAGCATCGCATAGCTGTTGACAGCATTATACTCGGTATCTGTACGGGATGTAGCTGAGATAGCACGAGAGAAGGTGCTCTGCTGACGAAGAATGTCATAGAACTGGAGCATGATGGTCAATGGCTTGCCCTTCAGGAAACCCTGAGAGAGCTGAGCATTCCATACAAACTCATCGGTGTTCATACTACTGTCATTATAGCCACGGCGACTGCTGATAGAGAGACTTGAGTTCAGGCTGGTTCCCCAAGGAGCAGTAAGCGTCATGCTAGGACCATAAGAGAACTGCCAGGTATCGAGGTTGCTGTTAGGCTGCAACTTGTTCTTGGCATGGTTATAATTCAATGTTCCATCGAGCGAAAGCTCCAACCAGTCGTTGCGATAGCTGAACGAGAGACGTTCTCTCCAAGTGGTACTGCGGGTGGTATTCTTCTGGGAATCAGACTGCTTGTCGAGACTCAGATAGCTCACGTAGTTGTTGTAACCCAAATTGGTATCGGTATTCAGGTTCCAGACTCCTGCACTGTCGATAGAGCAGTTGAACATGAAGGCTCCCATCACATTCCAATTACCATTGATATTCTCCGGACGGGTAATTCTTCCACCAGTCGTCTCATCATAGGTCACCTTGTTGCTGATGCTGTTGTTGGTGGTAGAGAAGTTGATGAAAGTCATGATACCCTTGTTGTGGTTCTGCACGAAGTTGTTGTAGAACAATCGGAAGTTCTGGGTGAACGATGGCTTCAAGCCAGGGTTACCCATAGAGATGTTCAACGGGTCGCTGTTGTCGGTGATATCAAGCAACTGAGAGATGCTTGGCTGCGAGGTAGTACCACGATAGTTCACACGCAGGTTGCTCATCTTTGAGAAGCGATAGCGGAAATCGAGGGTTGGACTCACATTCACCACGTTGCGAACAGTATCTACATGCACTCCCTGATAATCCTGGATATACTTAGACTGCTGTGGCTGAACCATCACACCAAAGTTCAGGTTGTACTTCTGACGGATGAATCGCATCATCACCTGGATATCATGATTGTAGTTGCGATACTCTGAGAAACGGCTCTGATCATCATCCTTGTAATCTTCGAGATGACCGGCAAACGGATTCAAGTAGCTGTCCCAACCACGATACTCATGATCGCCACTCATCGCATACTTGCTGAAATCGTAGGTGCTGCGGTCGCTCTTGGAGTAGCTGTAAGTAAACTTATAGCTGAACTGCAGGAAGGTAGCCTTCCAGAGTGGCTCACTATAGGTCAACTGTCCGGCATAACTGTAATTCTTTGAAGGAGTCAGGTTATAGCGGTTGGTTTGATAGGTTGAATCCTTACCCTCCGCTGTCTGCACGAGATAGAGCTTGGCATTGTTGAGCGAGATGCTCTTGCTGTCCTTATCGGTATATTTGGCATCCACACGGAAGGTAATGTTACGTCCCTTGTTGCCCAACTTGCGGTTCACCTGCAACATACCGTTGATATTGTTATTATCAGAATAGGTGATTCCGTTAGTTAACTGGCTGTTCACCATAGCCTCAGCCTTCTCTAACTCTTCGATACCTTCTTCAGAGAGAGGGTCTTTGGTGGTGATGGTATAAGGATCCTTGTTATAGGAAGCCGACTGGCTACCACTCAAGCCATCGCTGGAACTCCAGGAGATGGAAGGACGGAAGAGGATATTGGTCATGGAATCAGGCATCCACTCCAGACGGATGTTACCATTCCAGCTGTTGCTGCGGGAATAGCTCTGGCTCAGGCTATTGCTGAAAGAGCTGCTGGTACCCATGAAGTTCTCGCTGGAACGGCTGCTCCATACATCGCCATCGCTGTGGTTCCAACGGAGAGAGGTATTGAACTTGAACTTGTCTTTCAACTCATAGTTGTAGTTGGCGCCTATCATCTTGCTGGCATTCAAACCGTTGGCACCGCCCCAGAATCCTCTGCCAGGACCACCGCCGAATCCACGGTCACTGGTATTATTGGCATTGGCAAAGAGCATGAATCGGTTGTTGTTGGCGAAATAGCCACCCATACCACGCATATTATAGCGGTTCTTGTTACCCACACCCAGGTCGATATTGGAAATCACACCCTTATTCATACCTTTCTTTACACCAAAGTCGAGCACGGTCTGTTCTTCTCCGTCATCAATGCCGGTCACCTTAGAGAGATCACTCTTCTCATCATACGCCTTGATCTTGTCGATGATGCTGGTAGGCAGGTTTTTCAGGGCAGTTTTGGTATCACCCGTCATAAACTCCTTGCCATCCACGAGAATCTTCTTCACTTCCTTACCATTGATCTTGATGGTACCGTCATCGCTGACCTCTGCACCCGGCAGACGCTTCACGAGTTCCTCAACCACCGAACCTTCCGGTGTGCGGTAGGCTGCCGAATTATAGACGAAGGTATCCTCCTTCAGACTCACCTTCTGAGCCATGGCGGTTACCACGGCACCTTTCAGCATGATAGCATCAGCACCAATGACCACATTCCCCATTGCCAGATTCTTGTCTTCAGAAATCTGGATGCGCTTAACGGTAGGCTTGTAACCTACACTGGTAATCTTGAGGAGATACTTGCCATTAGCCGGGGCATTGACATGGAAGAGTCCCCGCTCATTAGAAATGGCACCCGACACGTAGGTACTGTCGGTTTTGAGTAGTTGAATCGTTACTTGCTCTACAGGCTCCTTGGTATCGCGGTCTGTTATCTTACCGCTAATCAAACGCTCTTGAGCTAAGGATGCTATTGCAACAAGCATCAACAGCATCGATAGAATTGATCTTTTCATTATTTGTTGAATGTTATTTATTATTTCTAAATTGTATATAGACTTGCTTTTATATGATTAGACCCGATTAGAGCGCAATTGTAAAAAACAGATGCACTTTTTGGGGCATTTTGCTTCATTTGACGAACGAAATGTATCAAGGTTTAAACTTTTATTGATAAAAAAGTGCTTATTTATTTTGTTTTGTCTTCATTTTAACGTACCTTTGCAGCCAAAATAGCCGTGGCGTTGTCCTTTCGAGACTTCCCAACGGCCCTATATAAATTCGTCTTTTTTTTAAACGTTAGTAAGTTATGAGTCAAAGAGTAATCATATCAACCCATCTGGAGAGCGAACTGGTAACCGCTCTCGCTGAGTGCGAGCACGACAAGCTGTTTGTGCTTACCGATACCACGACCCAAGAGCTGTGTCTGCCAGTCATCAAGAACTTCTATAGCCTGAAGCACATACAGGTAATCACTATTCCTGCAAGCGATAGCCATAAGGACATAGAAAGTCTGATGATGGTCTGGAAGGGACTGCAGGAGGGTGGCGCTTCACGCCATTCATGCATGATTAACCTGGGAGGCGGTATGGTAACCGACCTGGGTGGTTTTGCAGCCAGCACCTTCAAACGTGGCATCAACTTCATCAATATCCCTACTACCCTGCTTGCCATGGTAGATGCATCGGTAGGCGGAAAGACCGGTATCAACTTCGGTGGTTTGAAGAACGAAGTGGGCGTATTCAACGACTCTAAGTACGTGATTCTCGACACTGAATTTCTGAAGACACTCGATGCCGAGAACATCTGTTCGGGCTATGCAGAAATGCTGAAGCATGGCTTGATTTCTACCGAGGCAATGTGGGAAGAACTGGTAAGCTTCGACCTTGCCAACCCTGACCTGAAGCAGTTGCAGCGCATGGTGGGTGACAGCGTGAAGGTAAAGGAGCGCATCGTAGAGCTGGATCCTCATGAGAAGGGCATCCGCAAGGCTCTGAACCTGGGTCATACCTTCGGTCATGCTTTCGAGAGCTGGGCGTTGAAGCGCAAGCCTATCCTGCATGGCTATGCCGTAGCATTCGGTCTTATCCCTGAGCTTTACCTCAGTGTGGCAAAGACAGGATTCCCAACAGACAAAATGCGCCAGACCGTAACCTTCATCAAGGAATACTACGGTACGCTGAATATCACCTGTGATGACTATGATGAGCTCATCGAGCTGATGCATCATGACAAGAAGAACCAGAATGGCATCATCAACTTCACCATGCTTGGCGGTATAGGGGATATCCGTATCAACCAGACAGCAACTACAGAAGAAATTAAAGAAGCACT
>ULTO01014479.1_pt1 | contig 29053 bp, 21 predicted proteins | sample 1957601 | NCBI WGS metagenome assembly ULTO01 (sample SAMEA4835734, study PRJEB28245) | human gut metagenome | biome: gut microbiome; material: fecal sample | place: Denmark | collected 2008 | reverse complement strand
TTCGAGCAGAAGGGCACGGTGTACGAGGACCCGGAGACCGGGAAGCTGTATGTGGTGATGCCGAAGGGCAGTAACTAAATAGTTTTTACATAGATACGTTCAACAGAGAGAGGAGCAAATCACATGAAGAAACGGACAAGCAATCTGTCCCGGCGCGTGGTGAGCCTGCTGATGAGCCTGGTGCTCACGCTGACGCTGGTGACCCCCGCGGCCTTTGCCACGGAGGTGGTGGGCGGCAGCGGTACGGCCATCATCGAGGGCAACGCGAACCCGGCTGATCCCGCCCCCGGCGAGGACAGCGAGAACAATGAGGACAAGAACACCGAGGACGAGGACGGCAAGGATGAACAGCCTACCAACCCCGGTGATGAGGACAAGAACCCCGGCGAGGGTGAGGGCGAAGACGCCAACAAGCCCGATGGGGATAACGAGGACGAGGCCCCCGATGGGGATAAGATGGACGAGGAAAATAAGGACGAGCAGCCCGCCGAGGACGAGAATGACGGTGAGGACGACATCGCTTTGCTGAATGATGATACTGACAGTGATGTGTGGGATGGTAAGCCTGCGGAAAAGTTTGCTGATGGTGCTGGTACGGTTGATGATCCCTACAAAATCAGCACCGGTGCGGAACTGGCATATCTGGCAGAGAAGGTCAATGGGGGTGAAAGCTATTCTGGCAACTACTTTAAGCTGACGAGTGACATCCGACTGAATACCGACGATGTGCCGACAAGCGGAAATGAGTGGACGCCCATTGGGAATGGAACTGCCAAACCGTTCTCCGGCATATTCGATGGTGCCGGTCATGTTATCAGTGGCCTGTATATCTCTGATGCAGCATTCCCCGGATTGTTCGGCAAGGTCAGTGGTACTGTGCAGAATCTTGTTGTTCAAGGTTCGGTAACTGCAGGTAATAAAGCTGTAGCTTTAACAGGGGGTTATGCTGCTGGCGGCATTGCTTGTGAGGCAGGCAACGTAATACAGAATTGTGGATTCTATGGCAAAGTCTCGGATTCTACTGGCTGGTACTTGGATATTGGCGGCGTGGTAGGCATAGGCGGCACCAACAACTGCTGGTACTACCAGATGCCTCACGCTACAAACGATAAAAAACTGGGGACAGCCGGTTCCTATGCCACCAACAGCTATCAGAATGTGTCTAATGGTGTAAATGGGACATATATCAATGATGACTTTGCCGCCGCCGTGGCGGAGAAGCTGAATCCTGCCGCGTTTGAAAAGGGCTGGAAGCTGTGGGCAGCGGAGGCCGGCGAGAACGCAAAGCCCTATCCGGTGTTTTCTGAACAGAATACAAATGACATGGTATTTGTCAAACTGCAGCCGTATGTGAAGTATGGCATGAACTCCGGGCTGTTCGGCAAGGTGACATTTGACGGCGGCGGCACCTCCGTGCTGGTGAAGGTTGGCACGAAGCTGACGCTGAAGGCGAATGGTGTGACGGACGCATTCTATACCACGGAGTCGGGGAAAAGCTATACGACTACGAACGATCTGAAAAAGTTTTCTGAGGGGTATACGGTGGACGCGAGCGACGGCGGCAAGGTCGTGACATTGTACTACGGCTCGGCAAACGAATTTACCGCCACGGCGCTGGAGAGAGCGTTCTATTACGATGCGCTCAACTACACCATCAAGAGCATTACCTATAAGGACGAGAACGACGAGAATAAAACGGCGTCCGCAGAGGAGGTGTTCCAGACCTTTGCCGGACTGGTCAATAAGGGAGTCGACTTTAAGGGTAAGACCGTCAATCTCGGTGCGGATATTGACCTGAGCGACATCGAGTGGACGCCTGTCGGCACGGCGGATCATCCGTTCCGGGGCATATTTACCGTAAGTGCGAAAAGTGGAAAGTATTACACCATTTCCGGGCTGCAGGTGAAAGAGGGCTTTGCCAACGCGGGCCTGTTCGGCGTAGTGGACGGCGGCACGATCCAGTATGTGACCATTACCGACAGCACGAAGACCGAGGAAACGGCAGACGAGAGCGGGGAGACGACGCCGGTTGAAAAGACGATCCCGGCGGGCAACGTAAACGGCAAGGGCAACACGGGCAGCATCGTGGGCTGGCTGAAGTCCGGCAAGGTGGAAAGCTGCATGTCCACCGCGACAGTGAAGGGCAGCGGGAATACCGGCGGCCTGGTGGGCCTGGTGGGCGCCGAGACCGTGGGCGAGACTGCGTTCGTCGGCACCGTGAACGGCAGCTATTACTACAACGAGGCGCGCGTCGGAGTCCCGGCAGCCGGAAAGGTGCTGGAGGGCAGCGCGATCAACAAGAGCTTCTATCTGGCGGAAACATCCACCTTCGGCAGCACGGCCGATGAAAACGGTGAGAACGGCGACACCGGCGCCCGGACGGCGGAGGAATTTGCCGCCGGCCGCGTGGCCTGGGAGCTGAAGAACAGCAACAGAAACAGCAAATGGGGCTGCTTGGAGGGCGATCTGCGGCCGCGCCTTGGCGGCAGTGTCAAGCCGGTGGAGCTGAAGGTGTATGCCAAAGATAAAGATGCGATACCGGCAGGTGTCACGCTGGAGATACAGCTCAGCGATAAAAACAGCGGCGACAAGCTCCGGCAGCTGAACGACGACGACGGCACGGTGTATGCATATGTCAAGCAATACGCAAATGTGAAAATGTCCTGGACACTGTCCGGCCCCACAGGCACACAGGTCATGTTTGAGCCTTCCGGCGCGGTGAGTAATCGGGAGGGCAACAGCGGCTGTGTATATGTCTCGGATAACGTAAGCATCCAGTATTACTTCATCGGGGCGGATATAAGCTGGTACAACAAAGAAACGATTGCGAAGAAAGCGTATACCATCAAAACGCCGGCGGAGCTGAACGGCCTTGCCCTGCTGGTCAACGGCAAGGTCGGCAAGAATGAGACATTCGAGGGTTGGACCCTGACGCTGGGGAACGACATCAGTCTGAAGGGTTACGACTGGACACCCATCGGTGACTATTATAGTTTCAAGGGTGTTTTTGACGGCGGCGGTCATTCGATCACCGATCTGCAGATAGACGTTACTCTGAACAGCGGCGACAATGAGGCTTGGGGCTTGTTCGGAGAGCTGGGCGACAATGCTAAGATCGAGAACCTGACTGTCGATGGCAGCGTGACGGTCATAGGCAAACAGATTGACTGCAACGTGGGCGGCATTGTCGGCTATATTTGCAAAGGGGCCACAGTGGAGCATTGCCGTAATCTGGCCAATGTGACGGCCGAGGCTAATTCTTCTACAGTGCCGCAAGCAGGCGGTATTGCCGGATATAACGAAGGCGGCACCATTAAAAACTGCCTGAATGAAGGCAAGGTCACGATCAAGGGCACAGACCTGAGTAGAAGGATGTATGCCGGCGGTGTGGTTGGCAACGCTGTAAACGGCAGCGTGGAGTATTGCTGGAACTACGGCACTGTGGACGCCAACGGTGTGACGCTGGCAGCAAATGCTCCCGCATATTTATTCCGGCTTGTCAGCGGTATTGCCGGCTTCAGCAAGGTTCTTAACTGCGCCAACTTCGGCGAGGTCAAAGCAGGAAACGGCGGCGTTTCCGCGAGCGGCATCGGCGGCATGGTGACCAACAGCTACAACCTCGGCACGGTGACCGGCGCAGCGGGAAAGACCTACGGCATCAGCAGCAACACGGTGGTCAACAGCTATACCATCGATCTCACCGCGGGCACCGGCGTCTACGTCGTCAAGAAAAGTGCTGGTACCGATGACGAAAAGTTACAGTCGATCACGATAACCCCCGACGCGGACGGCAAGAATACCACCTATACGATCGATGGGACGCCGCTGGTGGATGTGCTGAATAAGGCCTGCACAGACATAGCCGACGCGTGCCTGTGGACGAACAAGGTGGATGCGCCGTGGAACCCCGTGCATGTCACGCAGTGGAACGGCGAGGACGTGCCCGGTGCGCCCGGTAAGGTGACCGTGACGTACTATAGCAACATGACCGGCAACGACATCGGCAAGGTGGAGAGCGCCGTCCTGAAAGACAGCAAGTCGAACACCTTCACCCTGAAGACGGCGGATGAGCTGAACTTCCGGAATGAGAACGGCAGGTTCATGGGCTGGGCCCTGTCGGCGGAGGGCGCAGTAGCGTACCCGTATAAAGACGGCAAATTTACCAGCGCGAAGGAGGTCACGGTAAACGAAGCAGAGAGGAACGTGAACCTCTACGCTGTGTGGGAACAGCTGTGGACAGGCACCGGCACGGAGGTCGATCCGTATAAAATCAACGATCTGAACGACCTGAAAAAATTGCAGACGCAGGTCAATGAGGGATATTACCAGTACGCCGACAAGTGGTTTGCCCTGACGGCCGATATCGACATGAAGAATGAGCCGTGGAAACCCATTGGTACCAGTGAGTCCCATAAGGATGCGGTCGATCCCGACAGGCGGGGCGAGCTCTCGAATTTTGCCGGCAATCTGGACGGCAATAATTTTACCATCAAAAATCTGAACGTCGAAGGTGCCAAGGGTGAGCAGTATGTCGGACTGTTTGGTTTTGCAACAGGCAGCAATGTCCGAACATTCAAGAATTTGGTGCTGAAGGGCCGCGTTGAAATTGAAGAAAATACCAGCACAGGTACCTCTTGGTGCGCCGGCTTGATCGCCTGCGCCGAAAATGGCAACGGACCGGGCGTTATTCTGGATGGCATCACCGTTGATATTAACATCCCGCGCGCCGCTTATTCCTTTACAGCCGGTATCGTCGGCCGTGGCGTGACGCAGGCGACCAAGTGCAATGTCTACGGTTTTTTGGCCGGCGGCAGCGGTCTGACCGACTATAATCGAGTGTCAGGCACCTTCATCTTTAAGACGGCCATGGAAGATTGTCACAATTACGCGACGATCAACGGCCGCGTGGCTGTCGGCCTGTGGGGTGGCGAGACCGGTAAGGTCGTAAACTGCAGCAACTCCGGAAATCTCACTGCGACAGGGGAGAACTCTTATGGAGTCCACAATTCTGGATATGCCGCAGGCATTGCCTACAAGGGGCAGTTTGACAATTGCATGAATGACGGCACTGTTGCGAGTACGAACGGCTCCGCGTTTGGCATTGCCTATAGCGGCACTGCAGAGCACTGCAGGAATATCGGCAGTGTCTCCGGCGCGCTCAACACATACGGAATCGTCGGGGGTGGAAGCTCATCATTCTGCTATAATCTGGGCCAGATTACGGCAAAAAACGGCAAGGCGTACGGCATCGGAGGCAGCGCCAACTACAGCTTTACCTATAATGAGAAGACACCTGTGGCGCTAAACGTAGCCGGCAGCAAAAATGATACTGGCTATTATCTGTCTGATAAGGAGTTGTCCAGCGGCGGCATCTGGGCCACTAAGGACGACTTCGCCAGCGGCAAGGTGGCCTGGGGTGTGGACGGCGGTGAAGGCGCACACAAGAATTACTGGACACAGGGTGCGAACAACTACCCTGTTCCTATCGGGAATGGGACGTCCACCAGCTACTATCGCGCCAAGGCTGAGTACGGCACTGGCGGTACGGTAACGCTGACACGCAGCGGCAATGAGGTAGCTACACGTTCCAGCACGGATGCAGTCTACGGGCCTGCGGGTACCAGCGTGACCATCAAGGCCACGCCCAAGGACAACACCTTCGGCCTGAAGTCCCTGACATGGACGCATAACGGCCAGACCGATGTTCTGCCTACTAAGGGCACGACGAACATCGTCATGCCTGCAGAGAGCAACGTTACTATCCGCGCCGAATTTGCCAGCGTTGGCGGTGGCGGTGGTGGTTACTACTACGGCGGCAGCGGCGATGGTACCGGCACCGGCGATAAGGACGACGAGGGCCTGCAGGATGGCCTGAACATGGACGTGGAGTACAATATCAAGGGCCTTGTGCTGGGCGCTTACGCCGAGTGGGGCGCCAACGGCGGGAACAAGTCCTTCCAGAAGTGGCTGGAAGAAAATCCCAACGTGGTCCGTGCTCTGCTGACCAACAGTCTGGACAACATGGCCACCGCAGCCGTGGGCAAGAAGACCGATGAGGCCAAGGACCTGGCGGCGCTGCTGCTGGCCAGCCTCAACGAGCACACCGGCGTGGACAGTAAGGACGGCGATACCATCGCCAAGGCGCTGCAGAAGTACATCGGCTCCGGCAGCGAGGAGGTATTCAGCGCGTGGCTGACCGGTGGCGGCGGCATGGCCAGCGGCACCTACGAGAGCATCTACGGCCAGTACGCCAGCAGTCTTGCGGCACTGGCAGACCGTCTGTACAGCAAGTGGGAGGCCAGCGGTACGTCTATGACCTTCCCTGTGTGGCTGGATGCCCAGCAGGTGAGCATGGACAGCCTGTCCGAGAATGCGGAGGAGCCTGATACCGACAGCACCAACGATCCCCAGACCTCCGACGCCCCGGATGATGTGCCGGATGGACAGGATACCGAGGGCGGCGCCAGCGGTAACTCCGTGTGGGAGATCATCGGCACGGTGGTGCGTGAGAATCCCATCCTCGTCTGGAGCATCGTGGCCGTCATCGCGGCGCTGATTATCGTGGGCGCGGTACGCCGTTACCACAAGGTCAAGCGTGACGAGCATGACGAGAAATAATTAAACCTGATTACGCCGCGGGCGTAGTCTGCCGATTCGCGTGGGCGGAATTTCCGTCCACGCGAATACGGCTATATAAACGGAAGTAGGAGGGATGCCTCTGTGAAAAGAAAAGTACGGAATTGGACGGCGTTTCTGCTGGCGCTGGTGCTGGTATTCAGCATGATACCCGCAGCTTACGCGGCGGGATACAGCATCACCGTCAACGCCCCAACGGGGAACGATTTACCCTATTGGGTATTTGAGAAAGCGGGCGTAGACAGCGCGGATGTGCTGAACCTGACGGCCAACGAGGGACATACCCTGCCCGCAAGTAAGGTCGCCCGCGTGTCGCTGGCTGTGGGCAAAAACAAAGAGGATGAAGCTGCCTGCGGTATCTCCATCAATGGGATGTACTATGTGCAGTCGGTCACGCTGGAGCATCCCGACTTCTTCACCGGTACGGTGGAGATCCAGATCGGCAGGGATGCCCAATGGAGCGAGGAGACGTGGGGCAATATCACGCCGGTGGAGGGCTCCAACATCATTGGCCGTGTGCAGTTCAAGAACGGTGCGTTCACCGGGGATGTGAGCATCACCGTCAGCCCCATGACGGCAGAGCAGTCAGAGGCGGCGCAGAAGCAGAACCAGCGCCAAGTTGTACCGCAGGGCAAATACACGGTGGCGCAGATCTCCGAGGCCATTCAAGGCATCATGGTGCAGAAGCGCTCTGCACTGGGCTTGGAGGAAGGGGACTATCTTCTCTCCGGGGACGAGCTGACCTACGCCGGCAGCTCCGCCACGGACTGGCTGCCCATTGGCCTGAGCCGCTGCGGTGTGGAGGACAATTACGATGCCTACCTTGCGGCCTTGCAGACCTACGTCGAGCAGAAATACCGTGAGCCGGACAAGCTGGACCGCGTGAAGGCCACCGAGTGGCATAGAATTTCACTTGCTGTGCTGGCCTGCGGCGGTGATCCCACCCATTTCGGCAAGGATGAAAGCGGGAACGACATCAACCTCATCGCGGACGGTGTATATGACCGCGGCAAGACCGTGGACATCGGCGCGCAGGGGCTCAACGGCTGGCTGTGGGGGCTTATCACGCTGGACAGCATGAAGTACAACATCCCCGCAGGCTCGTCTTACACCCGCACGGAGATGATCAAGAGGATACTGTCCTTCCAGCTCCCGGACGACGGATTCAACCTGCGCTTTGCACAGGGCAGCACCGCAGATCCGGACATCACGGCCATGGCGATACAGGCCCTTGCGCCGTACTACCGAAATTCGACCTTCAACGTGAAAGACCCAGTGGACAAGGCGCTGGGCTGCCTGTCCGAATTGCAGCTGGACACCGGCGACTTCCGCAGCTGGGGCACACGGAACTCCGAGTCCGTATCGCAGATCATCGTATCGCTGTGCTCTATCGGTGTTGATCCACAGAACGACTCACGGTTCATCAAGAACGGCATCAACCTGTTGGACGCCCTGTTCTACTACCAGCAGGAGGACGGCGGCTTCGCCCACTCCTATGAGTCCGATCCCGGCAACCCCTCCGCCGTCCCCGGCGAGAGCAACAGCATCGCCACCGATCAGGCTTTGTTGGCGCTGGTGGCAGTCTGGCGGCAGGCGCAGGGTATGAGCATCCTGTACGATTTCCGCCCCGGCAGCGTGTCCGCCAAGATACTGACGCCGGAGGAGAGCGAGGTGTCCTTCGCGGGCAGCTACGAATTCACCGAGACCGACCAGCAGCAGGCGAACGCCCTGCCCAAAAAGCTGACCACGGAGGATGATGCCGAGGTAACGGCTCTGCTGAACAAGCTGAAAATGAGCCGCGATTTTGATGGCTATGATACCTACATGACCAAGCTGACGCAGGCAAAAGCCGACATAGACGCGCTGTATGCGGAGATCGAGAGCATCAACGCGGACATCCAAGGACAGATCATCCCCATGACCGATCCGGGACTGGGTGAAAAGTCCACGGTGGACAGGCTGGTGAAGCGGTATAAGGCGCTGTCCGACCATGATAAGGAACTCATCCAGAACTGGGACGCCGTACTTGCTGTGAAGGTACAGACAGACGCGGCGCAGAGAGACCTGTTCCTCATCATCGGCGGCGTGGTGGTCGTCATGGTAGCCGTGACGGTAGTTGTCCGCCGCAGGAGGGAGAGCCAATGAAAAAGCATTTCACAAAACTTATAGTTGCCTTGCTGGCGCTGGCGATGCTTCTGCCCATCGTAGTACAGGCCGCCCCCACGGACGGCTGGACAGACGAGGCGGAGCAGGCGTATCAGACACTGACGGAAAAGGCCATCCAACAGGTCACGGAGAGCAGGGATTACCTGTCGCTTCCCATCCAGCAGAGGAATACTCGCGCGGTCTACGCCCTGTGGACCGCCGGCGCGGTTGTGCCGGAAGGCTTCTACGATGCATACTTGCAGTCTTTGGCGGGTTGGCTGGATATGGCGGCCCAGAATGGCCGGTGCGCCTATATCCCCACGGCTATCCGCACGGTGGCAGCTATGGGGCTGGATGTGACCGACTTCGCCGGCCACGACCTGCTGGACCCGCTGCGGAAGCCGGACATGATGACCGCGGATGAGGACCGGCTGAATATGCTGCTGGACCTGAGCTGCGCCGGTGAAGCCGGTGAGACGAAGGAATTTGCCGCCCTGCGGGAACAGCTCCTGACGGAAGCCATGGCCCGCCAGCAGAGCAGCGGCCAGTTCCGCTATTCCACAATACCCGGCACGGAGCTTCGATTTACCTCGGCCTATGACGGCAACGCATTGTTCATCTGGTTAAGAGATAAGGGCGTGATCAAAGACCCGGACCGCTTTGAGTATATCCTGCTGACGGCGCAGTCCGTACAGGCTCTTGCACCCTATCAGGATCGAAAGGACGTGTCCGCCGCTATCGACAAGGCGCTGAATTACCTCTCCGCGCAGCAGCTTCCCAGCGGCGGCTTTGCCCGGTTCGGCGAGGAGAACGTGGAGGAGGACGCGGCGGTGCTGGAAATGCTGGCCGTGCTGGGTATCTCCCTCACGGACGAGCGCTTCACCAAGGATGGCTGCACCATTCTGGACGGCATGATGGGCTGGTATCAGGCGGAGTATCTGGAAGAGGTGGAGAACGAACCGAAGCAGGGCTTTTATTACTATAACAGGACCACCTACAACGAGGAGACGCAGACATGGGAACGCCTTCCCTGCTCACCGGAAGCTGAAGCAGTGATGTATCAGCACCGCCGGTATCGGAATGACGAGGCCTACCGGGGCCTGAGCGCCCTGCGTGCCCTGACCGATCTGGACAAGGCACCCCTTCCCACCGTGACCATGCCGGAAGCCGGCAGCACGGAGCAGGTATCCATAGACTATGCGTCGATTCTGGGTGAGAAGCTGGCCGAGTCGAAGGAACGGACGGATTTGGATGCAATGGGTGCAAACTGGTATTGGAGCGGAAGCGGGACGATCATTACATGGAACTCTCTTTCCAGATTTTCGGAGGAGGTGCTGGCTCGCGAAAAGATAGCGGGCGGCAAACTGTCCGAGGACGAGAAAGCGGAGCTGCGGGACTTGATGGAAAAGATGACCGGAGCCAACAGCGAATACCTCATGGGCCGGACATCGGCCATGTTTGTCCCGGGCATCGTGCGCGCCCTGAAAGCGATCGATGCTGATCCGGGGGACTTCTATGGACTGGACTATCTCGCGCCGCTGACGAGCATGGGCAAAATGGACCAGCTCGATTATGCAAAGGCGCTGCAGGATTTCGACGCGGTAGACGAATCGGTGTGGCGCTCCCGCGGCGTGGACGTGGATACGATGGTGGACAAGTACGCGGAGAAGATACTCTCCTACCAGATGTCGAACGGTAGATTCTATTGGTATTATGGAGCGGGTAAATATTATGCTGCAGATGCAGAGGAAAAGGAGGCGTTGGGGATAAACGGAAAAGCAAATATCGAATTTATCACCGAGAGCCTGAAGGCATTAGGCCCGCATCAGGACAAGGCGTACATCGCGGAGGCGGTGGAAAAGGGCTTGAACTACCTGTCCTCCATACAGGAGCCGGATGGGACATTCGGGAATCTGCAATATACGCTGGCCGTGGCGGATATGATGGAGGCGCTGAACATTCCGTTGGATGATGAGCGGTTCGTTAAAAACGGCTATACACTGGAGGATGCCGTGCGGACCTTCTATGTGGACGGTATCGGCTTTGTTAACCGGAATGCTGAGCTTTCCGCGGAGGATATCGCGCAGGAGCTGGCAGAAAACACAAAGGAAGGCCCTGTCTACGATCAGAACATGCTCCGGACTGTCTCTGGCTTTGCCTATCTCCAGACCGCCGGGGCCGGTGCCCGCAGCGGGAATAACAGCGTGTTCGAGCTGATAGGCTCCGCCCTGACGGAGACGCCGCTGGGCATCGTTCTGCTGGCGGTGGTGGTCATAGCGCTGCTGGCCTTCGGCATGGTCCGCCGCTACCGCCGCATCAAGAAGGAGCAGTGACATGAAGAAACACAGCACAAAACTCATGGCCGTCTTGCTGGCAGCCGTCATGCTCCTGCCCTTGACCGTACAGGCCGTCCCCGCGGAGGGCTGGACGGCCGAGGCAGAGCAGGTGTATCAGACGGTGACGGAGCTGGTGGTGCAGCAGGTGTCTGAGCGTAAGGACTACATCGCCGCGGCCACGCAGGCGGAAAACGCAAAAGCGGTATATGCCCTGTGGACCTCCAGCGCGGCTGTCCCTGACGGCTTTTATGACGAGTACTTACAGGCGCTGGCTGACTGGCTGGACCTCGCGGTCAAGCGGGGCAAAACAGCCTACATCCCCGGTGCCATCCGCACGGTAGCGGCTATGGGGCTGGACGTGACCGACCTTGCCGGGCACGACCTCATGGACGCTCTGCGGAAGCCGGAGCTGGAGGAGGAGGACGAGGACCGGCTGGATATGCTGATGGATTTGGATGCCGCCGGTGACGCGGGCAAGACCGACGAGTTCAACGCTCTGCGGGAAAACCTGTTGACGGAAGCTCTTGCTCGCCAGCAAAGCAGCGGCGAATTCCGCTATACCTCTAAGTGGCCCGCAGAACTGAAGCAAAGAGGCGTAGCCGATGAGCCGGACTGCTTCGACTACATATTGCTGACTGCCAGATCCGTACAGGCTCTTGCACCTTACATGAACCGCAAGGACGTATCCACGGCCATAGACAAGGCTCTGGATTACCTTTCCGAGCAGCAGCTCTCCAGCGGCGGCTTTCTCAAGTACGGCGATGAGGATGTGGAGGAGGACGCGGCGGTGCTGGAGATGTTGGCGACGCTGGGCATCTCCCTCACGGACGAGCGCTTCACCAAGGATGGGCACACCGTGCTGGACGGCATGATGGGCTGGTATCAGGACTTCTATTTTGAAGATGCCAAGACATCTGAGCCAAAGCAAGGATTCTATCATGAGGATGGTTGGTGGAGGTATGAAGAATCACGAGGTTGGTACAGGAAAGGCTGGATACAGATGCGAGATCCAAATGATCCGAATCACAAAGGCGCCGTTCCCAATAGGATTTATGACAATGCCGAACCCTATAGCGGCTTGTGTGCAGTGCGGGGAATAGGTGGAAATGGCGCAAAAATTGACAACCTTCCTGCGAACAACGGAGTGAAAACCTCAGCCATTGATTATAAGGCACTGCTACAGCAGGAGACGGACACCGTCTATGAGAAGATAGAGAGCGGCTGGTACGGAGATGGGAGCGAAACGATCGTCAGCGCGTCGTCTATTACCGGCTATTCCCGGCAGGTGCTGGCGCTGAAGAGGGCCCAGGGCGAGTTTACGGATGAGGAAAGGGAAGAGCTGTGGACCGTGCTGGAGAGGAAGATCGGGATCAGCAACGAGTATTACATGGGACGCAAGTCCGGCGTCTATTCGCCGGGCGTGGTGCGGGCTATAACGGCGCTGGACATGGACCCCGCGGATGTGGGCGGGCTGGATTTTCTGGCGCCGCTGACGAATGTGGGAAGCAAGAGCATTGGAGACCTGCCGGAGATGCTGAAGGACCTGGACGCGGTAGACGCCTCTGTCTGGCGCTCCCGCGGTGTGGACGCTGACAGCTTGGTGGATATGTATGCCTCCAGAATGCTGGAAAACCAGACGGCAAGCGGCAAATTCAGCCCCGACGGTTCATCCTGGGAGGAGGTGCAGTTCACTGCTGAGAACGTGGCCGCCCTTGCTCCCCATACGGACAAGGAATATATCGCCAAGGCAATAGACAAGGCCATCGAGTATCTTTCATCCGTACAGTTGGCGGATGGCAGCTTCCCGGGCAGAGACGGCCAGCCCGATGGAGAAGCCACTCTCGCCGTATTGGATATGATGAATGCCGCAGGCATCTCTTTGGATGATGACCGATTTGTAAAAAACGGCAATACAGTAGCCGATGGGCTGAGAACGTTCTACATTGAGGGTGTGGGATTTGTTTCCAAGACAGAGGTGGAATCCTCAGTGGATGGTTTGAGTGATATCCCGTCGTACGAAAACCCTGTTATGGACTTTTCCTCTGCCGTATCTGCCCTCACCTACCTCCAAGCCGCCGAGAACGGCAAGTTCGGCCCAGACGGCAAGGGAAACAGCGTGTTCGAGATCGTAGGCTCCGCCCTGACGGAAACGCCGCTGGGTGCGATTTTGCTGGCTGTCGTCATCGTCGCGCTGTTGGCTTTCGGTATGGTGCGTCGCTACCGCCGCATCAAGAAGGAGCAGTAATGTGAAAGCAAGAATAAAGCATATCATTACCCTGCTTCTGACAATTCTTCTGCTGTTGTCCTGCGCTGCCTGTGGGCAGAAGCAGACTGAGCAGCCGGAGGACACCGGCGATAAGGACCAATACATGACTGAGCCTGTCCCGGAGGGCAAGCCTGACCCGGTAGAGCCGCAGGACACAACGGTGGATACCACCGTAACGCACACCTGCACGTTCTCCATTTCCTGTGAAACTATCTTGGACAACATGGACAAGTGTGTGGAGAACAAGAAGTTCCTCGTACCGGAGGACGGTATCATTTTTCCTGCCACAGAGGTGGAGTTCAGCGAGGGCGAGAGCGTATTCGATGTGCTCCAGCGTGTATGTCGTGACAACGCCATCCATATGGAATCCAACTGGACGCCTATGTATAACAGCGCATATGTAGAAGGGATAAACAACCTATACGAGTTCGACGTGGGCAGCCTTTCCGGCTGGATGTACAATGTCAACGGCTGGTATCCCAACTACGGCTGCTCCCGCTATCAGCTGAAGGACGGCGATGTGGTGGAGTGGCGCTATACCTGTGACTTGGGCTATGACCTCGGCAGCGGCATGGGTGGATAAATATTAAAAGTAACGAGGAGGAATAAAGAATGAAACTCACAAAAAGAATCATAACGGCTTTGCTGATCTTGGCAATGCTCTTTGTAAGCGCGGGTTGCGGCGGGAAAGATGCACAGCAGTCGGACAGCAGCACCGACACCCGGCAGGAGCAGACGAAGACCGACGGTAAAAAGACGGATTCCGATAGTGCGGATGTGGAAAAGACTACTGACAACAAGGATGTGAGCAAGCCGTCAAACGCTGATCCTGATGGGAAGGCCACTGACACGACACAGGCGAACGTAAAGGACAACGCTAATGAGTCTGGCAGCGATTCTAAAGGAGAAAATAAGTCGGAGAAGCCTATGGGCAAGGAAACTGTGACTCTCTCCATCGTGGGAAGCAAGAGTATTGCACCGAACGACGGCGTGATCTTGCCTGCCACGGATGTGGAGATATCCGACGGCGATACGGTCTACACCCTGCTCGACCGTGTATGCAAGGATAAAGGGATTACGCTCGATGTGATCGAGGAAGGGGACGGCGTGTTTGTTAATGGAATAGAGGGGATAGTTTGCTTTGCTGACGGCTCTTCCAGGGCATGGGATTTTACGGTCAATGGCAGGTCTACCGGCCGCGATTCGGCAAACAGCCCGATCAAAGGCGGCGATGTCATTGTCTGGCGCTACGCGGGCATCTGACAGAGAACTGCGGTTACGGACAGTGATAGAGCAGGAATTGCTGATACAGAAGGAGTTCCCAGAACGCATTGGCCTCTGGAGAAATTCGAGAGGCCGCCTAACCATGCGGTCAGACAATACAAAAAAGCGGAGAAAAAGCCATGGATGGCCCTTTGCGGCCATCCATGGCTTTTTCTCCGCTTTCTATTACGCGTATACCGACCTCATTGCCGTGGGCCTCCATGTCTGTCGTTTTCACATCTTTCAAAACAACAGACAGGAGGAATATGATATGTATTTTGATCAAAAAGAATTTGGACTTCGAGTCAAGCATCTTCGCAGGAAGCACAGCCTGACACAGGAACAGTTGGCAGATGCACTGTATATCACCGCGACACACCTTAGCAAGATCGAATGTGGTCAACGCGGCATCTCTATTGACCTGCTCCTTGATTTAGCTGCCGAACTGGATGTCTCTGTAGATTTCCTAATCAGCGGCAATCCTCGGACTATGGGTTCGGTCAGAATGCTGATAGCACAGATCCGTGAACTGCTGAATCGTGTTGAGTCCTCGGAAATGGATTGAATTTTTCCTTTGGCATCTTTCAATTGACTTGTTCGTAGTTGTGTGGTAGTTGTGTTTGCTGCCAAAGCGAAGGGAGAACGCACAAATGAAAAAGGTCATATGATGCAGGCTGGCGTGGACAGCCTTGCGGATGCCGGATTCCATTGCAACGTCTGCATCGTGGAAGATGGCAGCAGCCTATTGATCTACGTCCTCTACGACGGGTAAGCGGCGCAAAACCTGCGTCGGTGTAAGCAAAGAATACAGGAACGCCTCCGGCAGACAAATGCCGGAGGCGTTCTCTCGTTCGATTTATCCCATAGGCATCACAGCGCTTTCAGCTTACGGCAGTATTCCGACTCCGACAGCTCACCTTTCTGAAAGGCGGCACGGAGTTCTTCCGCGACGGCGACCGTCTGATTCCATTCATCGCTGGAGATCGCGCCGCGCTGCTTCCTTGCCTTCAACCGATTATAGGTGCGGGCATATTCCCTCGCGGAAGCCTCTTTCAGCTTCCGCTTCGCTGTCTCATGGGCGCCCACACTGCGGCAGCTCTTTCCCGCCTGACCGGGGATGGGCCTGTCGCAATACTGAATGTTGTACCCACCGACCGCAACGAACCAGTGGCCGCAGTTTTTGCATCTGCGGGGGAGGTTGCCCGCGGCAAGCCCCCGCGTCAAGTCCAGATAAAAGAAAGAAACGAGGTCATCGAACGTAGAACGCTCCGCCAGTTTCGGCTTTCCTGTCTTCTCATCATGATAGGGGATAAAGGATATATGTGCAGGGAAGTCAAAACGGAAAGAATACGGGGATGGATCTCCGGAAAGATAGCGCTGGTCGTCGTCATCGAGATCAACGAGCTTGGCGTCACGGATATCTTCCTTGAACCGGGCGAACGCATCGATATAGTCCTCGCGCCGGTGAGAGGTCAGCTTATCAAAATACGTTGACAGCATCCAGTTGGTGTTGCGCCGGAACTCGTGCAGGTCCGCGCCGATCCTGCATATCCGTGAGATCCAATGGGTGTAGTCATTGTTGTTGCGTGTTCCCTTGGTCATCATCTCATCCCACATCGCCTGATATTCAGAAACGCTGGAAAAGCATGACGGCATCGTGTCAGAGCGCGGCAGGAGAATGTTGTACAGTGGAAGTTCCCGCAGCAGAGCCCTCAGTCGTCCGTATGCGTCATTGGCGATCCCTGCGCTGGAGGGATCACGGGCGGCAAAGAACATCTGTGCTTCCGCGGCAAATTCTTTGGCCGCGGCATCTATATCACCGTCAAGTCTGCCGGATACCTCCATCGCTTGCGCCGCGAAATATCCGAGAGGGTATTCCTCCCGCGCAACGATCGTACAGGCTGATGTAAAGTCTACGGAAAAGAAATCCACCGCATCGTGGTTCATCTGAAACATGACAGGACCTCCGTACCCGATCAATTTTATGCAGACGTGCCGATATTCTCTGAACGTCTTGAAAACGAGTTGAAATCTGTTATACTAAGTATACCCGATAATAATAGATGTGTCAATCGGGTATATACTGTACCTTCACAACTACATACCCATCACCAGAGAAGATACTCGCCGGGGAAGTATGCCACGACGCTGCACAGAGCAGCTGAGCGTGCCAAGGCTGAGAGAAACGCCGTGCAGGCAAAGCGCGGCAGGAACGGCCTGTGGTGCATGGCAACTCCAACGAAAAGAGGTGAGGATCGTATATCGTCCCTGCAAAAATGAAAGCCGCCAAACTGCTGCAACAGTCTGGCGGCACGCCGCGCTTCGGAAAACGCAGACGCCATCTGCAACAAGTCTAACAGAGAGGCCTCCGAAACGCAAGTTCTTTTTCTCTGAATTTGAAACGAGGAGTATCTCATGAAACGATCTGTCTATACAAACTACGACGAACTGCCGCTGTTCCTTAACGCAGAAATGGTGGCAAAGGTGCTGGGCATTTCTATCTCCAGCGCCTACGAGCTGATGCACGAAACGAGCTTCCCTGCCCTGCGCGTGGGCAGCCGTATCGTTGTCCCGAAAGAAAAGTTCTGCCAGTGGGTAGAGTCTCAGACAGGCGGTGCGAGATGACCCGCACCCTGCCGTGGCAGAAGCTCGACCCTGTCAAGAGCTACTACCCCGTGCCGAAGGTCATCTGCCAACTGGGACTGTCACCCGGCGAGATCGCCGTGTACTCATTCCTGCTGTTCTGCGAGGATCGCAAGACCTACCAGTGCTATCCCAGTTACCGCACCATCGGTGATGCCGTAGGCATGAGCCGCAACACGGTGTGCAAGTATGTACGGTCGCTGGAGGAGAAAGGTCTCATCCGCACGGAGCGTACCACTGTCACATTAAAGGACGGACGCAAACGGAACGGCTCACTGCTCTACACGATCCTGCCGGTGGAGCAGGTACTGGCGCAGCACAATCAACACCAACTGCACCTCGCGGAGATGGCCACTGAACGTCACCGCGCTCAGCAGAAGCTGGCGGCACAGGCGACAGAACCCCCGTGTTCACCCCTGTGAGCCCCTGTGTGGCCTCGGAGGAACACGGGAGGGTAAGGATAGCGGCTCCGGAGGTTTGGAGCGGTTTTGACCCGCTTTTCGGCGCGCTTAAAGTATAGCAGGATAAAAGGCTGGCGTCGGAACCGACGCTCTGCCTGCTCACATCTGCCCGCAGTGCGGACAGTTTACGGAGGTTCTCGGCGGAGTCGAAAATGGCGCCTGTTGGGCAAGGCTTTACGGAGGTTGGCGTCATAGTCCCCGCAATGGCAGATTTTACGGGACTTTCGACGCGCCTTATGAAGATTTGGAGGAAATATGAGTGAAAGCAAAGATAGATTGAATTTCCGGATGAAACCGGAAACAGCGGAAAAGCTGGAGCACTGGTACAAAGCCGACCATTGCCGCAGTAAGAATGAGTTCGTGGAAAAGGCCGTGAACTTCTACGCGGATGCACTGGCGGCAGAGAACAGCACCACGCTGCCGCTGGCGATACAGACCGCCATCGATGGGCGATTGAAGATGTTGGAGGATCGCGTGGCGTCCATCCTCTACAAGCAGACGGTTGAGATGGACATGGCCATCTCCATCCTACTGCAAAGCGTCAACGTGGACGAATCCGTGCTGCGGCAGGAGCGGGCCAAGAGCATCGCGGCGGTCAAACGCACCAATGGCCGTCTGCGCATGGAGCAAAAACTTCGCGAGTTGGAGAATGAAGAATGGCAAGGCTGATCGTCAAGAGCCCCTACATCAAGTGCGGCGGCGGCCAAAACGCCAGCGGTTACCTGAACTACATTGCAACCCGTGAGCGTGTGGAGATCGTGCCGGATGACCGACCGCCTACGAGAAAGCAAGAACAGCTCATCCAAAAGTTGGTGAAGGATTTCCCAGACACGAAAGAACTGCTGGAGTACGACGACTACAAAAATGCACCCACAAAGGCCAACGCTTCGTCCTTCATCACGCTGGCGTTGGAGCAAAACTGGAGCCGTGTGCAATCCACCGAGGGCTACGCCAAGTACATCGCCACCCGTCCCAGAACCGAACGGTTGGGCAGCCACGGCCTGTTTGGTGACGCGGATCATGTGTCACTGGACAAGGCCATGGACGAACTGAACCACTACACCGGCAACGTGTGGACGCACATCATTTCCTTGAAGCGGGAGGATGCCGCACGGCTGGGCTACGACAACGCAGCGGCGTGGCGTACACTGCTGCGCACACACAGGAACGACATCGCCGCCGCTATGAACATCAAGCCGGAGGACTTTCGTTGGTACGCTGCTTTCCATGACGAAGGTAATCATCCCCATGTCCACATGATGGCATGGTCTGCAACGCCGGGGCAGGCGTACTTAGACAAGGAAGGTATTCGTCAGATCAAGTCCACACTGACCAGCCAAATTTTTCAGCAGGAGTTGCTGCATCTCTACAAGGAGAAAAGTGTCTCCCGTGACGAGCTGGTGCGACAGACGCGGCAGACCATGCTGAAACTGGCGAAGCGTATGCGGGACGGCCTCTGCATCTGTCCGCCCGCTGAGAAGAAACTATGGGAGCTGTCGCAGAAGCTGGATGAGGTGCAGGGGAAGAAGGCCTACGGCTACCTGCCGAAGCCGCTAAAGCAGTTGACGGACGAGGTGGTAGATGCCATGGAGAAGCTGCCCACGGTCAATGAATGCTACCAAAAGTGGTGGGAGCTGCAATGCCAGCTTAACGATTACTATTCGGAGCGGCAGCAACAACGCCCGCCGCTGTCACAGCAGAAGGAGTTCCGGCAGATCAAGAACGCGGTCATTCGGGAGGTAGAGCATATCCGCCAAGGCCGTATGTCCTTTGAGGACGCAGCCCTGGTACAGGAGGACGAGCAGATAGATGACCGCACGATGTCCTACGACTGCTGGGAGCTGCGAAAAATTATTGCCGACGAAAGCACAGCGCTGGAGGAACGGGACAAGGTCGCCGAGGAATTGGAGCAAATTGCCCACCAAGGTGATCCTCACGCGCAATACCTCATGGGACTGCTGTACCGCGACGGTGGGCTGCTGATACCGGACACAGCCAAAGCGCAAAAGCTGTTGGAACGCGCCGCCGAGCAGGACTTGGATGCGGCGCAATACGCATTGGGCAAGCTGTATCTCTCCGATGATGCTGACGTTCATGATCCCACCAAAGGTATCTATTGGTTAAAACGCGCTGCCGATAACGGTAACGAGTACGCTGCCTACCGGCTGGGAAAGGAATATCTCAGCGGTAATAATGTGCCAAAAGACACTTCGACTGCGGCGGAATATCTGCGGCAGGCCGCGGATAACGGCAGCGCCTACGCGCAGTACCTGCAGGGAAAGCTTCGCCTTATGGGAGAGGGCGTTCCAAAGGATAAGGAAGCCGCACAATATTGGTTTTCCGTGGCGGAGCAGAACGGCCACGCCTATGCCGGATATTTTCTCGACCGCATGGAGCGGCAGGAGGACTTGCCGCCGCCCAACATTCTGCTGTCTGCCACACGTCTACTGCACCACATGGGCAACATCTTCCGGGACAACGCACCGCAGCCCACAGCGCCCACGGGAATCCAGATTGACCGCAAACGCCTACAACGCCTGCGGGAAAAGAAGATGGCAATGGGCCATAAATGGAACGACCGCGAAAACGAGCAGAGCCATGGCATGGGCGGCCTGTAAGAGGCGCATATTTTGCGCTGCTGAAAACAATAAAAAGATAATTTCAAAACGGTAGCTTTCCGCGCAAAGTTGTGGTATTTGTGTTTGCTACCAAGAAAGGAGCTGATTCAATGGCCAAGAAACGCGCCAACGGTGAGGGCAACATCCGCAAACGCAGCGATGGTCGGTGGGAGGGGCGTTACACCGCGGGACACGACCCAACGACCGGCAAGCGCATCATCAAAAACGTCCTCGGCAAAACGCAGGCGGAGTGCAAGGCGAAACTTACTGCCGCGATGGAGGCCACCAAGGGTGTCGACGTCAGCCGCGCCGACGAGTACACCGTGGCTACATGGCTGCGGAGCTGGTACGACATCTATGCCAAGCCAAATGTTCGCGTCGCCACGGCGGATCGCTATCGACTGATGATTGAGCAGTACACAATTCCCCGTATCGGCAGCATCAAGCTCACGAAACTGACTGCCCACGACCTGCAAAAGCTCTACAAGGAGCTGATGGAGAGTGGCCGCACCAACCGTAAAAGCGGCCACGGCAATCCGGGACTCAGCAGTACCACCGTCCGCAGCCTGCACCTGATGCTGCACAACGCACTGAACCGCGCCGTGAAAGAGCGCCTGATCCTCCGCAATCCCACCGAGGACTGTATCGCGCCGAAGGTGCAGAAATTCGAGATGCAGATCCTCCAGCCGGAACACATCAAGACCTACCTTGATGCTGCCGACAAGAGGGGCCTGCTGCCCATGTTCTATTTGGAACTGGTCAGCGGTCTGCGCAAGGGCGAGCTGACCGCTCTCCTGTGGAGTGACCTCGATATCACGGACAAAACCATCTCCGTCAGTAAGCAGTACGTCAAGAACCCCAACGGTGAGCTGACGCTCTCACGCCCCAAGACGGAAACTTCCGTCAGAAAGGTATCTATCCCGCAAGAAGCCGTCGACCTGCTGATCGCCGAACACAAGAAGCACCCCAGCAATCCGTATATGTTCCCGTCACCCGTCACAGGAGAGATGTACTACCCCGACTCCATCGTGAACCTGCATAAGAAGATACTGAAGGATGCGGGCCTGCCGCACATACGCTTCCACGATCTCAGACACACATTCGCCACATTGGCCCTACAAAACGGTGTAGACGTGAAAACCGTCAGCAGTATGCTGGGTCACTACGACGCGGGCTTCACCCTGCGCACATACACCCATGCCACCCGCCAAAAGCAGGATGAAGCCGCCCAAACCATGGGCAGCTTCATGGCACAGGTGATGTGAGCCAATCTAAAAGAGAGGAGCGGACGGATATTCCGCCTGCTCCTCTTTGTCACTTTCCGCGCATTTCCGCGTGTGGGTCAGGGTGTGGGTCAAAGTTGACCCACACCCTGACCCACGAATCAAATCCACCGAAAAGTAAAGAAAAAGTCCTGTTTTCTCTCAAAAACAGGACTTTTTGGAGCTGCTGGGCGGATTCGAACCGCCGACCTCATCCTTACCAAGGATGCGCTCTACCTACTGAGCTACAGCAGCATATATGGCGACCAAGAAGGGGCTTGAACCCTCGACCTCCAGCGTGACAGGCTGGCGTTCTAACCAACTGAACTACTTGGCCATGTGCGCTTTCGTCTTGGAACTCAAGCTTGCTTATTATAGCAAGTACCGCGCAGAATGTCAACACCCATTTCCTGTTTTTCCTGCAATTTTTTCAGAGGGCGGCGGGTAATCGCCGCCCTCTGCTCTATTTATAGCTCCCGGGCCTTGAACCACTTCACGGACAGCGCCCAGCTGCCGACGAATATCGCCAGTGTAATGATGATGACCGGCAAAATCGGAAGTACGGTCAGCACCCCTCTTACCGATTCGGATGCCATCAGCACCCCGCAGGTCGCCGACGCGATCATCACCACAGCGATATACACCGCGCGCCCTTTTGTGGCGCCGAATTTGAACATAACCGGAAACATCAGTGCCGGAACGCCCAGCCCCACCGCCAGCAGCAGCGGAATCAGTATCGACAGCGGCACGGCTGTGCCGCTGGCCACAGTAGGCTGCCCGGTAAGCGCGCTGATAAGCAGCACCAACGTGATGATGAGCGCCGTCAGCACAGCGCTGGTAACATACTTCGCCGCTACAAGCTGCCGCCGACCTATCGGCAGCGTATCACAATAGGCCAGCCAGCCGTCCCTCTCGTCGGCACTCAGCAGTGATGCCGGCAGAGATCCCACAAAAAACACCGGATACAGCAGCCATAGCGGGTTCGCACCTCCACCGCCCTTGTTCAGAAAGGTGAGGCCGAAAAATATGACCACCAGCAGGATATATGACTTGCCGTACTGCCATAGGCAGCGGCCCTCCTTATAAAACAATCCCTTCATCTCACACCTCCTTTGCCATGAACACGAACAGATCCTCAATATTCACCTGTCCCAGCGCCATGCCGGCAGGCACCGCGTCCCGCCGCACCAGATACTCCGTGCCGTAGGGCGTGGTGTGCCGCCCGCACACCGCCGCCGGGTCAATGTCCTCTGCACCGCCCCGCAGGATGCCGTACGCCTCCGTCAGCCGGTCCTTTTCCTCGCACAGCAGTAGCCGCCCCTTGTGCAGGAACGCAATGTAGTCGCAGATCTTCTCCAGATCGCTGACGATGTGGCTGGAGAGCAGCACGGCGTGCTCCTCATCCCGGGTAAAGTCTGCAAAGATGGTCAATATCTCGTCCCGCACCACAGGGTCAAGGCCGCTGGTGGCCTCGTCCAGCAGCAGAAGCTTCGGCTGATGGCTCAGCGCCACAGCCAACCCCTGCTTCATCTTCATACCGCGGGAGAAATCCCTGAAGGGCTTATCCTCCGGCAACGCCAGCCGCCGCAGATAGCCGGCGTACGCCTCCGGCTGCCAGTGCGTAAAAATGCCCGCCATCATACGGCCGATCTGCTGCGCGTTCATGTACTCCGGCAGTCCCACCTCGTCCAGCACCACGCCGATGTCCTCCCGCTCCAACGGGGTCAGCGCCCGGTTGTCCTTGCCGTAAACGGCGACGGTGCCCCCGTCCCGGCTGAGAGCGTTCAGGATCAGCCGTATGGTGGTGGACTTGCCCGCGCCGTTCTCGCCGATCAGTCCCATGATGCAGCCGGCGGGCAGCGTCAGGTCAAGCCCCTGCAAGGCAAAATCGCCCCGCCGCTTCGTCAGGCCGCGTATCTCCAATGCGTTCATTCTGCTTCCTCCTTCTGCAAGCGCCACATGTCGTCCAGCTCCTGCTCCGTCAGGCGGCAGGCGTTGGCCAGCCGCCGTATCTCCTGCATATGGCCCTCTATCTTCTTCAAATTCTCCTCCCGCAGCAGTTCCGTGCTGCGCTCCGCCACGAAGCACCCCTTGCCGGGTAGGGTATAGATAAACCCCTCGCTCTCCAGCTCGTCATAGGCCCGCTTGGTGGTGATGACGCTGATACGCAGATCCTTGGCCAGCGCCCGTATGCTGGGCAGCGCCTCGCCCTCGGCCACCTGTCCGGACAATATGGCGTCCTTGATCTGACTGTATATCTGGTCGTAAATGGGCGCGCCGCTGCGGTTGTCGATGTATAGCTGCATAAGAGGCCTCCTTGTGCAAACTGTATATGTACAGTATACACAGTTAATTCGGATTGTCAACAGAAATTTTTTGTGGTAAAATAGCCGGCAGAAACGCAGTACACGCAAAGGAGTCTTTCATGCACATCGGAAACGTAGAGATCAACTCCCAGCTGTATCTGGCGCCTATGGCCGGCGTCACCGACATGGCCTTCCGCCAGATATGCCGCGAGCTGGGCGCCGGTATGAGCTGCACGGAACTGGTCAGCGCCAAGGCTCTGTGCTATCAGGACAAGAAAAGCCGGGGCCTTTTGAAGCTGGCCCCCAACGAAAAGCCCGCCGCTGCCCAAATCTTCGGCAGCGATATCCCCTGCATGGCTGAAGCCGCCGTCATCGCCGCCGAGATATCCGGCGCAGATATCATCGACATCAACATGGGCTGCCCGGTGGGCAAGGTAGTGGCCAACGGCGACGGCTCTGCCCTGATGAAGGATCCGGAGAAGGCTGCCCGACTGGCCGAGGCGGTGGTCAAGGCCAGCCCCGTACCCGTGACGGTGAAAATGCGCCGGGGCTGGGACAAGGGCAGCATCAACGCGGTGGAGCTGGCGAAAATGCTGGAGCAGGCAGGCGTCAGTGCCATTGCCGTCCACGGCCGCACCCGCACCCAAATGTACAGCGGTCAGGCTGACTGGACCACCATCCGCCAGGTGAAGGAAGCGGTATCCGTGCCGGTCATCGCTAACGGCGACATCTTTTCGGCAGAGGACGCCGTCCGCATTTTACAGTTCACCGGCGCGGACATGGCCATGATCGGCCGGGGCTGCTTCGGCAACCCGTGGCTGTTTCAACAGGCCCAGGCAGCGCTGGAGGGCCATCCCATTCCTCCCCTGCCGCCGCTGGCGGAGCGCTGGGACACCGCCGTGCGCCAGATCGAACTGGCCGTTGCGGACAAGGGCGAGCACATCGCCCTGCTGGAGGCCCGCAAGCAGCTGTGCTGGTATCTCAAGGGCGTGAGCCACGCCAACTACTACAAAGAACAGATCGTCCGCCTGACCACACTGGAGGAGCTGTACCGGGTGGCGGCGGGTGTCAGGAGGGATCTGCGATGAACAATGAACAGGACATCCTGCGCCGCGCCCAGCAGGGCGATAGCGAAGCTTTCCGCCTGCTGGTGGAAGCCTATCAGACACAGGTATACCGTCTGGCCCTGCGGATGTGCGGCGAAGCGGCGGCAGACGACGTGACCCAGGAGGCGTTTCTCGCCGCATGGCGGGCACTTCCGGAGTTCCGCGGTACCTGCCGCTTCTCCACATGGCTCTACCGCCTAACCACCAACGCCGCCATCGACTGGCTCCGCTGGGAGAAGCGCCATCGGGGCATGGACGACGTCACCGAGCTGGAACTGCCGGACGATGGTCCCAGCCCGCAGGACCAGGCAGAGCAGGCAGAAACACAGCAGACTGTCCGCCGTGCGCTGGGTCAGCTGTCGGAGGAGCACCGGCAGGTCCTGCTGCTGCGGTATATGCAGGAGCTGGACTATGCCGAGATCGCCGCGGCGCTGGAGATCAGTGAGGGCACCGTGAAGTCCCGCATCAGCCGGGCCAAGATGCGGCTGCGGGAATTGCTGGACGGCAGCGGGAACCTTTTTGACGGTGGGGCCGTCTTACAGACAGAGATCAGTGAAAGGAGGGAGCAGCCGTGACACAGCAGCCCTTTGACCCGATGGATAAATTGCTTCGCGAAGCGCTGGCGAGCGACGCCCTGCCGCCCTCCGACCTGACGGACCGCATTATGGCACAGGTGGAGAGAACGCCTCAGGGCGGCAGCGCCGCCTCCAATCCCAAACGCAATTATAAGAAATGGTTGCTGACCGCCGCCGCATGTCTGGTCATCGTGGGCGCGGCGTTTCCCCTGGCGCTGCAAGGCCGCGCCGGCCGGACCGATCACGCTGCAGATGACGCCGCCACCGCCGATACGAATGCCGACAACGACATGGTCAGCAGCTACTACGGTGGAAACCACAGCGATGTGCCAGATGGCGCCGCGCCGTCTGACGGCACCGGCGGAGACACCGAGCAGGCACAAAAGAACAACTCCGCACACGACCAACCCTTTGACCCGATGGACAGCGCTCTGGACCATGCGGCCGCGCTGCTGGAGCAGCAGGGCTGTACGCTGGAGGTCCTGGCCCGCGCGGATGATGCAGTGCAGGTGGCCATTGCCGATGCGGACACCCATCCCTCCGGCAATACGGACCTGCTGAAAAATGCCATGGTGGCCTCCGGTTTCGCGCTGGAGGGCGACTGGTATGTGTTGGAACAGGAGGAAACGACCCCGTGAAGCTACACACCAAGCAACTGACCCTCGCGGCGCTGACCGCCGCCGCCTACGCCGTTCTCAGCTATTTCGGCTCTATTTTCGGCATCACCTACGGTCCTATTCAGTGCCGCTTTTCCGAGGCGCTGTGCGTCTTACCCTTTTTTCTGCCGGAGACGGCATGGGGCCTGGGCGTGGGCTGCCTGATCGCCAACCTGCTCAGCCCCTACGGCGTGCTGGACATCGTGGTCGGCTCCGCCGCCACACTGCTGGCCGCCCTGCTGACCGCCCGGTGCCAAAAGAAGTGGCTGGCCCCTCTGCCGCCGGTAATCGCCAACACCGTGCTGATCGGCCTTGTCCTGGCCTATGAGCAGGCGGGTACCTCCGCTGCTTTCTGGCCCACCTACGCCTTCAATGCCCTGACGGTGGGCCTGGGCGAGGCCGTGGCCTGCTATGGCCTGGGCGGCCTGCTGCTGTGGCGGCTGGACAAGAGCAATGCCTTACAGCGCTATTTGCAGAACCGGTAAACGAAAAAGCCCTCCGTGAGGAGGGCTTTTTGCCGCAAACGCTGCTCTGCAGACCTGAAATGCACTCCGGGCCGGTTGCAATCCACGGCGCGTTGTGTTACCATAACACTTACCACGGCGCCCCTCGGGCTCCATTAAAGGACGTATACGTTGTATGAACGAGAGAGATAGAAAAAAACATACCGCCACCTCCCGCCTGGACACCAGTTCTCTGCCCCGCGGCCCGCTGAACTGGGTGTTCTTCCCGGCGGCGCTGCTGTACCACGAGCTGCTGCTGCGGGCCTTCGACAGGCAGAGCACCTTCTTTACCGGGACGCTTGTGCTGGTGGTGCTGTTCGCACTGGGCGCAGGACTGTTCTGGAGTCTGCTCATCAATCTGTTCCGTCACCGCCAGGCGGCTACCATCGTCTCTATCGCCGCCACCGCCCTGTGGACGGTGCTGGTGTGCGTGGAGTACTGCTGCCGCAGTTACTTCAAGTCCTACTTCGCTCTGTCCTTCATCGGCAACATGGCCAGCGATGTAGTGGGCGGTTTCGGCGACACGGTCCTGCCGGATGTCGTGCTACCCCGCCTGCCCTTCATCCTGCTGGCCTTTGTTCCGCTGGCACTGTGCATTCTGCTGCGCCGGCGCATCGTCACCGAGCAGCGCATGGGCCGCTGGTCCCTGCTGTTCCTGCTGGTCGTATGCCTGCTGTTCGGTGGCATCGGCAGCGGTCTGGCCCGCTGGGGCACCTATCACGATGCCTATACCTACAACTTCACCACCGATACCGGTGTGACCCACTTCGGGCTCAACGCCAGTGTCCGTCTGGAGATCACCTACGCCATTTTCGGGCACCCCAGCCCCCGGCTGCCGGACACAGACACGAAGACAGATGTGCCGGATGACACCCCTGTTGTCACAACGCCGGTGGTCTACGGCGAAAATACCATGAACATCGATTTTGCCGCCCTGGCAGAGAACGCCTCCAGCAGCGCCGTGGCCCGTATGTCCGACTACTTCGGCTCGCTGACGCCCTCCAAGCAGAACGCGTACACCGGTATGTTCCAGGGCAAGAACCTCATTCTTTTCACCGCCGAGTCCTTCTCCCCTTGGTTCATCAGTGAGGAGCTGACGCCTACCCTCTACCGTCTGACCCACGAGGGCTTCGTGTTTGACAATTTCTATCAGCCCGGCTGGGGCCAATCTACCACCGGCGGCGAGTACGCGGTGATGACCGGTCTGCTCCCCACGTGGGTCAACGGCAATGTCAGCTTCTACGCCACAGCCAACAACAGTATGCCCTTTGCCCTGGGCAATCAGTTCCGGGCTCTGGGCTACACCACCGCCGCCTACCACAACAATATCTACAACTACTACCGCCGGGACAAGACCCATCCCAACCTTGGTTACGACTATCAGGGTCAGGGCAACGGTCTGCAGCTGACCGAGGACGGCAGCTGGCCCTACTCCGATCTGGAGATGATCCAGAACACCATCACGCAGTATATTGACGCCTATGTACAGAACGGCACACCCTTCCATACCTACTATATGACCGTCAGCGGCCACGGCGGCTACGGATGGGGCCACGCCATGGCCGCCAAGAACCGCGCCAAGGCTCAGGCCGCCTATCCCAACGCCTCCCCCCAGGTCCAGGCCTATGTGGCCGCCAACCTGGAGCTGGAGAACGCACTGACCTACCTGGTAAACGCGCTGGAGCAGGCCGGTATTGCCGACGACACCGTCATCTGCCTGGCCGCCGACCACTACCCCTACCTGCTGTCAGAGACAGACACGGACTATTACAACGAGCTGCGAGGCTTTACAGACTCGGAGCGTGACACCTCCCGCTACCGCAATGCGCTGATCCTCTGGTGCGGCGGCATGGAGGAAGCTGTTACCGTATCTGAGCCGTGCAGCGCCGTGGACATCGTGCCCACGCTGAGCAATCTGTTCGGACTGGAATATGACTCCCGTCTGCTGTCCGGCCGGGACGTACTGGATCAGGACTACGACCCCGCCGATGCTTACGGCAGCATCCCGCTGGTGATCTTGCCCACCGCTGCCGGCAACAGTTGGGCCACCGCCGCCGGCGTGTATGAGTCCTCTACCCGCACCTTCACCGCCAACCCCGGCGTCACGGTGCCGGAGGGCTATGTCAACGCCATCAACGACCGTGTGTCCCTGCAATACTACTACGCGGAGCTGCTGGTGACCTATGACTATTACGCCATTGCCCTGGGAGACCGCGCCCCCAACGCGCCGCAGCTCCCCACCCCCACCCCGGCGGAGGATATGACACCGGAGGAAAC
>ULTO01007926.1_pt1 | contig 29085 bp, 28 predicted proteins | sample 1957601 | NCBI WGS metagenome assembly ULTO01 (sample SAMEA4835734, study PRJEB28245) | human gut metagenome | biome: gut microbiome; material: fecal sample | place: Denmark | collected 2008 | reverse complement strand
CCCCTGCCGAGATGAAGTCGTGCGGGATATTGAAAATTTCATAGCCTGATTAAAAAAGGAACCCGCAAGGGCTCCTTTTTCTTATGACAGAAAAAACAGGGACAAAATCGCCCCTGCTTTTTGATTGTAAAAATGATAACAGGTCAACATAAAGCGGCGCAAAACCAATGACCGAAGCTTATTTTGCCTACTCCTCTTCTCGAAAGAGTATCAACACCGTTTTTCTGCCATTGTCGTCTGCGCAGATGATAATAGGTCTGCACAAAGCCAGTAAATAAGGCTTCTTTTGCCTACTTTTCTTTTCAAAGAAAAGTAGGTCAGAATTTGCCGCCGCCACCGCCGTGAGACGAGCCGGACGAGGATGTATGCGATCCGCCGCTGCTACTGCTGCTTTCGGTCTGGCGTCTGACGCGGGAAACCGTCCTGTAAAGGAAGATGTCTTTTGCGGATTTGAGTTCAAGACTGTCCTTGACGACATAATCGTCAGCCTTTGCCTTGGCTTTGACGCTCTTGAGCTGTTTTGTATATTTTATCATTATCAAAAACGATATTATAACGCCGGCTATAACCGCAAAAACCAAAAATGTAGGCAAATCGGAGACAATTCCGTCCGAGCCATCGGAAGAAGAGCCGCCGGAACCTCCGGTCATCATACTCTCGCAGGCATCCGCATACGAAATAAACGCGGAATAATAATCTCCGTCGCTGAGGTCGGAGAGAATTCTTCTTTCGACCGTTCTGTAATTTACCTTCTCAATACACGAGCCCTTCGTCGAAACATACCAATCGCGATCAGCCATACTGATAAGCAGGAGTGCGCCGTTCTCGCCATAGCCGTTGTAATCAAAATAGTCATCTGCGTATTCTTCAGGGGTCTTTGAGCCTATTGAGTTTTCCGTCACAACGACGATGCTTACGCCGAGACGGTCGCTTGCGCCGGAAAGATAGCTTTCAAGAGAATATTCTTCGCTTGCCGTGAGCAAGTTTGCATTGTCCACAACAAGCGAAGGTCTGTCATCAGTCGCAAAGCACGAAAAGGCTGTTAGGGCAAGAAGAATTACGGCAAAAACAAACGATAGATATTTTTTCATAGTCGTCACCTCTCAAAGCAGCGACAAAAGCGTGATTATTCCGAACGCAACCGCGCTCGAAATCGCCGCATATATCGCCCACCATTTCCAGTATGCACCCTTATCCATCGGCAGATTGCCGACCATTTTTCCCGTCTGACCGTTCATCGCAAAGGTGTATTTCTTCCCTCTCCATGTTGTATTCAGAATCCATACAGGATAAAGCGCATACCTCGTTTGTCTACCGTTTATGCCGACGTTGCTGTTCTCTGTCCGAAGAGTCGCATACCCGCGCACAGTCGACGCAAAGCAATCCTCCGTACTCTTCTTTATGCGCTTATTTGCACGGTCAATACTGTCATCCTTTGAAACGTCGTATTTATCGGCAAGATAGCCCGCAAGATATGCCGTCTGAAAGTCGACAGCCTCGGAAGCATCAAACGGCTCGATAGATTCCATAAGGTCATCTGCCATCTTGCTCGACCCGTCAACCGGCACGTTTTCAAAATCAAGCGTGCCCTTTCTGAATATGGAGAAATAACTCGTCTCCGTATAGTTATAGCGCGAGTCGCTCCACATATGAACCTTCGTTCCCCTGTATCTTATGTCTGCATCGACATCCGAATCGAAAAGCCAGAACGGAACATAAATTCCCTTTATCTCGTCTATATGATTTTCATCCTTGAACACCTTCGGAAGGAGCTTTTTCCCCGAAAAATGTTCGAGCAGTTTCTTTTTCGCCTCGTCTTTTCCGAATTTGAAAGGAATCACGCAATCCGGCTTGAGCGTACCTCCGAGCCTTTCAGTCAGGACGACGGGGTTTCCGCAGAACGGACAGCTCGTTGCCGAGGTGTTTTCGTCGCAGACAATCTCTCCGCCGCAGGAATTACATATGTAAGAACGGACGCCATCCGAATCGCTCCATTCGGTCTCCGGCGTTTCCGCCCACTTTGTCTCCTTTTCCCCATCACTTTCGGAAAGTGCCTCATCAAGCGACCTGAGATCATCGACGTTGAATTCCGTATCGCAATACGGGCATTTCAGCTTTTGAGTCTTGCTGTCAAAGCTGATCGCTCCGCCGCAACACGGACACTTATATTCTATAATATCTGCCATAGAGATATTTTCTCCTCCGTATATGCCTGCGGGAAAGGCAAAAATGTCTTTCCCGCAGTGAATGTATTATTATTTTCTGTCCTTATCGTCAAAGATGTCGCCACACTCTGGACAGAACTTCGGCGGATGAGCAGGATCTTCCGGCTCCCAGCCGCACTTGTCGCAACGGTAAAGCGGTGCGTCTTCTGGTTTCTTTGCTCCGCATTCGGAGCAGAATTTACCCTTGTTTGTCGCTCCGCAGGACGGACACGTCCAGCCGTCTTCGGGCTTTTTGGCTCCGCATTCCGTGCAGAATTTTCCTGTTACGGTCGCGCCGCATTTGCATTTCCAAGCACCTGCGGGAGCGGGCGTCGGCTGCGGTTGCTGCTGTCTTGCCTGCTGACCCATCTGATAAAGGCTCTGAGCGTTCATTCCGCCTGCCTGAGCAGCCATTCCCATGCCCATAAAGCCCATCATTGCGCCGTTTTCATTTGCAGCAGCGGCTTTCATAGCCTCTGCCTGTGCGCCGACGAGCGTTGCCGCACCCATTGAAGGATCGCGGAGAATTGCCGCGTGCTGCGCTTTCTTTATCAGCTCTGCGTCCTCTTCGGGAAGCGTTACCGAGCCGAGCGCAATGCTGACGACTTTAAGTCCTCTAAGCTCTCCCCATTTTGCGGAAAGCGCGCTGTTCATTGCGTTTTCAAGGTCCGTGTTGTGAGCAACTATCTGGTTTGGGCGGAGTCCAAGCTCGGAGAGCTTACCGAAAGCGGGCTGAAGCGCGCTGATGAACTCGGTCTTGAGCTGACCGTCAATCGTATCTCTTGTGTATTCTCTTTCAACATTGCCGCATACGTTCGTATAAAAAAGAAGCGGGTCTGCAATTTTATAGGAATAAACGCCGGAGCAACGGACGGAAACGTCGATATCAAGACCGATGTTTCTGTCAACAACCCTGAACGGAATGGGGTTCGGAGTGCCGAACTTGTTATCAATGAGTTCCTTTGTGTTGAAATAATAAACTCTCTGATCCTTGCCCGTGTCTCCGCCGTAAGTAAAGCGCTTGCCTATCGTTTTGAACGTGTCGATTATTCCCTTGCCCAAAGGTCCGGTAAATATGCTCGGCTCCGTTGACTTGTCATATGTGTATTCGCCGGGCTCGGCGCACACCTCAACGATCTTTCCCTGCTCAACGATCATCATACACTGACCGTCCGCAACGGCAATTCCCGATCCGTTTGAAATGATATTGTCATTTCCCTTTGTGTTGGACGAACGACCACTGACGCGTTTTTCGCCCTTTATCATAAGAGTATCCGATGAGAGAGCGTCACAATAGAAAAACTCCTTCCATTGGTCGGCAAGCGTTCCGCCGACAGCTCCCGAAAGTGCTTTAATAAGTCCCATAACTGTTTTCCCTCCGTTTTTGTTATTTGCGGATACGTCCCCGTATCCTTTACAAATCCATTATACATCAAAACGCGCAAAAAAGCAACAGCGATTTTAAGATGATTATGTAATTTTTCTCTTGATTATGCATACAGTTTATGATAGTATTATAAAGTCGGCAAAAAACAGAATTTTGCGACTATACCTGCGATATTACAAACCGAAAGTGAGGATGTTTATATGAAAGTTATGATTGCCTCAGATATTCACGGCTCAGCTCTCTTTTGCGAAAAGCTCGTAGAGGCATACAACGCCGAACAGCCGGACAAGCTCGTTCTCCTCGGAGACCTGCTCTATCACGGTCCGAGAAACGATATCCCCGGCGGGTATGACACAAAAAAAGTCGCAGCCCTTCTCAATGGAATAAAAGAAAACATCATCTGCGTGCGCGGAAATTGCGACAGCGAGGTCGATCAGATGGTCCTCGATTTCCCCATAAAGGCGGACTATGCTCTGCTTTATATCGGCGGAAAAACCGTATTCGCAACACACGGCCATCTTTTCAATGACGATAATCCACCGAAAATGGCGGGCAACTTCATCCTTCTCTGCGGACACACACACGTCCCCGCCTGCGATGATCACGGCTCGTTTTTATATGTAAATCCGGGCTCCGTATCAATTCCGAAGCTCAATTCCGACAGAGGCTACATCGTTATGACAGAAAACGACATAACTTGGAAAACCATCGGCGGCTCGGCTTATAAAAGAATCGACCTCAAATAAATTCCGAAAAAATTGCACATTTTTTCAAATTTCCTCTTGACAAGCCCCCGCCTTTGTGATATGATACGTCCATATTTATCCGCGGGGAGGAACACGTGATGCTTACAGCGCTTACGCTTAAAGGGATGATAATGTGCATGTCTATGATGCAAGCCGAAGATTGCTGTATCATACGTTTCCGCACGCAAAAAAACGTCTGATCCCAAAAGCGGATAATGTACAAAGCAATCTTCGGAAGCCGTATTTTCAAGGCTTCCGTTTTTTGTTTTCAAAATTATTTTTCTCAAAGGAGATTTCAAAAATGAAAAGAATCGCAGCAATCGTCATCACACTCGCTCTTGCCATTCTGCTTCTCGCTTCGTGCGGCGGCAAGAAAGGCGTAACAATCGCAGTTCCCAATGACACAACAAACGAAGCCCGCGCGCTCCTTCTTCTCGAAGCAAACGGACTTATCAAACTCAAGGAAGGCGCAGGCATAACGGCAACCGTTCGTGACATCGTCGAAAATCCTTATAACATCACAATCAAAGAAGTTGAAGCGGCTCAGCTTCCCAACTTCCTCTCCGATGTTGACTATGCAGTCATCAACTCAAACTACGCAATTTCCGCAAGTCTCAACCCCACAAAGGACTCTCTCGCCATTGAGGGCTCATACAGTAAATACGCAAACATTCTTGCCGTCAAGGAAGGCAACGAGAATACTCCCAAAATAAAGGCGCTCAAAGCAGCCCTTGAAAGCAAGCAGGTTGCTGATTTCATCGCAGGCAAGTATGACGGCGCAGTTATAAGCACGGTTGACAACCCCACAGACGGCTTTGACGCCTCCGTAGACTACGCTTCCATCGCAGGCACAAAGATAACCGTTGCCGCTTCATCCACTCCTCATGCAGAAATTCTTGAAGAAGTAAAGAAGATTCTTGCCGAGAAGAACATCACGCTTGACATAAAGGTTTTCTCGGATTACGTCGTTCCGAACAACGTCGTTGAAAGCGGCGAATGTGACGCAAACTACTTCCAGCACACACCCTATCTTGACGACTTCAACAAGGAAAACGGCACACACATCGTTTCCGTTTCCGCTGTTCATGTTGAACCGATGGGCATTTATTCGACAAGCCACAAAACGCTTGACGACATCAAAAATAAATAAGGCAGTAAGTTTATAATGATAGAATTACGCAACATTTGTAAGACTTTCGAAGGTGCGGGCGGCAGAGTCGACGCGCTTCACAACATAAATCTGACAATCGCAGACGGCGATATTTACGGTATCATCGGTATGAGCGGCGCCGGAAAAAGCACGCTTGTTCGATGCATAAATATGCTTGAGCGCCCGACAGAAGGCGAGGTTATAGTCGACGGAGTGAATATAGGGGAGCTTTCCCCCGCCCAGCTCCGCGAGGCAAGACGCGGCATAACGATGATTTTTCAGGGTTTTAATCTGCTTATGCAGAAAAACTGCCTGAAAAACATCTGTTTTCCTATGGAACTCGCCGGTGTGCCGAAAAGCGAAGCCATAGAACGTGCGACAAACCTCCTTGAACTGGTCGGTCTTCCCGACAAGGCAAAGGCGTATCCCGCGCAGCTTTCCGGCGGTCAGCAGCAACGAATAGCCATCGCCCGTGCGCTCGCAACAGATCCGAAGGTTCTCCTCTGCGACGAAGCGACAAGTGCTCTTGACCCGAACACCACCCATTCCATTCTCGGACTGATACGTGACATAAACAAAAAACTCGGAATAACGGTCATAATCATTACGCACCAGATGAGTGTTGTTGAAGAGGTCTGCAATCATGTTGCGATTCTCGATAACGGCGAGGTCGTCGAAGAAGGCGCAGTCGGAACGGTGTTTGCAAGCCCGAAATCGGCGGCTGCAAGACGGCTCGTTTTCCCCGGAGGCGCGGACGATCAGGTTTCAAACCCGCACAAGGAAAAACGTCTCCGCGTTGTTTTCAGCGGCGCGCAGGCGGCAAGTATGCCTCTCATTTCATCTATGGCAATTGAGATGAACATTCTTGTCAACATAGTTTCCGCCGCAACACGCTGTATCGATGACAAGACCTACGGTTCTATGCTTCTGGGCGTTCCCGGCGGCGAGGAACAGGCAAAGATGGTTGCCGGATATCTCGGCTCCGTCGAAAACGTGACTGTTGAGGAGGTGTGAGAATGAATAATATGTTTTCTCCGGAAAAACTGCAAACGGCTGTCGACATATTGAAGCACGATATTCCCGGCGCAGTTCTTGAAACTCTATATGTCACGCTTATCGCAACAATTTTTGCGTTTGTCATAGGACTGCCGCTCGGCGTTTTGCTCGTCGTCGGCGATAAGGGCGGAATTCTTCCCCTCCCGAAGTGGCTTATGAAAGTGCTGAATGTCATTGTGAACCTTCTCCGCTCCGTTCCCTTCATAATACTTATTGTTGTCGTATTTCCTCTCACAAGACTTATCGTCGGCACGACGATAGGCTCGGTAGCGTCGATTGTACCTCTTGTCATAGCGGCGTTTCCGTTCGTTGCGAGACTTGTTGAAAGCAGTCTGCGCGAAGTCAATCCCAACATAATCGAAGCGGCGCAGAGTATGGGAGCAACGCCTTTTCAGATAATAACAAAGGTAATGATTCCGGAAAGCGTTCCCTCGCTCATTTCAAACGCTACTATCGCCGTAACCACAATCCTCGGCTATACGGCGATGAGCGGCGCAATTGGCGGCGGCGGGCTCGGAAACATCGCCATTATGTACGGTTATCAGCGCTATAACTATATGATCATCCTGATTGCCGTTGTACTGCTGATAATCCTCGTTCAGATTTTCCAGAGCGTCGGCACAGCGCTTTCCGTAAAGACCGATAAGCGACTGAAATAACATAATAAACAAAAAGCGTTCTCCCGAATCGGGAGAACGCTTTTTGTTTATGCAGATCAGAATTTGTATCCGTCCTTAAGACTTACAATTCTGTTGAACCTGTTTGCGTGCTTGGAGTCCGGAGTGAAGTATCCGGTTCTTACAAACTGGAACTTTTCGCCCGGTCTTGCATCGCCCAGCGACGGCTCAATCTTTGCATCGTCTATCTCTATGACAGATTCGGGATTGAGGTACTTATCATAATCCGCCGTTTCAATCTCACCCATGTTTTCAACAGTAAAAAGGTTGTTATAAAGCATAACTGTCGTTGTAAGGGCATTCGGTGCGGAGAGCCAATGGATCGTCCCCTTGACCTTTCTGCCGTCTGCGGGATTGCCGTTGCCCGTTTCAAGGTCTGCATTTACGTGAATTGCGATTATATTTCCGTTTTCGTCTTTTTCAATGCCCGCATATTTGACGATATACGCACCCATAAGTCTGACCTCACCTTCAGGCTTGAGACGGAAGAACTTCGGAGGCGGAACCTCTGCAAAGTCGTCCGCGTCGATATAAAGTTCGCGTGTAAACGGGAGCTTTCTCGTTCCCGCCGACTCGTCATTGGGGTTGTTCGATACCTCAAAATATTCGGTTTTATCCTCGGGATAGTTATCGACTATGAGCTTTATCGGATGAAGAATGGCAATTCTTCTTTGCGCTTTTTCGTTCAGCTCTTCCCTGATACAGTGTTCAAGCAAAGCAATGTTTACAAGGTTGTCATTCTTTGCAACGCCGGCACGCGCGATGAAATCAAATATTGACTCCGGCGTAAAGCCTCTTCTGCGAAGAGCGCAGATTGTAGGAAGGCGGGGGTCGTCCCAGCCGTCAACCATTCCGCTCTCAACGAGATAACGGAGGTACCTCTTGCTCATAACTGTGTTTGTAACGTTGAGGCGGGCAAATTCCCTCTGCTTGGGCTTGGGGTCAAAGCCGCAGTTGTCAACCACCCACTCGTACAGCGGACGGTGATTTTCAAATTCTATTGAGCAAAGAGAATGAGTAATTCCTTCAAGTGCGTCCTGAATGGGATGAGCATAGTCATAGAGCGGATAAATGCACCATTTGTTTCCCTGTCTCTGGTGCGGAACGTGAAGAATACGGTAGATCGCGGGGTCGCGCATATTCATATTCGGAGAGCTCATATCTATTTTCGCGCGGAGCGTTTTCGAGCCGTCCGGAAATTCCCCGTTTTTCATTCTCTCAAAGAGGTCAAGATTTTCTTCAACGGAGCGGTCACGATACGGAGAGTTCTTTCCGGGCTCTGTGAGCGTACCTCTGTATTTGCTCAGCTCCTCCGCCGTAAGGTCGCAGACATATGCCTTGCCGGCTTTTATCAGCTTGACGGCATATTCGTAGTCGGCGTCAAAATAATCGGAGCCGTAAAAAATGCCGCCGTTCGGAATTGCGCCGAGCCATTCAAGATCTTCTCTTATGCTGTTTACAAACTCATCGCCCTCTTTGACGGGGTTTGTGTCGTCATAACGGAGATTGAACTTTCCGCCGTATTTTTTTGCCGTTTCATAGTTTATCCAGATCGCTTTCGCGCTGCCGATATGGAGATATCCGTTCGGCTCCGGCGGAAAGCGCGTGTGGATTTTCAGATCGGGATTGTTTCTCAGATCCTCGTCGATTATATCATGAATAAAATTATTCTTTATTTCCTTGATCTCTTCCATTTTCATAACCTCTCAATCATAGCGTTTATGCGCTCTCTGACCTTATCCCCGCCGAGAATTTTCATAACGGAATACATATCCGGCGAGTTCATCTTTCCCGTGACGGCAAGGCGCAAAAACATACTGACGTCCGCAACGCTGCCTCCGAACGCATCGGGATTTGCCTTGTACTCCTTCATATCGGCGGCAAAGCCGATTGACGCAGCAATGTCTTTTATCTTTCCGAACCAGACGTTCTGCTCGTCATTTTCGTCATAAGTCGCGACAAATTTTTCAAGCGCGGTTTTTATAACTTCCTTTGAGAACTTTTCGGGATAGGACTCTTCAATACCAAAGAACTCGTCAAACATAAAGCCCATATAGCCCTTGACCTCGTCCCATCTGCCAAAGTCCTTGCGGGGCTTGTTTCCGCCTCTGCCGATGGCAAGAACAGCCGTTGTAAAGTCCGGATTTTTTGTAAACACGGAGAAAAACTCCGGATCAAAGCTCTTTGCCCATTTCGCCGTCGCCGCGTAAACCTGCTCCGCCGTCATTCTTGAAACAACGTTCTTTGAAACGTCGCCGAGCTTGTCAAAATCAAAAAGGCAACCGGAAACGGACATTTTCTTTATGTTGAACGGGAAATCCTTATAGCTTGCCGTCGGATTCTGCATTCTCCATTCCTCATAATTGGAATTTAGAAGGGTCATAACATACTCGCAGACAGCCTCCGGGCAGTAGCCCATCTTGGTGTATTCGTCCATATTCGCGCCCATATCGCGCTTCGAGAGCTTCTTCTTGTTGCCGTGCTCGTCAAGGTGCATTATCTGCGCTATGTGCATATATTTCGGCAGCTTGAAGCCGAGATAACGGAAAAGCTGAATGTGCTTCGGAAGGCTCGGAAGCCACTCCTCTCCGCGGATAACGTGCGTCGTACCCATAAGGTGGTCATCGACAGCGTGTGCGAAATGATACGTCGGTATGCCGTCGGACTTGAGGAGAACGAAGTCCTCGTCGTTTTCCGTGACCTCCATATTGCCTTTTACAAGGTCTGTGAATTTTATTTTCTTTTCGGGGTCGCCGTCCGCAAGTATGCGGAGAACAAACGGCATTCCCGCTTTGAGATTTGCTTCAACCTCTTCGATGGTAAAGTTTCTTCTCGCAAGCATTTCCGCTTTTTTTTGAGCCGCAACCGCTTCCCAGTCCGTATTTTTTATCTCTTCTTTTTTGTTTACCTGCTGAAGCTCTTCAAGCTCTTCTTCCGTCGAAAAGCACGGATACGCCTTGCCTTCTTTGACAAGCTGCTTTGCAAAAACGTGATAAATAGGACCTCTGAGGCTCTGCTTGTAAGGTCCGTAAATGCCCTTATCGCTGATCTTTCCGTCCTCGCCGAGGATTGCTCCCTCGTCAAAATTTATTCCGTATGTTTCAAGCGTTCTGATAAGTGCCTCTGCTGCACCGGGGACTTCTCTCTTTGCGTCCGTATCTTCTATGCGAAGATAAAAAACGCCGCCGCTCTGATGAGCCAGCCTGTCGCCGACGGTGCTCGGGAAAAGTCCTCCGAAATGAACAAATCCCGTCGGACTGGGGGCAAATCTCGTAACCTTTGCGCCCTCGGGAAGTACTCTCGGGGGATAACGCTTTTCCATATCAGCCGGAGTCTCCGTTACATTTGGGAAAAGCAGATCGGCAAGATAATTGTAATCCATTGAATTTATCTCCTTGAAAAATTAAAAATCTCTTATTTCACCGTGACCTGGATATATCCTTTTGCCGTGCAGCAGCGGCAGAACTTTTGCAAGCGACTTTCGCATTTCTTTATGGTCACCTCCGTAAAGATCCGTCCTTCCGTAACCGTCACAGAACACGGTATCGCCTGTGAAAACCTCTTTTTCACCGAAAAAGCAGGCGGAGCCCTTTGTGTGACCGGGCGTGAGCATCGCTGTCAGCTTCTTTTCGCCGATTGCAAACTCATCGCCGTCCGAAAAGGTCTTAACCTTTGACAAAACCGTAACAGCCGAAGCACCCATTTTCGCCGAAGCGTTCTTTTCCGGACTTGAAAGAAGCTCTTCGTCCTCTGCGCTTACATATATCGGCGCGCCGCATATATCGGAAAGCCTGTCCGCCCCGCCGATATGGTCAAAATGACCGTGCGTCAGCAGAATATATCTGATTTTCAGCCCAAGCTCATTTGCTCTTTCAAAGACCGCATCTCCGCCGGACGCAGGGTCGATAACCGCCGCATCGCGGGAGTTTTCGTCAAAATAGAGATAACAATTTGTGCCTATCGGCGGCAAGGAAAACATTTCCGTCATAAATACTGCCCCATTTTCAAAATTATCCTTGTTATTATACCACGCATACGGAATAATGTCCACAAAATTTTGCAAAAAATAATAAAAATATGCCTTTTATATTGTAATAAACCGACTTGTATGATAAAATTTCTTTTGTTAGGTGGTGATAGCTTGTCAAAAACCGATATAAGAGGACTCAAAATTGATAATATAACCATGTCCGAGGCGGTTCTGATGACAGAAAACGCACTTGAAAACGGTAAAAAAACAGTCGTTTTCACGCCGAACGCCGAAATTGCGCAGGCGTGCGCAGAAGACGAAAACATAATGAAAACAGTTTCCTTCGCCGATATTCTCCTCCCGGACGGAGCCGGTATACTGAAGGCGGCAAAGATTCTCGGAACACCCCTGCGCGAGAAGGTTGCGGGCGTTGACTACGGAGAAAACGTCGCCCGTATGTGTGCCGAAAAGGGCTATTCCCTCTTTGTTCTCGGCGGCAAGCCAACAGTTGCGGAAAAAGCGGCGGAAAAACTACAAAGCAAATATTCAGGTCTGAAAATCGTCGGCTTCCGCGACGGATATTTTGATAAGTCGGAGGATGGGTCAAAACCCGTCATTGACGAAATAAACGCATCCGGCGCAGATGTTCTCTATGTTTGCCTCGGTTTTCCGGCGCAGGAAAGATGGACTGAGAAGAATGCGTCCTGCCTTTCTCCCGTTGTCATCGCCTGCCTCGGCGGCAGCGTCGATATTTATGCCGGAACGGCAAAGCGCGCGCCGAAGCTCTTTATATCGCTCCGTCTGGAATGGCTCTGGCGACTGATAAAGCAGCCGTCGCGCATAAAAAGAATGATGGCTTTGCCGAAATATATAATCGGCGTGAAAAAATATAAACGGAAAAATAAGAAAAGCAATCCTTAATCACAAAAAAACAAGCCCTTTCGAGGCTTGTTTTTTGTTTGGTTATTTTTGATAGCGGCAACTTTTTATTACTGTTCTTTTCCAAACATCTCTGCGTATTTCTTTTTTCGTTCTGCGCTGTTTTTCACGAGCTCTTTCAGATTTTCCGCTTTGTACTTCCGATAAAACAGGTAGGTTATGATCCCGCCTGCGGCGAGAAGCGCCAAAGCAACTATTCCGAGAAAGACCGATGTGAGGCTAAAACTGAACACCAGAGAAAGCGTTCCGAGAATGAGAGCCAGAATGCCTATTCTGTCATTTCCTATCCGCCTAAGAACGGATTTTGAAATCTTCTCTGTGACATCTGGCGGTACCCCGTATGACTTTGTAAGCCCTATTCCGTATGCGCCGAGATAATATCCTTTTCCTTCGTATATGTATCTCATTGTATAGTAAGGAACAAAAGCGTTTGAATCGGGATTCAGGGTTTCTCTGCGATATACAAGATTAGGATCATAATGAACACTTTTGAAAGGACGCAGCTTTATTTCAACGTCTTCAAATTCTGAGTCGAATATATCGGCGGGGGCTGTCGGATATTCGGACAGATATTTCATCATCCTGTCGCGGAAGCTCTTTGAATCAAAATCCGCTTTCAAAACGTCACACGGTATTTCATCGCTCTCAAGAACGAAAACCGAGCCGCAGTACTCGCATTTCATAGTCCTTCCGGACACGGGAACAAGCTCGTTTGCGTCGCAGAAGGGGCACCTGATCGCCTTCATTCAACGTCGCAAGGGGCGAGCACGGAAACAATATCATCTGCGTCGTGCGTGTATACGGTAGTAGTTCCGCCATTTTGGTTGTTTTCTATCGTCATAGTTGCAACCTTGAGTGTGCTGACCTCGCCGTTTCTGAAGTTTATCTTTATAAACATCATCAAATGTGTGGAAGCGATTATCTTGTATGATTTTACGTCGGCGCTGGTGAACGATTTAACATCCTCTCCGTTTGCCTTTGTGATCTTCAGCGTGTCCGGAGAATCGATATATTCCGCAATGTGAACTCCGGTCTTTTTGTCCAATTTTTCGGAAATAACAGCAGCTACATAGCAGCCCTTGTTTGCACCTCCGATGATAACTCCCGATGAGTTCTGCTCGGCTTTAATCGATTTTGCGGCAGCCTTGATTCCGTCAAGAAATCCCATAAATATGTCCTCCAAAAAAATATTTATTCAGGAAACGCGTCGTTACGATGCGCCCCTGTAACTGAATTTTACAACTTCAATTTACAATTTGCAATATTTTGCCGTTAATTGTCAATTCTGTTCACACAACTGTGTGAAATATTCACAAAATACAGGTCAAATAGCTTTTTTGTCGTCGCATATGAGGCAAATTTGCGGTGAAAATGAAAAAAGCCGCTCACTTTTGCGAACGACTTTTTCTGGCGGAGAAGGAGAGATTTGAACTCTCGCGCCGGTAAACCCGACCTACACCCTTAGCAGGGGCGCCTCTTCGGCCTCTTGAGTACTTCTCCGAATTCTGCTTTCGATATTAAAAATAATGGCGGAGGGAGTGGGATTCGAACCCACGCGCCCTTGCGGACAAACGGTTTTCAAGACCGCCTCGTTATGACCACTTCGATATCCCTCCGTGTTCTGTTCAAAGCGGCTCATTTATATTATCACAAACAAACGGAATTGTCAACATTTTTTTGTAATTATTTTGCAGTTAAATTTAATTTCGCCCTCCGAATTTCTCCCGCACTATTGATTTTGTCCCCGATTTGATATATCATAAAAGAAAAATGTACGAAAGGGCTTGAAAATAAATGAAAGCATATGAAAGATTTTTAAGTTACGTTTCATATCCGACAATGTCAGACGAGAGCAGCGAGACCGTCCCCAGCACGAAAAAGCAGCTCCGTCTCGCAGAGGAGCTCTGCAAAAAGCTGAAAGAGCTCGGACTTTCCGATGCCAAAGTCGATTCCTGCGGCTACGTCTACGCCACTCTTCCTTCAAACTGCGATAAAGAGATAAACACAATCGGCTTCATCTCGCATATGGACACCTCCCCCGAAGCGTCCGACACCGATATAAAAGCACGTATAGTTGACTACGAAGGCGGCGACATCGTTCTCAGCGAAAAAGAAAACATCGTCATGCGCGTTTCGGATTATCCGTATCTTGAAAATTACAAAGGTCAGCATATAATCGTCTCCGACGGTACAACTCTCATCGGAGCGGATGATAAAGCCGGAATTGCCGAGATAATGACGGCTGTCGAAAAGATAATTGCCTCCGGCAAGCCTCACGGCACCGTTAAAATAGGCTTCACGCCGGACGAAGAAATCGGTAGAGGGGCAAATCATTTTGATGTTGTCGGCTTTGCTGCGGATTACGCATATACCGTCGACGGCGGCACCCTCGGCGAAATCGAATACGAGAACTTCAACGCCGCAGGCGCGCATATAAAGGTGAACGGCGTATCAATTCACCCCGGCTCGGCAAAGGACAAAATGAAGAACGCGTCGACTATCGCCTGCGAATTCAATGCTATGCTTCCGGCAGACGAGGTTCCAGAAAAAACGGAAGGTTATGAAGGCTTTCATCATCTTTCATCCATCTCCGGAGGAATTGAAAAAGCCGAGCTGCGCTATATAATCCGCGACCACGACAGAGCAAAATTTGAGGAAAAGAAGGCACAGTTTGCCGAAATTGCGGACGCTCTGAACCAAAAATACGGCAACGGCACAATTGAGCTTGCAATCCATGATTCATACTATAATATGAAGGAAAAAATCGAGCCGAATATGTTCATAGTCGACCGTGCAAAGACTGCTATGGCTGACAACGGCATAACGCCGAAGATCGTTCCCATCCGCGGCGGCACGGACGGTGCCCGACTCTCGTTTATGGGACTTCCCTGTCCCAACCTCTGCACCGGCGGCGAAAACTTCCATTCAAGATTTGAATTCGCTTCCTGCGAAGCAATGGAGATCATCTCCGATATTCTGACATCGATAATTCTAAACGCCGCAGAACAGGAAAAAATGTGAGAAATAAAATGAAAAAGCCCCCGGTTTTTCCGGAGGCTTTTTGCCGTTCAATTGTCTTTGATAAATTCTTTGAAACCATCCGAGCAGAGCTTTTCTCCGTCCGCCGTTAACCACATTGCATGCGTGTCTTCAAGCGAGGCGACGAGAGCCTTTCCCTGTTCGATATTCATGTTGAAAAGTGCGGTTGAAAGTGCGTCCGCAAGCGCGGAGTTACCGGAAATGACAGTCACGGAAACAAATCTGTTTTCCGGAAAAAGCGTGTCCGGGTCGATTATGTGGTGATAACGAACGCCGTCAAGCTCAAAATATCTCTGGTATGAACCGCTCGTGACAACCGACACATCGCGAACGCCGACAGTCTCGCAAAAGCCATCGCCGAACGGATCTTCTATGCCGACTGTCCACTGTTTTCCGTCGGGCTTTGCTCCGACGGCGCAAACGTTGCCGCCTATGCTTATCAGATAACCCGAAATTCCCTTTTTTCTGAGTGAAGCCGCCACCATTTCGGCGACATAGCCCTTTGCCAACGCTCCGACGTCAATGCTCATTTCTTCGTCCGAAAGGAAAACCGTGCCGCTTGCTTTATCAATGACTATGTCGTCCGGATTGCAGTGCTCCGATGCGTAAAGAAGCTCTTTTCTTTCCGGCAAACGAGTGCCGTCCTCGCGGCAGTCGTGCCAGATTGAAAGCACCGCGCCCATTGCGATATTCGTCTTTCCGTCCGTCAGAGAATATATGTTTTTTCCGTATTCAATGAGATTGATTATAGCGCCGTCAACCTTTACGGGGCTACGCGATTCGTTTATTGTTTTTATATTTGCAATTCCGTCATATGAGTTGTAAATATCGTATAATCGATGGTACTTTTCAAGCTCGGAAAATATATAATTTTTCGTATTATCAAATTCTTCTTCGGACGCCGCATAGCCGACTATATTCGTAACGGTATCAAAGTATTCAAAACTTGTTGCAGTATATCTTTTTTCGGTTTTTGCACACGAGCATAAACCTATCAAGGAGGCAATAAGCAGTACCGCCGAAAGTGCTTTTTTCATCCGAGTTCGGCAATCTCGCCGACGCCCTTCATAACATATGTCGGACGGTACGGAAACTTGCCTATATCGCTTATGGCGGTAACGCCGCTCATAACGAGAATTGTATCAAACTCGCTCTCTATACCGGAAATTATATCGGTATCCATTCTGTCGCCTATGATAATTGTTTCCGAGCGATGAGTACCGAGCTTTTTGAGCGCGTGACGCATAATAAGAGGATTCGGCTTGCCGATAAAATATGCCTTCTTCCCCGTTGCCATTTCTATAGGAGAAATGAGCGCGCGGCAGGCGGGAATTATCCCGTTTTCGCCCGGAGCCGTCATATCGGAGTTCGTGCCTATAAGCTTTGCCCCGTCAAGGACAAGCTGAACTGCGTGCTCTATTTTTTCGTAATTGAGCGCCCTTGTTTCGCCGAAAACAACGTAATCGGGATTGTAATCGTTCATACTGAGCCCCGCTTCGTAAAGCGCGTTTACAAGTCCCGGCTCGCCTATTGCATATACGCTGCACCCTGGCTTCTGACTTGAAAGAAATGACGCCGTGGCAAGCGCGCTCGTGTAAAAATGATCTTCGCTCACATCAAGTCCCATTCGCTTGAGCTTTTGCGAAAGCTCCCTCGGCGAGCGCTCGCTGCTGTTTGTGAGAAAGAGAAATTGTTTTTCGTTTTTGTAAAGCCAGTCAACAAATTCGTGAACGTCCGGAAGAAGACGGTTTCCGTGATAAATCACGCCGTCCATATCGCATATAAAGGCTTTTTTGTTTTTGATTTCTTCAATCGACTGTGACATGTTTTTTCGTCCTTTCATACTTACTGAAAACAATATATCACACATTTTTTTCCTTGTCAATACAAAGAAAAAACGCGCCTGCTAAGGCGCGCATTTCTTTCCCAGTTGCTTATTTTATTTCAAGCTTTCTCTGCGTCGGGACGTTCTTTTCCTTCTTCGGCATGGTCAGCCTGAGAACGCCGTTTTCATATACGGCTGTGATCTTGTCGGCATCGACATCGGAGATGTCAAAGCTCCTTGCAAACGATCCGTAACTTCTTTCGCAACGGATGTATCTGCCCTTCTTATCCTTATCCTCGGTCTCGTTCTTTCTCTCCGCCTTTATTGTGAGATAGTTGTTTTCAAGTCCGACCTCAATATCCTCTTTCTTGAATCCCGGAAGATCCGCTTCGAGAAGATATTCATCGCCGTTATCCTTTATATCCGTCTTAAAAGAGGATATTCTGTCCGTACCGAAAAAGTGTTTTTCAAAGCTCTCAATGTCTTTGAAAGGATCATAATTTCCCATTCTGTTATTTGAAATAAAAGGTATCAGTTCAAGCATAATAATTCCTCCTTCTTGCTGTTCTGATTTATTTGTACGCTGTTTTTCTTTCAGCGTAATCATAGTATCACACAAGAAGAAAAAATTATAGCGTTTTTTGTTAACGAATTGTAAAAAGATTGGCACTTGATAAAGTAGAGTGCTAAAACGCAACGCGTTTCAAAAGAACATTGCGCTTTTTAGCACGTATTTTAAGCACTTATTTGCAATCAACTATATAGCACTGCTGATTTTTTCGTTTTTGCAGAGCGCGATAAATTTCTCCGTTCCGACGGACAGAATATCATCGTCAAAGTCAAAATACGGGCTGTGAAGCGGCGGAGTCTCCCCTGTTCCGAGAAGCATATAGAGCGCCCGCGCGCCACGCAAGCCGTAAACGGAGAAATCGTCCGCGCAGAGCAATGGCTCCCTAAGCGTCCCGCACCCCGAAAGACGGAAAAGCTCCTCATCGTTTATGACAGGCGGTGCATATTCTGTCATCTTGTAAGTCCCGCCGTAGTTTTCAACCGCCGAGAGCAGACTTTCGCATTTTTTCCTTTCGTCCTGCGAAAAATACCTCGCCGTTCCGAAAAGCTCCGCCGAAAGCGGCGTGACGTTTCCCGCCGTTCCGCACATCATTTTCCCGAAGCGAAGAAAAATCTCATCTTCTGCCGCCGTTTTTATGCCCAGATAGAATCTCGCCGTTTTTTCGATCGCATCCGAATAGCGAGGCTCAGTAATATGCACGGCGTCGCCCGGAAAAGTCGCTTCGATCTCGGACGAGCCGGCACATATCGCCCCGGCTTTGGAAAAGAGTTTCCCCTTTTCAAGCCACGGTCGCAGATGAATGGCAAACGCTCTGTCCGGTTTGAGACGTTTATACTCCTCCGATAAGACGATTGTTTCCGCCCCGCCGCGCTTCTCCTCGGCAGGCTGAAAAACACACATAACGTTGCACAAAGCGTCCTCAAAAGGCACCCTCTCCGCAAATTCAAGCAGTATCGCCATATGCCCGTCGTGACCGCAGGCGTGCATAAAGCCTTCGTTTTCCGAAGCAAATTCAAGCCCGGTTCTCTCTTGCACTGGCAATGCGTCCATCTCCGCCCGAAAAGCGGAGGCTGTGCTTTTTCCGAAGTCAAAATAAGCGATAACGCCCGTTTCGCCGATCTCGTAAACCTCGCAGCCGAGAGGTTTCAGCGCATTCAATACATATTTTTTCGTTTCGAATTCGCAAAAACCTTCCTCGGCAAGGCGGTGCAGCACACGCCTGTGTTCCTTTGCCGTCATCTCAAGTCACCGTTTATATCCGCTTTTGCAAAGTCCGGTGTTTTTTCGCTGATTACTCTCGCCGGAACGCCGACTGCGATTGCAAAAGGCGGAATGTCGCGGGTAACTACGGCTCCCGCTCCGACAACTGCGTTCTCCCCGACAGTCACCCCTTCGAGGATTACCGCCCCCGCTCCGACGAGCGCACCGTCACAAACTCTTGCCGGAACTGCCGACGGCGGTTCCAGCACCCCCGCAACGACGGCGCAGGCACCGATATGCGCATTTTTTCCTATCTCGGCGCACGATCCGACGACGGCGTTCATATCGATCATCGCTCCCTCGCCGATTCCGGCTCCCGAATTTATGATTGCGCCGTGCATAATAACGGCGTCTTTGCCTATCTCCGCTCCCTCGCGGACAAATGCTCCGGGTTCGATTCTGGCATCAAACGACAACAGATCCGCCATGCCCAGAGCGGTTTTCCTGGACACGACTTCTATCTCCGCATCATATATGATTCCCGCCTGCTCGGAAAGACCTTTTTCCATGTCTTCCCACGCGCCGAACGCCACAAAAAGTCCCCGCTCTCCGAACACCCTGCACCCTGGGAGGTATGGCTTTACGGCCGACGATATGTACGCCTTTACCGGCGTTTTCTTTTCCGACCTTTTGATCTTCTCGGATATTTCCTTTCCCGTCATATAAGCCCCTCCGCGCGCATAGCGCTTTCAAGTATTTTTCTTTTTTCAGCCGACATCTCGCATAGCGGCAACCGAAATTCTCCGACATTCATTTTCATAATGTTCATCGCCGTTTTGACTGGTATCGGATTGACTTCCGAAAAAAGCGCGGATATAAGCGGCAGAAGGCTTATCTGTATCTTTCTCGCCCTTTGCGCATCGCCCGAAAGAAAAGCGCCTATCATATCGCTGACCCTTGCAGGCACTATATTCGACGCGACGGATATCACCCCTGACGCGCCGATTGCCATAAGGGGAACCGTCAGATCGTCGCAACCGCTCATCATAAAAAAGCTGTCCGAAATCAAGGGCGAAATGCTCACGGCATACGAAACGTTCCCGCTCGCCTCCTTTATTCCGATGATATTTTCGTGCGCTGAAAGCTCGGTGAGCGTTTCGGCATCGACAGAGCACCCAGTGCGCGACGGAACGTTATAAATGATTATTTTCGTTCCCGCTCCGTCTGCAACGGTCAGAAAATGGCGTCGCATTCCTTCCTTGTTTGTCTTGTTGTAATAAGGTGTCAGCACGAGCAGCTTTTCCGCCCCGAGCGACGTCGCACGCCTGCATTTTTTGAGAGCCTCAGCCGTGCTGTTCGATGAGCAACCGATGACAACGTCGATTTTTCCCTCCGCTGCCTTCAGCCCTTCATATATTATCTCGTCCGCTTCCATTTCGGAGACCGTCGGCGATTCGCCCGTCGTGCCGAGCAAAACAACACCGTCCACTCCGTTTTTATATTGAAAATCGATCAGCTCGCAGAGCTTTTTTGTATCAACGCCGTCGTCCGAAAACGGCGTGACAAGCGCAGTATATGTTCCTTTCATATCTCCTCCCATTCTCCCTTGAAGACAAGCTCTGCTCCTCCGCAGAGCTTTATTTTTTCGCCGCCGAAGACGCGCAGATCACCGAGCTCAAAATGAATCGTTACATCTTCGTCGCAAAGGCGGAGCTTTCTTGCAACGGCGTATGCAGCGCAAGCTCCCGTGCCGCAAGCCGCAGTATATCCCGCGCCCCGCTCAAACGTTCTGACCGTCAGCTCATCTCTTCCGTCGATACGGACAAGGTCAACGTTTATTTTCTGCGGAAAAAGCTCGCAACCACTGAGTTTCTCCGCCGTGCCGAAAAGCAGTTCCCTATATATGTCATCGCAAAAAACAACTGCGTGTGCACAGCCGATAAATGCCTCATAAAAAAGCACCTTTCTGCCGTCCGGTATGTATGTTTTGCAAAAGCCGCCCGCAAAGCCAAAGTGCGCCTCTCCCATGTCGATTGTGACATTTTCCCCTTCGCAAAGCTCCGCAGTCTTTGTTCCGTCCAGCGTGCGTATTGATATTTTTTCGGACGAAACAACGCCCGTATCCGCAAAATATCTTGCGGCGCAACGGATGCCGTTGCCGCACATACTCGCCTCGCTTCCGTCGCTGTTGAAAATTCTCATCGACGGCGGGCGCGGAGAGCAGACGATAAGCCCATCCGCTCCTATCCCCCGCCGTCTTTCGCACATTCTTACGGCAAGCGACCTGTAATCAGCATTTTTGACCTCGTCAATCAGTACAAAGTCGTTTCCGCAACCGTGATATTTATAAAAAACCATCATCGCCTCCGAACATATCCGTTACGATATTTTACGCTCGCAAGGCGTTTTTCGACACAAAACAGCCCGTTTGCTTTTTTCGGCAAACGAGCTGCTAACGACAATCATCTATTCGGATATAAACGGATTTCTTTTCATAAGCTCGCCGGCGGCGGACGGGCGGTCAAGGCAGAGCGTCCATAGAGCCTCCGCGCGGAGAAGAAGTTCAAAACCCGATATGACGTCATCTCCGCAGAGAACGTAATCCGCAGGCTTTGTGATTATCGGAAGATCGGTTGATTTTTTAATCATCGAAAGTATCCTTCTGCCCTCTTTTCCCGCACCGAGGAGGACTGTGAACGTCGGCTCATTTATCTCGTCCGCACGCACGCCGAGAAGCGAAAACAGCATGGCGCGGCGCACGCGTGACTCCGAATAAAGCCTTGCCTGCGCTCCCAAAACGAGAGATGCAAAATCGGTCGACTCTTTTGCGGAATTTATAAGCCTTCCGCAGAGCTCATCCGTCATCTCGGCGGTTCCCCTGAGCGACTGTATACTTTCAGCACGGAATTTTGCTGCATAAGGGAGAAACAGCTTATCCGTCCTTGCGATTTTCCCATCGTCCAAAGATGAAATTATCTCCTCTGCCGACGCCCGCGGCACAGCAGCTTTTATGCCATCCCTGTCGCCGGAGAATATCATTTTTCTCACCGACGACGCGGAGAGAAAGCCTTCGCCCTCCGTTTTTCCGTATGCTTGTCCTTCTCTTTTTACCGCAAGCGGAATGATTTTTGAGCCTGTTTTTATTATCGCCTTGACATATTCGAGCGCAAGGAGGTCGTTTGAGCCTTCAAGCACGGGAGTTCTTCCGTAAACGCTTTCATATGCCGATATCTGCCTTTGAGAATAGCTTTCGTAGACCTGCTTTGATTTCTCAAACACTGCCGAATATTCGTCCGAAAGCATATTGGCGGCAACTGCCTTTATCTCCTCGGCGTCACCCGTTTCGCTACCGAACGCAAGCGCATCGACTATACCGAGCTTCTCCGCAATCCGCACTCCGCCAAGGGCGAAAGTCGACGCGCCGGAGGCGCAGAACGGAAACGGAAGTTCAAAAACAACATCCGCCCCGCTCATAACGGCAGACCTTGCCCTCTTGTATTTGTCAATGACAGCCGCCGTTCCGCGCTGGGTAAAGCAGCCGCTCATCATGGCAATGACGCTGTATCCTCTGCGCTTAAGCTCCGCTATCTGATATTCGTGACCTCTGTGAAAAGGGTCGTATTCGCATATGACGGCGCAAATCTTCATAAAAAACTCCTTTTTCGGGGAAAAATAGGGTTGCAATCGAGCGAAAGCTGATGTATAATAACTTTTGTATGAATTTATTATACCGCTTAGTTCAATCATAATCAAGCGGGAACGGAGGAAAAAACAAAAAATGAAAGTACTTGTTGTAAACGCGGGAAGCTCTTCTCTTAAGTATCAGCTTTTCAACACAGACACAGCCGAAGTCCTCTCAAAGGGTATCTGCGAAAGAATCGGTATTGACGGTATCATTGAGCACAAGCTCGCAGACGGAACAAAAATCAAAAATGAAATTGCAATGCCCAATCACGCCGTCGCAATGAAGACCGTCGTTGAGTATCTGACAAATCCCGAATTCGGTTGCATAAAGGACATGAGCGAAATCGAAGCAGTCGGTCACCGTGTTGTCCACGGAGGTCCTTACTTCTTTGAAAGCTGCCTTGTAACTCCCGAAGTCCTCGAAAAGCTCGAGCTCTGCCGCGACTTTGCCCCGCTTCACACAGGCGCACACCTCATGGGAATCGAAGGTTGCACGGCTGTTATGCCGAACACTCCGCAGGTGCTCGTTTTCGATACGGCATTCCATCAGACAATGCCCGAATACGCATATACCTACCCCATTCCCTATGAAATGATCGAAAAATATAAAATCCGTCGCTATGGTGCGCACGGCACATCTCACCGCTTCGTTGCAAAAGAGATGGCAAAGCTGATCGACAAGCCCGTCGAAGAGACAAAAATCATCACCTGCCACATCGGCAACGGCTCATCTATATCTGCTGTAAAGGGCGGCAAGTGCATTGATACAACAATGGGATTCACGCCTCTCGACGGTCTTGAAATGGGCACACGTTGCGGTTCTATCGACCCCGCAATCGTTACCTATATAATGAAAAAAGAGGGCTTCACTCCCGACGAGATGAGCGAGTTTATGAATAAAAAGTGCGGCTTCCTCGGCATTTCGGGTTACTCTTCCGACAGCCGCGACATCGAGAAAGGAATTCTCGAAGGCAACCATCGCGCATATCTCGCAGCTTCCATTCTCGCATATCAGGTAAAGAAATACATCGGCGCATTCACAGCCGCAATGGACGGACTCGACGCCATCGTATTTACGGCAGGTATGGGCGAAAATAATCCCGAGCTCAGAGAGAGAGTCTGCAAGGACATGACGTATTTCGGAATCGAAATCGATACGGAGCTCAACGCAAAAATGTTCCGTCAGCCGAACACGGTCAAGCTCTCGACAGAGAATTCCAAGGTTCTCGTTTACCTCCTTCCGACAAACGAGGAGCTTATGATAGCCTCCGATACGGAAGAGATCGTAAAGAAACTCAAAAAGTAATAAAAAAGCGCGTCCGGAAAGATTTCCGGACGCATTTTTTTGCGTTTTTCTCTTGATATTTTCTTATATTATGTTATACTATACGTATGTATGTTGGGATAGATTGGTCCCGACTAAAATGCAAAATCATTTCAAAGCAATGAAAGGAAATAAATTATGGCACAAAACACCAAAGAATTGCGCGAAATAATCAACGCACGCCATTCGGAAGCCTCAGCCGAGCTCGAAAAAGCCGGAAAGCTGACAGCCCGTGCCCGTATGGACGTTATCTTCGACGAAGGAACTTTCGCCGAGGTTGGCGCTTTCATCGGCGACGGCGAGGAGTTCTGTCCCGTTGTAACGGGTTACGGCGCGGTTGACGGAATGCTCGTGTTCGCATTCTCGCAGGATTATTCCCGTCTGCACGGAGCGATGGGCAAGGCGCACGCAAAGAAAATCTGCAAAATCATTGATATGGCAATAGAGGCGAACGCCCCCGTAATCGGCGTTTTTGACAGCGCAGGCGCAAAGATCGATGAAGGCTCGGACGCTCTCAACGCTTGCGGAGAAGTCATATCCGCGCTCTCGTTCTGCAAGGGCGTAATCCCGACGGTTGCAGTCGTCTCCGGTCCTTGCGGAGGTTCAGGCGCAGTTGCCGCTTCCCTTTGCGACGTGATAGTAGTCGCAGAAAAGACAGGCTCTCTTTATGTTGTCCCCTCCTCAATGCTTGAGGACAAAACTCTCGGCAAGCCGGCAAAGCTCGCGGAAACAGGCGTTTCGGCTATTACTGCAACCGATGACGCATCCGCTTGTCTCGCCGCAAGAGAGCTCTGCAAATACTTCGCTCCCGAAATGATAACTTCGGACGACGGCAACAGAGCGTTCGACGCTTCCGTATTTGAAAATCCGAAATATGACGTTCACTCTGTCATCGGAAGTCTTTTTGACGCAGGCAGCTTTACGGAGCTTTTCGCAAAACGCGCTCCGCAGATGACGGTCGGTCTTGCCTCGATGAACGGCAGGGTCTGCGGTGTCATCGCAAACAATCCGTCTTTCAAGGACGGCAAAATGTGTCCCGGTGCCTGCGAAAAGGCAGTAAAATTGATAAAGCTCTGTCGCACCATCGACGTCCCCGTCGTCACTCTTGTGGACGGTGTCGGCGTCGGCACGACGGATAAAATAGAAATCGGCGGCGTTGCCGGTAAACTCGCAGAGCTTGCCATGGCATATTCGGCGTCGGCCCGCAAGGTGACAGTCATAACGGGCGAAGCCTACGGAACGGCATATTCCGTTCTCGGCTCAAAGGCGCTCGGCGCAGACTTTGTCCTCGCGCTCGACCGCGCAAAAATATCCCCGATGAATCCCGTTTCCGCGGTTGAATTTCTCGGAGAGGTATATGACGAATCAAAGGTTGACGAAATCGCCGCAAAATGGGCAGATGAGAATGCATCTCCCCTTGAAGCCGCAAAGAAGGGCTACGTTGACGATATAATCGAAGCTTCGGAGCTTCGCGCAAGAGTGGCTTCCGCGCTTGAAATGTTCGCATAAGGAGGTATTCTCAATGCCTGTACTTCTCATGATCGACAATGCGGTCGGTATCGGACTTCAGACGCTCGGTCTCGGCATGCTTATGGTGCTCGGAATAATCGCAATACTTTACATCGTTCTCAAAATTCTTATCCCGATTTTCTCCGCCATAAGCGGAAAGAAGACCGAGAAGACAGAAGCGCCTGCAGAGCCCGAGATTCCCGTTCCCGCTCCCGTTCAGAATACGGTGGCAGAAGAAGACGAGAGCGACACAGTCGCCGCAATAGTTGCCGCCATAGCGGCTTTCGAAGGAAAATCGCCGGAGAGCTTCCGAGTGGTTTCGTTCAAGAAAAGAATATAATTTTCGGAGGATATAATAATGAAAAGATACACAGTAACCGTAAACGGAAAAATATATGACGTGACCGTCGAAGAAAACGGCGGTGTTTCCGCTCCCGCAGCAACTCAGCCCGCAGTAGCGCCTGCTCCCGTTGTCACGGCGGCGCCCGCTCCCGCAGCGGTTCCAGCTCAGGCACCCGCCGGAGGAAAAGTCAAGGTCAACGCCCCCATGCCCGGCACGGTACTTAAAATGAATGTCGCAGCAGGACAGACCGTCAAGAAAGGCGACGTTCTCTGCGTGCTTGAAGCCATGAAAATGGAAAACGAAATCACAGCGCCCGAGTCCGGCACAGTTGCATACGCCATCGCAAAAGGCTCGACCGTAAAAACGGGCGACCTCCTCGTTTCACTCTCCTGAATTTTCAGCCGAAAATGAAAAACGGAGGTGAACTTTCTTGATCGAATTTCTCGAAAAAATATGGGAATCGACGGGTCTTCACCTTTTTCAAGGTAATACAAGTCTTCTCATAAAAACCCTTATAATGTACGTCATCATCGGCGTGCTTGTATATCTTGCGGTTGTCAAGGGCTTTGAGCCTCTGCTCCTTTTGCCGATCGCAGCCGGTATGCTCCTTGCGAACATTCCCGGCGCAAACCTTTTCCATTCGGAGCTTTTCATTGGCGACGCTGAATTTTCCATACTCGACGTCGTAAAGGAAGGCAACCTTATAGACTTTCTTTATCTCGGAGTCAAGCTCGGAATTTATCCCTCGCTGATATTCCTCGGCGTCGGCGCGATGACGGACTTCTCTCCCCTCATTGCAGACCCGAAGCGCCTCTTTATGGGCGGAACGGCACAGCTCGGCGTATTCGCTGCTTTTGCGGGCGCGCTTCTCCTCGGATTTACGGACAAAGAAGCGGCGGCTATCGGTATCATCGGCGGAGCTGACGGTCCAACAGCAATCCTTGTGACAAAGATTCTTGCTCCTCACCTGCTCGGCGCAATCGCCATTGCCGCATATTCATATATGGCGCTGATTCCTATGATTCAGCCGCCGATAATGAAGCTGTTGACAACAAAGAAGGAGCGCGCCATAAAAATGGAGCAGCTCCGCCCGGTTTCAAAGCTGGAGCTCATTGCATTCCCGATAATCGTTATAATCCTCGTTTCAATAATACTCCCGGACGCCGCTCCGCTTATAGGCTTCCTCATGTTCGGAAACCTTCTGACAGTCTCCGGCGTTACGGACAGAATTTCAAAAGCCGCTCAGAATGAGCTTATGAATATCGTTACGATATTCCTCGGCGTTTCCGTTGGCGCGACGGCAAGCGCGGAAAACTTCCTCGCCATCGACACTCTTAAGATAATCGCTCTCGGTCTTTGCGCGTTTATGCTTTCAACTGTCGGCGGACTTCTCGGCGGCAAGTTCATGTGCTGGATAACTCACGGAAAGATCAATCCGCTTATCGGCGCGGCAGGCGTTTCAGCCGTTCCTATGGCTGCACGTGTTGCGCAGAAGGTCGGCAGAGAGGAAAATCCGGACAACTATCTTCTTATGCACGCTATGGGACCGAACGTCGCAGGCGTTATCGGCTCGGCTATCGCGGCGGGAGTATTCCTTGCCCTGTTCAAATAATTGAAAGGTAATTAAGGTGTAAATATGGCTAAAGTTAAAATTTGTGAAACCGTCCTCCGTGACGCTCACCAGTCGCTCGTCGCAACGAGAATGACGATGGATCAGATGGCTCCGATCCTTGAGCAGATGGATAAGGTCGGTTATTATTCCCTTGAAGCATGGGGCGGCGCGACATTTGACGCATGCATCCGCTTCCTCGGCGAAGACCCCTGGGACAGACTGCGCAAGATAAGAGCGGCTGTCAAGAATACAAAGCTCCAGATGCTTTTCAGAGGTCAGAACATTCTCGGCTACCGTCACTATGCGGACGACGTTGTTGAGTACTTCGTTCAGAAGTCGATCGCGAACGGCATAGATATCATCAGAATTTTCGACGCTCTCAACGATCCCCGCAACCTCGAAACGGCTATCAAAGCCACAATCAAAGAGGGTGGACACGTTCAGGCAGCTATCAGCTACACGACAAGCCCTGTTCATACAAACGAAAAGTTTGCACAGTACGCAAAGCAACTTGAAGGCATGGGCGCAAATTCCATCTGCATAAAGGATATGGCAGGACTTCTGACGCCTTATGCGGCATATGACCTTGTAAAGAAGATCAAAGAAACAGTCTCTGTTCCCGTCGAGCTTCACACGCATTACACCTCCGGTCTTGCTTCTATGACGCTTCTCAAGGCTATCGAAGCGGGGTGTGACATAGTTGACACGGCAATCTCTCCTCTCGCAATGGGGACGAGCCAGCCACCCACAGAGTCTCTTGTTGCCGCTCTTGCCGGAACGGAATACGATACGGGGCTCGACCTTGAAGAACTCCAGCCCGTTGCCGACCATTTCACAAAGGTGCGCGAGCAGTTCATCAAAGACGGTCTCCTCGACCCGAAGGTGCTTAAAGTAAACGTAAACACGCTTCGTTATCAGGTTCCGGGCGGAATGTTCTCAAATCTCATTTCCCAGCTCAAACAGGCGGGAAAGAGCGAACTCCTCTCCGACGTCCTCGCGGAAGTTCCGAACGTCCGCAGAGACGCGGGCTATCCTCCGCTCGTAACGCCCAGCTCGCAGATTGTCGGCACACAGGCGGTGTTCAACGTTATCGGCGGCGAACGCTACAAGATGGTTACAAAAGAGTTCAAGGGAATCGTTCGCGGCGAATACGGCAAAACTCCCGTTGAAATCTCTCCCGAATTCAGAAAGAAGATTATCGGAGACGAAAAGCCGATAACCTGCCGCCCCGCCGACATGCTCAAACCCGAGCTTGAAAAGCTCCGCGAAGAAGTCAAGCCTTGGGCAATTCAGGACGAGGACGTTTTGACATACGCACTGTTTGAACAGGTTGCCGTCAAGTTTTTTGAGGCAAGAAAGGCAAAGTTGCACGCTCTTGACTCCGAAAACGCATACTTCAACGGCAAAGTCCACAGTATTTGACCGTTTTCGGGTGGTGAATTCCTTTGCAGATATCATGTGAATTGTTTTCATCATTACCCTTTCCCGCTATCGTCGCAGACGAAAGCGGGAAAGTAATTTATAAAAACGAAAGCGCACGAAGGTATCTTCCGCTTGTAAGGTGCGGAGCCAAAATCGCTCCTCACATTGTCGATCCTGATGATGTGCTTTGCGGGAAAGCGGATTTCGCGAGTTTTGGCGAAATCGAGCCTTATCACCGCTCGTTTGTTTTGAGAAAAGCCGTCGAAAACGATAATTTTCTCTCGTTTCTTTTCTTCCCGACCCTCCAGTTCGGAGATACACGGGAAGCTCAACAGCAGATTATTGAATCTTCCGCGGCGGAGCTTTTCGGCTTTACAAAGTTTTTGCCTAAAGACCGCCGCACAAACAGGCTTTATGGCGACATTGA
>ULTO01041653.1_pt1 | contig 29136 bp, 29 predicted proteins | sample 1957601 | NCBI WGS metagenome assembly ULTO01 (sample SAMEA4835734, study PRJEB28245) | human gut metagenome | biome: gut microbiome; material: fecal sample | place: Denmark | collected 2008 | reverse complement strand
TCAAAGGATATGTGATAATCCACCAGCCGATGAGTGAGCTGAGAAAGCGGAGCGACGACTATTTGAGCATTACTTACATTACCCTTACCGTTTTGCTCTTTCTTTCCCTCATTATTCTTTTATTTTTTACGGAAATTTTTTATATTCCCCTGCGGAAGATCATCCGCGCCACGGAACAGTACGGGGCAGGCAATATGCACTATGAATTCAGCGTTGACAGCAATGACGAACTGGGCTATCTGGCCGCCTCGCTCAACTATATGGCAAGCGAGATCGCCCGTTCGGAAGATAACCAGAAAAAATTTGTGGCAAATGTTTCCCATGACTTCCGTTCTCCCCTCACTTCTATCAGGGGTTATCTGGAAGCCATGATCGACGGGACCATTCCGCCGGAAATGCATGAAAAATATTTGAATATCGTGTTAAACGAAACGGACCGTCTTACGAAGCTGACCAACTCCCTTTTAACGTTAAATAATCTAAATACTAAGGGTATGGTCCTGGAAATGTCGGATTTTGACATCAATCAGGTCATCCGCAGAACTGTGGCAACCTTTGAAGGAACCTGCGAACAGAAATCCATCAGCATTTCCCTGATCTTAACCGGAGAGGAAATGATGGTTCATGCAGATATGACCAAGATCCAGCAGGTCCTGTACAATCTGTTAGATAATGCCATTAAATTTTCCCACAACAATTCCACCATTACCATCGAGACAAGAGAAAAGCACAATAAGCTCTTTGTTTCCGTAAAGGACTCGGGGATCGGCATTCCAAAGGACAGTCTGAAAATGATCTTTGACCGTTTTTATAAAACGGATCTTTCCCGTGGGAAGGATAAAAAAGGAACCGGCTTAGGACTTTCCATTACCAAGGAGATCATCCATTCCCACGGGGAAAATATCAATGTTATCAGTACCGAAGGAGTTGGCTCTGAATTTATCTTTACACTTGCCCAGGCAGATGAAGAGGAGGATTAGCCGGATCGTTTTACTATAGATCCGGATGCTCTCCGGACCATCCCATCTGGGGCAGGCATTCCAGAAAATATTTATCCTCTTCTGAAAGCGCAAAATCAAAGATCTGCTGATTGCTTATCATGCGCTCTTTGGCGGAAGCCTTGGGAATGACCGAGAATCCTTCCTGGTGGAGGAAGCCCAGTAAAAACTGTGCCGGCGTTACCTGATATTTCTTTGCAAGGGACACTACAACAGGCTCTTCCAAAACTCTTCTCCTGCCTAAAGGGCTCCATGCCTGCACTAATATATCATGCTCCCTGCAATAGTTGACCGCCGCTAACTGTAAATACCCCACATGAAGCTCCAGCTGGTCTACCATAGGCTTTACTTTTGCATCCTCAAGGATCACTTCCAGATGATGGGGCAGGCAGTTGCTGACGCCGATTGCCCGGATGCGCCCTGCTTCATACAGCTCCTCCATGGCGCGCCAGGTATCCTTTAAGCATATTTTCCAGTCCTTATCCTCCTGTGTCCTTTTGGGCCAGTGGACCAGATACAAATCAAGATGATCCGTCTGCAGCCTTTCACAGCTTTTTTCAAAGGCTTCTTTTGTTTCCTCATATCCCATTTCATCCTTCCAGACCTTGCTGGCGAGAAACAGTTCTTCCCTGGGGATCCCGCTTTCCTTTACAGCTTCTCCGATTTCAGTTTCATTCCCGTAAAAAGACGCCGTGTCAAGATAACGGTAACCCGTTTCCAAAGCATCCGCTATGCTCTGCTTTCCGTTTCCGTCCGTAGCCTTGTAAGTGCCAAATCCGATGGCAGGCAGTAAAACTCCGTTTTGCAGTTGAAATGTTTTTTGCTCCATTTTTATCATGCCCCTTTCCTTATCCGCAGATCCTTTCGTCTTTTAATACCTCAACCAGATCACTGCTTAAAATTTTTCTTCCACCAATATAATAAGTCAGGCAGACAACAAAAACAATCCCAAAGGAAAAAAGAAAAATAAGGTAAAAAGGCATATTCTGCAAATAGGCTTCCACAGTAACGCCGCTTTGTTTCAAAATCCATATCACAAAAGGAATGTTAAAAAGAATGCTTATCAGTATGGGCTTTAAACTGATCTCCAAAGCTTCTATATATAGAATCTTTTTCATTCCCTTGGGGGAAAGCCCGATGGATAAATATCTGGCAAACTCCCGCTTCCTCTGGACGATCTGCCCCAGAGCAACAGAAAAAACATTGCTTAGACCCACACACGATAAGACGGCCGCCACAATTCCTACGATCAGCTTAAGGCCCCTTCTCATGGATTCATCAGAACGCTCTGCATCAACGCGCCCTTCCATCTCGTCCCCTTCCGAAAGAAGCGTCTGCAAAACACTTTCTACTTCCTGATCTTCCTCTCTGGAATCCGTCATGACCGTTAAAAAGCTCTCCCTATCCAAAAAAGACATATGCAGACCTTCATAACAGCTGATACTCATAACGATTGTGGGCCGGTCCCATGAAAGCTCCTCCCGCAATGCGGGACCTTCATCCGTATATCCCATGATCTTTACTGCTTCCTTTTCCGCCATACTGTCTTCCTTCTTTTCAACCTCCTTTTCTTCTGTCCGTACAATCGCGGAAAGTTCTAAAGTGCCTTCTTCACTCTGTTCCAAAAAGGGAAGGACTTCCCTTTCAAAGCGGCTGCTGTGCAGACTGTCCCAAATCCGGTTTACTAAGATAACGCCCTGTCCCAAAACGGGATTATTTCCCATATTATGGTTTCCGGCATCATCATTTTTGCCGTTATATTTACCGGCATTTCCGTTCTCGTCCATGTAATTCCCGGCATATTTCTTAAAACTGTCATCATCCAGCACAATAACCGGAATTTCCAGCAGATAATCCTCCCCCTCCTGTTTTATTATGCTTCCTGAAATGCTTTCCGGACCTCCCAGTTCCAAAAGCTCTTTACTAAAATCTTCTTTTACCGCGGAGACATAAATATTTCCTCTTCCGTACAGGATGCAGCCGCTGATTCCTTCCGTTTCTTTTGCTCTCTCCAGCACAGAAAGTTTTTCCGTCACTCCTCCCTGAAAAGTAACCATATAATCCCATACATCCTTATATCTGTTAAAATAGGTTTCCTGAACGCTTAAGGCGGAAACCTTCTCTGTATTCATAAATACATAGAACCCCATCACAGCCAAAAACAGAGCTGCACCGGCAGTACGGAGACTTTTTCGCCTCGTATATAAAGATTTTCTGGCAAGCTCGCCCTCTATCCCGAACAATGCGGAAAAAAGCCGGAATTTCTTTATTTTGCAGGGCATATCATTCTCCCTGTTAAAGATGGCATCCATGACGGAGATCCTGCTGATCTTTCTTGCGGGAATCCATGCGGACACCCCGATGGTAAAAAAGGATATGGCAGCGGAAAGCAATAAGACCCCCGGCCCAAACACAAAATTCAACTCATAGGTCCTGGCCGTCTCTGTGGAATCTATGATAATAGATACGATTAAATACGCCATTCCCACACCCAGAAAATTCCCAAGCAGTACGGGCAGACAGCATATGCCTATGGTTTCCTGTATCAAGACACTTTTTAACTGCCTCGGCGTTGCGCCTATACTTTTGAGTACTCCCAGATGATGGATCCTGCCGCTCATGGATACGGCAAAGGTATGATAGATCATAAGAACAAGGGAAATAACCGTCAGGATCATGATAACCGTATAAATAACAAAAGCCGTGCTGACCGTGACCTCATGTGTGCCGGTCTTTAGATAACTTCTGTATACATAGTCCTCAAAAAGGTTGTAGAAATAATGGCTGATAAAAGAGATCAGCGTCCCTGCAAAAAAGGCAACGGTCATGATAAAGGCCATCATTGCCCTGTTGTTTTTAAAATATCCTGCAGAATAATTTTTCCACATAGCTTACACCTCCTTTGCCGGTGCAAGCATTTCATCGGATACGATCTTCCCGTCCTCCAGCCTGATCAAACGATCCGCTTGAAGGGCAATATTTTCATCATGAGTAATCAACAAAAGAGTCTGCTTGTATTTTCTGTTGGAATATTTTAACAGCTCCATAACCTCCCTGCTGTTCTGGTTGTCCAGATTGCCTGTAGGCTCATCCGCCAAAACAATGGCAGGCGCATGGATCAATGCCCTCCCGATGGAGACCCTCTGCTGCTGTCCTCCTGATAACTGTCCGGGCAGATGGTTTCTGCGTTCCTTTAGATCCAGTATCTCCAACAGTTCCTCCAAATGCTCTTTATTGACCTTGCGGCCGTCAAGCTTTAAAGGCATGACCATATTTTCCTCTACATTCAATACAGGGATCAAATTGTAAAACTGATATACAAGCCCCACCTGCCTGCGCCTGAAAATTGCCAGCTGTTCCTGATTCTTTTGAAATATTTCTGCACCATCCACATAAATTTCCCCCGAGGTAGGAAGATCCACACCCCCTAATATATGCAGTAGGGTGGATTTTCCCGAACCGGACTTTCCTACAATGGCCACAAACTCCCCCTTATTTACCGTAAAGGATACTCCCTTTAATGCCCACACTTCATTTTCTCCGCTTCCGAATTTCTTACACAAATTATCAACCTTTAAAATCTCCATATAATATCCTCTCTTTCGCGTATTTGTTTCCACAACGGTCCGAAATCCCCATGCCGCTTTTTTCCGGACAGGAATCTCCTCCGTTTTTAACAATATACATTCTCCACGATGACAGCTTCATGACTTTAAAATGACAAATTTGTAAGAATGGAACCTTAAACTGCGCCTTTATAAAACCGGACCAGAAAATACACCCCTTCTCCCTTCTCCTCATTATAAACAGCCAGCTTTCCGTTCTGTTTCTGAATAATCATATTAGCTAACGCTAACCCAATTCCATAGCCTTCCTTTCCCGTCTTTTTCCCTTTGTAAAATCTTTCCAGAATATGGGGCAGTTCCTTCTCCGGTATTGCTTCCCCGTTATCCGCAATTTTCAATTCCACAAAAAGGGGATTATCTTCTGCGCTTATCCTGATGGTCCCTTTCATACCCGTATGCTCTACACAATTTTTCAAAATATTGGAAAATGCCTCCACGGACCATCCAAAATCCCCCGGATAGCCTGCGCTTTCATCTATGGCTTTTAAAAAACGGATCTCCTTTAGCTCCATGGGGATCAGCAGGGGCTCTGCCGCCTTTTCGAACACCTCTTTCAGAGAAACATTCTCTTTCTTCAAAGCAGTTGTTCCCGACTCAATGGATGCGAGCTTTAACAGAGAAGTGACCAGCCAGTCCGTGCGCTCTAAGAGGCTTTTCATCTTCCTCATAAGATCTTCTTTTTCTTCCGGTCTGATGCCTTCATCCTCCAGCCGCTGTAAAAGCAGCCGGAAAGCCGTCATGGGCGTTTTCATCTGATGGGAGATATCCGCAATAAAATTTTCCAGATAAGTCTTATCTTTTTCCAAAAGCTCCGCCTGTTCCTTTAAGCGCAATGTGGCCTTATAGATCTCGCTGCTTAAAACGGAAAGCTCTCCTTCCTCGTCTGAAAGCATATTCAGGTTTTCATTTCCATGGAGTATCCCGTCAAGGTTTTCACTCAACTCTCCAATCCTTTTGTAGCGGTATGCGGTAAAGCAAAAGAACATGATCCCCATGCCCATACACGCCGCCGCCACACAAAATCCTGCTGCCATGTCAACCAAAAAAGCCCCTGTGATAAAGATCAAGGAGCATATCATATAAATTCCAAATTGCTTTTTAATTTCAGGATTGCGAAAAAACATTTTAATTACCTGCCTTGTACTCTAAAGAGTATAAATACCCTGAAGGGCGTAAATACTCTAAAGAGTATAAATACCCTCAAGGGCATAAATTTCCTAAGAACATAAATACCCCAAGCCCCTTATGGTTTTAATAATCTGCGGCTCTCCGGGGTTATCCTCAATTTTCTCCCGCAGACGCTTGATATAAACCGTCAGGGTATTATCATTCACGTAATCCCCGGCTATATCCCAGATTTCATCCAACAGCCTCTTTCTGGACAAAACTTCTCCCTGATGTCCTAAAAAAATCAATAAAAGCCTGTATTCAAGGGCAGACAAAATGATCTCCTGCCCGTTCTTCGACACAACAGCCTTTAAAGTATCCACTCTCAGATCCCCCATCTGGAAAACAGCCTGGGTTTTCCCACATCTTCTCAACACATTTTTAATGCGGGAAACCAATTCCAAAGGCTTAAAAGGTTTTACCACATAATCGTCCGCCCCTAACTCAAAACCGGTCACGATACTGGGTTCATCCCCCATTGCCGTCAGCATGATAACAGGAATATCCCGCTCTTTTTTTATTGTACTGCAAAATGAATAGCCGTTTCCGTCGGGAAGATTTAAATCAAGTAAGATCAGATCAAAGGTTTCCTTTTCCGTCAGTAAAAAGGCCTCTTCCCTGGAATATGCACATGCCACGGAAAAACCATCTTCCTTTAACAAAATCTCAAGATTTGCTACGATCTCTTTATCGTCTTCCACAATTAAAATCCGATTCATTTTTAATCCCGTCTCTCGCCTTCATTATCAAAACACTCGCAAAACCTTGCCGCAAACGCCGGTTCTTCATCCTTTGCATACAAGTGGGAAATATCTCCGTAAGCGCTCATACGAAAATAAGCGGTCCCTTTTCTGCGCTCTTCGGTTACGATCGTCGCCACGGAAGTAGGCGCCGCACAAAGCCCATGCCACAAAACCATAGGAGAGATTCCCAAAAGATGTCCTAACAATACGCACCCTACTCCAAAATGGCAAAACAAAACGATCGTGTCATTATTAGGCTTTTTTACTTCATACAAATGCCCTTTCCTCACATATCCGTGGTCTTCAAGCAGTTTATCAAAGCTTTCAACGACCCGGTCGTATTCCTCTTTGACTTTTCCCTCTGCTAAAATATCTGATTCAAACCACTTATCATACCGGTAAAAATTCTCCTGTGCAGTCCAGTCCTGGGGCAGCCAGTCCCATGTAATGGATTCCTCTTCCTTATCCGGACGCATGATCCTCGGGGCAAACTCCTGAAGCCATGGACATTCTATTGCCGTCCGATTCATTTTTTTAAGCGTTAAAGACGCCGTATCCTTTGCCCTTCCCAAAGGCGATACATAAAACTCCTTTACATCCAGCTTTTCAAGCCGCTCCGATAAGTACTCCGCTTCCTTCCATCCCTTCCTGGTCAGGGAATCAATGGTATAGTCCGGGTCTCCGTGTCTTATTAATAAAATCTTCAATTGGTATCAGTCCTTTTTATATGTTTGTAATGTTTATTTCATCAAAAATACTTTATTTATACTTTACCATAAAAGCATCCCAGCCGGAATCAAATACAAAACAATAAGCAGGAATATCCTCATCCCCGTCATAAATATAATACCTTTGAATATCCCCGTGAGTAATATACTCTTCCATATAAACCACCCGCCCTGATTTATCATAATAAATGGTTCTCATACTTTCGCCGGTTCCAAACAACCAGGGATCAAATAAACACCGCTTGCTAAAAATAGAGCCGTCATCCCGATAATCGTAATCAATCTCTATCATCACATAATCTGTTTCCCATTCATAGCGTTCATAATCTCCGATCGCTTCATAATGAAGCGGTTTCCCATTCTCATGGTACTCTATCTGTTCATGATAATTTGTAATACCGTCAAAATCTTTTCGGCTTTGAACATCCGTTATTCCATCATCAAAATAAATCCACCTGGAAAAATCATATTTTTCTTCTAATGCAAAATCCCATTCTTTCGTATTATAAAAGTAAAATCCTATTTTGTTATTTTCCGCGCCGTAACCATAACTGATTCCCGAACCCGTTCCCGTCTCTTCATCATAATAAAGTTTGAGAAACAGTTCTCCGTCCTCAGGATAATAGAATTCCAAAAAAGGTAATCCTTCCATGGTAAATCCGGTTTCATCGTCGTTTTCCTCCAGCCAGACCCAATCCGGCTTTTTCATTTCTTCTGACAGGGTTCCGCTTAAGGCACTCTCCTCCTCATTCCTGGCAATTTCCAAAACAGCGGATTCTATAACCGGAATTTCTTTTTTTATGAATGATTCTATTTCTGTTCTATCTGTTATCTGCGTTCCGTCTGCTTCTGACTGCATCTTATTCGTCCCGATACCACAGCCTGCCAGAAATAAAAGCACCCCAGTTACGCACAAGTATTTTATCATTATTATCGCTTTCATCAACTGATCCCCGCCACTTCTTTTGTTTCCCGATTTTACTCCGCCAACCGGCTCTCGCCCGTAGCATAATCGATTTTTACTCCCGGCTGGCAGTTATAAACGTATACGCAAAAGCAGATTCCTCTCCCCTTATCCTCTACAGACCAGCCCTCCATCAATACACCGTCCGCCACAAGGTTGTCCCCAGCATAGACAGGCGTTACCCGGTAGAGTACATGATGATTGGTTGCCTCCACAAAATCGTCCACTGCATTTTCAAAGGGAAGCATTCCTTCCACATTCATATACCGGGTGCCCGTTATGAGATTTCTTTCGTTGGCGTTTTCCCCCGTGAGCTGATAGCCGATCAGATGGCATCGGTTATACAAATACTTACCGTCAACACAGTCATATTTTACCGTATGCCAGCCCGAAGGCTTTACAGAGCCGATTTCCCCGCGTTCCTCTGTAGGCATGATATCTATTCCCACGTTGGCATAGGCCGTACCGCATCTGCCTAAACCATCCAATTCGCTGTAGTTTTCAAAAGAGTCCGTGGTATAATCTGATTCCTCAAAATAGGGAACATTCCCATTTATCTCAACATAAGGCGACCCGCTAAAGGGCGGAATTTCTTCCAGGGAAACCGCCGTCTGTACAAAGGTGTTATTTGGAACTTCTCCCGGTAGATCTCCGGATGATCCCCCGTCCATAACGCCTTCTGCCTTGTTCTCTATCCAGTTTACCAGTTCCGTCTGCACTCCTGGAAATCTTTCCAGTCCCCACGCTCCTGCAAAAAGCGCCAGGATAAAAAGCGCATATACAGCCCAGACTTTCCCTTTTCTGAATCTATGTCTCTTTCTTCTTTGCAATGTTATCCCTGATTCTTTCTTATACTATCATCTAAAACTCCACCCTATAAAATACATATCTGTATCTCAAAAGGTATTTTTATCCATTCGGTTTATTTTATGGAATTAATTAAATTTCTTAAAATACTCTTCTCTTATACTCTCACTGGAAAATGGCAGCTTCTCAAAATCGCAGAGAGCTTTTTCCTGCATTCCCATCCGCTTTTCAATAAACGCCTGTGAAATCAGACAGTCGGAATTAATAAAACGATAATAGCTGTTTTTCATATTCTCGTCAATCTTTTTCAATATACCTTCATAGGAAGCCGTCGCATGATAATATTCCGTCATAAGCGGAAGCAAATGACAGAATACCTTTTGATGCTGTTCTATTTTTTCAGCCAGTCCCTTTTCAGGATTTTTTATATTAATATTATGTCTTGATACGATGGTTTTGTCTCTTTCCTTTTTCTTTTTTCCGGCGGAATCATCTTCCGTATCATAAAAATCAGGAGAAAGCTCAAAAATATGAATATAAACCGTCTTGTCCGTTCTTGCAAAGACTGCTTTACCCCCGGAAATCCTGGGAACAAAATCAAAATTCCAGCCCCACTGAAAAGTTGCATAGGCATCATTGATTTTAAAAAAAGAAAGCACTCTCCGCTTTCCGTCTTCATAATCAGCTGCCCAGATGTAATCTCCAATCTGCCTCATCTGTAGCTTTTCTTCTATCATTGGGGTAAGACTTTCCCCAACCAGCTGCTTCCAGCCTTCCGCATTAAGGTCAAGATGAGCGGGGGCAATACCCGGTTTAAAATTATTTACAAGAAACTTATCATATTTTTCTAATAATGCCTTCCTGGCCGGTTTTTTTGCAAACATTTCCTTTATCCCTACTCCTCAATATGCTCCCTGCCCTGGGCTATGATCGTCCGCACATGTCCGTCCGCCAAAGAATAAAAGACAGATTTCCCGTCCCGGCGGCTTTTGACTAACTTATTTTGCTTCAAAATCTTCAACTGGTGGGAAATGGCGGACTGGGTCATATTCAACGCCTGTGCCAGATCGCAGACACAGACCTCCGCCTCAAACAGCACAAACAAGATCCTGATGCGGGTAGAATCCCCAAACACCTTGAACAGCTCAGCCAGATTATATAGTTCCACTTCATCCGGCAGGGTTTCTTCTACAATTTTTAAAAGCTCCTGATGAACCTCTGTTGTATCGCAGCATTCCAATTCTTCATCTATCAAAATTTTTCCACTCCTTCTAAATCTTCGCCATAAATATCGCTATAAATATATCTTAACAGGATTTTCCTGATTTTACATCCCAAAAATGAAAATATGAAATAGTTTCATTTTGAAGCATAGGCATAAAAAGCGGGGTATAGTGTAGATACCCCGCTCTTTTTATCATAATTTTTTAACAAACAGCGCCCGGATCGCATTTAACACGGCAATAACCATTACCCCTACATCGGCAAAAATGGCCAGCCACATATTGGCAATACCCAAAGCTCCCAAAACCAGGCAGATCAGCTTAATGCCAATGGCAAAAACAATATTTTCATATACGATCCTCAGGCATTTTCTGGAAATCTTAATGGCCTTGGCAATTTTTAAAGGATCGTCATCCATCAGAATTATGTCCGCCGCTTCAATGGCTGCATCGGAACCCAAAGCTCCCATGGCGATTCCGATATCCGCTCTTGATAAAACCGGAGCGTCGTTAATACCGTCTCCCACAAATGCCAGCTTTTCTTTTCCGTTTTTCTGCTCCAGCAGTCTTTCCACAAGGCTTACCTTATCCGCCGGCAGAAGTTCCGTATAGACCTCTCCGATCCCGAGTTCCTTTGCTACCTGCTCGCCTACATTCTTAGCGTCGCCCGTAAGCATGACCGTTTTGGAAACGCCGGCCCTTTTTAATTCCTTAATGGCCTCCTTTGCATGGGGCTTTATTATATCTGAAATAAGAATGTGTCCTGCGTATACGCCGTCTACCGCCATATGGACTACGGTTCCCACGCTATGGCAGTCCGCGTATTCCACACCGATGCGTTTCATCAGCTTTGTATTTCCCGCCGCCACGGATACGCCGTCCACTTTTGCCGTCACGCCGTTTCCGCTGATCTCCTCTACATCGCTGACCCTGCTTTTATCTATGGCTTTACCATATGCCTTTTGCAAGCTCTTACTGATGGGGTGGGAGGAATAGCTCTCCGCCAAAGCGGCATATTCTAACAATTTATCTTCTTCTATGGAATTATGGTGCACCCCCGCAACCTCAAACACTCCCTGGGTCATGGTTCCCGTTTTATCAAATACCACGTACTTTGTCTTAGAAAGAGTCTCAAGATAATTGGAACCTTTCACTAAAACTCCCGCATTGCTGGCTCCGCCGATTCCTGCAAAAAAGCTTAAAGGAATACTGATTACCAGAGCGCAGGGACAGCTGATTACCAAGAATGTCAACGCCCTGTATATCCAATCCCCCCACTCCGGGGAAATTCCCATAATAAGCCGCACTATAGGCGGAAGCAGCGCCAGCGCCAGCGCACTATAGCATACAGCCGGCGTATAATACCGGGCAAATTTGGAAATAAAATTTTCTGACCTGGATTTCTTGGAACTGGAATTTTCCACCAAATCCAAGATCTTGGATACTGTGGATTCCCCGAATTCCTTTGTTGTACGGATCCTCAAGAGTCCTGTCATATTGATGCAGCCGCTGATGACCTCATCTCCCGTCCCCGCATCCCTCGGCAGACTTTCGCCGGTCAGCGCACTGGTATTTAAAGTAGAATTTCCTTCCACGATCACGCCGTCAATAGGAATCTTTTCTCCCGGTTTTACTACAATAACGCTTCCTATCTCAACTTCATCCGGATCGACCTTTTCCAGTTCTCCGTCCTTTTCTATATTGGTATAATCAGGCCGGATATCCATAAGCTCACTGATATTGCGCCTGCTCTTTCCTACCGCATAGCTTTGGAACCACTCGCCGATCTGGTAGAACAGCATAACCGCAACGGCTTCCGTATAACCGCCCTCGCCATGGCCTGCTGCCGCTTCTGCAAAACTGAGCCTTTCATAGATTGCAATGGCAAGCGCACCCACCGTTGCAACTGCCATAAGAAAATTTTCATCAAATACCTGTTTATTTAAAATGCCCTTCCAGGCCTTTAGCAAAATATCATATCCTATAATAAGATAAGCTGCCATATATAATGCGAATTCCAGGTAGCTATTGCTAACCGGAAACAGCATCAATGCAGCTACAAGCAAAGCGGAAATGATGATCCGTATTAACATCTTTCTTTGCTTTTTATTCATAAAACTCACCTGCTCCCGTATTTGCTTCTAAAGGTAGATCTCACAATCGTCCTCTACCTTTTTGCAATTTTTCAAAACATCCTGCATAACTGCTTTCGGATCCTGGCCGTCTTCAAATTCTACGATCATTTTTAATGTCATGAAGTTAACGGTCGCATCCTTGACTCCCGCGGTCTTTTTTGCCGCTTCCTCCATTTTGTTAGCGCAGTTTGCACAATCTACATCAATTTTATAAGTCTTTTTCATAGTCTTACCAACCTTTCATTTTATATTATTCAAACATATGAACAATCATTCATATGTTTGAATTAATTATAGCACCTGACCCGGTAATGTCAAGTGCTGTCTGCATTTCTTTTATAAAATTTTTAATTCTCTTCTGAGATCTTATTCTAAGATACAACCTTTACATCAAATATCTCTTTAAAAAACCGATGGTATGCCTGACTCAATATAAGCCCCGGCGGCTTACTGTCCGGCGACCAGAATTTGATATCCTTCTTTTCAAAGGACAGCTCCATTAAAACATCATTTCCCTGCTGTGTACACTTGATCCGGTATGCCGCACCGATATTCATATCACTTTCCGAGCCCCTCATATTTAAGTTATAAGCAACTCCTCCGAAAGTCAGTATTCCCTCATTTTCACTTATTTTCTCAAAAGATGTTTCTTTAATATTTTTACTGATAATAGTCGATCCCAGCTTGTACATGATATAATTTACGTCCGTATTGTTTACCAGATATTTGATTCCGTCTATGGTCTCCACCCCGTCGATCTTTTCCCTGATCTTTCTGTGATTGATTATGTAATAGACCAAAAACAAAATAAGAAATGCTCCGACAATGACATTCCAAAACATACCTTTTCTCCTTAAGCGTTATCCGTCATGAAATCCCTTTATATATGATAATTCACAATACCGCTCCGGGCGGCAGAGCATATCATATATTCAGCCGATAATTATAAAACCACTATATAAGACACAGATCAAAAAAGCAAGCAATTACTTTTATAATATATTTAAACCTTTATTTTTTGACAAATACATAAAATACATTTATTATTTTATTTAATAAACCAAGGAGGACTATTCTTATGAGGAAAAAAATTTTATTAAGCGCAGCTGCCATGGTCCTGGGCCTTGCCACATTGACCGGCTGCGGAACAAAACTTACCGCTAACTCTCTTACACTGGAGCTTGGGGATTCTGTTCCCGACGATATTCTCGAATATGTCACGGTTTCCAGCGGCGATTCCGAAGATGTCTTAGCAAATGCCACTTTATCTACGGAAGATATCGACAATATGGCTGGGGGGCAGTATACCGCCACCGTTACCTATGGGAAACAGACCGTCGAAGTAAATGTTGAAGTAACGGATACTGTTGCGCCCGTTCTGGAAGCGAAGGACGAATCCTTTGCCGTGGGTGACGTGATCACGGTGGAAGATCTTGTAGATATCGACGATTACAACGATGTGACCGGCGTATTTATTGATGAAGACGGCAATGAACAGGATACGATCACGGCAGAAGAAGGTATGACGGTTACAGTCAGGGTAACAGACGCTTCCGACAATTCTTCAGAATTGGAGGTATCTCCCGAAGTAAATGATATTGCGCAGTTATACGGAACGTGGGAAAGCACCTTTGACCTTTCCGGCATGATCGAAGAGGAACTGGGAAGCGAGTTTGCCGGATTCCATGAAGAATTTGATATTACATTGCTGATGGATTTCAATGAGGACGGCACCTTTAAAATGTATGCAGACGAAGACACCTTGACAGACTCATTCAATAACTATATTGAAAGTCTGGCGGTATTCGGCACTGAATTAATATATACACAATTTACGGCCGAAGGTTATTCCCGCAAAGAGATCAATTCCGTATTTAAACAGGAATATGGTATGGGAATTGAAGAGTATATGCTAAGCGAGCTTCAAAAAAGTGTAGATATTAAAGAACTGGTAGAAAGTATTGAAACGACAGGGGTTTATGAAGTAGAAGGAAACAAACTTTATATGGATGAATTTGCAATATCCTCCTATTCATATGATCTATTTACCATTGAAGGGGATGTACTGACCATCGACGCTTCAGAAGAGGTGGATTCCGTAGATATTCTTGAAGAATTCAGTTATCCTTATGTGTTCAACAGAGTACAGTAATTTTTGTAACATATGCCCCCCGGCAGACTTAATATTGCCGGGGGCTTTTTTTCCGTTTATAAAAAATATGCTTTACTGTCCGCTGACCGTCTTTTCCTCCTCGATCAGTCCCTCCTTCGGATAGCGGTTAGCCGCATTCCACAAGATCCACTCATCATAGCCCGCATCATAAACCGCCTGTATCTGTTTTTTGATCTCTTCTCCTCCGTAAGTGATATGGCCCGGAACCCACGTGGCGGTAAAGCTTTGAAGCCAGGGCCTTACGATCGCCCTTTCCTCTTCCTTCACAGGCTGCAATTCCTCAGACGACGCTTCCAGCGCACATAAAATCGTTTCATAGGGCTGGGCGTCCGGCACCTTTAAACCGTACACGCCGTTCCTGTAATGGGAAGGATAGATCATGGGGCTTAACACATCCACCACGCTTCCTAAGGCGCGGTAATCCTGTCCCGTATATTCCTGGTCTATTTTATTGTCAATGACTGTTCCGAATACATCGGCGCCCACCACTACATTTTTTTCATGAAGCTTTTCTACGGCATAAGAGAGAAAACCTTCAATCGCCTGTTCCTTTCTGTATGTATTTACATCCACTCCGTAATCCGCCGCTTCCGCACTTTTTCCCACAGGGAATCTCACATAATCAAACTGTATTTCATCAAATCCCATATCTGCAGCAGCCAGGGCAATATCCGTTAAATACTTCCATACGTCCTCTTCATAAGGATTTACCCACGGAATATTATCCGTATCCGTTACAAAGCTTCCATCCGCTTTTTTTAATGCCAGTTCCGGACGTTTCGTGGCAAGATAAGGGTCTTTGAAACAGGAGATCCTGGCTATGGTGTAGATATCATGCTCTTTCAGCCTTTCCATTAATCCCTCCATATCGGAAATGCAGCCCCTAGCCGCCCCTATATCGTTTACGCTTAAACTCATGGCATAAGTAATACTGCCCTGATCATCTTTTATATCTATGACCATTGTATTTAAGCAGGTTTCATCTACCAGTTGGATCAGATCATCCATATGAGGGTTTCCCGCCATGGGCCCTGTCACATAAATACCCCTTACTTTTTCCCTCTTAATAAGGTTTCCCGACACGGATACCGCTTCATCGTTTTGGGATACGGTCAGATCCGCCGCATCCATTCCGGAAAGAGTTTCTTCCACATACCGGTCGTTAGAAGAAACCCCCGGCTCGCCGCTGACAGTCATGCTGACTTCTGCGGCATTCTTATCTGTCAGCATATAACTTCCTGCTCCGATGCCCAAAACGGCAATTATAATTGCAACAATGATCAAAGTTTTTTTATCCTCTATCATTAGAGCCTGCCACTCCTTTAATAATTGGAATTTAACTACTTTAGAAGAGCCAATACCGTAACTTCCCCGCCGGTTTTACTTCTTCAGAAAGATATAATCTCTTTCTTTCGAGATGTCTTTTTGGTATTGATAACCCAATCCCGTAAATTCTTTCAGCCCTTCCAAATCGGTAACATTGTTTTCAGCCATATACCGGACCATTTCCCCTCTGGCCATTTTTGCCAGCGTTCCTTTTTGAATGATCTTTCCTTCCTTTAATTCCCCAAACACACAGGTAACAAAAATATCATCGGGCTTCAGATAATGCTCTATGCATCTAGAATATTCTTTGGATGCCAGATTAATGACTGTTCTGTCTCCATCCAAAACATTCCCGTAGATCTTACCGCCCCAGAAATCATACAGATTGGCGCTGCCCTCCACTTTGGTGCCGGCCTGCATTTCCAACCTGTAAGGCACAATCCCGTCTAAGGGTCTAAGGACGCCGTAAAACCCTGATAGGATGCGCAAATGCTCCTGTATATATGACAATGCGCCCTCTGTAAATACCGCAGGCGCCATATATTGATATTGAATGCCCTCATAGGACAGAATTGCCGGAGTCAGATTCTTTTTAAGATCCATTTCCCGGAACCGGGCAAAATTCAATTCCGCAATTTTATCATTGCAGGCCCACAGTCTCTTTGCCTCTTCATAGGACAGAGCCTGCATATATTTTTTTATCTTTTCCGCATCCCTCAAAAAAACCGGTTCTGACTGCACCGGCAAGCTGTCCGTATCAATGTTCATTTTCTTTGCCGGAGAAATAATGATCTTCATTCTGCCATTAAAGCTCCTTCAACATTTGTTCCGGATTTTCTGCCGCCTTTACCTTATCCAACGCTTTGACGATCATTCCGCTTTCATCGATCAGATAGGTAGTCCTCACTACGCCCATGGTCTTTTTCCCGTACATGTTTTTCTCTTTCCACACGTCATAGTCCTGAATAGCCTTTAATTCCGTATCTGAAAGCAGCATAAACGGCAGACCGTATTTCTCTTCAAATTTTTTATGGGAAGCTGTACTGTCTTTACTTATACCGATCACTACAGCGTCTTTTTCCATAAATTGCGGATAAAGCTCTGCAAAACCGCATGCCTGCTTTGTACATCCCGGCGTGTTATCTTTGGGATAAAAATAAAGAATGACCTTTTTACCTTGAAATTCCTTTAATGTGCGTATTTCTCCATTCTGGTCCGGAAGTGAAATTTCCGGCGCTTTTGTTCCAATTTCCAACATGATATTATCCTCTCTTTTCCTTTAAACTTTTTATTAATATTTATCAGTCTTTCCCATATGGATATATAATACTATTTTCATCTAGTATTATATATAATTCGACTGTGAATATCAATTTTTTCATTTAAAGGGTCCGCAGGCTGTATCGGGACAGGGAAAAATATTATCACATCTTAATATTCTAAATAATTTAATTGACAAACCCTGTTTCAAATTATATAATCCGATTATATAAATAGTTTATATAATCAGATTATATTTTAGGAGGAGCTTTATGCCAAAGCAGAGAATTACAAAAGAAATGGTTGTGGATGCAGCTTTTGAAATAGCGAGGACCCAGGGTACAGAGCAAATCATGGTCAAAAATATCGCCAACAAGCTGGGCTGTTCCGTACAGCCGATCTACAGCTATTGCAATAATATGGAAGGACTTTACCATGATGTGGAAAAGAAGGCCGCATGCTTTATACAGGAATATTTATCTTCCCATATAGATAGAAATAATTTTTTCCAAAGCACCGGTCATGCTTATATTCAGTTGGCAAAAGAAGAGCCCCACATATTCAGAATGTTCATTTTGCGCAAGAGGGAATCTGTCCATTCATTGGATGATCTTTATCAGAGTGAGACCAATCCGCAAATGGCTCAATTTATTGCCGACGATCTAAATATCAGCCTTGCCAAAGCAAAAGAGCTTCATCTGAATATGTTGATCTACACAGTAGGCATCAGTACCATTCTGGCAACCGGAGCGCCGGATATTTTGACCGATGAAATACTTGCCCGGGAAGAAACAGCCTATCAGGCATTTTTAAAACAGACGTTGGAAAGCGAAAGGAGTAAATAAAACAATGGCAGAGAACAGGATTATCCTTATTTATAAAAGCAGCACCGGATTTACAAAAAGATATGCAGAAATGATAGCAGACGAAACGGGCTGTAACCTGATCGATCATAAAGCTGCAACGGCAGAAATGCTTTCAGAATATGATACCGTGATTTTCGGAAGCCGGGCCCATGCAGGCATGATCGACGGCTATAAAAAAATAAAGAAGCTGTTTGAAGAAAGCAAAGCCCGCAAATTTATTCTTTTCGTAACGGGCGCAACACCTAATGACGCCGGAGACGTGATAGAGGCATTCTGGAAGCAGAACCTGACTGATGAAGAATTGTCAGAAATACCCCATTTTTATATGCAGGGCGGCCTGTGTTATGAAAAAATGTCTTTCGGGGACAAATTGATGATGAAGGCGGCCGCCCATATGATGAAAAAGAAAAAGGACAAAAGTCCTTATGATAAAGAACTTGAACAGGCTGTTTCCATTTCCTGTTCTTACGATATTTCATCCAAAAAATATATTGAACCGCTTCTGTCTTTTTTGAATGAAGCCTGATATAAAAGGGGAATGCCTGTTACCAGCATTCCCTTAATTCTTTATATTTTCTAAGAAGCATTTCATTTGCCGCCTCTTCATTCCGCAGCGCCTGCACCAGCCTTTTTATCATCATTTCTCCTTCCAGATATTCTTCCAGGCGTTCTTTTTTCTCCAGACGCTTTTTGCGCAGTTTTTTATATAGCTTTTTCCTTACATATCTTCTGCTCCTGCTGCATTGCCTGCCGTTGCTCACGGGCCAGGAAGATGCCCGGTAATCCTTTAAATCCGCTCCCACGGTAATAAGCACCTTATACTTTCCGGGACCGCAGTAATTTCCCCAATCCCTTCTGATCAAGGCAAGGACCTTTTCCCTGTATGCCGGATCCTCCTTCATTTTCAAAAATGCCTCTTCCGATATGATAAGCGTTGTATCCCTCGTGGTTTTATATGGAACTATCCTCGATAGATCATCATAGAACTTTCTTTTAAAATCCGAAAGCTCCGCCGCCTCTGAAAGCTTTTTCTCACTGCCGCCCGCATTTCCGGCGGCCTTCTCTGCCTTTGTACCCTGCCCGCTGGCCGTAACCCGATAATGACAGCCAAATACAGAACCCGTTTCCATTTTAACCTTCCTCCCTTAAACAAATTCGCCGTCCGTATTTTCCGGCTTATGTCCTTCTATTTTATCTATCGGCATTTTTATAAACCTGCCAGGCCGATTGTAATGAATGCACTCTAAAATGTAACCAATCGAGTAAGAGGAATTTCTCAGTAATGAGAAATTCCCCCTGCTCGATTTACAAAAAAGAGACTGCTCACTAATTACTTAGTACAACAGTCCCTGCATTTTTTGATACATGCCGCAGACCGGAATCGAACCGGTACGATGTCGCCACCACAGGATTTTAAGTCCTGCGCGTCTGCCAGTTCCGCCACTGCGGCATCTGCGTTATAGGCTTTCACATGGACATACGCGCAAGCACTGTTCCATTGCCCTCATCAACGCATAATGGATGGAGGTGGATTCGAACCACCGAAGCAATTTGCAGCAGATTTACAGTCTGTCCCCTTTGGCCACTCGGGAATCCATCCATACAGGACAACTTGATCCTATGCCAAATTGCCCTGACAATATAAATTTATATCACAGTTTTCTGCCAATTGCAAGAAATATTTTTACCTGCCCCGGCTCTGAAGATCGCAGGTGCCCGGAAGGCTTCCTGCTGGTATTTAACTAAAGCAATTCTTCTCTGTGCCTCAAAATGATTACCGAGGTCTTGGGAAGCTTCAGCTTTAATTTTCCTGCATCGACCACATGAGACTTTACCTTGGTCGTATATCCCGCAGCATCAGTCAGCATGATCTGTTCAATCTCACATTCCTTGGGAATCCCCGCCTCCCACAACGAAAATTCTCTTTCGATCTCATGGTCGTTATTATTCACAATGATGACATAATGATCTCTGTCGCAGAATCTCACATAGCCTATCAGATTGTAATCGGAAGCAAGATATTTTAAACTGCCGTACAGAAAAGCATTGCTTTCCTTATGGATCCTGATCATTTCCTTATGAAACCTGATCAATTCCTTATCCTCATGTCCCCATGGATATGTTCTCCTGTTGTCAGGATCCGTAAAGCCGCATACGCCCGCTTCATCGCCATAATAAATGGTAGGGGCACCCATCCATGTCATCTGAATGGCCACCGCCTCCCGTAAAACGGCCTTATTTACGCCTTCATTGGCAGCTTCGGAGCCCAGCGTATTTACCCTTCCGACTTTTCTGTTGGTCCTTGTTAAAAAGCGGGAATGGTCATGATTGGATAATTCATTCATGGCAATATAAGCGGATTCCCCGGAAAAAGCCGTACAGTGATAATGCATAGCGCCCCAAAAGCTGTCCGCATTGCCATACAGATCTTCCCTGTAGTCGTCGCTGTGCTTCTGCATGCCCGTCAAAAACCAGGTTACCGGTTCCATAAATGCGTCATAATTCATGACGGTATCCCATTCCCCGTTCTGGATCCACTCTTTGGGACTTCCGTAATGCTCCGCCAAAACAATGGCTTCGGGATTGGCTTCCCTTACCGCCTTCCTGAAATCCTTCCAGAACTTATGGTTAAACTCAGGGGAATGCCCCAGATCTGCAGCCACATCCAGCCTCCAGCCGTCTGCATTAAAGGGAGGAGAAACCCATTTTTTCCCAATATACAAAATATAATCATAAAGCTCCTTGGAGGCTTCATAATTTAACTTCGGCAGCGTATCATGTCCCCACCAGCCGTCATAAGTAGGATTATAAGGCCATCTTTTCTCATCAAAGAAATGGAAGTACTTTCTGTACGGACTGTCTGCGGATATATAAGCGCCTTTTTCATATCCTTCAAACTCTTCATAGATCCTCTCACGGTCGATCCATTTGTTGAAGGAGCCGCAGTGATTGAAGACGCCGTCCAAAATTACCCTCATGCCCCTTCTATGCGCTTCTTCCACCACATGGACAAATAATTCGTTGGAAGCCTCTAAATTCTTTTTGTTCGCTACGCGGTTGATATAGCGGGAAGCCAGACGGTTCTCCTGCTGCCCCGGACCTAAAAGCTCGCCTTTATCATCCACGATCTTCCCGAAATGAGGGTCAATATAATCATAATCCTGAATATCGTATTTGTGGTTGGATGGCGATACAAATAAAGGATTGAAATATATAACGTCTATTCCCAGATCCTGAAGGTAATCCATTTTATCTATAACGCCCTGCAGATCTCCTCCGTAAAACTCCCGAACCCCCATGGCAGCGGGGTATTTGTTCCAGTCGTCCACCTTTGTCACATGTTCGCCGATATAATTGTATTCATCTGTCAGCACGTCATTGGAAGGATCTCCGTTACGGAACCGGTCCACATAAATCTGGTACATGACCGCACCCTTTGCCCACCTTGGCACATGCTGCCCGGGAACGATCACAAATTTGTAATAATCCTGTACATCCTTTGCCACACCGCGAAAATCGTAATTGCACACAATTTTTCCTGCGGTAATCTCAAAATAATAAGCTACCCTTTCATCATCCAGCTGCAGATCATACTCATAGTAGTCAAACAAATCATCGCTTTTGAATTTCATCATCAGATGCTTTTCGCCTTTACAGACAAAATAGACTTTATCTATATTGTTTTTGGCAGAACGGAATTTGATCGTAACGATACTGTACGGATTGGGATCCGGCGGGCTGACAAATTCAGACGACATATCCGAAAATAAAGCCCTTTTATTCAAAACGGGACGCATTGTAGAAATGTATTGCTGTTTCTGTTCTAATTTGGATAGCTGATTGTAAAACATCTATGAACCTCCCATGATTCATCTACTATATTTTATTCTATCATAATCAGTTTTGACAATCCACATATTTTTAGACAGGAAAAAAGACAGCAGTCGCACAGCTGTCTTTTTCGAGAAGGTATTTCTTTCTTTTGGGGTATAGCAAAAAACTATGTAATGTATTGGGGGGTTACAAGTACATTATAGCAATGCCCCCCTTTACCGTCTAGACTCACCATTCACAAATATTACAAAATAAAGGCTTCATTTTTGGTCAAATTGCACAAAGAGTTAAAACAGGCCTTCAAATTCCTTCATGGTAATCCGTTCTTTTTCCAGCAAGAGATCCGCACATTTATGAAGCACCTCTTCATTTTCCATGATAAGCGCTTTCGCTTTTTCATAGCAATCATCTACGATAGATTTGACTTCCGCATCGATCTTGCCGGCAACCAGCTCGCTGTGGTTTCTGGCATGGGCAAGGTCGCGTCCGATAAAGACGTCTTCTCCTTCCTCGTCATAGTTGATGACGCCGATACTTTCAGACATACCGTAACGGGTAACCATCTTTCTGGCGATCTGGGTGGCCTTTTTAATATCGCTGGACGCGCCCGTTGTAATATCGTCAAAAACCAGCTGCTCCGCGATCCTGCCGCCTAAAGCAACCATGATCTCATGGAGCATTTTCCCCTTGGTCAAAAACATTTCGTCCTTTGCCGGCAGAGGCATGGTATAGCCCGCTGCTCCCTGCCCGGTGGGAATAATGGAAACGGTATACACCGGTCCCACATCCGGCAGCTTATGGTATAAAATAGCGTGGCCCGCCTCGTGATATGCGGTAATCTTTCTTTCCTCCCGGGAAACGATCCGGCTTCTCTTCTCCGTTCCGATGCCGGTTTTGATAAAAGCTTTTTTTATGTCTTCCGTGTTGATATATTCCCTGCGGGATTTCGCCGCCATAATAGCCGCCTCGTTGAGAAGGTTTTCCAGATCGGCGCCGGTAAAGCCGGCCGTGGTCTGCGCCACATGCTCCAGATCCACATTGTCAGCCAAAGGCTTGTTTCTGGCATGGACTTTTAAAATATCCTCCCTGCCTCCCACATCGGGAACGCCGATGGCGATCTTTCTGTCAAAACGCCCCGGCCTTAAAATTGCCGGATCCAGGATATCCACACGGTTTGTTGCCGCAAGTACGATGATCCCTTCGTTCTCCCCAAAACCGTCCATCTCTACGAGCAATTGGTTTAGGGTCTGTTCCCTTTCGTCATGGCTGCCGCCCATACCGGCCCCGCGCTTTCTCGCCACTGCGTCGATTTCATCAATAAAGACAATACAGGGATGATTCTTCTGGGCCTCGGCAAATAAGTCCCTTACACGGGACGCGCCCACGCCTACGAACATCTCCACAAAATCCGAACCTGAGATGGAGAAGAAAGGAACCTCCGCCTCTCCTGCTATGGCCTTGGCCAGCAGGGTCTTACCCGTTCCGGGCGGTCCTTCCAGCAAAACGCCTTTGGGAATTCTGGCCCCTATCCTTGTATACTTTCCCGGCTCCCTTAAGAAGTCCACGATTTCCTCAAGCTCTTCCTTTTCTTCTTTCAATCCCGCCACATCGGAAAGCGTTATTTTGTCCAGCCTGCCCACATTAAGCCTTGCGCGGCTTTTTCCGAAGTTCATGGCGCGGTTTCCGTTATTATTATTCATCTGATTATTCATAATGATCATAACAAAAACAATACCGATCACGACGATCAGGATGGGCATGGCCAGAGACCGGAACCAGGAGTCCTGAGGAATGTTATTCATCAGAACAGGGATCTGGTTCTCCTCCAAAAGGCTTTCCATCTTTTCCACATCAGCCACATACAACACCGTTCTGGTGCCGTCGTTAAACTGAATATCCAGACGCCCCGTAGGGGTCTGCTCATTGGGCTGGATCTCCACCTGGAAAATATTTCCCTCCGCCACATCCGCAAGGAACTGCACTCTGGTATATGCCTTGGAGCTGCTTTTCGTCATTTCCAGATATATGCAAAACAAAAATAATATAATGATGGGGATCAAAAAGTATCCCACGTTGACTGTTCTCTTTTTCAATGCTGCCTCCTGTTATACATCTAATTCCAATATGCCGACATAAGGAAGATTTCTGTATTTCTGCGCGTAATCAAGACCGTATCCCACTACAAACAGATCGGGAACCTCAAATCCCTTATAATCCACTTCCACGTCCACCACTCTTCTTTCCGGTTTATCCAGAAGAGAACATAGCTTTAAGGATTTGGGATTTCTCTTTTTCATCATTTCCAAAAGATAGCTTAAGGTCCTGCCCGTATCCACAATATCCTCTACCACTATAACATTCTTCCCCTCAATGGATTCGTCCAGATCCTTGATCATCCTGACTTCCCCGCTGGACTGGGTGCCGCTGCCGTAGCTGGCCACTGCAATAAAGTCGAGAGTCAGGGGCAGATCGATCCTTTTTGCCAGTTCACAGGCAAAAAGACTTGCGCCCTTTAAGGTACAGATCAGAAAAACCTCTTCGCCCCGATAATCCTCGGTAATCTGTTTCCCAATCTCCCTGATGCGCTTTACAACCTCTTCTTCCGGCAATAAAACTCTGATCTTGTCACTCATTTTCTTTTCCTCCAAGTATAGTAACTTCCAAAATCTGTTTTGTATCCTCCGTAACTTTATAATAAGCGCTGATCCGAAATCCCGGAATCCATATGATATGACTTCCGTCCGCGATCACTAAAATTTGATCCCGCATACCCACCGGAACCTTTTCATCCACAAAATAGTCCTTCAGTTTTTTTCTATGGGCGCCGTCAAAATAAAAATAATCTCCGCCATGCCGGCTTCTGACTGTCGGACAACTATTTATTTTATCATAATCAAACCATTTCGTATACGTTTTGTTAGAAATAGAAGCCTCTTTTTTATAAGGAAAAATCCTGCACCGGACGGTTTTTACCGAAAACGCCCCCTCTATAGCCTCCTCTATTTTCGTTTCCCCGGGAAGGTTCAGGGGAATTTCTGCTATGACGGCTTTTTCTCTGGCAGGCGGCTTTCCGATCCGAAGCCTGTGCTGGTCTAACTCCGCCCACAGGCCGTACGGCAGGACAATACGTCTTCCGCTCTGCCCCTTTAAAAGCCCTAAGATACTTTCCACATGGGCCCTTGACAGATCCCGCCTCTTGCCGCAGGCTTCTGCAAGCATTTCATAAACGACGGCGGATTTCAGATAAGGATGCATCCCTTCCAGCTGTTTTTTGTCTATACAATACCAATTGTTGTCTCTTTTTACAACAAATCTGCATTCTTCTTTTACCAATTCATCCAGAAAATCCACCGCTTCCCTTATAAGCTCCGCACTTTGGGCAATATGGGCGGCGCTCCCTTCACAGATTTCCCTTTCCGCCGCAGGAAGCATGTCCTGACGGATTTTGTTTCTGGCGTAAGTGGTGTCAAAGTTGCTTTCATCCGTTACGAACTCCAGGCGGTTTTCCTCCATAAATGCAAGGATCTCCTCTTTTCCCACACACAATAACGGACGGATATAGCAATCCCTTACCGGACGCATTCCCCCAAGGCCCCTGATGCCGCTTCCACGAAACAGGTGGAAAAGGACCGTTTCCGCCTGGTCGTTTTCATGATGGGCAAGGGCGATCTTAGCTCCTTTATATTGCTCAAAGACCTGATAGCGCAAGGCTCTGGCGGCCTCCTCCAGGCACAGATGCTTTGACGCCGCATATTCTCTTGCGTGAACCTCTGTTATTTTGCAGGGGATCTCCCATTTTTGGCAAAGGTCCTTTACAAATTCCGCCTCTGCAGACGCTTCTTTTCTTAAATTGTGATTAATGTGGACCGCTTCTAAAGAAAAATCCATCTCCTTAGAAAGTCTTTGCAATAAAAAGAGAAGGCAGACAGAATCCGCCCCTCCCGAAAGCCCTACTACCACCTGGTCTAAAGCACGAACCATATGATGTTTTTCCATATATTTTTTTACTTTTGTGATCATTCCGACTCCCGGAGCTACTCTTATATATCCGCCGGCACATGACCATCCTTATTTCCTTTATTGATGATCCCATATCCGCCGGCCGACTGTCATTGATTGATTATAATATACCGTCAATGCCTGTAAAAGTCAATTACATCCCTTATCTTCGCCCCTTTACCCGGCTTTTTTATCAGGTATTGGCCCAGATCCCCAAAACGATCACTGTCATATCGTCATTTATCTTTCCTTCCGCATTGGCGATTGCCATATTTAACAGCATACCAGCCATCTGTCTGGGATTTTCGTATTCCAGCTGTCCGATAAATTCCTGTAAGGAAACGGCGCTTTTACCGTTATCAAAGGCGTCAGCCACGCCGTCCGTCATCATAATAATATAGTCGCCGTCTTCCACACCGTAAACGAATTCCTCCGGCTCCGTTTTGGCAAACACTCCCAGAGGAAGGGTATTTGCTCCTATCCGAAAGACTTTTCTGTCCCTTTTTAAGAAAGAAACTGCCGCCCCGCACTTTAAGAACCGGCATGTCCCCTGATACAGATCCAGTTCACAGGAATCCAGCGTGAGCGTCCGTTCCTTTACCCCCCTCAGAAACATCATGGTATTGAGGAGGACTGTTGCCTTTTCCATGTGGAATCCCGTCTCCATAAACTTGTCCAACAGATCCATTACTTTTTCACTGTCTTTTGCGGCTTCTTCTCCGGAACCCATGCCGTCGGACAATGCCGCCAAAAACATGCCTTTTCCAAACTCCTTTAACAGGTAACTGTCTCCCGAATAGCTCTCTCCTTCCTTTTTGGCCTTTCCGATCCCTTCTATTACATAATAATTAACCTCTTCCTCAAAGATCAGGGTTACCGGCTCTTCGTGCACATAGGAAGCGTTGGCGCTGTTATGGCGCAGCTTTCTGTGGCAGATCTCCGATACGAATTCCATCAAATCGTCGGTATGGTAGATTTCCTCATCCGAGGCCCGGATCTTCATCCCTACCTCCAGATGTTCCTTTGCCTCCACAACATATAAATCTTTTACGATCAGTCCGTTTTCCTTTAAGCCCTTCAGGATCTTTTTCCTGAGCCGTTCCATTAAATAAGAAGTGGCGTAGGTCTCGCTGGCCAGTTCATTCAAGACCCTGGCCGTTTCATCCAGCTGTCCCGCCAGAAGCACATTCTGCTCCTGTCTTGTTTTATATAAATAGAGCTGTAGCTGGGACTTCCCTTCAGTTTCCGGAATCTCCTCAAAGCTTTCCGCAATTTCCTTTAAGGTATCCGCATACAGGATCAGTCTCCGCCTCCCGTACTCCGGCACCACATTATGGCTGATATCCTCACGCTCCATAAGATTCCACTTCATATACATCACCTTTTTCGTTTTTCAGTTTCAACCGTGCTCCTATTATATAACATGTCCTCCGCGCTTTTTGTCGAAATAAAAAGGCGGGAATAAAAAATATTTACTTCTTTTAAGAACAGATTTCAGGACAGACAAAAAGGACATCTGCCGTCTGCGCCCTAAAACGCTTCTGACCGATGTCCTAATTCATCTTAAATACGATCTCGCCTTCCTTGACAAGCCCCAGCTTCTCCTTTGCTACCTCTTCTATGTATGCCTGGGTCTGGGTATATTTTCTCAATTCCTCTAATTCAGTTGTTCTTTGTTCTTCAGCGGCGATCAGCTCATCCAGCTCTGCCTCCCTTTCCCGGTAAGTATCCTGTTTTTGCCTTAGTAGGACACTGTTGACAGACACTACTACCAAAAGCATAACGATCACTGCGGAAACCAGAAACATGCCAAGACGATTTTGCCTTTTCCCCCGAAATGCGACTCTACGGCTCATGGCTATCCCTTTTATCCTTCTTCTTTTTATGTTTACATAATGTTATCTTAACCTCTTTTATGTCGCCCGTCAACTTCTTTTTTAATTGTTTTTTCATTTTTCTTTTCAGTCTCTTCCATTTGTTCCAAGCCCTGTTAAACAGCCATTTAAGGGGCCTGAAGAGCCACCTTAAAAACCTCGCCACCATATCTTGTATGCGGTTTAGTATTGTTGACATAATTTCCACAAGATGTTCTCCTATGGTATACTTATATATCAACATGCCGACCCCTGCGCCCGCAATGGAAAACCATCGGATAACGCCGTTATTTGTTTCATAAAGCATGTAAAATAAAAATGCCGCCGCCGCAAACCAGAAGATCAGATCCTCCAATGCGACAAAACCCGTACTATGCTTTTTCACTCTGCGGAAAATTCTCAGGCAGTCATATGCTATGGTAATACAAATACCGGACAGGAAGCAGGAAAACAGGAATCTTCCTTCACTGACGATCTGCCCGCTCATTACTTAAACAGCTTTCCTAAAAGAGATTCTCCCTTGTTTCCGTATCCCGACACCTCTGAATAAGTCAGGCTGTCGATCTTTCCTTCTACGTCCACTTCCCCTTTTTCCAGCGTGAGCCTGTTTACATGTAGATCGCTTCCCTTGATCATCAACATTCCCTGATCGGTCTCCAATAAAATTTCCGCCAAATCAAAAGAAAGCACATCCGACACTCCACTGACCATACATGTCCTTCTGTTGGTCAGCATCAGCTTATGCGCTCTCTGTTTTGTATTCATATCTTCCATCTGCATACCTCCTCCTGATACGGTACAGATATACAAAGCTTCCTCTGCTACATCTGCATATTAAAGTATATTAGGAGGGTTGTAAAATATACCTACAAATAGCGAAACATTTCCTTTGCATCCTCTTTTCTTACCGTATCCGTAATGGAAAGCACTTCTATCTTAATGACCCTGTTTCCGAAGTTAACGGTAACTTCGTCCCCTTCCTTTACTTCTGCTCCCGCCTTTGCCACTTTTCCGTTGATCATGACCCGGCCGGCATCGCAGGCGTCGTTCGCCACCGTCCTTCTTTTGATCAATCGGGATACTTTTAAATATTTATCCAATCTCATTTCATATATCCTTTCACTGTTATATATACTTCCGTTATTATTTATCCATAGAGAGAAAATGAGCCCTCTTGCAACTGCAAAAGGGCTCTGGGCATTCGTTTTAATTAAGCGTTTACTAAATCCTTTAATGCTTTTCCTGCTTTGAATTTAGGTGCTTTGGATGCAGCAATCTTCATTGCCTTGCCTGTCTGGGGATTTCTTCCCTCTCTTGCTGCTCTTTCGGATACTTCAAATGTGCCGAATCCAACTAACTGGATCTTACCGCCTTTTTTCAGTTCTTCCCCTACAACATCTGTAAAAGCCTTTA
>ULTO01057975.1_pt1 | contig 29138 bp, 25 predicted proteins | sample 1957601 | NCBI WGS metagenome assembly ULTO01 (sample SAMEA4835734, study PRJEB28245) | human gut metagenome | biome: gut microbiome; material: fecal sample | place: Denmark | collected 2008 | reverse complement strand
AAACCGGCTCCGCCCGTAATGATGATGACCTTTCCCGTTATCTTAAACTTTTCAAATATCGACATTTACCACGCCTCCCGTATTCATGGATTCCTTCACTGCCATAGCCATTTTCAGGCTGACAATGCCGTCTTCCAGAGTAATTTCCTCTTTTCCGTTCTCTTTGATGCAGTCGAGAAACAGCTTTAATTCCTCTATAAACATGTCATTTCTTGCAAACTCCGGAAATGCAGCCTTTTCCGTCACATCCGAAACCGTTTTTGAAACCATGGCATTGATCAGGTCCGCTTCCACGAATCCCTTTTCCCCCACCACCTTTACAAAACGGCTGGGCGGGCTCTGGTAAAAGTCCGCATGGACATTGACACAGACCCTGCTGCCGCTTTTGCCTTCCATAAGAAACAAAGCGTCGCAGTTATCCTCCACATCGATTCCCAGATTCCCCAAGGTCCCACCTATGGCGTATACTGTCAGAGGTTTTCCGAACAAATAGTACAGGTAGTCCATTTCATGGACAAGCTGGTTGGTCACAACGCCGCCGCCCATATCCTTTCTTGCCATATAAGTATCTTTATAATCCTCATAAGTATGCATGGTGGCGAGACGTTCGCCCACAACAGAGTGCACGGATAAGATCCTGCCTAACTCCCCGCTCTTTAATACTTCCTTTACCGCCCGGATAGCCGGATGAAAACGGTTCTGGTATCCTACAAACACCTTAACGCCGCTTTTCTTTACCGCCTCTCTCAGTTCCTCTATCCCTGTAAGGTCATCGGAAACCGGCTTTTCCATAAAAAGGTGGCACCCTGCCTTTGCACACTTTATGGCGCAGGGAATATGCATATTGGTAGGGTTGGTAATAAATGCAATATCCGGTTTTTGCAAAAGTGCCTCATCCAGATCCGGATAGGACCTGATATGAAACTCCTCCTCCAGACACACATTGTCGCGGATCTTCATAGTGTCTGAAAAAGTCCTCTGAAGCCCCCTGACACGGTATGCCAGAATTTCCGCTTCTTCTCCCAGGATCCGCCTTATATTTCTCAAATGCCTCTGTCCGATACTGCCCAGACCGATCATCAAAATTTTCATTCCTTGTCTCCTCCGTCATTTTCCTCTTCTGCAGCCTCATGTTCCTTCATCAGCAATTCTATCTTTTCTTCATTCAGGGCAACCGCCTGTGCAAGCTTGCGCACTCTCTCGGACATGCGGGACAGGGTAACCGTTAAAACAAAGATGATCAGAAGGGAAAAGCAGAATCCCAGGAAAAAAATCATGTTGACCGGAGCCCAGATGCCCAGGAAATAGGACAGCCTCGTCAACAGCACCGGAAAGCAGTCCATGATCAAAACAAACACGATGGCAATGAGCCAGGACAGGGCATATTTCAGCTCCAGCTTCCTTTTTCTGATCATATTGACGATCGCTAACAGCGCGACCACCAGACATATACCGATAATGAGCTGCAATTTAAATGTCATCATAAAAAACCTTATCTCACTTTCTTAACATTTCCATAAGGATCGCCAGGGTTACCTTTACCATATAGTAAACGCTTCGCAAAGGGGATATGGACGAAACGCCTTCCGTCCTCTCCCGCATGACTACCGGATATTCTCCTACGGTCTTTCCCATATTGAGGATCGCCACCACGCTTTCCGGTTCCGGATAGTCCTTGGGATAGGAATCCGCATAGATCCCTATGATCTCACGGTTTACCATGCGCATACCGGAGGTGGGATCCGTAACCTTTGCCTTTGTCAAAAGCCTGATCAGCGATGAAAAATAGCGGATGCCGAAACGGCGGATCCCCGATGACTGAAACCCCTCTTTTTCGATAAAACGGGAGCCGATGAGCATATCCAGTTCATGCTCCGCCATATAATCCCGCATTTCATGTAAAAACCTTGCATCATGCTGTCCGTCCCCGTCAAACTGTACCGCAAAATCATAACCGTTTTTATAGGCATATAAATACCCTGTCTGTACTGCGCCGCCGATTCCCAGATTAATGGGGAGATTGAGCACATGCATCCCTTTTTCCGTACATACCTTAAGGGTATTATCCTTAGAACAGTCATTGACTATGACATAATCAAATTCCGGGGCATTTTCCCTGATGTCCGCTACCGTTTTCTCTATGCTTTTTTCTTCGTTATAGGCCGGAATAATTACTATACTTTTCATACTTCCTCTTTTTCTGCCGCTTCCCGTTCCTTAAGCTTTTTCAATTCTTCCAGTCTTAAAGCCTCTCTTTTCTTCATGTTCTCGATCTCTTCTTCCTGAATGTAAAACTGGGATGCAACCCGGAAGGTCCTGACCAGACAGATCTTAAACCTGTGGGGCACCTTGTTTTCCTTCAAGGCTCTCATACTTTCCATAAAAGACTGGATATAGCTTTCCGCACCCGAGGTGCTTGTCCCTCCGTAGAACATATGGATCAAAACATCCGGTATATAAGCCAGTTTTACCCGTCTGTCTTTAAATATTCTTACCATAAATTCATAATCTGCGGCAATTCTGTAATTTATTTTATAAACGCCGTATTGATCATATATTTCCTTTTTGAGATACATGGTGGGATGGGCCGGCATCCAGCCCTCCTCCAGTTTACCGCTGTTTTTCATTTCCCAGTGGCGGACCAGCTTTCCTTCCTCATCGATATAGTCCAGATCTGCATGGACTCCGTCCGCATCCTCTTTTTCCATGGCGGCGATCATGCGTGAAAGCGCATCCCCACAGGCAAAGCAGTCAAAAAGGAACCCTATGATATCCCCCTTTGCCAGCTCAATACCTTTGTTAATGGCGTCATAAATACCTTCATCCTTTCCGGAGCAGAAGGTATAGGACCAGCCTCTTTTATCAAAATATTTTCTCTGATCCGTCAGATAATCCAAAGTCCCGTCCTTAGAACCGCCATCCACAACAATGTATTCCAGATTGTCATAGTCCTGGCTTTTAAGGCTTTCCATCGTCTTCTTTAGATGTTCCAGATCCTGATAAGTTGTCGTAATAACCGTTACTTTCTTACTCACCTGTTTCCTCCATGGGGGTTGTCTCAATTTTTCCTTCATTTATCAGATAGCAGAGTGCCGCGTAAACCGCATCCCCTATCTGGTCATACCCTGCCTGGGAAGGATGAATTCCCTGATCCGGCACATTCTTTAAGGCATCCGAATGAGGGTTCTGATTTATTTCGCTCCGCCCGAATCCATAATCCCTGTCAAACATAACGCCTGCCGGTACAATGGTAACATTTTCGTAATCCGAAAGTCTTTTGTCCAATTCGGAATTGAGATTGAACACCATGGTGCTCCTGGTTAAAGACCACATGCCATGAAGCCCCTCAAAGCCCGGAATATTCTGCTGCATGGCCATTCCGTCCTGATCGGAAGGAAATACGGGTTCCACCACCAGGATCTGAATATCTTTATCCGCTTCTCTTATTTTATCCACAATTTCTACAATATTACCCGCATTGTCAGACGGATCCATATCCAGTCCGTTTGTTCCCAAAAAGACCTGCACTACATCCGGATCAATCCCCGTTGTCCGTTTATAATAATCCCAGTCAAACTCTCCCGTCTGGGGATTGGTAAATGCATTGTCAGACTCCATCCCGTATAAGGTGCCCAAAAGATAATCTCCCGCCGTAATTCCCGGCCTGCCTTCATTCATAAAGCCCTCTTCATCTCCCAGGGTTCCCATATGATAAAGCTTTTTCCCTGACAGATAACGGGTATAAGAGATCCAGCCGGTGCTTGCGCTTAAGCTGTCCCCGATGGTTACCATGGAAAGGGCGCCCGTGCTCTCATCCGCAAACATATCCGGTACAACGTGAATGGTCGTCCGTGCCGATACCGCTTCCTTTAACTGGTAATCGTACAGATGAAGGGTAAGGTCATAGTCTCCCGTCGTATCGGCTCCGGGATGGATCCGGAACTTATCGTTCATGCAGTCTCCGATCTCACATTCCCAGTAAAAATCATAATTCTCCGGGTTTACCCCGCAGCAGACACAATCATTATAAATCTCCATGACCGCTCCCGCATAAACATAAATATCCTTAGGCAGGAACAAACGGGGCTCCTCTACCTCCGCTTTGGTTTCCATCCTGTCGTTTACTTCCTCAATCGCCGATGCGTTTGTGGAAATATCCTGGTTTAATTTCTCCAGCCGCTCTGAAAGCTGCTGGTTTTCTGTCTTTAAATCTCTTATGACCAATGCTTCCGTAACGCAGCTGACTACGATCATCAGCATCAGGATCAAAGTAAAAACCCGTTTTTTAATCATCCCTTTTTCCTCCCCTGTAAGACCATACCATTTTTAGTTTACACCAAAATCCCATAAATAGGAAGATAAGGAATAAAAGGGAAACAAAAAATACATATTTTATCTTTCCCATATAGCTTCCCTCATACTCCCTAGAAACAGAAAATAAAAGGGACGCCGTCATTTTCTTTATTTCCCCGTTTTCCTTTAAATACAGATTTCCCGCAGAATACGGCTGATACCCGTACATATCGTAGATGACGAATTCCAGGTCATCCTCCGGGTCTCCTCCCGTCTTTTCCACACAAAGCTCATAGGCGGGATCTTTTGGAATTACCTCTTCAAAATCATAGATCCCGGCGCCGTTATAAGGCGTGCCTGCCGCCCGGATCTCTTCCTCGAAAACGATCTTCCCACTGCTTTCTTCTATCAGGCAGAGCCTGTAAACCGCCGTGCTGTCCTCTTTTGCGGGATTTCTCCACTGTATGACCAGATGATTGAAGGGTTCTGACAGCTTCAGCCTTTGCACAAGCTTTACCCCGTCGTCCACCGGATAAGAACGATTGGCAAGGATCTGGACCGCCGTCGGATGGGACCAGGGGCGTACCGCCTCCGTTACCGTCCCATAACGGCATATTCCCAAAATAAGGATAAAAGCCGCCGCCCCAAAAGACAGGATAGGCCAAAGCATCCGCCGCATTTTGGAAGCGTCCTTTTCCTTGTTTTGCCCCTCTGCATCCAGATAACCTTCTGCATTCAACTGCCCCTCTGCCCCCGGATGTCTCTCCGCATCCAGATACCCCGTAAGCCCCAGGGAACACATAAGCATCATAAAAGGCACGCTGTACTGCTCCGACGCCTCCCAGAGCACGTAAAACAAAACGGCTCCCAAAAGGATCAAAGCCTGTAAAAATATAGGAAAGCCAATCTCCTTTTCCCTTATGGCGCCGTAAATAAAACGTCCAAGGGCAAGAAGGATCCCGAGCATCATGAAAAGATGATACCCCTGATGCCAGAGCACGGCAGCATCCCGCCGGCTTCCGAAGACCCATTCATAAATGCCGTCTGTGCGCAATGCATCGGCCAGGAAGGTCGTATAACCGTTCATGCCTGTTCCGAAGGTGTTTTTTACTTTCGTCTTTATGAGCAGAAGGTAATCCTTAAGATCCATGGCGGAAAGCTTCCCTCTTATTCTTGCCTTTACCGCCTCTTCCTTTTGTTCTCCGGTAGGAAAAGACGCCGTATAGGCTTCATCCTCCCCGTTATGGCATCCGGGCATGGTCAAAGACATCATGACCCAATGGCTTGCCGGAAAGGCCGTATCCTTTGTATCGATCCCCACATAATTTTTCTGGAAGGAGGACAGGCTTGAAGCCGTCAAAACCGCCGCAGCCGTCATAATGCACAACGCCAAAACAAAGCTCCCCCTTTTTTTGCACTTTCCTTCTGTGAGCATGAAGACGCCCGTAAATAAAGCCCCTATTCCAAAAATAACTGCCGTGGCGCGCAGCTCGTAGCCTGCTCCCAATAAGACGCCTGCCAAGATCATTTTTAAGATCTGCCGCCTGCGGCCATTTTTTTCTCCTTTCCCCGATTCCATGCCCTCTTTTTCACGCTCCCCTTTTAAGGACAATTCCTTGCCGAAAATAGAAAGCATAAGATAGAGAAAGCCCTGGGACAAAGGAAGGGAAAGGGTAATGGTATAATAATAAGACACCCCCACATAGAGGAACGGATTACAGAGCAGGATAAACAGGATCCTGGAAAGCTCCCATCCGGCCAGGCCGGGCCTTATTTTCTTTATTATGGGGATCACAAGAAAAACCGAAAGATCCAGACAGAACGTATTAAATAAATTGAAGAGCAGAGACCTGTCCGCCGCATTTATCCCCAAAAGGTTTCCGATCTTCACTAACGCCGCCGTGATCAGCACAAAGGTATTCTGGTTGGGATAAACCGACATATAATAAAAAGCTTCCTCTGCCACCTCTCCTTTTTCCGCCAGGGACGCCGCCGCTCCGATCACAAAGCCGCTGTCCCATTTATAATAGCTTCTCACATAAAACAGAAAATAAAATTGGACCCCCAGGGCAATAACGACCAGACAGAGGCAGATTATCTTCAGCGCCTCTTTTTTGCACCTTCTTAGAATATCTCCCGTTATTTTATATAACAGCAGAAAAAAAAGCACCGCTGTCACGCAAAGAAGCCCGATTACCGGAAAGGACTCCGTGGAATAGAGAAACGCCGCGTCCCTGTAATTAAAAAAACCGCTGCAAAACAAATAAAAAAAGACAGCAAAAAGAAATGCCATTACAAAAATAGCAGTTCCCTTCACTGTTCCTTTTCCCAATTCCCTTATTTTTCCCATGGTTTACTGATCTGCCGCTTTTTTCGACACTTCCTCATAAAGCTTAAGATATTCTTCATATCTTGTTTTTTTATCAAATTCCTTTGCACGCTTTAAGCAGTCCTCTTTTAAAAACCGCCCTCCCGACGCGTCTAAGACCGCCTCCAAAAGCTTGTCATAGCTGCCTCTTCTTACAACGATCCCCGTCTCCTTTGTTACCGCTTCGCCGCTTCCCCCGGTTTCATAGGTTACCACCGGAGTCCCGCAGGCCAGGGCTTCTAAATTGGTAGTGGGAAAATTGTCCTCCAGCGTGGCGTTGACAAAAACCGCCGCATTCCGGTAGGCTTCCACCAGTTCGTCCACATTGGCGGTCCTTTCCCTGGCGATTACCTTACCGCCATATTTTTTCTTAAGCTCCCTTTTCTGCTTTTTGTTAACTCCAATAAGCTCCACCCTGTAATCGTCGGGCAGGTCCTTTGCCAGCTTTTCAAAATAGACAAGGCCCTTCCGAAGCTCCCATATATTGGCAACCCCCAGCACGGTTTTGATATTGGCATCACTTTTTTTGTTGTCATTTTCCCTATTATTTTCTTTACTATCTTTTCCGCCATTTTCCCCATCGTGATTACCGCAGCCCGCATTTTTATTAGAATAACCCTCGTTATCTTTTTTTGCGGGGGTAAATACGGACAGATCCACCCCGTTGGGTATGACCACCACGGGATATTCCTTTAAAAACGACTGCTCCACCTGTTTTTTCAGCCAATGGCTAGGAGTAACGATAGTCAGGTTTTTTACACCGCAGAAAGCTTTCCGCTTCCTGGCATAAGAGGCAGTGGTATTATCCTTAAAGATCGCATAGGGATATACCTTGGCATGCTGCATACAGGTATGGCACCCGGTCTTCCACTTCTCACATGCCGCAAAATCATAATAAGCGCAATGTCCCGTAAAGCTCCAGCAGTCATGGAGCGTCCAGACAACGGGAATATCACGCTTCTTGATATATTCAAAGAGCATCTCCACCTGAAGATAAAAGCCATGGATATTGTGCAGATGGATCAGATCCGGTTTTTCCGCATCCACCCAGGAAAGAAATTTTCTCGTAGTCTCAACCGAGCCGAAACCGGCCTCTCCCTGAAGAAAATTTTTTACTACATGCTGATAAAAATCCCCTTTATTTCCGATAAGGACTCCCTCATAGCCTTCCGGCATGGGTTCCCTTCCCACAGCGATCCTTGCTTCATTGCCGGAATCTTTGATCACTTCATATAAGTCGGCCATGATCCTGCCCACACTGCTTCCTTTGATCACGGTATTTACCTGCAAAATTTTCATATACGCACACTCTTTTTTTTGATATACTGTAATGGGTGTTTTGCCCTTTTATACCGCCTCTGGCAGAAAGTAGGACATACTATGTTAATAATACAACCTATCGGTGGTTTATGCAATAGAATGCGCGCCATAAATTCAGCGCGGATGCTTGCCGCAAAGCGGAAGGAAAAGCTTAAAGTCATCTGGTTTGTCAACCCGGAATTAGGCTGCCCTTTTGAAAAGATATTCAAGCCCACCGACTCCTTTCAGGTCATCAATATTTATTCAAAATGGAACGTTAAAAAGCTCTGGTATCAGATAACAGCTGCTATTTTTGGTATTTTCCTGAATAACGAAAGTATCCGTTCCCATAAGGGGGACGGTACCCTGGAAGAGTCCTTCGCCTCTTCCTTGGGGCCGTACGTCTATATTGCCACTGAAGAACATTTTTATCCCTGCCATGACTATAAAACCTTTGTGCCCGAAGAAAAAGTGCAGGCAAAAATCGACGGCAAGAGAAAGGAACTGGGAGAGCATGCCGTAGGAGTCCATATCAGAAGGACCGACAATATGCCCGCCATCGGCAAAAGCTCCACCCAGAGCTTTATTGAATCCATGAATCAGGAAATAGCCGCCGATCCCCGGACCATGTTCTACCTGGCAACCGATGATCTTTCCGAAGAAGACGCCTTGCGGGAACGGTTTCCCGACAGGATCATTTCCAATCAGGAACGAAATCTTTCCCGGAACAGCGTGGCGGGCATTCAGGACGCCATGGTAGATCTGTACTGCCTGGCTTCGACAAAGAAGATCATTGGCAGCTTTTTCTCCTCTTTCACGGATATTGCGGCAGATATGCACCAGATCCCCAAGGTCATAGCGGGGGAAAAGAAAACGTCTGTGTAAAGCGATAGAAGGATGAGGTCAATTGTCAGTCGTATAAAATTTAATTGTCTTTCTTCCTGACCTATGATAGAATTTCTCACAAGGACATCCGTGTTGCAGGGTGGGCCGATCTCTCATTTTCGATAGAATGGGGGTAATGCCTATGAAAAATCATTTTGATTTTAAGGATTTATTGACCTTTGGTCTTTTCCTTTTGGCATTGCTTACATTCGTTTTTACGTTTTGTAAGTAGCCATACATAGAAAAACCACCCCTAAACTTTGACCGAGTGTGGGGTGGATTTTTCTATTTTACAATTGGTCAACCCACCTTGTACCCATAGGGCATAATATGGGCGGTTGTTCCTTTTCATATTTTTAATATAACACATCATTGGAATATTTGCAATAAACAAGAAATTGCAGTTCTTATCCGTTTTTATCAACAGTTTATCAAAGTCCGTATCCCTATCCTTTCGTTACTTTACACGAACGGCAATATAGGCTTCTTTGGCAGCTATGATCTGAGAAGGGATGTTTTTCTCTTCTAAGAGGGGCAGTACTGCCGTTTGGTAGTATGCCTCCGTGGTAAACAGCAGATAATCGTTATGGCCGGGCGCATCCGTCTCAAGTTCCCTCAGCATTTCCTCCACACCGCCCTGCTTACACAGATAATCCCCGTAAGCCTCGGCTAAAAATACATCCTGCTGGGCCCATTCCGACTGATAGGGCGCTTCGGGCTGTCCTGTCTCAATGGTCACATAAGCAGGGAAGCCTCTGGTTTCTTCAAATTCCGCCGTATTTTGTATCAAAAGCTGGAAATCATTGGTCTGCGCCCCGTTTATTCCATAATTGTGGAAAGTTCCCAAAAGGATCAGGGAATAAATTCCCGCGCAGAGAAAGGCCCCACAGCAGACCAATCCGCGTAAAACGCCTGAAAGATCTTTATTTTCCACAATCTTACCTATGACGGCCGCCGCTCCGATCAAAAGCGCCGTAACTGCAGGATACTGATACCATAAAAGCTTGGTGGAGACCGCAGAAAAAGCCAGGGCAGGGATCAGGATCCAAAGTCCGAAGCCTATGACGTCCTTATGGAAAACGGTCTTTTTCAAAGCCTTCATCCAGGAGCACTTTTCCTGTTTCCTTTGGTACAATACCGCAAAACAGCCGCACAGGATAACGGCAGCAAGGGCTAACAGATAAATCTGCGCTCTGCCGCTCATTTTCCCTAAATAGTAGGAAAAATAGTAGGAAAAACCCGCCTCATTGCTCCCAAACCCTTGGCCTGAGCGTCCTACCACATCCGTATACCACATTTTTTCAAAAAAGGCCGTTTTGTCCGTCAGATACCGCAGCACGCCCCATATTCCTATGGGAACTGCTGCCGATGCAGCAAATTTCCCCCATACTGCGGGCTTCATTTTCCTGATTTCCCCGGTAAATATCAAATATAAGCCGCCGATGACCGCAATGACCCCTGCGTGAAAGCTTTTGGTCAGGAAGGCAAGGGCAAACAAAAATCCGCAAAGGTACAGGTTTCTCTGATCTTCCCCGATCTTGAGCATACAAAGCATTGCCAGGGTAAAAATAAGCACATAAAGGCTGTCCGCATCTCCCGCCCTTACCATATGGGCCAAAAAGGGAGTGGTGTTGGCGCAAAGAAATGCCAGGCAGAAAAGCGCCGGCATCCTGCCGTATCGTTTCCGCAAAAAGACTGCCGCAGAAACTGCCAGGACCAGATAACACAAAACCGACGGGAAACGCATGGCAAAGACCGTCTTCCCGAAGATCAGCATGCTTGCCATAATGGTCCACATGCTTAAGGGCGGCTTCAGATTATAGTAATCCGTCTCATAAAGATAGGTGCTTTTGATAAGATTCCCTTCCCGCAGCATTTCATAAGCGTTTACCCCGTGTCTGGATTCATCCCAGGGATCCACATATTTAACATCCAGCTTATAAAAGCACAAAAATGCCAGCCAGGCGGTAAGAAGCAAAAACGCAATCTGGTATTTTCTCTCTTTTTTATCCCTGTCTATGCAGGTTACTGCCCTGTATAAACCGGGGGAGAGCAAAAAAAGCAAATATCCCAGACGGTTAACAAGGCTTAACTTTTCATCTTTATCCTTTAATTCCTCTTTTACATAGGATTTTAATCGTTTCCTCTGGCTCTTCTCTTCAGGCAGAAACTCCTTAAGAGGATAATAGTAGTGGATAGCTCCGTTCGCCCGGGCCCTTCTGGCAAAGCGGACCTGATCTTTTTCGCCCCTTTCCTCAAAGAAGGCGATCCTTCCGTCCAGGGCGTCCATCCAGTCCAGACGTTTTACCCGGAAACCGCCTCTGGTAATGCTCTCCGGCGCGCTGAAATACCCGTAAAGGGGCTTGTGAAGATAAACTCCTTTTGCCGCCTTATGATATATTTTGTAGGTAGTAGCTTCATCTTCATGGATCTTCCCCTTGGGAAAACGGATCCCTTCCCAGAGCGAAGCCTTATAAAGCTTGTTCCATGCCACAATAAAGTAAGTTGCGTCACAGTGGTTTGCATCATACAGATTCTTAAGCAGTTCTTCCCTGCTGCAGACTTCTATGGCGCCGTCCCTCTTTTTATCATCGTCGTGCCCCGCTTCAAAAATACTTCCGTCATATTCAAGAGAAGAAGTGACCGCATAAGCGCACATGGCTACATCCGCGTCATGCTCATTTAATGCGGCAAGCAGGGTTTCCACATAATCCCCGGCAATATAATCATCACTGTCCACAAAAGCGATATATTCGCCCGCAGCAATGTCAAGCCCTGCATTTCTGGCGTCGGAAAGGCCCCCGTTTTCCTTGTGGATTACCTTGATACGGTCATCCAAAAGCCCGTATTCATCGCAAATTTCCCCACACTTATCGGGAGAACCGTCATCCACCAGAATAATTTCCAGATTGGAGTAGCTCTGCTTTATAATGGAATCTATGGCGCGCCTTAAATACGGCTCTACTTTATAAATCGGTACGATTACAGAAACGCACTTCTCCATGATCTTATCCCCGTTTCTTCAAAATCCTGACGATGAGGCCCCTTGCCTGCACCAGAAAATATACCATTTTGACACAGCCTCTTTTATAAAAGAAAAAAATGATCTTATAGTCTGGCTTCCTTAAAGCAGGATGCCTGCCGGGTTCCTTCAGCTCTTTCAAGGCCTTACCGTACTGCCCTATGACTTCCATTTTTTCTTTTCTGTCCATGGAAGGATCAAAGGCAAGCCCCTCTAAATCATCCAGAAATTCCGTAACGACCTTTGTCGCCGGCATATTTCCGTCTTCTATCCCAAGCTCTTTGAAAAATCCCGTCGTTTCTTCATAAAGCCTGAAGGCAATAGGGATCTTGTCCATCCGTTTCTTTGTGGAAAGGGTCGTCCCCCTCTCATCCTGTATATAGTTGCAGACCGGATAAGAAAGCACCGCCGCTTTTTTTATGTTCCGAATATAGGCCTGGTTAAAAAGAAGATCCTCTCCCAGATTCAGGTCTAAGGGAAAACACTCCTTTATCAGCTCCCTTTTATACAGCTTGTTCCACGGCATATTGAGAAACCCCTGTAAATAAAGCTGCCGCCATTCTTCCTCCTGGGCGCCTGTCAGCCCGTCCATCTCATAGATTCCTTCCTTAGGAAGCTTTAAAATATCCCTGCCAAAATACAAATGACGGTAACCGGCTATGACTAGGTCCGCATCCCGTTTTTTTAATGCGGCAAGCATTTTTTCATTGGAATCTTCATCCACAAAGTCGTCGCTGTCCACAAAACGGATATATTCTCCCTTTGCTTCCGCAATCCCTCTGTTGCGAGCCTTGGAAACTCCCTGGTTTTCCTGATTGATAACGCGGATGCGGGAATCCTTCTCTGCCAGACGCTCTGACAGGATCCCGGAACCGTCCGGCGGACCGTCCACGATCAAAAGGATCTCCAAATCCTGATCCGTCTGATTCAAAAGGCTGTTTACGCATTTCTCCAAGGTTTTCTCACTTTTGTATACAGGCACAATTACACTGATCATACTCTTTTTCCCATCATTTCATTTTTTACTGCTCTGTTTTCCGCTGCGCTTTCTCTACAGCTTTATTTCTGTTGTTGCTCTGTTTCCGCCGGATCATCTTTACAGCTTTATTTCCATGATCGCTCTGTTTCCGCTAAATTTTCTCCACAGCTTTCTTACCGTCGCTCTGCTCCTGCCGGATGATTCCCGCCGTTTTACACATTTACACTGAGGATAACCAGTTTCCATGTCATAAAAAGGTTGACCGCTCCTAAAACACCGAAAATGATCCTCTCATAAAGCCCGGGGAATCGTTCCAGTTTCTCCCTGAAAACGCCCGCTCCTTTCAGCCTGTCCATTCCCTTTTTCCCAAACAGACAGCTTAAAAAAGGCAGAAACAGGGGAATAAAATAACGCCCCTGGACCCCCAGGATCCGGTCATTTCCCACTGCCGTAAAAGAAATATACATGGAAGTAAAAACAACGGCCGCCACTCCGAAATTCATCAAATGGCTCAGACCCTCAAAAGCTCCTCCGATCTTTTTACGCACCGGAGCATAAAGCGCCGCAAAAATCCCCAGAAGGATCAGTATCCAGTTCAAGGCAAAAGGCGCAGTCCCCAGATAGGCATATCCCACATAAGGGACCCCTTTTAAGGTGTAGCCCAAAAGCATCCCAAACATCTCAGAAAGCAATATGCCTGTATAGGTCAGAGGATTTCCCAGAATATAAGAAATCTGTCCCATGGTACTGGTCCCCACACTCCTTCTGTCTCCCGAAAAGGCCAGGTTGCTCACAAGCTGGTAGTCCCCGCCTGCAACCGGCGTAGGGAAAAAGATATTATAAAGCATCAGGCCCGCCACAAGAGTTACCGATATTTTAAAAACAGTTCCCATAATGCGGTTGTGGAATTTAGACCGGGGCAAAAACAACACCATCAACGCCATAATAATATAAACCGGCTTGGAAAGACAGCCCGCTACAAAGGACAGCAGCATAAGCAGCGCATTTTTCGGCCTGATCTTTTCATCGGGCGTCAGGATCTCATTCAATAAGAGCACGTATCCCAAAAGAAGGCATGAAGTTACCAAAGCGTCATAGGATAAGGCGGAAGCAATAAAAATATTATTGGGCAGAAGGCCGATCCCCGCCACCACCATGCCGTATCCCCTGGCCATTTTTACCGCCCAGAAAACAACGAAGATATAAAAAATCAGGTTTCCAAGCTTTGCCAGGGCAACCATGTCCGCAAACCCCGTGTGCAAAATGCGCCCTAAATAAAAACCGGCCGCCATGGGATAATACACCCTTGTCTCCGCCCTGGGAAAACGGCTCTGATGCCCGATATCGGGCGGAATCACATCCGGATCGTTCATCCTGTCCTCATAGCTTTCCACAAGTTCTCGTTCCTCCGGGTTATTAAAATAGGGCAGGGTATTTCCCACCATCTGCATTGCCGCCTCCGTCGTTTCGATCGTGGCGCCGAAGGACAGCTTATAAGCGCTTTTTGCATGGGAGTATTCGTCATAGCTGACCTGATTGGTTCCGATACCCTCAATCAAAAGGCCTCCAAAAAGCAGGGCAAATACCGCAAAAAACCATTCCGGCCTTTTTTTCATCAGCCCCCAGAGACTTTTTCCTCCCGCAAATATCATATAGACGGTAAAAAAGCATACTGCAAAAAATCCCATGCGCACGCCGTTTAATCTAAAATCATTGGAAACGGTAACCTTCAGGGCGGATAGATCCGGTTCCTCCTCTGTAAGGAGCGAAATGACCACCCCGTTCGTTTTCCTGCCTCCGATATTGACGATCCCCGCATCCAGCTTCGGATTGATGCTACAGTAATAATCCAACGGGGACAAATGCCCTTTTTCATAAATACCGGCTGAAAATCCGCCGTTTTTCTCCAAGGGGATCTCCACCTTCAGCTTATTGATATAGTAAGAATCGTCCAATTCAATCTGGATCTTTGTCTCCTTGACCTTCCGGTAAAGGTTTCCGTCCTGCTCTACTAAGGATTCATCCAGTTTTTCTACATATTCTTCTCCGTTATATTCGGCTAAAAGGCGCTTATTCTCCTGCTCCACTAAAATGGCCTGCTGCTCTTCCCCTGTTAGCTGCGCCAGGGAGTCCGTTGTTTGTACCGACATCTTAGCGGTATCCAGGGTGCATTCCACCGGCTCATAGGAATGAAATAACGCTATTCTGTTAAAAATTAAAATTTCTCCCGTAACCGAAAGCAGCATGATGATCAAAAAGACCGCTGCATATTTAGCCAAAGCTTTTACGGGCTTATTCTTCATTTCAGACTGCATCTGCCATCCCCTCCTTCTTCCCCTTTTTTAATCCCGGATAGCAGACTGTCATGGATGCGGCAAGAAATACAAAAGTAAGCACCCGGCAGTCATATAGCAGGGGATAGGTATCGTGGGAGTAAATATAGTAGCATTTTATCATAACAGGTGTTTCTTTTTCTCCGGTCATTTCCAAAGCTATTCTGCCGTCCCTGTAAGAAGCCGCATTTTCCACCTGGTGGTGGTTTGCATAAATTCCCGGCAGGGTCCCTTCCTCATTTCCGTTGCTTCTGTAGGTAAACGTAATATACAGCCTTCCCTTACAAATCCCTTCGTCATCAAAAGGCAGATAAGGATACTGACCGTCCAGACAGGCCCCCAGGTCATAGCTTTTTTCCAAGAGCAGGGGCAGCGCCTCCCTTTGAATCTCCTGAGGCATTTCCTTCATTCCCTCCGGCTCCTCCGGACTGTTCGTTTCTCCTTCTTTCTCCGACGCTTCCGGTAGCTTGTACACCCTGTAGACCAGTTCCGTTCCCGTCAATGCCCCACCGTTTTTGCAGATACCGATCTGGAAGCCCTTCAGCGCCCGTCCGTCGGTTTCCATCACATATCCGATCTCATCCTCCGCACCCGTAAGCGGCCAGACAAATTCTTCATCCTTCTCATCTTCCTTCATATTCACTTCATAAGTGTCCAAAACCTCATTGGGAAATAAATAACTGCCAATAAACCCTGCTAAACATAGCAGGGTACATATTGGCAGTATAAAATATGCATATTTGTGTATTGTCTTTTTCAGATTACCTAGCATAAACCTATTTCTCTCCCAGACCCAGTCTGTTAACCGCAGAAAAGATTGCCCGCACACTGGCCCTTGTAATATTGCTGGATACGCCCACGCCATAGGTCACTCTGCCGTCATCCGCATCCAACAGATGGATATAGGCAGCCGCCTGGGAATTGGAACCGCTCTGCAGTGCGTGCTCCTCGTAATCAAGTACCTTGACCTTAACGCCCAGAGTCTCCTGTAATCCCCTTTGAACCGCATCGATAGGTCCGTTGCCTACAGCCTCAAACATCTTCTTCTCTCCATGGTCAGTATAAGTTACCGTAACCTTGGTGTCAAATTCGGACTGGATCACGTCGCTCAAATCATCCACCCGCAGCTGGCGGAAATGAATGGGTTCCTTTTGATTTAAATATTCCTCCCGGAACTTTTCCATGATCTGATCCGGAGAAACCTCGCCCTGCTTCTCCGAAACGGACTGTATTACCCTTGCAAACTCTTTGTGCATGCCCTTTGGCAGCTTAAACCCAAAATAGGTATCCATGACAAAGGCCACCCCGCCCTTGCCGGACTGGGAATTGATGCGGACAATAGGCTCATATTCCCTTCCGATGTCCGCCGGATCAATAGGCAGATACGGAACCTGCCAATACTGGTTGTTCCGTTCCTTCATAGCTGCAACGCCCTTGTTGATCGCATCCTGATGGGAACCCGAAAAGGCTGTAAATACCAGTTTGCCAGCATAGGGATGTCTGGGATGGATCGGAATCTTACAGCATCTCTCATAGATTTCAATAATATCGTTGATATGCTCAATATTAAGCTTGGGATCGATACCCTGGGAAAACATATTGTAAGCAATATTCAAAACGTCCACATTGCCCGTTCTTTCACCGTTTCCGAAAAGCGTACCCTCCACGCGGTCCGCTCCCGCCAACAGGGCAAGCTCCGCGCTGGCAACGCCGCAGCCCCTGTCATTGTGGGGATGTACGGATAATATAATAGAATCCCTGTTTTCAAAGTGTTTATTCATCCATTCGATCTGGTCCGCATATACGTTGGGAGTATTCATCTCCACAGTGGACGGAAGGTTGATGATCATGGGGTTTTCAGGCGTCGGTCCCCATTCCCTCTGTACCGCCGTACAGATCTCCAATGCATAGTCCAGCTCCGTTCCCGTAAAACTTTCGGGAGAGTATTCCAGAATGATCTTCCCCGGGAACTTTGCAGCCCTCTCCTTTACCATACGGGTACCCTGAATGGCAATATCGGTAATATGCTCCTTATCCGCATGGAACACCACATCGCGCTGTAAGGTGGAGGTGGAATTGTAAATATGGACGATGGCCTGCTTGCACCCTTCAATGGACTCAAAGGTACGGTCGATCAGCTCCTCCCTGCACTGGGTAAGAACCTGCACGCACACATCGTCCGGTATCATTTTCCGGTCAACTAACTGTCTCAAAAAGTCATATTCGATCTGACTGGCCGCAGGGAAACCGATTTCAATTTCCTTAAATCCCAGCTGGATCAAAAACTGGAACATTTCAATCTTTTCTTCCACTACCATGGGATCGATCAGGGCCTGGTTGCCGTCCCTTAAATCCACGCTGCACCAAACCGGCGCCTTCTCGATTTCCTTATTGGGCCACTCCCTTTCAGGATAGTGTACCACGGGGTTTTTTTGATATCTTTTATAATTTAACATGTCTCTGCTTCCTTTCCGTTCTTATTCTTTTTGTTGTATTTTATTCTTTTCTAAATATTGCATTCGTTCAGTCTGTATTTCCGTTTTTTTGTCCGCTTGTTTTCCTATATGAAAACAGCCCATCCGAAATAGATGGGCTGTAATGCTTTATTTCATTATTCGCCGAGTCCGTTCTCAATTGCGGTAATCAGTGCCTTGAGCGCCTCTTCCTCATCTTCGCCCTCACAGACAAATTCGATTTCATCTCCGCACTTTACACACGCACCCAGCACACTTAGGACGCTCTTTGCATTTGCCGTACTATCTCTGAATGAAAATGTTATTAATGATTTGAACTGCATCGCTTCCTTGCATAGGATGCCGGCAGGTCTCAAGTGCAATCCTGTTGGATTCTTAATTACTACTTTCTGACTAACCATTTGTATTTCCCTCCAAATATGTCTTACCCCTATTTACTATAACACTTTTCCCACTATTCCACAAGCCTTACAGCATCACATTCTGAATAAGCTCCGCCAGGTTGCGGGCCTCTCTCTCGATCTGCTCCTGATCCTTCCCTTCGATCATAACGCGTACCAACGGCTCCGTACCCGAGGGACGGATGAGTACCCTGCCCTCTCCTGCAAACTTTCCGGAAAGCTCCTCGATGGCCTCCGCAATCTCCGGATACTCCATATAGCTCTCCTTTTTGTGATTGGGCACACGGGCATTTACAAGCGCCTGGGGCAGGACCTCCATAATAGACGAAAGCTCCGAAAGGGTTTTGCCCGTCTCCACCAGTACCTGCAAAAGATGCAGCGCGCTTAAAAGGCCGTCTCCGGTTGTATTCTCATCCAGGAATATAATATGTCCCGACTGTTCTCCGCCCAGATTGGCGCCGATTTCCTTCATGCGCTCCAGCACATACCGGTCTCCGACCTTCGTCTGCTCTATATTGATCCCGTGGGCCTTTCCCATCAGGAAAAATCCCAGATTGCTCATCACGGTGGCAACAATGGTATTATCCTTTAAAATTCCCTGATTCTTCATATGATTGCCCACGATGGCCATGATCTGGTCGCCGTCCACCCGCTGTCCTTTTTCATCCACCGCCAGCAGCCTGTCGGCGTCGCCGTCAAAAGCCAGACCGATATCCGCGCCTTCATATACGACTCTCGCCATCAGTTCCTCCATATGGGTGGAACCGCAGTTTGCATTGATATTGGTGCCGTCGGGATTGTTGTGAATGGCTACCACAGTGGCTCCCAGCTCCTTCAAAGCCTCCACGGAAGTGTAGAAAGCCGCGCCCTCCGCACAATCCACTACGATCTTCTTGCCCTCTAAGCTTACGGGGATCGCCTTCATGGCGTGATTGATATATTCTTCCCTGGCATCCGTACGGTATTTGATCTTTCCTACAGAGGAGCCGGTGGGAAACTTTACTCCCTCCATTCCGCTTTTGATCAGTTCCTCTATTTCGTCTTCCAAAGCGTCGGGAAGCTTATAGCCGTTTCCGTCAAAAAACTTGATCCCGTTAAATTCCACCGGATTGTGGGATGCAGAGATCACAACGCCGGCATCCACCTTGTATTTTCTCGTAAGATATGCCACTGCGGGCGTGGGAACAACGCCCACATACACCACATTAGCTCCTACGGAACAAGCGCCTGCCATCAAAGCATTTGCCAGCATATCTCCCGAGATCCTTGTATCGCATCCAACCATAATGGTCGGTTTATGCTCATTCTCCCTGGTCAGGACATAAGCTCCCGCCTGACCGAGTTCCATGGCAAGGGTAGGCGTCAACTCCTCGTTGGCAACTCCTCTGACGCCGTCTGTTCCAAATAATCTGCCCATAATATAATATCATCCTTTATTTTTTATTTTATATCACGAATCCGACATTCCACCGTAAAATCCTCATCTGCCGGGAAAACCCCTTCAGGCAGCTCAAAGCTTACGGGAATATCATAAACGCCTTCTTTTATGGCGGTCATATTCCTTTGTTTCATATAATCGTCAATGGAAACCGTTCCGATCAGGCCCTCTGCATCCAGTTCGTTAAGATCTTCGGGCATTCCCTTAAAGGTAACCTCAATGCTGTCTTCCGTTCCCGAAAGGCTCGCCCTTTGATTTTCATCGCTTAATCCGGTAATCATAAATCTGCTTCTGGGAATGGAAACAGTTTTTGTCTCCATAGGAGCGATCCCTACCGTAACCGTAACCTTACCGTCAAAGTTTTCATCCGCCAGCCTTACATTGTCAGGAAGATATTTATTCAGGTCAATAACCGTCGTAAAGCTCTCCTCTTTTCCCTCTACATCGATTGCCGATGCCGGTATGCTGATATTAGCAAGCCCTACCAGAGTATTTAACTTACCCGCGACAAGCACTTCCTCCACATCGGAAGTAATTTCTCCCGAAAGGCCGTAATTATCCGCAGGCGTTCCCGTCGTTGCAAACTTCAGAGGAAGGCTTTTAGTAGCCAGCAATTCCACCTTGATGCTGACCGTATTGATATTCCCCGTCAGCCTTGAGGCATCTACCTGATTATTTTCGGCATCATAATAGCGGATAAGCGCCGTAGTGCTGATACTGCCTGACATTCCTGCCACGGAAGCCTCTACGGAAGCATAAGAAATTCCCGATACAATGGATTCCGGTCCCTGTACCGTTACCACATTCTGATCCAGAGTCACATCCCCGGTAATATACCCTTCTACCGGTTCTCCGTTAATAACTGGTGTTATGGAAAGCTGGCGTTTTGAAAGCGCCTCGATCTCCACCTCGACCACATCCGTTTTGGATTTAATGCTCTCGATCTTATCGTTGTATTTATTGGTCTCCAAACGGATCCTGATGGTCCCGTTTTCTTCATCCAGTTCCTGCATATCGGCAGTCGCCTTAATATTTTCTTTTCCCAGCAGGTCGTTGATGGAGCGCTTTGCCGTTATGGTCACGGAAATCGTATTGCTGTCGTCCAGAATCTCATAAGTCTGGTTCTGCTTGGATATCAGATCCGCATTCAGGATTTCCACAGGCACTCCCGAATAGGTGGATTCAATAATGGGATCGCTGACATTTACCACAATGATCCATACCAGGACCGCCACTATGACCGCAAGTATTCTCAAAAACAAATTATCCGTCAGTTTATTTTTCTTCACGCTTCAACCTGCCTTTCCAGACTTTACGTTGCTTCTCTTCAACAGTCTTGTTCTGGATGGATTCAAGCTTTTTGCGCAGGGTATCCGCATCCACGTTTCTGGTAAGCTTCCCTTCAAAAGCCACCGATACACGGCCGGTCTCTTCCGATACAATGACGGTAAGGGAATCCGTAATTTCAGATACGCCCACCCCGGCACGGTGCCTGGTTCCCAATTCCTTGGAAAGCTTTGTGCTGTCAGACAGAGGCAGATAACAGGTAGCGGCAACCACTCTGTCCCCGCGAACCAGCACAGCGCCGTCATGAAGGGGCGTATTATGTTCAAAAATATTGATCAAAAGCTGGTTGGTCACAATAGCGTCCACCGCAATTCCGGTCCGCTCATACTCCGTCAGCTTCTGGTTCTGCTCAACGACGATCAGCGCGCCTGTCTTTACCTTCCCCATTTCAAAGCTGGCCTTTACGATCTCGTTGATGGTCCTGTCGGAAAAATTCCCGTCAGAGGTCTTTGCCACATCGAAGGGCATAATATTGGCCACAAAGTTTTTCTGCCCCAGCTGCTCCAATGCCCGCCTAAGCTCCGGCTGCAATACAATAACGACCGCTATTATTCCTACGGAAAAGATTTTTTCTGCGATCCATAAAATAGTACTCAGTCTCAGGATTGCCGCAAAAAGCAGAAAGATCAGGATCACGATCACACCTTTTAACAGGTTCCAGGCCTTCGTATCGCGGATCCAGATTAAAATCTGGTACACCAAAAAGGAGATAATAATTATCTCCACAATATCCGTCCATACGATCCTGGTAGGAATATGAAGGGTCGTCAAATATTTATTTATAAAGTTGTTTATCTGCTCCATCAAAAAAACCAATCCCCTTTGGCATTATAAAACGCTCGTTATTTTCTTTACTCTTTTCTTTGCCTGCGCAACAGAATTCTTTGGTACGGCTTTTACATAATAATAATATTCATCATCCTCAAACTGAACGTACTCTGTCCGTGAATAATCCACGTTGAAGCAGAAAAACTGAAGAATCTTCGTAATCAGCAGAGAAATGACCATTCCCAAAAGCAGAAGGCCTATTGAAATATGTGTGTCATAAGCCAGATCCCCGATCAGCAGTATGACAACACCCAAAACGGCGCCAACCGCCATAGCTATGGTCCATGCATGGTCAACAGAAGTTCTTCTTATGAGATATACCGCAATTACCACCGCCGCAAAAGCAATGATAGTAATCATCATTTCTTTGTTGTTTAAAATGCCGTCTATAACATAACGGAACTTGGCCACAGCCCCGTCATCCGACTCCAGAGCGCTGATCGTAGACGCATTGACCTTGATATACTGAATCAGATAATACGCTATGGTGCCGCAGCCTACGGATACCGCCGATGCAGGAGTTCCCAAAAGCCCTACGGCAATAGGGATCACATAGGGTATTTTCATAATAAAGCATAAAGGCAGGAGCAATACCACCACAGTATCCTTTGGAGAAAAGCGGAAATACAAAATGAACATAAGCAAAAAAATGGCGATGGCAACTACGCCGCATTCCAGCGATACCGCATACAAATGGGCGCAAACAAAGCCTGCGCTGACCAAAACAATAAAATTCATGGGCAGGAAAGAGCACATCAGTGCGATTACAAGGACAATAATAATATTGTCCAGTCTATCCATATAACCAATATTCCCGTTTATACACATCAGAGAAACCAACGCCAGCACAAATTTGAACAAAGGCGTAATATAAATTTCATACTTACTGTAGAAATTCCGAAGTCTTTCCCTCATTTCCAGTAATGAAGACATAAAATATTCCTTTCCTATTTCCGGTTTTCCAGATCATACATGGCGTTCAGCTGCTTAAGATGATGGTAATACTTTTTCAGACTCTTCTTAGCCCTGTAATACCTGTATGAATGAACAATATAAGAAATTACGGCATAAATCAAAGTAAAAATAAAGTAATACAGGACAACGTTCTTGCCGAATTCCAGCAAGTCCATTTTGTAAATATCCTGCATAAAAACTTCAAAATCATAAAATATATACATCGCAAACAAAATAACATACGCTATGGTTGCGCATATTATGGATTTGATTGTCTGAAGCCCGATATAATCGCTTCTGAAATAATTCCCGATGGACATATATTTGCGGCCTTCGTTTTCTTCATAAGCCGCCATTTTGGTCATCAATTGAACCCTTTCCTGACTTAACATAGCCTAACCCCGCCGATTCTTATAAGAATCTCATCTTGTTTTTATTATCCCCCGGCTTTACTTCATGCTCCTTTTTGGGCGCTTCAGGCTTGCGGATGGCGCCGCTGAAGGTCTTCGCCATTTCATTTTTGCACTTGGCGCAGAATCTTCCGCTTCCGATAGACGCCCCGCAGTTTTCACAGGTTACCTTGATCGGGGAATCTTCTGCAAACTGCAGCCTCTCTTCCCTGATCCATTGCTGGATCTGTTTGGGCTCGACGTCGCACTCCTCACACACCTCTGCCATGGGGCAGTTCGTATGGGCACGGATATATTCCTTTACTTCCTGAAATTTCTTTTCTGCCCGTTCCTTGCATGCAGGGCACACACACGGCCCCGATATATGATTAAATAATCTTCCACACTTTCTGCAATTTGTTACATTCATCCTATGCACCCTCCGTTCAAAAGTCTTTGCCAATTGCCAGTGTCATAAAATAAACCCGCGAAATACCGGCTTCCAACAACACTCCGGCCACAGCATCAATGGTACTGCCTGTTGTGTAAATATCGTCTACAATTATAGTTATATTCAATTTTACATCATTTTGCCCTATTTTGAAAGCCTTTTTCAAATTATTTTGTCTGTTTGCCCCGTCAAGGGCTTTCATGGGAGGTGTATTTCTGACGCGGACGACATATTTTTCATAAACCGGCATCTGTATTTCCGCTCCGAAAGCCACCGCTAAAAGCCCCGCCTGATTATATCCCCTTTCCGCCTCCCTCTTTGCATGAAGAGGAACAGGAATGATCCCTTCCACTCCCGCCCTTTTTACCGCATTTCCAAACTGCTTCGCCATCATTTTCCCGAAAAATCCCGCATATTCTCTGCGTCCTTCATATTTGAAACGGTAGACCGCCTCCCGCATCATATCGTTATACTCGTAAAGGGCGATTCCTTTTGTATAGCAATGTCTCCCGCTGTTTATCCTGCAGTCCCGGCACAGCTCTTCTTCACTTCCCGCAAGCTTTCTGCCGCACAGACAGCATCTGGCGCCTTTGATGAGCAAAAAGCCTTCTCTGCATTCCGGACAGACCCCCTGCCGTCTTTCCGGATAAGGGACCGGCCTGTCGCAGACAGGGCATCTCAAAGGAAATATAACATCCATTATTTTATTTCCCATGTCCGCCTTTGCCGCCCTTTTTTGTATCTTCTTTAAAACTTCCGTCAATCCTTTTCCTTTCCGCGCATTCTCTCCATTTCCCCGATCCGATAACACAATCCGGTATATCTTTTCTGTTTATTCTCTCCTGCGATCATATTTTCCATGATCCCTTCATCCCCCAGAATGGTCACGCATTTCTTCGCCCGGGTCACTGCCGTATATAAAAGATTGCGGTAGGTCAAAAGCCCCGGAACCCCCAATAAAGGGACTACCACCGCCGGATATTCGCTTCCCTGTGATTTGTGTATGGTAATGGCATAGGCGAGCTCCAGCTCATCCAGTTCCTCAAAACGGTAATGCACCTGCCTGCCTTCATCAAATTCCACCAAAAGAAGGGACGCATATTCATTGATCTCCTTTATGATCCCAATGTCGCCGTTAAAAACCCCCTGGCCTCTTTCAATGATCAGATTATAAGGCCCCGCCACTTCCCACTCCAGCTTATAGTTGTTTTTTGTCTGCATGACCTTATCCCCTTCCCTGAAAAGGGTATCTCCGGCAAGGCGCTCTTTTTTTCCCTTTCCGGGCGGATTGATAAACCGCTGCAGGATCCCGTTTAAAGCCTCCACCCCCATGGCTCCCTTTTTCATTGGCGTCAGCACCTGGATATCCAGCGGAGAGGCTTTTACATATCTGGGAAGTTTGTCCGTAACAAGCTGTACGATATTGTTGTATATCACATTGGGATCATTCCTTTTCAGAAAATAAAAATCCCTGCTGTCCTTATTATGGATCCGGACAGGTTTTCCGTCATGTATCCTGTGGGCGTTCATAACAATATCGCTTTCCGCCGCCTGCCTGAAAATTTTATGCAGCATCGCCACGGAATATGCCCGGCTTTCGATCAGATCCTTTAAAACACAGCCCGGACCCACGCTGGGAAGCTGGTCCATATCCCCTACCAAGATCAGCCTGGTTCCCCGGGGAATGGCCGACAATAAAGCCTGAAACAGGAAAATATCCACCATGGACATTTCATCCACAATAATAACATCCGCTTCTAGCGGATACTCCGCATTTCTTCCGAATCCTTTTCCCCCGCCTTCATCATCCGCCGCGCCGGATACCTCTAACAGCCTGTGGATCGTCCTCGCCTCCATGCCGCAGGCTTCGCTCATACGCTTGGCCGCTCTTCCGGTAGGCGCCGCCAGTTCTATCTCCATCTGCTCCCGCTCAAAATATTTGAGCATAATATGGATCGTGGTGGTTTTTCCGGTTCCCGGCCCTCCCGTAAGGACCATGACCCCATGCCGGATAGCCTTTAAAACCGCCTCTCTCTGCATTTCGTCCAGAACAAGCCCGCTTTCATCCTCTATTTTCTGGATTTTATCATAAATCATACTTTCTTCTTTTGATAAGCGCTCCTGCCCTTCTTCAAAAAAGCACATATCCAGCTCCTTAAGGAGCGCCGCACACTGGCTCTCCGCCCTGTAGGAAGCGGGACTGTAAACAAAAAGAGGCCCTTCTTCCCTTTCCTTTCTCGTAATGATCTTATGCTCCATGATCAGGTTGGTCAGCTGGACTGCGATCTCTTCTCCCGAAAGTCCCAAAAGATTACACCCGTTTTGTATCAGTATATTCTCCGGAAGACAGGTATGCCCTGCCGAAAGAGCCTGGGACAGGGCATAAAGCAGCCCGCATCTGATACGGTATTCGGAATCCACGAGAATTCCCGCTTTTTTTGCAATTTCATCCGCTCTTTTAAATCCCACGCCGTCGATATCTTCCGCCATTTTATAAGGATTGGTCCGAAGCATGTCGTAAAGCCCGTCCCCATATCGCTCATAAATCTTTACGGCTAGCTTATCCGTTATGCCATATTCCTGCAAAAACAGCATGGCGCGCCGCATTTCCTTTTTTTCATAGACCTGCTCCGCAATCTCCCTGGCAATTCTCTCGCTGATCCCCTTGATCTCTTTAAGGCGCAGAGGCTCTTCTTCTATGATCCGGAAGGTATCCTCGCCGAATTTTTTCACGATCCTTGCTGCCAGCTTTTCCCCCACTCCCTTGACCGCTCCCGAACCCAAATAACGCTCGATGCTTTTGCAGTCATCAGGCGGAAGGATCTCATAGGATTCCATCTGAAGCTGTTCCCCATAGCTCTGGTGCTCTTTATAAACTCCCTCGATCCGCACTCTTTCCCCTGCTTCGATTCCCTGAAACCTTCCCGTAACCGTCACTTCGATCTTATCGTTGCTCACTGCCAATACCGCATATCCGTTTTCAGGATTTTCAAAAATAACGCGGTCCACATATCCCTGAATTACCGCTCTTTCCATATCTGGCATCCTTCTCTTTCCTTCCCGGCATTTTTGCGCATAAAACATATAAACGCACAAAGAGGCTGTCCATCGGACAGCCCCGGATATTTGATTGTACTAAAAAATTAAAGACCGTAATTGCGTTTCATCTGCTCATATAAGGTTTGCGCAAGCCCTAAACTGTTCTGCTCCGTTGACTGGCTTGCCAGCTCGGCAATGGTGTTTTCCATAAAATAGTCCACCATCTGTGAAGAAGAACCGTCCTCATCCTCTCCCAAAAGGGAAGTTGTCTTTGCCATTTCCTTGAACACCTGCTCCAGAAAATAGGACTCAAACTGTTTGCAGACTTCCATCAGCTCATCGTCGGACTTTGTCTTTATTTCCTCCTCGGACAACTGGGAGATCTTTTGTGCCGAAGCCGGTACCCGGCTGGCCAAATCATTATAATATGCACCGATACTGCTAAGATCCATTTTTGTTCACTCCTTAACTTCTAAGCTGGTTTGCCTGGCCCATCATGTCGTCTGAAGCCTGGATCGCCTTGGAATTCATTTCATAAGCGCGCTGGGCAACGATCAGATTGACCATTTCGTCCACGACCTGAACATTGGAGCCTTCCAGATAACCCTGTACGATCCCGCTTCTTGTAATGGCAATGTTGGTAGTCGCCTCGTTAATGGCCTGCCCGCTGGCTGCCGTTACCCTGAATAAGCTGTTGCTTACCTTTTCCAACCCTGCCGGATTCTGGAACTGGAACAGACCGATGGTCATTCCCAAAGGCTGGGGATTATTGTTGGCGTCGGGATAGCAGATCTGCCCGTCTGAAGTAACGGTAATTTCCGAAGCCTTATAGTTAGCGGGAACGGTAATGGGCCTTCCATTGGTATCCAACACAGAATAGCCGTCGGAGGTCGTTAAATTCAATCTGTTATTGCCGATAGCCCAGGTAAAATTACCGTTTCTGGTATACTGTATCTCGCCCCTGCCGGTTCTGACTGCAAAAAAGCCTTCCCCGTCAATGGCAAAAGCGCTGTCGCTTCTTGACTCGAGAAAAGGACCTTCCTTGAAAATAGAAGTGATGGAAGAGTTTCTCGTACCCAGTCCTACCTGTGCGCTGATGGGCTTATTGGCGCCATTGGCTGTTGTAGTCCTCGTCTGGAGGGTCTGATACAGCAGACTCTTAAACTCCGCCACCTCTGCCTTATATCCTGTCGTGTTTACATTGGAAAGATTGTGCGCTATCGTATCAACATTTGTCTGTTGGGCGATCATACCTGTTGCCGCAGACCATAAAGATCTAACCATTTACTTTTCCTCCTATACCGAACCAAGCTGATTTACCGCTTTATCCAAAGTCGAATCTATTGTCTGTATTACCTTTTGATTGCTTTCATAGGTCCTGGTCACACTGATCATTTCGACCATCTCCTGAACCACCTGTACGTTGGATGCTTCCAGATAGCCTTCGATGATCTGACCGTCGGCATTCTTGAAACGGTAGCCTTCTACGGGCTGATAATAGTTTTCGCCGTAATGCTCCAGATAATTGTAATCCTCAAAATCCCGCAGCCCGATCCTTGCTACGGCTCTGTCATTTTGGAAGATCGTACCGTTTTCATCGATCCGGGACGTGCTTAAGGGATCTAAGCGGATCCTGTTCCCGTTATTGTCCAACACGTAATCGCCGTCCTTGGTTACCAGGTAACCGTTTACATTTAAGGTAAAAGAACCGTCCCTGGTATACTTAGTACTGGTCACTCCCGCTTTATTGGTAAACTGGACGCAGAAAAAACCGTTTCCCGAAATAGCTAAGTCATATGTATTGTCTGTATTCTTAAAAGGTCCCTGGGTATAATCGGTATAATTTTCCCCGATCTTCACACCCAGATTCATACCGCCAATCCTCTGGGTATGCACTCCGATGGACCGGTCCCTGATCTTATAAGCGAGCACCGTATCAAAGGACTGGCTGGTCGAACCTTCCTTTTTGTATCCTGTGACCGCCGCATTTGCCAGATTGTTGGAGATAACATCCATTTTATTCTGCTGATTCAGCATACCGGTATAAGCGGTATATAACCCTTTGACCATAAAATAAACCTCCTGATGAAAGACGGGAATTAGTACTCGCCTTTAAAGTCTGCCAAAACTTCTACATATTTGCCGGTTCCGACTGCCACACATGTCATGGGATCCTCTGCCGTCATGGTATTGATTCCCGTTTTAACCTCGATCAGTTCCTCAAGCCCTCTCAAAAGACTTCCGCCTCCGGTCAATACGATTCCCCTGTCGGCAATATCAGCCGCCAGTTCCGGAGGAGTCTTCTCCAAAACGCTGTGGATCGTCTCAATGATCTGTGCCGTAGTCTCCCTTAATGCCTCTTCTGTCTCTTCTGAGGTAACCTTTACCGTTTTGGGAAGTCCCGTTACAAGATTACGTCCTCTGACTTCCATAGTATCTACCTCGGGGCGCTTGTAGGCACACCCGATCTTTATTTTCAGATCCTCTGCCGTCCGCTCGCCGATCAGCAGATTGTGTTTTTTACGCATATAACGGACAATGGCTTCGTCAAAATCATCTCCCGCCACCTTAATGGAAGCGCTGACAACCGTTCCGCTTAAGGAAATGACAGCCACGTCGGTGGTACCGCCGCCAATAT
>ULTO01021136.1_pt1 | contig 29243 bp, 28 predicted proteins | sample 1957601 | NCBI WGS metagenome assembly ULTO01 (sample SAMEA4835734, study PRJEB28245) | human gut metagenome | biome: gut microbiome; material: fecal sample | place: Denmark | collected 2008 | reverse complement strand
AGCACAATAAGGTGTGGGAGATTTTGAAGGTCATATTCGTATCCTGCGTCAGTTTTTTCGGAACGGGATTTACAATCATGGCTTATCATAATGACATAGGGATCAGAGCTGTTTTTGAACAGATATCTTCTCTTATAACGGGAGAGGGCAGTAAGGGAATGCTGACTATAGAAATCGCTTATGCCGCAGGGCTTGCGGGAGGAATCATTATATTCTTCAACCACATCGGCAGACGCAGGATTACCCACGACCCCACGCCTATTGAAGTGTCCATGCGTAAATATGAGGATGACGTTAATAATACCCTGGCGGAAGTCTGGGAAAGGGAGGGAAAGACCATTGATGCTCCTTAAATATTTATTGCTGGTAATAGCGGGGATCTCCTTCGGCGCACTGGCGGCGGCAGGCGTTTTTACCGTATTGGTGGCGGTAGGGCTGATACCCCGGTTCGCGGGAAAGACCCATACGGCCTCCCATATTTTCTTTTATGAAAACTGTGTGATCTTTGGGACCATTACAGGTATGCTTTTCAGCATTTTTGTAAACCTTCATGACTACAGCAGCATGATACTGGGGGGCGTTGCGTCTGCGGCGGAAATCGTTATGGGTTTTTTCACGGGGTGCTTTGTGGGATGCCTTGCTTTATCCATTGCGGAAATGCTGGATTCCATTCCTATTTTTGCCAGAAGGGTAAGGCTCAAATGGGGAATCGGCATTGCCATATTCATGGCAGCGTTTGGAAAAATGGCGGGGGCCCTTCTGTATTTTTTGCAGGGAATAGAATAAGGTTCGGAAAGGAAGGGAATCATGACAAAAAAGGAATTAGAACAGGAAAAACAAAAAGAATACGATAAACTGGTAAAACAGGTAACGCCTAAAAACAGTCTTTTGCTGCAGATGTGCAAGGCCTTTCTTGTGGGAGGCATTATCTGTACCGTCGGACAGGGAATTTTGGAAGGCGCCGGGGCTTTAGGGCTTGACAAGGACATGGCGGGGGCCTGGTGCTCCGTTTTGCTGATCCTTTTAAGCGTTGTGCTGACGGGATTAAGCCTTTACCAGCCCATTGCGGATTTCGGCGGGGCGGGGGCCCTCGTCCCCATTACGGGATTTGCCAATTCCGTATGTGCTCCGGCTATTGAATTCCAGGCTGAGGGACAGGTCTTCGGCGTAGGCGTAAAGATATTTACCATTGCGGGGCCCGTAATTCTTTACGGTATATTTACAAGCTGGCTTTTGGGGCTTCTCTACTGGTGCGGCATGATGCTGGGAGTGGTGTGAATGAAAACATTAAATTGACATTAAAAACATCATTGAATATAATTTTAAATATAACGGGAAGTTTTATGCGGCAGGGGAAAAGTAAAAGGCCATAATGCAATCATAAATTACTACTTTGGGAGAACTTGAGTGAGAAGAATTTTTAAGAAGACGGGGGAACGCTCTCTAATATTTTGGGGAAATCTGGCGCTGCTTCTTCTGGTCATTGCGCTTGCAGGGATCAGCCTGCTTTCTGCCAGACGGATCCTTTTGGAAAATGCGCAGAAAACAGGGGAGGAAATTGCAAAAAGCTACAGGATGGAAGAAGAACGTAACCTGGAATTATATCAGGCATTGCTTACGGTGGGCTCACAGTATGTGGAAGGAATGGTAAAACGGGGAGAAGATGAAACCCGTGTAACGGCCTGGCTGGAGGATTATTTCATAAAGCTTACAAAGACTACGGGCATGGAGCGGGTCGTACCGCGCGCCGTGGTAAACGGCAGGGTGCTTGCGGTGGGGCCGCACAGTTATGAGGAAACCGACGCAGGTCTGCTTACCTGGTATGAAGAGGCTCTTAAAGGAGACGGAGAAATTATTTATACGGATGTATATACGGACAGTACCTATGATAAGCCGGTCATAACCATGGCAAAGGAATGTGGAGACAAAGAAACGGTCATTGCCTTTGATGTGTTTGCGGATAATTTCCGGATTTACGATAACTCCCAGATCCTTCCGGAAGGCAGCGTATATTTTTTGTGCGATGCCAAGGGAAACCTGTTGTATGACCAGATTTCGCCGGGGCGTGAAAAAAATATGGGAAAAAGCAGTATTCACGATTTATATCTGAGGATTCAGACAGATGAATTTGTGAATCCCAATCATTTTTATTATACTCCCGAAGGCGATATTATGTCGGTTTATTATGAGGAAGAACCGAACGGCTGGATGTCGGTCCTTCTGATTCCCAATTCCTATCTGATGGAGAGGTGGGAACGGCTGATCAGCCGGTATCTGGGCATTTTTATGCTCATTTTATTGATCGCCGCTTTTATGTGGATGCGGCAGAAGCGGATGGAAAACAGCAAAAAACGAATGGACGAAACGGTACAGATCCTGGGGAATCATTATTATGCCTTCTATCGGATCAACATAGAAAAAGAGACTTACGAGATGATAAAAGGCGCCGAATATGTAAAGGAGGTCCTGCCCTCCAGAGGCAGATATGAAGACCTTTTGGATATATTTGAAAAACTGATAAAAGAAGACGCCTATGATGAGTTTCTGGAAAAGTTTTCCATAAGAAATGTAAGAGAGCAGATTAAAAACGGAATAACGGATTTCGGAGGCGATTTCCGGCGGATTTTTGAAAACCAATGGAGATGGGTAAACGTACATATGCTTTATGCGCCTTCTATCAGCAGGGATGAGGCGGTGCTGTGCTTCAGAGAGGTAGAGGAGGAGAAACAGCGTCAGCTGCGGCAGATGAGCCTGTTGGAAGATTCCCTGAAAGCCGCCCATGCCAGCGACGAATCCCAGAAACGTTTTTTCTCCGGCATCAGTCATGATATGAGGACGCCTTTAAATATCATTATCGGTATGTCGGAGGTCGCAGGAAAATGTGCGGAGGATACGGAGCGTGTAAAGAATTATCTCCAAAAGATCCACTATTCCAGCAAGCAGCTTCTGGGGCTGATCAATCATATTCTGGAAGTGTCCCGGCTGGATCAGGGAATGTATCTGCAAAACGAATCGTTTAACATAAGGGAAAAAATGGCCCGTAGTGTGGATGCCTTTGAAGTTCAGGCAAAGGAAGAAAAAAAGGAGCTGCATTTTACATATAATATAAAGCATGAAGAGGTACGGGGCGATATAACAAGGCTTTATCAGATCGTCAGCAATCTGTTGTCCAATGCCATGTCCTTCACAAAAGAAGGGGACAGTATAACGGTAGCTCTGAATGAAATATATAATCAGGAATATACCAGATACCAGATTATTGTTTCGGATACCGGGGTGGGTATGAGCCGGAAAGTAAAGGAACGGTTCTGTCAGTCCGATATACAAAAGAGCGGCTTTGATTCCAACGATACAGGGGAACTGGGATTGATGATCGTGAAAAATGTTGTATCTCTTATGAACGGCGAAATTAATATAGAAAGCGCTTTGGGAGAAGGAACCGCCGTCACGGTTACCCTGCCTTTTGAGAGACCGGATCTGCCAAAGAATGAAGAAACAAAAAAGGCGGATGAAGAAGAGTTTACCCTTGAGGGCAGAAGGATTTTGCTGGCGGAGGATTATGAACTGAACAGGGAGCTGGCCACGGATATATTAACGATGTGTAAGGCTCTGGTAGTACCGGCAAAGAACGGAAAAGAGGCATTGGATATTTTTGCGGCTTCCGATGAATTTTCCTTTGACGCTATATTGATGGATATGCAGATGCCGGTGATGGACGGCTGTCAGGCTGCGGAAAAGATCAGGAGCCTTGACCGGGCAGACGCAGGAATCGTTCCCATTGTAGCCGTTACGGCAAATACTTTTGCAGAGGACATTTCCCGCACCACGAAAGCGGGCATGAATGCCCATATTGCAAAACCCATCGATATCCGGATTTTATGTACGACATTGATGGAACTTTTAGGCGGACAGACAGAGCAGGGGAATGGAAGGTAAAACTTCAGAAAGGAGAAGTATGAGAGACAAAGTTCTAATTGTGGATGATGAAGAGACAAACAGGGAGATCCTGAAACTGATGCTGGAGGATGAATATAAGATCGTCCTGGCTGAGGATGGGGAGGAGGCTCTCGGGATAATCGGTCAGCAGCAGGCAGAAATAGCCATTGTACTTCTGGATCTGATCATGCCGAAGAAAGACGGCTTCGAAGTGCTGGAGGTGCTGAAAAAAAACAGATGGATGGATAATATGGCCGTTCTGATCATCAGCGGGGATTCTTCTGTGGATACAGAAGCCAGATGCTTTGACTATGGCATATCTGATTTTATCAAAAAGCCCTTTGACAATAATCTGGTCAGACAGAGGGTGCGGAATATCGTTGAGCTGTTTTTGTACAAAAATCATCTTGAGGATAAAATCGAAGAACAGACGGAGGTCTTGAGAAAGCAGTATAAGCTTTTGCACAAGCAGGCTGAGGAACTCCGGGAAAATAAATTCAAGATCATTGATATTCTGGGTACTGTGGTGGAATACCGCAATTTGGAGAGCGGAGAACATATAAACAGGGTAAAAGGATTTACAAAGATCCTGGCAGAGGAAATGATGAGGGAATATCCAGAGTACGGACTGCGGGCGGCGGATGTGGAAATGATTTCTTCGGCGGCAGCTCTTCATGACATCGGGAAGATCGCCATACCGGACCACATATTGTTAAAGCCGGGAAAACTTACCAAGGAAGAATTTGAAGTGATGAAAGCCCATACTACAAAGGGCTGTGAAATCCTGGACAGCGTAGAAGGGGCATGGGATGAAGAATATGGAAGGGTCAGCTATGAAATATGCCGTCATCACCATGAGAGGCATGACGGAAGAGGATATCCCGACGGCCTTAAAGGGGATGAAATACCAATTTCGGCCCAGCTTGTTTCCGTTGCGGACGTATATGACGCGCTGGTAACGGAAAGGGTCTACAAGAGCGCTTTTTCCAAGGAGGAGGCATTTTCCATGATCCAAAAAGGGGAATGCGGTACATTTTCTCCAAAGCTGTTAAAATGCTTTGAAAATGTGCGGAAGGATTTCGAGGAACTGGCGGATAAGCAGAAATAAGGGCCGGTAAAAGTGCAGATACCCAAAAATAAAAAGAAATGGAGAGAAAAAAGTGGAAATTAGTAATTACATCGATTTAGAAGACGCAGCAGAAAGATTTATGAAAAATGACGACCTGTTTAAAAAGTTTTTATTTCGTTTTCCGGCAGAAGAGGGTTTCCACGATCTTTTTAACCTTTTAGATGAGGGAAAAATTGAAGAGGCTTTTAAGGTGGCTCATTCCCTGAAGGGAGTAGCGGCCAATCTGGCGCTGAAATCCCTCAATGAGGCGTTAAAGCCCATATCGGATATTCTGAAGGCAAAGGCAATGCCGGGAGAAGACGAGATCAAGAGGCTGAAGGACGCATATGAGGATGTGCTCCAGCTCATTGTGGAGATCGAGCTGGAGGGGAAGACGCTGTTTTCATAAGAAAATGTATAACCGGGCGGATTATGGTAAATACTGTTATCGACTATTAAGTTAGGAGGGATGGTATTTTATGGGAAATTCGAATATGCCTATGGGTTTTACTTTTTCCATGTCCGCAAATGAAAAGGCGATGAATAACTTTGCCAGAATGAATGAAGAGGAGAGGGCAAAGGTTATAGAGAAGGCGAGAAATGTGTCTTCCAAGCATGAGATGGAGAAGCTGATACAGGATTTAGGAGAGAGAGATAAATTTTTTTAGAGAGACGGGGCGCGTTGTCCCTACAGAGTAAAGCGGGGCGGGTCCGTCATGGGAAAAACCTTTCCGTTTTTTATAATCATACTGCAAACCGGGATTTTTCTAACAGCCCGCGGCGGGGGCTTCCGGCAAGCCGTCGGCCGCCGTCAATGCGGCATCCGTGCCGCGTGACGGCTAAATTGCCATCCGTGGCAATTTGCCTTGGGTTTTGGGCGGTCTGTAAGAAAAATCCCGGTTTGCAGTAGTGGATTATGAAAAACGGAAAGGTTTTCCCATGGCGGACCCGCCCCGCTTTACTCTGTAGGGACAACGACGCCCCTCACTTAAAATCATTTTTCGGTTCCGGATTTTTCTTTATGGGATTATTGACAGAATATTATTATTGTAATAGTATGTATTTAGTATTACTAAATAGGTGGTGAGTATTTGCAGGGGCGCTATGAACAGCAGATGAAAAAAGGGGTTTTGGAAATGCTTGTTTTGAAACAGCTGGAAAAAGAGGAACGGTACGGGTATCAGCTGATCAGTCAGCTGCGGGATAAAAGCGGCGGTATGTTTTCGTTAAAGGAAGGGACGCTTTATCCGATCCTGTACAGGCTTGAGGATGACGGGCTTTTGGTAAGCCGGTGGAGCCAGCCTAAGGGGAAGGAAGTTTCCAGAAAATATTATGTGATCACGGAAGAGGGAAAAGAAGGGCTGAAGGAATTGGCGGCCCTTTGGCAGAGCTTTTCCGGACAGGTATCAAAAATGATGGAGGAAGAGGCATGAATCGGGAAAAGTATATTAAGGCAGTGCTTAAGAAGTTAAGATGCGGCGGCAAAAAGAAAAAAGAAATACAAAGAGATCTGGAGTCTGATATATTCGGCTCTTTGGAAAACGGGGAAAGTCTTGAGGATATCATGGCGCGGATGGGCAGCCCGGCTTCCCTGGCGGGAGAGTTTAATGAGAATTTTTCAAAAGAAGAGATCATGGCCTTCAGAAGGCGGAAAGGTCTTATGATCGCCGGTATTTTGACAGGCGTTCTGGCCGTTATCCTGCTTTTGGGGTTTTATGCTCTTCCCAAAAACTATCCTATGGGAAAAAGCGGCGATTTTACGGAGGAGGAAGTGACAGAGCGGACAAAAACGGTCATTTCTTCCTTTAATGACGAAGATTATGAAGCGATTCAGGAAATGTGCGCTTCAGAGTCCATGAAGCAGGCCATGACCGAAGAAAAACTTTCGGAAGTAAAGAAAATGTTCGGGGAAGACTGGGGCGCATTTGTGAACTACGGAAATATATATTTAGGGGAAGTCATACAGATGGGTAAGGCCTATGCGGTAGTGCAGATAAACGCTACCTATGAAAATACGGGAATTACCTATACCCTGATGTTTGATAAAGAGATGAGACTTTGCGGATTTTATATGAAATAGGCAATAGGTTTTGGAAAGGAGGAAAAGCTGTGAACGGAAGAGTGATCGGTTATGTTATGTGGTTTCTGTTGGGACTTCTTTTTACAGTGAGAGGAATTTATTGTATGTCCGCCAAAAAAGAGGTTCCCTTCGGCTTCTGGGCAAATGCGGATACAGCGCCCGTTTCCGATGTAAAGGCTTATAACCGTGCGCTGGGAAAGCTGTTTGTAGCAGCCGGGCTTTCCTTCATGGCGCTGGGGCTTCCTTTGCTGGGCGGGCAGAATTCCCCGGGGATTGTGTTTTCCGTGATCGGAAGTCTTTTGTGGTGTATTGTCATAATGGCCGTTTATACCGTAGGGATCGAGGGAAAATACCGCAAAAAATGACGACGCGGGAAGAACGGTAAAGCGGGCGGCAGAAATGCTTTAGAATGAGAAAGGCAGGACGAAAAGAATGGGCTTCTGGATCTTTATGGTAATCATGAATTTGATGATCCCTCTGATGATGATCGTTTTCGGAAAAATATTTTTAAAAAATCCGCCAAAGGAAATAAACGGAGTGTACGGATACCGTACAGTGCGTTCTATGAAAAATAAAGACACATGGGATTTTGCGCACCGGTATTTCGGCAGGCTCTGGCTGAAGGGCGGTCTGATCCTTCTGCCGGTTTCCTTTGTGATAATGCTGTTTGTGCTTGGGAAGAATGAGGATATCGTGGGAACGGTTGGGGGAATTCTCTGTTTCCTTCAGACGATTCCCCTGATCGGCGCAATTTTCCCGACGGAAAAGGCGCTAATAAAGGAATTTGATGCAGAGGGAAGAAAAAGATAAGAAAAAGATAAAAAAACAGCCGGAATCTGCGGCCGGACAGGAATAGGGAAGGGCAGGAAAAAATACAGATAAATGCGCTGTATCTGCCTGAAAGAACTATTGCGGCACAGTTGACGGCTGTCTTTATTTTGTGATAAAATAAGTATGTTGATTGCGTGAATATTATAGATGTTTTTGTGAATATAAATTTAAGGGAAAGAGGAATGGATATGGATGCAGATTTTAGAAGACAGCTTGAGGAAAACGGCGCGGATGTGGATATGACATTAAAGCGCTTTATGGGTAACGAAGCCATATATATGAAATTTATCATGAAGTTTCTTGATGATAAAAGCTATGGAAATATAAAAGAAAGTCTGGGAAAGTGTGATTACGAGGAGGTGTTTAAAAGTGCGCATACCCTGAAAGGCGTTACGGCCAATCTGGGTCTGGACCCTATCACTTCCGTCTCATCACAGATATGTGAGCTTTTAAGGGGGAAAACCAATCAGGACGGGGATGTGGATACGGATCAATTAAATGAGCTGTGGGAACAGCTGGAAGAAATTTACGGTCGTTTCCAGAAGATTTTAATTGAAAATAAGCAGTAGAGAAGAGAAAGAGACGGAATTTGGAAGGGAACAGAAATCAATTGACATTTATAGCGAAAAATGGTACTTTGAAGTTATAAACATTTGCAGAACTGAATGAAGGAAAACGAGGAAATATCATGGATAAACAACAGATTTTAATCGTTGATGACGAAGAAGTCAACCGCGCAATACTCAGCGGGGTTTTTGAGAGCGAGTATGACATTATCGAAGCCGCTAACGGGCAGGAGGCCACGGCGGAGTTAGAAAACAGTTCCAATATCGTATTGATTTTATTGGATGTTGTAATGCCGGTCATGGATGGATTTGGTGTGCTCCAGTATATGAAGGAGCACGATCTGTTAGAGAAGATTCCTGTCATATTGATCACAGGCGAAAAGATCATGGACAGTGACGACCAGGCATATGCCTTTGGCGTTGCGGACGTTATGCACAAGCCTTTTTATCCGCATATTGTAAAGCGGAGGGCCAAAAATATCATTGAGCTTTACCAGAATAAGCATAATATGGAGCTGCGGTTAAAGGAGCAGGAAGAAGCCATTCTTGCCCAGGAAAAGAAGATCCGTGAGAACAACGAATTTATGATCGACGCCTTAAGCTCGGTAGTAGAGTTCAGAAGCTTAGAGACGGGAGAACATATCAGACGTATAAAGTATTTCACAAGGATCATGCTCAAATATATGATGAAGTATTTTCCCAAGTACGGACTGACGCCCGACCAGGTGGATGAGATCGCCAGGGCTGCGGCGCTTCATGATATAGGTAAGATCGGCATATCCGATTCCATCCTCTTAAAGCCCGGAAAGCTTACGGAGGAAGAGTTCGAAGTGATGAAGACCCATACCACGATCGGATGCGACATACTGGAGAAGTTCCGGGGAAACCAGACGGAGGAGTTTTACCGGTATTGCTATGATATCTGCCGTTATCATCACGAAAGGTGGGACGGTAACGGTTATCCCGACCATTTAGTGGGAGATGAAATTCCGATCAGTGCACAAATCGTTGCCATTGCAGACGTTTACGATGCCTTGGTAAGCACAAGAGTATATAAAAGCGCATACGCTAACAACATTGCGTATGATATGATCATGAACGGCGAATGCGGACAGTTTTCGCCGGATGTACTGGAGTGTTTCGCGCTTGCCAAAGTGGATTTCTTTAACATTGTAGAAGTCATTAAAATGTTTAATTTTTCTTGATGAAACGGATAGCAGGCAGCAAAAAATCAGAAGTTTTTTGCTGCCCTTTTACTTGTGTCCGGGGAGGAATATTATGGAACAGGACAAAGGATACATATTTCCTATGGATAACGCCCTGGAAATGGTTCTTATGTTTGACCGGATGGGGGAGATTTCTTATGCGAACGCTGCCGCAAAGCAGAAACTGGAATACGGGGATGATCTGTGCGGCAGTCATATCAGCGATATTTTTCCAGGCACATTCAGAAGCGCCGAAAGAGGTTTTGAAACAGAATTCATTTTTGGAACCGGCACGCAGCAGCTGGTAGCATACCGCAAAAATCTCACATGCTTCCCTGTGGAGGCAAGAATCGTGAGTAACGAGGCCGACTGCGATTTTTATCTCTGTATGGCAAATGACATTCTGGAGAAGGAATATCTCACAAGGGAAGTAGACAGGATCCGGCAGGAGGCCGATGAAGCCCTGAAGGTAAAATCGGAGTTTGTTGCCAACGTGACCCATGAACTCAGGACTCCCGTTAACGGCATATTGGGTAACGTGAAGGAAATGCTGGAACGGGAAATGGACGAACCGACCGAAAAATCCCTCCGTCTGATCGAACGCTGCTGCGGCGATATGAACAAGATCATTAACAACATTCTGGATTTTTCAAAGCTGGAAGCAGGAAAGTTTATCTTAGAGCCGAGAAAATTCCATTTCAGGAATATGTTAGATTATGTAAAAGCCAATCATATCAATAAGCTGACGGAAAAGGGACTGGATTTTTTTGTAACTGTTTCTCCCCAGATTCCCGAATATGTTATTGGCGACGAACTGCGGATCGTACAGATTTTGAATAATCTTTTGTCCAACGCCCAGAAATTTACTTCCGTAGGGAAGATCAGCGTTGAGATTTTCAAAACAGCCCAGGTAAACGGCAAGACGGAATTGTTCTTTATCGTTTCCGATACGGGAATCGGAATAGACGAGGCCGATAAGGATAAATTGTTCCAAAGCTTTTCCCAGGTGGACGCGTCCATTTCAAGGAAATACGGAGGAACGGGGCTGGGGCTTAATATCTGCAAACAGCTTGTGGAGCTTATGAACGGCAGGATCGAAGTGGAAAGCAGGAAGAACAAGGGCAGCACCTTTACCTTTTCCATATGGGTAGATTCCTGTGAAGAGGATTCCGGCCAGTTGGATGATGTGAGCAAGGCGCTGGCGGCCACATCCTTTAAGAGCCGGCAGGAAGCCGGGGAACCGGAAGAAACGGAAGACATCAGAAAATACGGTACGCCGGAAAACATAGAAGGTCTTAAGAAAAATCTTTCCAAACTGATTTTATGTGTGGAAATGGAGAACTGGGAAAAAGCGGAAATGTTTATGGAAACAATTAAGCAGCTGACGGAGGAAGCGCCTCCGGAGGCAAAAAGGATCGTTCTCAGATTAAAAATGGCAATCCAGAAAGAAAATTACGAGAAGGTAACTGCAGGGTTCGAAGAATTCAAAAAGCTCTTGTAATTTCGAAAGGGGATACACAGATGGCAAAGGTCGGCAAGGATAAAGACAAGGAAACCATACTCATCGTCGATGATGTGGAAACCAACAGAGTGATCTTAGAAGAGATCATAAAGGATATGGGAGGATTCCCTGTTCTGGCAGAAAGCGGAGAAGAGGCTTTGGTCAAAGTGGGAGAGTGCGATCCCCAGCTGATTTTAAGCGACATATCCATGCCGGGGATGGATGGTTACGAGCTGTGCAGGATATTAAAGAATGATGAAAAGACCAAAAATATCCCGATAGTCTTTATTTCGGCTTTTGACGCCCCGGAGGATATTATCGAGGGTTTTTCCCTTGGGGGAGAGGACTATATTACAAAACCCTTTATTCCTGAAGTTGTTAAGGCGAGGGTAGGCGTTCATTTAAGGCTCCATGTGGCAAGGCGGGAACTTAAGGAAATGAACAGGCGCCTCCAGGTATCTGTCAGCGAACAGTTAAAGCAGATGGAACTGGAAAAGAAAAATGTTTTGTATGCCATAGCCAATATAGCCGCCGCCAATTCGGATTATACGGAGGAGTATATTAAGCGTCTTGGATATAACTGTGGGATTCTGGCCCAGGGGATGCAGCTGTCTCCTGTGTTTGAAGATAAAATATCAGATACTTATATTGATACCATAGAGATCGCAGCACCTCTTTGCGATGTCGGCAATATAGGCATTCCGAAGGAGATTTTGCAAAAGAAGGGGGAGTTGACAGAAGAAGAATCTTCCATTATTCAAAATCATACGAAAATAGGAGCGAAGCTTCTTAGGGACATACATGTCAATAGCGATTACAATGATTATATCAGCGTTTCTATTGATATTGCACATTACCACCATGAAAACTGGGACGGAAGCGGATATCCTGACGGATTGAAAGGGGAACAGATTCCCCTTGGCGCTCAGATTGTCGCGATAGTGGACCGGTATTGTGCATTGACGGAAAAAGATGCCCATACCAGAGAAGAAGCTCTTGAAATTATGAGCAAGGAAGCGGATAAAAGGTTTAATCCGGATATTTTTAAAATTTGTTGTAAAATATCGCGTCAATTTTGCTGAGCAGAATAGTATCATTATTTTGACAGGAGGAATAAAAATTGATTACGGATGAAGAACTTTCAAGAATTTCGGTTTATATGAAACAGCGTTATGGAATTGATTTGAGCCAGAAAAAGGTAATCGTAAACGGACGCTTGGAAAATTACATGAAAAGGAATGGCTGGAAGAGCATAAACGCATTGATGGATGCCGTTGAGCATGATAAGACCGGCCAGCAGGAGAAGATGCTCGTTAATCTCCTGACAACCAACCACACCTATTTCATGAGAGAGTTTGAACACTTTGATTATTTCAGGAGTGTGGTTCTTCCGTGGCTAAGGACAAAAGAAGGAAGCAAAAAGGATCTGCGCATCTGGTGCGGCGCTGCGTCCTCGGGAGAGGAACCTTATATGATCGCCATGGTCTTAAGCGACTTTTTCGGTCTTGAAAGGGATCAGTGGGATACAAAGGTTTTGGCAACGGACATTTCCACAAAGGTTTTGCAAAAGGCGATGGCGGGCATTTACAATGTGGAACAGCTCGATAAGATGCCGGAGCAGTGGAGAAGGCACTTTTTTAAGAAACTGCCGGGAGGCACCCAGTATCAGGTTACCCAGGAACTGAAAAACGAAGTAATTTTCCGCCAGTTCAATCTGATGGATCCTTTTCCTTTTAAAAAGAAAATGCATACTATATTTTTGCGCAATGTTATGATATATTTTGATGAGAAGACGAAACAGGAAGTGGTTCAGAAGGTTTACGATGCGTTGGAGCCGGGAGGTTATTTGTTTATAGGAACAACGGAGACTCTGGATCGGAGCAGTACTCCTTTTCAGATCATCCAGCCCTCGATATTTAGAAAGAAGGAAGGAAAATGATGAGATATGAGGCCTATTAGAGTATTGATAGTAGAAGATTCATTGGTTTTCAGAGAGCTGTTGGTGCAAAATCTCAAGAAGGATCCTGCCATTGAGGTCGTAGGAACGGCAAAGGATCCTTTTGAGGCCAGAGATGCGATCCTCGCCTGCAAGCCGGATGTTATGACTTTGGATGTAGAGCTTCCCCGAATGAGCGGAATAGAGTTCTTACGGAAACTGATGCCCCAGTATCCGCTTCCGGTCGTAGTGATCAGTTCCCTCAGTGATAAAGTTTTTGACGCATTGAACGCAGGCGCGGTCGATTTTGTGGCAAAGCCTGCCGTATCCAGCCGCTCACAGCTTGAGGATTTCATCCGAAACGAGCTTTTGGTCAAGATAAAGATTGCTTCAACGGCAAAGATCAGTAATATTAAAAAGACCGTTGCCCAGCAGGTACAGCCGCAGCTTTCCGGCAAAGGGAAGGATCTGGTGGTGGCCATCGGCGCTTCCACGGGCGGGACCGAAGCGATTTTTGACGTAGTAAAAAATTACGGGACGGATATTCCGGGAATCGTGGTCGTGCAGCATATGCCCCCCGGTTTTACGAAAATGTATGCCAAGAGGCTGAACGATCAGTGCAGGATCCGTGCGAAGGAGGCGGAGACAGGGGACCGGGTTCTGCCGGGAACGCTTCTGCTTGCCCCCGGCGGCGACAGACATATGCATCTTGTAAAGGTAAACGGGGTTTATCAGGTGGAAGTTAAGGCCGGTCCAAGGGTAAACGGCCATTGTCCGTCGGTGGATGTGCTTTTTGATTCCGTTGCCAAGGTGGCGGGTCCCAGTGCAGTGGGCATTATTCTTACGGGAATGGGAGGCGATGGCGCGAAAGGGCTTCTTGCCATGAGGAAGGCAGGTGCAAAAACCATTGGTCAGGACGAATCAACCTGCGTGGTCTACGGAATGCCAAAGGTCGCTTATGATCTGGGCGCAGTGCAGTACCAGGAAAAATTATCGGATATTGCATCAAGAACATATGCGGTGCTAAATAAAATGTAAAGGAGAAGGAGAATGAAGATTCTATTGGCAGAGGACGATTTTGTAACGAGGAAGTTTATGGTAAATTTCCTGTCAAAGTACGGCGAATGCGATGTGACTGTGGACGGAATGGAAGCAGTGGACGCATTTATGATGGCTTTGGAAGATAACGAGCCCTATGATCTGGTATGTCTTGACATTATGATGCCGGTCATGGACGGTTATCAGGCCCTTGTGGGAATCCGCAATCTTGAAAAGGAACGGAATATCCCGGAGGAAGAGGCGGTAAAGGTTATTATGACTACTGCGCTCAATGAGGAAAGCAATGTTAAGATGGCGTTTGAACTGGGATGCACCATATACTCGGGCAAGCCGATTGATCAGGACAGGTTTGAACAGGCATTAAAAAAACTGAAACTGATTTAATCATAAGATGGATTTGAATACGCAGGAAAGGAGAAGGATATGGCTGAAGAATTTAACACAGACGGCATGCTGGACATGTATCTGTTTGAAAACGAACAGTTGCTTGAACAGCTTCAGGAAAGAGTTCTGGACCAGAAAGATGCAGATTGTTTTGATGAAGAAAGCATAAATGAAATATTCAGAACCATGCATACCATTAAAGGCTCTTCAGGTATCATGATGTTCGACAATATCACTGCTGTTTCACATAAACTGGAAGACATCTTTTATTTTTTAAGAGAATCCCAACCTGATAATGTGCCGCACTTGGATCTGGTGGAGCATGTGCTGGAGGTAGAAGATTTTATTTCAGGCGAACTGGAAAAAATCCGTAACGGCAGTCCGGCAGACGGAGACTCAAGCGAAATCATTGCAGGGCTTGACAAGTTCCTGGAAATGATCAAAGGCGGAGGGAAAAAGGGAGGCGAAGCCCCGCCGGAAAATGTACATGAGGAGCCTAAGCAGTTTTACATAGCTCCCGTGGCTACCAGCGCCAGCAGATTTTACAAAATCTATATTGCGTTTTATCCCGAAACGGAGATGGCAAACGTCCATGCATACAAGACGGTGTATGCATTAAAAGAGATGGCGGAGGATATTCTCTATTCCCCCGAGGACATCATTTCGGATGAAAACAGCGCCCAGAAGATACTGGAAGACGGTTTCAGGATCTTATTACAGGCGCAGTGTACGGAAGAAGAGATCCGCAATGCCATCGGCATAGGATACGATATTGAAAAGGTCGATGTATTCGAGTGCAAGGCGGAGGAATTTCTTCAGGGATTTGATTTCGGCGATCAAGAGGATGTTCATCCTAAGGAAACGATCGATTTAGAGTCAAGCATTGAAGAAATTGAGAGCAAGGCTGAGGCAAAGGCGGGAGATGAAAAAGAAGAGCCGAAGGCGCCTGCCAAGCCCAAAATGGCGCCGGGCGATTTTGTTATTAAATCCAAGGAACCCGGTAAGGCCAAGAAGCTGGCCAAAGACAGAAATAAAGGAGAGAAAGCCTCCTTTATCAGCGTCAATGTTAAAAAGATGGATCAGTTGATGGATCTGATCGGCGAACTGGTTATTTCCGAATCAGTGGTGCTGCAGAATCCCGATCTGAAGGTGCCGGGGTTAAACCTCGACCGGTTTAACAAGGCGGCGTCCCAGCTTTCAAAGATTTCTACCGACCTGCAGGATGTTATCATGTCCATGCGAATGGTTTCCCTGTCAAATACGTTCCAGAAAATGAACCGTATCGTATTTGACGTATCAAGGAAGCTTGGAAAGGAAATCGAATTCGAGATGATCGGCGAGCAGACAGAGGTGGATAAGAACATTATCGAGAAGATCTCCGACCCGCTGATGCATATTGTGAGGAACTCCGTAGACCACGGAATTGAAGATAAACAGACCCGAATAGAATGCGGCAAGTCCGAAAAAGGTAAGGTCATCTTATCTGCAAAGACAGAGGCCGGAAAGGTGTGGATCAGCGTTACGGATGACGGAAGCGGTCTTGACAGGGCAAAGATACTTTCCAAAGCCAGAAAGCAGGGCATTTTGGATCCCAACAAGCCTGATGAGGCATATGCCGACAAGGAAGTATATCAGTTGATCACGCTTCCGGGCTTTTCCACCAATGAAGAGGTTACGGAGTATTCCGGCCGTGGGGTAGGCATGGATGTTGTAGTCCAGAATATCCAGGCCATCGGCGGTACGCTGGATATTGACAGTACGCCGGGCCTTGGAAGCACGATGAGCCTTAAGATCCCTCTTACGCTTGCCATTATCGACGGTATCGTAATGGAAACCGGAAGATCCTCCTTTGTTTTGGAGACAGGCGTGATCAAGGAATTTGTCCGCGTAAGGGAAGAAATGATGATCTATGAACCTAACGGAGATGAATATATCATGATACGCGGTCAGTGCTATCCGGTGCTTCGTTTAGGAAGGTGGTACGGACTGGATGAATATCAGGAATCGGTAGAAGACGGCGTGATGCTGATCCTCGAGGTGGAAGACCAGCATTTGTGTCTTTTAGTCGACAAACTGATAGGAGAACAGGAAATTGTTGTAAAGCCCATTCCTTCTTATATCAAGAAAGTAAAAGGGCTGTCAGGCTGTACGCAGCTTGGCGATGGAAGCATTGCTTTAATCCTTGATGCTGTTGGATTAATGGAATAGAAAATATATAGAAAGGAACGGAATTATATGGGTGAGACTAATGCAATGAAGGATATGTCTGCACAGAGTGTTTCAGATGATACCAATGAAAAAGGCAAGTACATGACCTTCAAATCCGGCAATGAGTATTTCGGCCTGGCGATCCAGTATGTAAACGAGATTATCCAGATGCAGGAAATTACGGCGATTCCCGAAACGGAAGACTATATTAAGGGTCTGATCAATTTAAGGGGAAAGGTTGTTCCTGTAATCGATGTCAGGCTGAGGTTCAAACAGGAACCGATTGAGTACAATGACAGAACCTGTATTATTGTGATCAATGTGAAGACGGCGACCGTAGGTCTGATCGTAGAGAAGATCGCAGAGGTGGTTGAGATCAAGGAGGACAATATACTGCCGCCGCCGAAGATCGGACACGGGGATAAGGCCCAGAATAAATACGTATATGGCATCGGTAAAGTGGGGAATGCCGTTAAACTGCTGCTGGATCCCGATAAATTACTGAACGACGAAGATTTATCAGTTGTGGAGCAGGCAAACGATATGAATGTTGATGAAGAAGGAGAGATATAGTTATGAAAGACATGAAGATGAAAACAAAAATGATTATTGGTTTTTGCGTTCCTGTTATACTTATCATTATCAATGTGATACTTGGTATTAGTTCCATTTCAAACATTAGCGGTAAAGTAGCCGAAACGCAGAAGGAAGAGTCGGCAGATATTCAGAATACGCTTAAAGAGATCGGCGCGGACGAACAAAAGTCAGAGATGCTGATGGAGAAGGTTTCAGAAGTACAGCAAAACAGCCGGGAGAGCATAGAGAGTCTGGCGTTCAACTCCAATCTGTTCAGCTTCGGTCTGGTAGCTGTTTCGGTCATTATTACGATTGTCATTGCTTTAAACCTGATCAAGGCAATCAACAAATCCGTCACGCAGTTGGCGCGTGCGGCAAGGGAAATTGCAGCAGGCCGCGTGGATGTTGAAATGGTAAAATACGCAAATGATGAGTTCGGCGAACTGGTTGACGAATATACGGAAGTAATCAACAACATGAAATATCAGGCCGGCATTGCCGAAGAGGTTGCAAACGGTAATCTGACGGTTCAGGTCAATGTAAAATCCAGCGAGGACGTTCTGACCGGCGCATTAAAGAAACTGGTAGAGGATAACCTTCATGCATTATCCAACATCAGCGACGCAGGTTCCCAGGTTACGGTAAGCTCCTCACAGGTTGCAAGCGCAAGCCAGGCACTGGCTCAGGGCTCTACGGAGCAGGCAAGCGCCATCGAAGAGATCACGGCTTCCATCGATGAGATCGCAGAAAAGACAAAAGCAAATGCAGAGGAAGCAAACTCCGCTGCAGGCCTGGTAGCACGTGCTATCGCAGACGTACAGCAGGGTAATGCACAGATGAAGGATATGATGTCCGCTATGCAGGATATCAACAAATCCTCCGAGAGCATTTCCAAGATCATCAAGACTATCGACGATATTGCATTCCAGACCAATATCCTTGCATTGAACGCAGCAGTTGAGGCTGCAAGGGCAGGCGAGGCCGGCAAAGGCTTTGCGGTTGTTGCAGAAGAAGTAAGAAGCTTAGCTGCCAAGAGTGCGGCGGCATCCGGCGAGACTGCTGAACTGATCGAGGAATCCATCGACAGAGTAAACGCTGGTTCCAAGATCGCTGATGAAACTGCAAAGGCTATGGAAGAGATCTCCAGAGTCGTACAGGAAAGCGAAGCAATTATCAACGGCATTGCAGAATCCTCCAATTATCAGGCAACAGCGGTTGCACAGATCGAGCAGGCTATTACGCAGGTATCGCAGGTAGTACAGACCAACTCCGCTACCAGTCAGGAATGTGCGGCAGCCAGCGAAGAGTTATCCAACCAGGCAGCAAGGATGAAAGAGATGCTCGCTATTTACAATCTGGGGAACGGAAGCGCTTCAGGCTCCTATTCCGGCGGATCCTACTCATCTTCTTCATCAAGCTCCAACGAACAGGTAATTTCTCTTGGAGATGATTTCGGAAAGTATTAATAAATAGTGATTTGGGGCTGTTGCAAAATTGCGGCAGCCCTTTTTTCGCATTGCGTCGTATATAAAAGGAATGGGGAGGGCATATATTTTGGCAGAATGGAGAACAGGAAATGAAGGAAGAAGTAAGGCGTTTTCTGATTGAAAACAGCGAGGAAAAGTATAAGGAATTTTCCAAAGCCCTGATTCCCGGGGAAGAGGCCATGTTGGGCGTAAGGCTTCCGGTCTTGCGGAAAAAGGCAAAAGAATTAGCAAAGGGTAACTGGAAGGAAGAGCTAAAGACGGAAGATATTTATTTTGAGGAGATCATGCTGCGGGGTATGATGCTTTCCTATGTGAAGGAAGATCTTTCCACCATGCTTCCCTATATTGAAGCATATATACCGTGTGTTAAAAACTGGTCTGTCTGTGACAGCGTTTTTGGTAAGATGGAGGTATTAAGGGAGGATGGGGAGAAGACATGGGAATTCATACAGCCCTATTTATATTCGGACAAGGAATTTGAAATCAGGACAGGCATTATCATTATGATGAATCATTTGCTGAAATGTGATGAAAGGGGAAAAAATATCAAGAGACTTAAGAGCATTTCCCTTAAGGACTGCATGCCGGATGAAGAGGATCTGATCAATGAGGACGGCGGAGAAGAGAGGAAAAATGAGGCAGGCAGGACTGCGGCAGTGGAAAAAGGGGAGAAGCAGGGGAAATATCTGCTTTGTATATTAGAAGCCTTAAACCGGGAATTTCCCGCCTATTATGCGTCTATGGCTGCAGCATGGACCCTTGCGGAAGCCTTTTGCTGTTATCCCGCTGTGGTATACGGATTTTTGAAGGATAACCGGCTTGATGACGCCACCTATAACCGGGCGCTGCAGAAAATCGTGGAATCCCTCATACCCCTGCCGGAGGTAAAGGCGGAAATGAGAAGGATGAAGCGGAAGAATGAAAAGAAACAGTAAAAGAAAAGTACAAGTATGGAGGGTAACGGCATGAAGAAATACATTCTTTCCATAGACCAGGGCACAACCAGCAGCCGTGCCATTTTATTCAATAAGCGGGGAGAGATCGTGGCAAGCGCCGCAAAGGAATTTCCCCAGTACTTTCCCAACCCCGGGTGGGTGGAGCAGAATGCGGATGAAATATGGCTCAGCGTGTTAAATGTCTATATGGAGGTCTTGGTGCACGGCAAGGTTGCGGCGGAGGAGATTGCGGCAATCGGCATAACCAACCAGCGCGAGACGGCCATCGTATGGGACAAAGAGACGGGAGAGCCTGTTTATCATGCGGTGGTGTGGCAGTCCAGGCAGACGGCGGACATCTGCAGACAGCTTAAAGCGGAAGGAAAGGAGCAGATGATCCGGGAAAAAACGGGGCTGCTGATCGATCCCTATTTTTCTGCAACCAAGATCAAATGGATCCTTGACAATGTGGAGGGAGCAAGGGAAAAAGCCGAGAAGGGACAGCTGCTTTTCGGAACCGTGGACAGCTGGCTGATCTATAAAATGACGGGCGGAAAGGTTCACGCTACGGATTACAGCAATGCTTCCAGAACCCTTCTTTACAATATCTATGATTTAAAGTGGGATGAGGAATTGCTGGAGCTTTTTGGGATCCCTTCCTCCATGATGCCAAAGGTTTGCCCTTCCAGCGGAACTTTCGGCTATACGGAAGGAAAATTTTTTGAAACCGCTATTCCCATTACCGGCGTTGCCGGAGACCAGCAGGCGGCTTTGTTTGGGCAGACCTGTTTTGAACCGGGCATGGCAAAGAATACCTATGGGACGGGCTGTTTTATGCTGATGAATACGGGAGAAAAGCCGGCAAAATCGGAACACGGGATGTTGACCACCATAGCATGGGGAATCGGGGAAAGGATCGAATATGCCCTGGAGGGAAGCGTATTTGTGGCGGGAAGCGCCATCCAGTGGCTGAGGGACGGCTTAAAAATGATAGACAATGCTTCCCAGAGCGAAATTTATGCCGGAGAGGTTGAGGACAGCGACGGCGTTTATGTCGTACCTGCATTTGTGGGGCTTGGAGCGCCATATTGGAAGCCTGATGCGAAGGGAGCGGTATTCGGTCTTACCAGAGGCACCACCAAGGCCCATTTTATCAGGGCGACCCTGGACTCCCTTGCCTATCAGTCGGCGGATATTATCGACGCCATGACTTTAGACAGCGGGATCGAGCTGCAGAAGCTTAAGGTGGACGGAGGCGCAGTTAAAAATAACCTGCTCATGCAGTTTCAGAGCGATATCCTTAACGTACCCGTAGAGCGGCCCATTATCAGTGAGACTACGGCGTTGGGAGCGGCATATCTGGCCGGCCTTTCCGTCGGATTCTGGAAAAGTAAAGAAGAACTGCGCGCCAATTATCTGGTGGATAAGACCTTTATTCCTGCCATCGGGCAGGATGAGCGGGAGAAACTGCTTGCAGGGTGGAAAAAGGCAGTCAAGGCGGCGTGTGAGTTTTAAAAACAAGAGAAAACAGAATAAAAGATAAGGGGCGGATAAGCCTAATAAAGCCGTAATGTTATATAAGCAAAGAAATGTTAACTAATAAAATAATTAGGTTGACAATAGGCCTGCATCATGATACCATTAGCTGAATCTACACGAGAGGAGTATCATGAAATGAGTGAAAAAAAGAAATGGAAACCTTTAGATCTGGCTTATATCGGATTGTTTGTCGCTTTGATGGCGATCTGTTCCTGGATCAACATTCCTACGGCAGTACCCTTTACCCTGCAGACCTTTGCGGTATTTGCGGCGGTCTCCATGCTGGGACTTTCCAGAGGAACGGCTGCAGTAGTGATTTATATTATTCTGGGTACGGTCGGCGTTCCGGTCTTTGCGGGTTTCAGCGGCGGTTACGGAGTTGTTTTGGGACTTACCGGCGGTTACATAGTCGGATTCATTTTTACGGCCCTGGTTGCGGGAGGCGTGATGAAGGTGTTTGGGAAGAAAATACCGGTCATGGTCATTGCCATGCTTCTGGGGTTAGCGGCGCTTTATGCCTTTGGAACGGCATGGTTTATCTATGCATACAGCAGGGATAACGGGGCAATCAGCGTTATGGCGGCCCTTTCCATGTGCGTATTTCCTTATATCATTCCGGATTGCTTAAAAATAGCGCTGGCGATCGTCCTGGACAAAAGGCTTGCCGGACGGCAAATATATAGAAGGATCGGGTAAACATATTATGGATGAAATATCGCTCCGTCCCCACCATATTTTATGTATCCGCTTTTTTGAAGGAAAGGGATACAGCAGGGATTTTACAAAGCATATGGCCGAAACCATAGAAAGGCTCAGGGAGCCGGGAAAATATGTGATGCTTGTGGATGAAGAAGATGAGATCTGCAGGAAATGCCCTAATTGCTTAAAAGACGGGTGCAGCCAGAGGGAAAAGGTCCTGCAGTATGACGCAGGCGTCCTCCGTATGCTGGACGTGCCATATGGAGAGCGGATGGAATTTAGAAGGCTTTGGGAGCTGGCGGAACAAAAGATCATGGCTGCAGGACGGTTTCCCGGCATATGCGGGGATTGTGAATGGGCGTCTGTCTGCCACAAAAAGGAAGGCGGTCCGGCGGGGAATTAGAAAAAATTTTTTTTTGTTGTGGAAAAAGTACTAACCTATGTTATAATGAACATAAGTGGCTATTATCATTGTATGTTCAGCATGGGATTTCGTGTGTTATAAGCCTTGCAGATTATGATAGTATGACCAGAAAATCTCTAGGAGTTTATCATGGACATCAGTAAAATTTGTTTTAACTGCATGAAAGGCGAAGTAGACGAAGACGGGGTCTGCAATTGTTGCGGAAAACAGTTTTCGGATATTAAGTTAAGCGAAAGTTATTTGCCAGTCGGAAGCTTTTTGAGAGAAAAGTATTTAATGGGCCGGGTTTTAGGCGAAGGCGGCTTTGGCATTACTTATATCGGATATGATATCAATCTGGATACGCAGGTTGCTATTAAGGAGTTCTTTCCCAGAAATTATGCCAGCAGGGCAAGAGGGACGGGTGCGCAGGTCATTCCCAATGAAGGGGATGCCGAAATTTTCTTCTACAAACAGAGGGATAAGTTTTTAGGCGAGGCCAAAAGGCTTGCCAAATTCCGGAATACGCCGGCCGTCGTATCCGTTTTGGACTTTTTTAAGGACAACGGCACTGCCTATCTTGTCATGACTTATATTAACGGTATGACTTTGCGGAAGCTTTTGGATTATTCGGGCGGCAGGATTACCGTTGAAGAAGCTCTTAAAATCATAGAGCCTATTATGCTGGCTTTAAAGGAAATTCATGAGAGCGGTTTTATTCACCGGGACATCAGCCCCGATAATATTATGATATCGGATCTGAGCAACAGGGTCTATCTTATTGATTTCGGTACTGCCAGAGCAAACAGTGCGGAGGAAGACAAGACCATTTCCGTATTTAAAAAGTCCGGTTATACCCCTCCGGAGCAGCTGCGGACCAAGGGAAAGCAGGGACCATGGACGGATATTTATGCCCTCTGCGGAACTATATACAGATGCATTACCGGCATTAAGCCTTTGGATGTGACGGACCGTCTCTTCGGAGAGGAATTAATAAGACCCAGCGGATATGGCATTTCCATTTCTCCCCAGATCGAGGATGCCATTATGAAGGGGCTTGAGATCCATAATGAGGATCGTTTCCAGACCATGGATGACCTCTATGACGCTATCTACAAAAGCGATGCATGGCTCAATGCCAGCGATGAGGAATATACCAAGGTTATTGCGGCTGTGCGCAACTTTAAGATCCACGGAAACCCCAGACCCAAGATCGAGACCATATACAAGAAAATGGCAGAAAGCAATGAGCAGGCGCCGGCTGTGAGCAGGCCCGCCTATGAAAACGAGGAAGAGGAAATACTCAGGGTCGTGGAGGAGTACAAAAAAAGTCCCGAATACCAGGCGGCTTATGAGCAGTTCATTAAAGAGGACCCTACTTATCTGCGTCAGCTTGAATATGAAAAAGTAAAAGAAACAGTCAGAAATTTTAAAAAGAAGAGTGAAATGAACATTTCCGAAAAAGAAATCATTGACGATTATATGAGACGGAAAAGTGAAAACAGTGACAGCGCCATATAAAAATAAATATGGCGGCTGTCATTTTTTATGCCCCGCTATCCGGGCGCAGTATTTGACATGAGAATTTTCTTCCTTAAATTTTTTTTGGCAGCGGATTCCCGCATCTTTATGAATAGTGTTTGTTTTTCCGAGAAATACTATTTGAAAAACGAACAGGACGGTATGAGAGTATGGAAAATAATAAGGAAGCAATATTTGCGGTGGGAAAACAAAGCGTTAAGCTGCCTATGCCGATCTATATCAGGGCGTCTGCATCTGTTGTAGGCGAAAAGGAAGGAAAAGGTCCCTTAGGAGAATATTTTGATATGATAGGGGACGATGAGCTGTTCGGCTGCACCAATTGGGAAGAGGCGGAAAGCACGCTGCAAAAGGAAGCGGTAACTCTTGCCATGGGCAAAGCGGGCATATCCAAAGAGGACGTGAGATATCTGCTGGCAGGAGATCTGTTAGGACAGACCATAGCCACTTCCTTCGGGTTAAAGGAATTTGAAATTCCCCTCTTCGGGCTTTACGGAGCCTGCTCCACCTGTGGAGAGACCATCAGTTTAGGCTCCATGATCTTAGGCGGTGGATTTGCCAAAAACGTGGTATGCGTTACTTCCAGCCATTTTGCAAGTGCGGAAAAAGAATTCCGTTTTCCCATGGAATACGGGGGACAGCGGCCGCCATGTGCCACAAGAACGGTAACGGGCGGAGGAGCCTTTGTCTTATCTACGGAAAAAGGGTCGAATCCCAAGGCGCTGATAACCGGCGTTACGACGGGTAAAATTGTAGACATGGGCGTCAAGGACAGCTTCAATATGGGATGCAGTATGGCTCCTGCGGCGGCGGATGTCATTGCGGCCAATTTAAGGGATTTCCAGAGGGACCCCGGGGATTATGATAAAATTATTACCGGAGATTTGGGGGAAGTGGGGCAGAAAGCTCTTTTTAGCCTGATGGAACAGAGAGGCTTTGACATTACAAAGAACCACATGGACTGCGGCATGGAGATCTTTGACAAGGGGCAGAAGGGAACCCTTTCGGGAGGCAGCGGATGCGGCTGTGCGGCAACTGTCCTTTCGGCTTATATTTTGAAAAAGCTGGAAGAAGGGGAATATAAACGGATATTGTTCGTCCCCACGGGAGCTCTTTTAAACAAGACAAGTTTTAATGAGGGACAGACCGTACCGGGCATTGCCCACGCCGTTATCCTGGAGAGCTGCAGCACGCCGTTGTAACAAAGCCGCAGCCCCTTTACCGCCCCTTTACCGGCTTTTCAATACCTGCCTTTTGTCAGGTTTTTTCGTGACATTGAAGTTGATATATGATACAATTTTATATGATAAACTTCAAGAATTCACGGAGGAATTTAAAATGGGGAAAATTGAAAAGGCACTTATGAAAAAAAGGCGTAGTGAGCTGGAACGAACGAACCGGACGGTTTATATTTGCTATCTGGTGGAAGTTACGGTTATCTTTTTGGCTTATTTTTTGGAGGTTGTAAAGGGGAACAGGAGCCTTGGTTATTTTATCGCTGTAGCGGCCACTATCATCGTACCGACGGTTATTATGTTCGTGGCCTTGAAGCAAAACGCCGAGTGGAAGTATTTTCATATTGTATACACGGTGGGGTTCGGTGTTCTTTATGCATATGTACTGTTTACCACCAACAATCAGTTGACTTTTACCTATGCCATGCCTATCATGCTGGCGTTGACCATGTATAATTCCATTAAACTTTCCCTGGCGGTCAGTATTATAGCCACGGCACTAAATGTAGGAGAGGTTGCCTACCGCGGCGTCACAAAGGGGCTTACGGCGGCGGATATTACCACTGCCGAGATCCAGGTCCTGATTATCGTATTTATAGGGGCATATTCCATTATCGCAAACCGTATGGCAAATGTTACGAGCCGGGAGAAAATGGATATTGTCAACGGGGAAAAGGATCGTACGGCCAGGCTTTTAAACCGTACCATGAACCTTTCCGGCAGTATTACCGAAGGGGTTTTTGAAGTAAAGGGACATATGGAGGAGCTTGGGGATTCCGTTTCCAAGACCGTAAGCGCCATGGAAGAGGTAAGCGCAGGAAGCGTGGAGACGGCGGAATCCATCCAGACCCAGCTTGTCAAGACGGAAGAAATACAAAGGTATATCGAGGACGTGGAAAATGCCGCAGCCAGTATTGTGGAAAACGTCAACAGTACGCGGAATGCCATCGAACACGGCAATACCAATATCGGCTCTTTGTTAGAGCAGGTTAGGGCATCCGAGCAGTCGGGGAACCAGGTGGCGGAAGAGCTTTCCAATCTCAATGAATATACCAAACAGATGCATTCCATCGTGGAGATGATCAATAATGTTGCGGAGCAGACTTCCCTGCTGTCTTTAAATGCCAGCATCGAGGCGGCAAGAGCGGGAGAAGCGGGAAGAGGTTTTGCGGTAGTGGCGTCGGAGATTTCCTCTTTGGCGGGGCAGACCCAGGAAGCTACGGAAAATATAGAAAGCCTGATCGAAAACATTGCGGAGAGGTTAGAGCACGTTGTACAGGCTATAAACGGATTGGTTGCGGCGACCCAGAAACAGGCGCACAACGCCGAGGATACGGCGGGCAGCTTCAACCTGATAGAGGATAAAGCGTCTACGATCGCTTACAGCTCTGACGAATTGAGTGGGATCGTCAAAATGCTGGCAAAGGCAAACGGGGAGATCGTGGAGAGCGTCCAGAATATTTCTGCCATTACCGAAGAGGTATCTGCACATGCAAGCGAAACCTTTGAGAGCAGCCAGAATAACATAGGCGTTGTAAAAAAGGTTACCGGTGTGGTGGAGATGTTGAGCCGGAAGGCGGAAGAACTGACAAGGGAGCAGTAATAGCAGTACGGAAAGAAGCGTCGGGGAGGAGACGTACATGCAGGGGATTTTGGTTTTGTATTATCTGGTTGCATTGACAGCAGCTCTGATCTTGCTGAATGCATATAGGAGAAATACAACAATTGGGGTAAAAATAGGCAAAGTCATGCTTGCCACTTTTTTGCTGGTCGTTTTTTATACTTTTAATATTATAGGCACTTCATTTTTGGTCAAGTCCGTGGCTATCAGCTTATCCTTTATTACCATGGATGTCATGATGCTTCTTTTCTATGATTATATATTGGAGTTTATCGGCTGGCGGGAAAGGATTCCCCGGGGGATCTTCTATTGTATCTGCACCTGTGCGGTGGTAGATACGGTCTTTATGCTGTTAAATCCCTATAATGAGATCGCACTGGGATACAGGCTGACAACCTATGGAGATGATTTTGTCTTAACGTATATACCCAAGCTCCCCTTTATCCTTCATAACCTGTACATCCTGGCCGTTGCCCTGCTGGTCGTGTTTCTTCTTATACTGAAATGCAGGGAAACCCCCAGAGTATACTGGAAACGGTATTACATTCTGATTGCGGGAATTGCGGCGGCAGCTTTGATAAACTGGATGAATCTGAAAATGACGGATATTGTTCCGGTAGACGTTTCTTCGGCATTGTATTGTGTTGTGGGAATGCTGATGTATTTTAATACCTTCAGGTATCTGCCTATGGTTACGTTGGATCTGACCCGCAGGATGATCTTAAATTACCTGAGCGAGCCGGTGGTACTGTTTGATTATGAAGGGTGTCTTACCGATTACAGTAAGGATATATTGCGTGTAATGCCCAATACCCATTTTGAGATCGGAGCATTGACCCTTAAGGAGTTCGTTGCCGAAGGGAAGTTTCCGGGATTTCGGGATGTGGAGATGGACCAGGAATTTGAGTGGACCGTCCGTTTTTCCGGAGAAATACATATCTTCCAGTGCAAATTCAAGTGCATGAAGGATTCCAAAGGACTCAGCATAGGGAAGATCTTTGTATTCAATGATATTACGTCCATGCGGAAAACCTTTTTTGAACTGGAGCAGTCCATGTTATATGACGCCTTGACAGGCCTGTATAATAAGCAGAGCTATCTGACGCAGGTGCCCCAGTGGAGCGACAGCCGGTACTGGCCCATAGCCCTGGCGGTATGCAACGTCAACGGATTAAGGAGCATTAACGACCGTTTCGGGACGGCATACGGCGATATGGTCATGAAACAGCTGGCGCATTTTGTGCAGATCCATATCGGCGACGATACCTTTGCGGCAAAGGTGGATAACGGAGATATTCTGGTGGTCATGGAAGGAAAGACCCATGAGGACGCCGCAGATATATTTGAAAAGATAAAACAGGATATGGAAGAATTTTTCAGCGAAGAAAATCCTGTACATGTAGAATACGGTATTGCGGTAAAGGAGCGGGAAGACGTTACCATGGAGAGAGTGCTTTCCGACGCCCGCGCCAGCATGCAGAATAAAAAGATGCTGCGGGATAATTCCGCCAGCAGTTCCCTGGTGGATTCCTTAAAGCAGACTTTGAGCGAAAGCGATTATGAAACCGAGGAGCATGTGGAACGGACAAGGGAAATGGCTGCAAGGCTCGGCAAGAAGATGAATCTGTCGGATTCCGATATCGGCAAGCTTGAACTTCTGGCGGTTCTCCATGATATCGGCAAGGTTGCCATTCCACACCATGTATTGGTTAAAAAGGGAAAGCTCAATGATGAGGAATTCAAGATCATGCAGCAGCATACCATCAAGGGATACCGCATTGCCAAGTCCTCTCCCGAATTGGGGGATATTGCGGAATGTATTTTATCCCACCACGAAAAATGGGACGGGACAGGCTATCCCAACAGGTTAAAGGGAGAGGATATCCCGTTGCTCGCCCGGATCATATCGGCAGTGGATTCTCATGATGTTATGGTCCATAACCGCCCTTACCATCAGGCTATGCCGGAGGAGGACGCCATTAAGGAGCTGCGCAGATGTGCGGGGACCCAGTTTGACCCCAATATTGTGGAAGTTTTCACAAAGCTTTTGGAGGAAGAGGAGCTTCCCAGGATCAGGGCAGAACGGGAGCGGGAAAGGCTGGAAACGGAAATGGCTGCGGCCGAGGTTGCCAGAAAGACCCTGAAAAAAGAAGAGGAAAACGAGAAACAGGAAGACCTGGAAAAGATAGAATAAAGGCGGGGCAGGAAACGCATAGAGGAGAAAGCAAAAGGAAAAGCATAAGGAAAAAAACAAAAAGAAAATAAAAAGGAAATAAAAAGGAAAAGACATTAGGGAAAGAAATCAGAAAAAGGTAAGGAAGTGTCATACGTGAGGGAAATGGAATTTAAGATGGAGCGGGAGGGACTGCTTAAGGTAGGCGACAGGGTCACGGTA
>ULTO01038025.1_pt1 | contig 29332 bp, 23 predicted proteins | sample 1957601 | NCBI WGS metagenome assembly ULTO01 (sample SAMEA4835734, study PRJEB28245) | human gut metagenome | biome: gut microbiome; material: fecal sample | place: Denmark | collected 2008 | reverse complement strand
CAGGGAGCAGGCGGGGCAGCGCCTAAGTTCTGTCCTAACTGTGGAACGCCTACCAATGGAGCAAACTTCTGTGGAAACTGCGGACAGAAGCTGGTTTAGTTTACATAACATTATTTAAAAGAATTAGGGTGCGCGGCATGGAATTTTGGTGCCGCGCTTCTTTTTTGATAGTAAAAGATTCTAAAATATGGTAGAGTAAAAGAAGTTGAAATAGAATCGATGAGGAGTCAGTTATGAATCGAATGGATATGTTAAATGATAGGCAAAAAGAGGCGGCAATGGCTACGGAAGGGCCGGTTTTGATCCTGGCGGGAGCAGGGTCGGGGAAGACCCGCGTTCTTACCCACAGGATCGCATATCTGATTGAAGAATGCGGGGTAAATCCATGGAATATCATGGCCATTACCTTTACCAATAAAGCCGCAGGGGAAATGCGGGAAAGGGTCAATGATATGGTGGGATTTGGTGCGGAAAGTATCTGGGTATCCACCTTTCATTCCAGCTGCGTCCGCATTTTACGAAGGTATGCGGAAAGGATCGGCTATGACAATTCCTTTACGATTTATGATACGGATGATTCCAAATCGGTCATGAAGGATATTTGCAAAAGGCTGCAGATTGATACCAAACAATTAAAGGAGCGGACGATTTTAGGCGCTATTTCTTCAGCCAAAAACGAAGGAATTCTGGTGGAAGAATATGAGATGAATGCCACGGGCGATTTTAATAAGACGCGTATTGCCAAGGCATATCGGGAATACCAGAAGGCGCTGAAAAATAACAATGCCATGGATTTTGACGATCTGCTGGTAAATGCAGTGGAACTGTTGAAATCTGACAGGGAGGTGCTGGAAAGTTACCAGAACCGGCTGCGTTATATTATGGTGGACGAGTATCAGGATACCAACAGCATCCAGTTTGAATTCGTCAGATTGTTAGCAAGTGCTAACCATAATCTCTGCGTGGTGGGCGACGACGACCAGTCCATTTACAAATTCCGTGGAGCAAATATCCGAAATATTCTGGATTTTGAAAAGGTTTTCCCGGAGGCGAAGGTTGTGAAGCTGGAGCAGAATTACCGTTCCACCCAGAACGTATTAGATGCGGCTAATGCAGTGATCAGCCACAATAAAGGGCGGAAGGAAAAAGCTTTGTGGACCGATAAAGGGGGCGGAAACAGGCTGCATTTCAGGCAGTTTGATTATGCTTTGGAAGAGGCGGAATATATTGCCTATGATGTGGCGGGAAAGAAGCGGGAAGGCATCTGCGATTATAAGGACTGTGCGGTGCTTTACCGGACCAACGCCCAGGCCCGCGTTCTGGAGGAACAGTTTGTACATGCAGGCATTCCTTATAATATTGTCGGAGGCGTAAACTTTTACGGCAGGAAAGAGATCAAGGACTTGCTGGCTTATTTAAAGACTATTGACAACGGTCTGGATGATCTGGCGGTAAAAAGGATCATCAATATTCCTAAAAGGGGAATCGGTAATACCACCATTGCCCGTGTTCAGGATTATGCCGATGGGAGAGGCATCGGATTTTACGAGGCATTGGAAGAGGCGGACAATATTATGAGCCTCGGAAGAAGCGCGGCAAAGCTTCAGCCCTTTGTGACCATGATCCAGGTGTTCCGGGCAAAAGCGAAGACATATTCCTTAAAGGAATTGTTGGAAGATATAATAGAGACGACGGGTTATGTAAACCAGTTGGAGGCGGATACGGATGAAGAGGCGGAAGCCAGAAAAGAGAATATCGGAGAATTGATCTCCAAAGCGGCCGCTTTTGAGGAGGAACACGAGGAGGCGACCCTTTCGGAATTTTTGGCGGAAGTGGCGTTGGTGGCGGATATTGACAACGTGGACAGCGACAGGAACAAGGTGCTTCTTATGACTTTACATAGCGCCAAGGGACTGGAATTCCCCCATGTGTATCTGGCGGGCATGGAGGATGGCGTTTTTCCCAGCTATATGTCCATTATGATGGATGAATTTAAAAAAAATAATAATGGCGGCGATTCCGAGGAAATAGAGGAGGAGAGAAGGCTTGCTTATGTGGGCATTACCAGGGCGAAGGAGGATCTGACCCTGACGGCGGCAAAGGCAAGGATGGTCAGGGGAGAGACCCAGTATAATCCGGTTTCCAGGTTTGTAAGGGAAATTCCCGAAGAACTTTTGGATAATAAAGTGCCTTCCGGAAAAGCAAGGGATCATGTGGAGTATGAGGCTGATTCCTATGAGCGGAATATTTTTAAGAAAAAACCTTATGATATGGTAAGCGCTTATAGCGGAAGGAATTCATACGGGCAGAGTCGTGGACAAGGCTATGAGGGCGTTCAGGAATATGGTAACAGAAGCCGGGCAGGAAGCAATCCGGCGGATGATGTTTTTGATAAACCAAGGCCGGTACAGACAAGCCGGGGAGCAGAAACGGTTAGTTCGACAGGCGGTTACCGGGCGGTAACAAGACCGAAAGCTGTTGTAAAGCCTAAGGAGACAAAAGCGGAAGTCAAGCCTTTTATTGCAAAAGGGACTGCCATGTTTGGTGCAAAGGGCATTACCAAAGGCGTGCAGGCTCCGGGAGAGAAACCGGATTATGATATAGGAGACAGGGTTTCCCACATTAAATTCGGGGAAGGGACTGTGAAAAATCTGGAAAAGGGAGCAAAGGATTACCAGGTCACGGTGGAATTTGACCGGTACGGACAGAAAATCCTTTTTGCCGCATTTGCCAAGCTGCAGAAGCTCTAAACAGGATATTAAAAATCTATTGGATATTTTTCATAAAAATTGGAAAAAATCTGTAGTAAAGTTGAGCGAAAAGTGATAAACTATTTATAATGAATTCGGTTATAATAAAAAAAGCGAGAAAGGTGGATCATTTTATGAATAAAGCAAGGATTGAAGAACTGGCAGCTACATTGGGGGATGTATTAAAGAGACAGGAAGAGGTAAAGGAAGAGAAGAAGTGCCATAAGGTACTCTGGGTATTTGCCATTATCGGTGCAGTTGCAGCAATTGCAGCTATCGCTTATGCAGTATACCGCTACTTTACGCCTGATTATCTGGAAGATTTCGAGGATGACTTCGATGATGATTTTGATGACGACTTCTTTGCCGATGATGAGGATGAAAAGGAAGCTGCATCAGACAAAAAGGACGATAAAGCGGCTTCTGATGAAGACTGATCGCCTATAGTGGATGATAAGACTGTTGCAGGAATTGTAGCAGTCTTTTTTTATGAATATTTGACAGTTACCACGGCAGGCAGAGAACCTTGACTGATTGTGTGTAGTTGATTTATGGAGGAATTATGAAAAAAGGTCAGTATTATGAAGGGATTGTGGAAAGCGTTCAGTTTCCTGCAAAGGGGATTGTAAGGGTAGAGGAAGAAAATGATAAGGCAGTTGTGAAAAATGTGATTCCGGGGCAGAAGATTTCTTTCCGCGTCAGCAAAAAGAGAAAGGGCAAAGCGGAAGGAACCCTTTTGGAAGTGCTTGAGAAGGCGGAAAATGAGGTTGCATCCGAGTGCCCTCATTTTAGAAGCTGCGGAGGCTGCAATTACCTGAATCTGTCCTATGAGGACCAGTTGGCATTGAAAATGAAACAAATAAAAGAATTGTTGGATTCGATTTACATAAAGTCGAATCAAGAACCGGATTATGAATTTCAGGGAGTGAAAGAAAGTCCGAGACAATACGGATACCGCAATAAAATGGAGTTTTCCTTCGGAGATGAATACAAAGACGGTCCCCTGTCCCTTGGTTTACATAAAATAGGCGGATTTTATGATATTGTCAGCGTTGTGGACTGTAAGATCGTGGACGAAGATTACAGGAGGATTTTGAGGACAACCCTGGAATATTTTAAGGCTGAGAAGACAAGCTTCTATCACAGGATGCGCCAGGAAGGCTATCTGCGGCACCTGCTTATCAGGAAGGGAAGTAGGAGTGGGGAGACTCTCGTTGCTTTGGTTACCAGCGGAGACTTTAAGAAAGAGGATGGTCTAAACTGTCAGGGAGAGGCAGAACTTTTGGAAGGATTTAAAAGTGCGCTTTTATCCTTGGAACAGTCCGGCGGCATGGAAGGGCATATTATAGGGATTCTTCATACCGTGAATAATTCCGTTGCCGACGTGGTAAAGGCGGATGCAAATGAGATTCTCTATGGCAGGGATTATTTTTATGAGGAGCTTATGGGGCTTAAGTTTAAAATATCCCAGTTTTCCTTTTTCCAGACCAATTCCCTGGGAGCGGAAGTACTTTATGATACGGCAAGGCAGTATATCGGAAGGCTGTCGGAGGGAGAGCCGGACAAGGTTGTCTTTGATCTGTACAGCGGAACCGGCACCATTGCACAGATGATGGCGCCTGTGGCAAAAAAGGTAATCGGTGTGGAGATTGTAGAGGAAGCGGTGGAAGCAGCGAAAGAAAATGCGAAGTTAAATGGTTTACATAACTGCGAATTTATAGCGGGAGATGTGTTGAAGGTTCTGGATGATATTGAGAAAAACCCGGATTTTATTATTCTGGACCCGCCAAGGGAAGGGATTCATCCTAAGGCGCTCCATAAGATTATTGATTATGGAGTGGAGAGGATCGTTTATATTTCCTGTAAGCCTACCAGTCTGGTAAGGGATCTGGAGGTGTTTTTTGAGAACGGGTATCGGATGGAGAAGGCCTGCGGGGTGGATATGTTTCCGGGGACGGGGCATGTGGAGACGGTGGTACTTTTGTCCCGCAAATCATCAGATAGAGTTATTAATGTGAAAGTGGAGTCTGGGGTTGACAATGTATGATGCACCTAATGCTATGGAAGAGTTAAAGCATCCAAGAAAACATCCGTCGAAAGAAAAAGCAGAAGCGATAAAGAATGCCCTTAAATATTTTGAGGTAATTTGAGGGAAGATGATAATGATTGTCAGAAAGAATTTTTGACGGAGAATAGATGCTAAGGTATTTGAGAACGAATGTGATATGATAGCAGGAGGAATAATGGGAAAAATAATCAAGGACACAATTCATGCAAATGGAATAGATATTGGAATTTATACACAAGATTTTGAAAATGAATTTATTTCATTGACAGATATAGCTCGATATAAAAGCGATGATCCGACAGCAGTTATACAAAATTGGATGAGGAATCGAGATGTGATAGATTTTTTGGGATTATGGGAAAGACTTCATAACCCAGATTTTAAACCCCTAGAATTCGAGGGGTTTAGAAAACAGGCAGGAGCGAATGCATTTACAATGTCACCAAAGAAGTGGATAGAAGCTACAGAAGCAATTGGAATTGTTTCAAAAGCAGGACGTTATGGAGGAACATATGCCCATAGTGATATTGCTATGTCTTTTGCAACTTGGATTTCTCCTGAGTTCCAACTATATATCATGAAAGATTACAGGAGATTAAAGGCAGATGAAAATAGTCAGTTATCTCTGAATTGGAATTTGAACAGAGAGATTTCTAAGTTGAATTACAGGATACATACTGATGCGATAAAAGAAAATCTGATTCCGCCAGTATTAACTTCCTGCACAGATAGCCTATGCATACGCCAATGAGGCAGATATGTTAAATGTGGTTTTGTTTGGAAAAACAGCGAAGCAGTGGAAAGAAGAAAATTTTACCGCGAAAGGAAACATGAGGGATGCAGCAACGCTGAATCAGTTATTGGTACTTGCGAATTTGGAAAGCTATAATGCAGTTTGATTAACCAGGGGAAAAATCAAAAAGAACGAGTGGAATTACTTCGTCAGTTAGCGGTGCTGCAATTGCAGACGTTGGGAACAGTGAATTTAGATAATCTGCCCAAATTAGAGCGAAAGATGTAAAGTGAATTAATAGGGATATAGTATTTGAATATAATTTGAGGAATGACAATGGAACATAGTAAATTGGAAAAGCATAAATTTAAAAAAGGAAAGTTTATCACTCCATGGAATGATATGTTAGGTGATATTGGTGTAATGCGTAATTGGGCACTTGAGCGTTTACCAGAATATGTTTGGATTGGGCTTGTTTTTGAGGCATATGGAAGAAAAAAGGGTTTGGAAAAATGTTATAAGATGATAACTAAACTTCATGAGTTAAATCCAACAATTAATACACCAACAATTTCAAATATCTTATTTATGGAAGATATAAAGCAAGAACAATTTTGGAATTTTGTAAAAGAAGAGATTAAAGAGAAAGTTTTAGCACCACTGACAATTATTTATACATATCGACGGTATAAAATATTTAATAAGATTTTTCGTGATAATGAAGATTACAATATTAAGGTAAACAGAATATGTGATGTACTGAAAAAAGGATTTGATGGACACTCTTTTTTTGCAACAGATATTAGATTTGTAGTGCTTTACTTTGTTTTACTACAAGGAAGATTGCATGTTCCGTCACATATATTAGAAATTATTTGTGAATATCCACACATAGAACATGAAGATGAAAGAATGAGGTTGGTACGCCCTACTATTCGAAGTATAGAAATGAGTACATTAGATATGGGAAATGTAGATAAGAGAAATTTGGAAATGTTTTGGGAGAGAATAAGCGAAATGAGTGAGTGTGGGAATTTTTATATTAAGTATGAGAATTCGGCGGAACATCCTGAAAATTATTTGGATTTTTTGCAGGAAATATTTGAGTATTTGACAAGGGTATTTGTTTCTACTGCACCTTTAAATGAGAAATATTTAGTAATTTTAGGAATATCAACATATGCATATAAAAGGATTAAGGAGTTAGTGGAACATGATTTATATAATGAAATTTCAGGCAGAGGAATTATAAGAAACATAATAGAAGATTATATAATGCTCAAATATTTGATACTCCATGAAAAAGAACATCAAAATATATGGAATGAGTATCAGTATTATGGAATTGGATTATATAAATTGATTATGACAAGGGAAAGGAGTACTCCATGTTCTTACAAAGATGGACATGTTAATTACGAATATCTTGAATTGCTTGTTAATGAATATATGGATGAAGAGTATATTAATATGGACACATCCTATTTTGATAAACAGGCTATTAGAGTTAAAGCCAAGGAGGTTGGCGAGGAAGAATTATATAAATTGTTTTACGATTATGATTCTTCGTTTGAACATGGTCTTTGGGGTGCAGTTCGGGAAAGTGCTTTGTTAAAATGTGATTCGCCAGCACATCAATATCATTGTGTTCCAGATTATGCAGGACAACAAAAGTTACCTTCGGTATGGAAAGATTGTGTTAGAATAATGAATAAAATTTTATGGATTATTGATGGATATATTTCTATTCCTAAAGAGTTGATGGAAGAGGTGCAAAAGTTTGAATAATAATTATCTGATGCGAGAATTGTTCGAAATACAGGAAGAATACAAGCAGTTGTTGGAAGAATTGTATGATGAAAAAGATAAGGATGAATTTGTTTATGTTATAGATGAAATAAGTCTTTTTTGGTATTCTAAGAGAAATGTAGTAGAATTAATTATGGAAAATATTTCGGAAGATTTCGATGCGTATTTATTTACTGGAGCTACATATTTGGATATAGAAGGTGGGGAGCATTATCCATTTGTTTCTTTAGGAAAAGTACATATTGTAGATGATCCATTAGCAAAATATGCAGAAGCAATTAAATTGAATTCAAATGACAGTTTTTATAGAATGATGAAAAAGCAGATTATATTATCATTTGAAGATAATATGAGAATATTAGAAGAGTGTTTTGGAAAAGTTTTTTTGCTTCCAGTTACATTAATAAATAGAATAGAAGATGGATTGGTAAAAGAAGGCTCTGAGAAGGTGTTAGTGAGCATATTTGAAGAGGAATTGTCAATAAAGGAAATATTAGCAGTTAAATCATTATCTGATTTGGTCTCTATGTTGAAAGAGGGCATACAAGAGCAGATTGTTTTTTTAGAAGGAGAAAATAGAAAAGAGGATATTATAATTAGATTTGAAACATATTTGAAAGAGATGAATAATCCATTTGAAGATATACGAGAATGCCATAAATTTTTATATTCAATTTTAGGTTTTATTTCACAATCATTACAGATTTTATTGTGTGCGGTACAGTACAAGATGGTGCCGTATATAAGGTATGGAGTGACATTTAATTATTTAACAATTATAGGTGGAAATTTTTTAGATGTTCCTCGTATTCAAGAGATGATGATTAAAACAGCATTTACGCATTTTTTTTATAAAAAATTTGATTGGGAATTGACAAAACTTATTGAATTTAATGGATATTGCGATGTGGTGGAACAAATAGATATTATAGGTCAATTGGAAAAGCAAATGGAAAATGAGTATGAATTTAATAGCACAAATTTTAAGAATATGAGTTATATACTTGAAGATACATTAGTGAAAATAAGAACAAATATAAACAAATTCTTGCTTGAAAATTAAGCATCAGTCAATAGAAGTGTATTCAGGGAAGCCTAGTCATTAATAGAAAGTTTTGTGGGAAAATAGTAATACCATTGAGGCAGTATGCCTTCTAAGCCGTAGAATCTAATAAATAAGACGAGAAAAACAGAAGTAACCAAGAGAAAAAGAATTCCAATATGCTTCAGAATTGGAGGTACTATTTTGAACATAAACGAGACAAGCAAATTTATAAGTTTAATTCTTCGCCACAAGCCGGAGGCAATCGGCATCAGTCTTGATGAGCATGGCTGGGCTGATGTTGACGAACTGATTGCAGGAATTTCAAGGACACATGAATTGGATAGAGATATTTTAGAAGAGATTGTCAGAACGGATGACAAACAGAGATATTCCTTTAATGAAGATAAAACATTGATCAGAGCCAATCAGGGCCATTCTATTCCGGTTGATGTGGAACTTGATGAAGTAAAGCCGCCGGAGGAACTTTGGCATGGAACCGGAGAAAAATATACATTATCTATTGATGAACAGGGGCTTCTTCCTAAAAGCAGGCTGTATGTACATTTGTCAAAGGATGAGGAAACTGCGGTAAAGGTCGGAAAGCGCCATGGAAAGCCGGTTCTTTATATTGTAAAGGCAGGGAAAATGTATAAGGATGGATATAAGTTTTATTTATCCAAGAATGGTGTATGGCTGACGAAAGAAGTGCCTGTAAAATATTTGACAAAACAGTAATTGAATATACAGTTGCTTCTGATTAAGAAAAAAATAACAAAAAGGAGTATGATCAATATGGCAGAAAATGAAGAGATCCGGGTGTGGGGAATTCATACACAGGATGATAAGCTTTTCTTACAAGATAATAAAATTGCCATCGGATGGCATGATTTTGGCAATTTAAGCAAGGTAGAGGCGACCCGTGACGCATTTAAGGAGCACTATGCAGAGGTGTATACGGATGCGAAGAAAGGTTCTATTCCGACAAGCTCCGGAATGTTATATCGTTTCATACATGAAGTTCAAATTGGCGATTATGTGGTTTTTCCGTCAAAGAGTGACAGAATGATCAATATTGGTGTTGTCCAGGGCGAATATACATATGTTGAATCGGCCGGAGAGTATGTACAGCAGCGAGATGTAAAATGGATCAAGCATCTTCCGCGTACCGCATTTTCCCAAGGCGCTTTATATGAGATCGGTTCAGCCATGTCTTTGTTTGCTGTTAAGAAATATGCAGATGAATATTTAGCAGCCCTTGACAAAGATTTTAAAAAGAATACCATTATCACAAATGAAGATGATGACAGTGTTGCGGCAACGGCAGATGATATTGTAGAGTCCACAAGAGATTTTATCTTAAAGGAACTCAGCAAGAATCTGAAAGGATATGACCTTGAAGGATTTGTTGCGGACCTTCTTCGCGCCATGGGTTACAGAACCACAATATCTGCCCATGGCGGCGATAGCGGTATCGATATTACTGCATATAAAGATGAGCTTCCCCCGCGTATCCTGGTTCAGGTTAAGAGCCAGGACGGCGATATCAGGGAGACTACGATCCAGTCATTAAAGGGTGCTATGAGAGAGGGCGATTACGGCTTGTTTGTTACGCTTTCCAATTATACAAAAAATGCTCAAAAGTATCTTGAAAACACGCCGATCATCAGAGGTATCAACGGTACGGAGCTGGTTGAGCTGATCCTTAAATATTATGAAGAGCTGAGTGATAAATACAAAAAGATGATTCCGTTGAAGATGGTTTATATCCCGGTTCCAAGAGATGATGGAGAATGATTAAAAGAATTTGAAAATGAAAAAGGACTTTTAACAGATACCTGTCTTTCGGCGCAGGATGCATATAAAGACCTGTTGGAATATTTTACAGAGGAATAGAGCAGGTAAGGCGGAATATGCAAAGTAGCTTTTTTAAGGAGATGTTTATTTGAAACAATACAAAACCGGAATGTATGGCGGTAAATTCCTGCCGTTTCATAAGGGACATAAGTATTGTGTTGATATTGCAGCAAAAGAGTGCGAGAGAGTTTATGTGATTCTGTTTTGGGGCGGAGCTGACGAGGAAAAAATTCTAAAAGAACATCCTTTGGAGTGGCTGTCTGTAGAAGAGCGTAAAAAGCAGCTTGATAAGATCTGCAAGGAAGCCTCTCGGTATGCAGAGATTGTTTCCGTATTGATAGACATTACAGAGTTAAGGCTGCCGGACGGATCAGAAGATTGGGATGCGGAGACTCCGCTGGTCAGAAACGTACTCGGCAATTGTCTGGATGCGGTATACAGCAGCGAGGAAAGCTATGGCGCATATTTTAAAAGAGCGTATCCGGAAGCGGTACATAGGCTGGTGGATGTTAAGAGGGAGCATTATCCCATAAGCGGTACACAGATCAGAGAGATGACAAAAGAGGGAGAGCGTGAATTGTGGATAATATAAAAAAGAGCTTTCAGGAACTAAAATGGTACGAATATTTAATGGGTGCCGTGATGATATTTATTGCGGCAAGGGCAATGGTCACAGGTTTTATGACAGGTGCTGCTGACGGAAACCCTCCATGGCTTACGGTAATAAATTTTATCAGTGCAGTATGCGGCGTGATCTGTATCTTTTTTACTGCAAAAGCAAATATCAGCAACTTTGTGTTTGCTTCAGTCAACACGGTCGTTTATGCGGTTTATCTTGTATATTGGCATATATGGGGAACGGCGCTGCTGGAAATATTGTTCTACATACCTATGAATTTTATCTCGTGGTATTTCTGGGCACGGCACAGAGACCGGGAAATTACCCAGAAGACAAAAAGCAAAAGGCTTACCGCACTTTGGAACAGCGTATGTGCGGTGGTTGTCGTGGCAAGCGCCCTGATCTATCATGCCGTTCTTGTGAAAATAGGCGGAGAGGTTGCATGGTTTGATGCATTTACGCTCAGTATAGGTATATTGGCCACGATACTTGAACTGTTACGATACAGGGAGCAATATGTCTGGTGGATTATTACGGATATTGTCTCCATAGGAATGTATATCGCTCATTTTGATGCTGTCTATCTGACGAAAAGAAGCATCTATTTGATCATGGCAGTTATCGGACTTATTAATTGGGCCAAACTGAACAGGACCAGAAACGCTGAGAATGAATAGCATTGGCTTATCCCAAGCTTTAAGAGTTTTGACCGGATGAATTATCCTGCACTTTTTTGTCGATCAAATGATAGATCATGCTGATAACAAAGCACAAGATACCGCATACGAAAAAGCTCAGGGCATGTCCCAGGGTGTTATCATAACTTATGTCAACCAAAATCAGTTTTGCCACGCTGATCAAAGAAAGGAACAGCCCATATATTCTAAATGATTTATAACAATATTTAAAACCGACGACGATGCTTATAATGGCAAACAAAAAGGTAGAAACGCTTATTACATAATTGGCGGCGTCTATGGAGCTTAATATCGTAATGATCAAAACGGTAAGCTTGATCCCTATATAGATTCCCGGCCACATTCCTTTATACTGTGTGAGCAGATTTTTGGTATTTACCATAAAAATGGCAACAGAAAACAAAATGAGAATAAAGTGGCATATATCATTGTCTGTATACATGATCGCACGTAAGCCGTATGCCATAAGCAGCGCATTGGTTATCCTTGTTGCGCTTACGCTGGTTTTTTCTGTCTGCAGGGTCTGAAAATCTTTAACAAATATGCTTTTTGCCGCGAGTACGTTCAGCAATGCGATGATAGAAAAGAAGACTGTTCTGGTAATTTCATAACTTATCTTCAGGTCATCAAATATATTTATTGATCCCGCCAAAATGAAAAGTAATCCTATGAAATAAGAAAACAGTTTAAATGTGATATGATACTGTTTCTTTTTTTGATACATTAAAACAGTCAGGATAGCGAAGAACAACAGTCCCAGGCAAAAGTGCTCAATGGGGTATTTCATAGTCATGAAACAATATATGGCGGCCATGACCAGGCTTTCGGCCTTGTAAACAGTGTCTTCTGTGTAATATCCCAGCAACAAAAACAGGATCATAATGAAGGAAAATCCGATATGATCCTGAAAGAAAGAGATCATATATACGGAAAAGATGAATAAGGGAAGGATAAAGATCTGCATCAGTATTCTTCCGTCATCCTTCCTGTTTTTGAATTTTTTTTCTGTCACAATAAGCAGCAAAAAGCTGATCCCTAAAAACAGAATGCCCCTGACGCTGTTCTCCGCCCCATATGTCATACTGGCTACAAAAAGCAGCATCAGTATGGCGTTGGCGGTGGTAAGAAGGCCGAAACCTATATTATTCTCCTTTAATCTGGAAATAAGGAACAGGATGAATTGTAACACTAGGAAAAGCAGGACTAACATACCGATCATCTCCGGAAAATATGCGGTCCACCCTTCGGATAATTTGTCCGGCGAAAACAGCCCGGGCGCATCAAATAAGCTAAAGCCTACCCACAATTGGAACACATTCACAACATTGAAAATATTGTTAACGATATTTTTGTGGAATTCCCTGTTGTAGCTGCTCATGTAGAAGATCGCGGAAGTCACTGCAAAGAAGAGGCTCAACAGAAGGAATTTGGCAGTGTCATCGGTATTCACACACAAAATTATCCCGAAGAACAATGCAATCGTAATGCCGCACTGTCCTATGATCTGAAATACCCGGTCCTTCCATCTCGATAAATAGCAGACAAATACCGCCCATACCAGAATAAACAGATAAAGTGCAACATCTCCCATTGCTTTAAAATACAGATTCGTTAAAAGCAATGAAATATAAACCGCACCGACGCCGCAGCCGCTGATCGCCAGATACAGTTTGTTATGACGATTCTTTAGCTTTATAATGCCGAACAATGTAAATGAAATACTCACGATATACATTGCCGTTATTTTAATGGTATCTGTTATGAACGGAGCCAACAATGTGGCGAACAGAATAAAGCTGACAAAAATAAGGACCGAAGCAAAGATTCCCATCCATGATCTGCCGATAACATTTTCCAGGTCCATAGGCTTGACAGAAAGATTACCCGGCTGTTTTTTGCCCCGCGGCTGTATGAGCGATTCTTTAAGCTGCCCGTCCTCTTGTGGCATCACAGCTTCCGGCGGATTCACGTCCTGTGGCTGCCCACTGTTCTGTGCCGGGGCAGCATTCGATTGATGTGTAAACGATGGCTGAGACTGTTCATCCAACTCGGCTCTCAGAATATTTAACTGATTATTCATATAATCAATTTCATTCTGCAGATAGCCGATCTTATAGCTTACCAGCGAATGGCTTATCTTTTGGCGGTCAAATTCATAGATCAGGTCATTTAACTGTTTCCTGCTCGCAAGAAGCCGGTTTTCGTAATTTAAGATAGAGATCTCAATATTTTTCAAATGTAATATTCCCCCATAACACAAAAATATATTCAGTGATTTGGAACAATGATACTATAGGTACGGCAATAATGCAAATATAATTGAATTTCTAATATACATAAAATAAGAGTTGACCGGAGCTTTTATGAAGTAAGCAATAATTAACAGCTATCATGGCAATATCTGTAAAGAAAAAACCCTGTTATTTTCGTAAAATGAAAAGTGGCAAAAGTGTCTTTGGATACAGACGCCCAGCAATATGGAAGAAGGAGACAGGGTATGAGAAAAAAGGATAAAATAAAATTTTCCGCCGGTCTGGCAGCTCTTGGGCTTTCGCTTGTTATGGCGGGATGCTCTAAGGGGGAACAGCCGCAGGAAAGCAATGCGGAAGCGGCGCAGGAGACAGAAAGCGGCGATGTGCAGGCAGAGTGGGAAGATGCGGATATGCAGACTCTGCGTTATGCGTTTGACAGGGATTTCGGCGGCAGGGCGGGGGTATGCGTACCTATGGCGGCTCTGGGCGACGAGGGGCGGATGAACCTTGTGAAATCACAGTTCAACAGCGTGACCATGGAGAACGAGATGAAGCCGGAATCTCTTTTGGGGAGTAGTCCCAATATCGGGGAGGACGGGTTCCCCGTATTGGATTTCACTGTTTCGGATATGATCTTAAAAGAGATCAAGGCATATAATGATACGGTGGGGAAGAATGAGAAAAAAATATCCGTAAGGGGCCATGTGCTGGTATGGCATTCCCAGACGCCGGAATGGTTCTTCCATGAGGATTATGATGAGAACAAGCCCTATGTTTCCAAGGATGTTATGCTTGGAAGAATGGAAAATTATATCAGGCAGGTCATGGAGCATTATGACGGCGCGGACAGTGAATTTAAAGGAATGATCTACGCATGGGACGTTGTAAATGAAGCGGTAAACGATTCCGACGGCGGCATGAGGACGGATTCCTCCTGGTTTAAGGTATTTTACAGCTTTGATTATGTGGAGCAGGCCTTTGTATATGCCAATAAGTATGCGCCGGCGGATGTGAAGCTTTTTTATAATGATTATAATGACACCAATGCCAAAAAGGCGGATGGAATATGCGCCCTGATCGAACAGATCAAGGCAAATCCCGAGGCGAGGATCGACGGCATGGGAATGCAGGGGCATTATGACATGAATTTTTCCGCTTCCGAGTTTGAGGAAAGCGCAAAAAAATATGCGGCTCTGGTGGATGAGATACAGATCACGGAGCTGGATATGAAGTCCAGCACGGATTATGACGGGACGAATCAGGAAGAGGAGTACCAGAAACAGGCGTATGTGTACAAATCCCTGTATGATACCGTGATCAGACTGAAAAACGAAGAAAACATTCCCATAACGGCCATTGTATTCTGGGGAACGGACGACGGAAATTCCTGGTTACAGGATGCTAACTCCGTGGGAGGATCCGCCGACGGCACAAGGGCACAGTGTCCTTTGCTTTTCGACGCTTCTTACGAAAAGAAACCCGCGTTCTGGGCATTTGTGGACGCTGCACAGTTAAAGCCGGTCATTCAGAAGCTTCAGGTGTCCCATATGGAAGATTATGAAGGCGTTGTGGAGACCGTATATGGAGATGGGGAGACGGAAGTGAAATTCCAGCCCATATGGAATGAAAACGGTCTTGGCATCCGGGTCATGGTAGAGGATGAAACGGATGATGGGGAAGACAGTGTGACGGTCTATGCCGGAATAAAAAATGAGAGCGAAGGAATGGAGGACGTGCTGGTCAATACGGTTTCCAGGGCGGAAGGTACTTTGACGGACAAGGGATATGAAGCCGTCGTATTGATTGAGGATGAAGGGCTTGAGGCATTCGAGGAAATTGAATTTGATATCCGTGTCAACGACGGCGGAAGGCTCCTTTCCTGGAATGACACCAATAACGACCAGGATAACAGCAGGGAATCCTATGGAAGGCTTGTTTTAAAGCCTTTTGCAACTATCTGCCGGGGAACGGCAACGGTAGACGGCGTTGAGGAAGACGAATGGGAAAAGGCACAGGAGCTGGAACTGACGGTAGCGACCAAAGAAGGCGGACAGCCCGAAGCGTCGGCAACGGCCAAGGCCTTGTGGGATGAAAACGCACTTTATGTCCTGGTAAAGGTTACGGATCCCAATTTGGATGTGTCAGGCTCCGAAGTACATACCAGGGATTCGGTGGAAGTGTTTGTCGATGAGAAAAACGACAAGGCGGACGGCTATAAGACTGACGACAAGCAGTACCGCGTCAATTGTGAAAATGTCCACTCCTTTAACGGAAGCACCTGCAAGGAGGACTATATTGTTTCCGAAACCGTGAAAACGGAGGACGGATATATGGTGGAACTGGCGATACAATGGACGGAGATCGAGGTACAGCCCGGTACGCTGATCGGATTTGAGGTACAGGTCAACGACTGCAAGGGCGGCGCAAGGCTGGGGATGCTGAACTGGTATGATACGACCAATACCTGCTGGTCCAGCCCGGCTTCTTACGGAACCGCCAGACTTGTGGAAAAATGAATGATTTGACAAGCGTCCTATTTACAGTTAGAGTGGAATAAAAAAGATATAAAGGAGCCGCTGCATCGAAACGGGTGTGCGGCTTCTTTTTACGGATAAGGAAATCGGCATTGTCGTCCGTTTCTTTCAATGGGAATAGATGAGAAAAAATATTATTGTTTTCTGTCACACAGGTAAGAATCTGTTGTCTAATCAAGTAGTGGAGGTAAAATCTATGAATAAAAAAACTAATGAAGAATTACGGGCACTGGTGGATAAAGCCGTGTCCGGGGACAAAAAATCCCTTGAGGAACTTGTGGCAGATGTACAGGATATTGTATTTAATTTGTCCTTAAGGATGCTTGGCACATTTGCGGATGCAGAGGATGCCACACAGGATATTTTGTTGAAAATAATAACTCATCTGTCCTCGTTCAGGGGGGAAAGCGCATTTACCACGTGGGTATTCCGTATTGCCGTAAATCATCTGAAAAACTACAAAAAGCATATGTTCGCCCAACATCCTTTGAATTTCGAGTATTATGGGGATGATATTAAAAACGGGAAAATACAGGATTTGCCGGATCTGTCCCAGAACGTGGAAAGGGATATCCTGGCGGAAGAGTTGAAAATGTCATGTACCAATGTGATGCTGCAGTGTCTTGATGTGGAAAACCGGTGTATTTTCATACTGGGAACCATGTTCAAGGTCGACAGCCGTATTGCAGGAGATATTTTGGAAATGACTCCGGAAGCATATCGCCAGCGGCTTTCACGGGTACGCAGAAAGATGGCGAATTTTCTTATGGAATATTGCGGAGAGTACGGAAGCGGCAGATGCAGGTGCAAAGGCAGGATAGATTATGCGATACAGAGCCGCAGGCTGGATCCGATGCATTTGGCTTATACAGCTGCCACGGAAATTCCTGTTAATACTATGATCGAGGTAAAAAACGCCATGGAGGATATTGATGACTTATCACAGGACTTTTCATTCTGCAAGCCTTATGAATCGCCCGAAAATACAAAGAGGCTTTTGCGGGAATTTTTGGACTCTGCACAGTTTGGAGTCATAAAAAATTCATAAAGGAGACGACGGCTTATGAATATACAACTTATTACAGATTATTTGTCGCGGTTAAGCGTCAATAATAACCGTGAATGGTATCATGCCAATAAAGAAGATTATAAAAGGGCGAATGCAGAATTTGAAGAATTATTGCATATCCTGATATTGGAAATCGGTAAATTTGACAGCAGCATCCTGCATAACGATCCTAAAGATCTTACGTTTAAGCTGGTAAGGGACACTCGTTTCAGCCATGACAAATCTCCTTATAATCCTGCTTTTCGTGCCCATATTTCTTCTAAAGGAAAACTGCCTGTTCCTGTTGGATATTATCTCATGATAAAACCCGGCGGTCAGTCCTTTTTGGGAGGCGGTCTGTTTGCGGATATGTTTAAGGATGCGACTGCAATGATAAGGGAGCATATCGTCCAAAACGGCGAAGAATGGGAAAGGATCATTTACGAACCGGTGTTTGAAAAGTATTTTACCGTACAGGGGACTGCATTAAAGAATGTCCCGCCGGGATATGAAAAGGAGCATCCGCAGGCAGAATGGCTGAAGTTTAAGAGCTGGTATCTGGAATATCCCCTGAGGGATGAAGAGTTAAAGGACGCGGAGGTTTTTCTTTTAAAAGCGGCGGAGATTTTTCGGGTCATGAAGCCCTTTAATGATTACCTGAACAGGGCGCTTAAAGGATTTCAGATGCCTGCGAGACGGTAAAAATGCTAAGATCAACTAAAATGCTTTTTAGGCATATCCAGGTATAAAAACCAAGTATTTGATATAGAACACAGCCCGAATTATAATGTAGGCATAGAAAAAAGTGCAGCCGCTTTTTTCTACGCCTGCATTTTTTATAGTGTAAATCGTCTGCAAAAACACCCCTTACGATTTCAGGAAACAGTTTGCAGGGCAGAACAACAAAACATGAAATTGGAGGAAAATATGATGAAAAAATTCACAGCTTTACTGTTTGCTTTTTTGATGACCGCATCTCTTACGGCCTGTGCCGAAAATAACGAACAGGCTGAAAATATTTCCCTTGATGTAGAGGGAAGTGTGTCAGAGGAAACAGCTGCACCGGAAAGCAGTACAGGAGGATCCGGACCGGAAAGCGAACCTATGCTGCCCCATGAAACGGAAGGGACGGAACCGGCTAATGCGGAAACGGAAGTAAAAAAAGTGCTGGTGGCTTATTTTTCCGCTACCAACACAACAGAAGGCGTGGCAGAACATATTGCAAACGGCCTGAACGCGGACCTTTATGAGATCGTCCCGGAGGAACCTTATACGGATGCGGACTTAAATTATAACGATAACAACAGCCGCAGCACTATTGAGATGAACGACCCTTCCGCCCGCCCGGCCATCTCCGGTTTTGTGGAAAACATGGAACAATACGACATTGTGTTCATCGGTTATCCCATCTGGTGGGGCGAAGCTCCGAGGATCGTCAGCACCTTTATGGAAAGCTATGATTTTTCCGGAAAGACCATTGTTCCCTTCTGTACTTCCGGGGGCAGCGGCATTGGCTCCAGCGCTTCCAATCTGGAGCAGCTTACCAGCGGTAACGCTGTTTGGATGGAGGGACGGCGGCTGAACGGAAGTGATTCCCAGGACACAGTAATGGAATGGGTAAACGGTCTCGGATTGGACCTAAAATGAAAAAGTTCATTGACCTTTTGATGACGGTGTTTCTGCTCATGCTGATGACATATCAGATCACAGGGGAAAAGCTTCATGAGTGGATCGGTGCCGGAATGCTTGTATTATTTCTGACACACAATCTTTTAAATATACGGTGGTATGGGAGTTTATTCAAGGGAAAATATAAGCCTTTGCGCATTTTCCGGACAGCAGTCAACATTGCTGTTCTTGCAACAATGTTTGCACTCGCTTACAGTGGTATTGTTATGTCCCGCCATGTATTTTCCGTACTTCCGATAAATGGCGGGATGGCGACGGCAAGAATAATGCATCTCGCAGGTTCCTATTGGGGATTTGTATTGATGAGCGTTCATCTTGGGCTTCATCTTGGCATGGTAACCGGTATATTTAACAAACATTTTATCCTATATGTTCCTCAAAGTTGAGTTTGCATTTCTTGCTTACGATAAGAGTGCAGCCTTAATCTTTACAGAATATATGGCAATGATGGAGTTATGGGTACTTATTGCTTATTATGTTTCAAAAATGCTGGGAAGATTATTTCTATTCTTTGGCAGAAGTCCGGAAAATGGATTAACTTTCAGATGATCTAAGGTTGTTTTATAAGAAAGGAAAATCATAAGGCTGTTGACTTTTAAGTCTTACAGATGTAATATTAAGATTAGAAAGCGGCACTTTCATAAAAGGGGGCGTTGTTCCATAATTTTTTTGTTGCTTTGCGGCACAAACATATTGTGTAAATCGGATAAATATATTTTTTTGTCCATAAATCTTACAAGTGTAATATTTAAAGATGTAAAGCAGGAGTAAATAAATGATAAATGCCAAGAGGGAAAAGCCGGTCAGAATTAAGCCGGTTGCGGCAGAACAAATCAGGACAAAGCAGGCCGCGGCAAAACCGATCAAGACAAAGCCGTTTATGATAAAACTGTCCATAAACAAGCAGGCAAAGAGCAGAAAGGAGCTGTCATTCATGGAAATAGAAAAAACTATGCTAAAAATCTTCACATTTTTTTGCCGCTTCCGTAAAGAGACCATTCCGGCAGCCGGTCTGATCTTTATGCTGGTCCTTTCCGGCTGCAGCGGTCTGTCCGGGGAAGAGGGAAAGAACCTTGGAAGCGAAAACAGCGGGCAGATTTTGGAAGGAGAGCATGAAACCCCATCTGCTTCGGACGATCGGGATGTGTCCAATGAAGTCTTAAAGCTTTGCGGAGACCTTTATGAAAAAGCGGCAGCAGAAAATAAGCCGGATGACCCGGAAACAGTCCGCAGTATTGTAAACCGGCTGGGGGAGAAGGGCTATACGGCTGTCGATCATAAAAACCAGATCGATATGACTGAGCCATGGCGGATAATCGGATTTTGCGAGAAGGCGGGAAAAAAGGAAGAAGGGGAGCTTACCGTCATAGAAGTAAATGATTCCGGCGGATTTTCATGGTATGATTTCCGGACAAAGGACGGAGAGGTGGATGTGGTCAAAAGCTGTTACCGCTATGAAAACGGGGAAATGAAAAAGGTCTTTGAAGGCAGTTATACTGCGGACTCCTGGGAGTACACAAAAGAGGGATATTTTATGTTTTCAGGCGTTTACTTTTCAGAGGAAACGTATGTATTGACGCTGAGCGAGGGGGAGGAACATGCTGCATTCAGGGTACAGCCTTTAGACGAAAAATGCAGGGAATTAAACCGTCGGTATCTGCTTCCTGTGGGTTATAAAAAGAACAATCTGTTTTTGGAGGATTGGAGCGAGGAGGATTTTGGAAATCTGGATTTTTACGACCTTTACGATCTTTTTTATGAAAAGGTTAAGGGGAAAAACGTGCCCTATACAATGGATGATGATCTGGGAACCGGGGCGGTTTATCAGATCCCCCAAAATGAATTTGAGCAGGTCATTATGGCTTATTTTAAGATTGACAAAGAAACGCTGCGCTCCAAAACGGTTTATGATGCGGAGAATGAAACCTATGAATATAAACCCAGGGGATTTTATGAAACCGAATATTTTGAATATCCCTATCCGGAGGTGGTGGGATATGAGGAAAACGAAGACGGGACAGTGACCCTTACCGCCAACGTCGTATTTCCTTATGAGGGGATATCAAAAGTCTACGCCCATGAGGTTGTAGTCCGGCCTATGGAGGACGGAAGCGTACAATATGTATCAAACAGAGTGATCCCTTCCGAAAATAATTATGAGGAAACCTGGCATACGCCCCGCCTGACGGAGGAGGAATGGGAAAGGCTGTATGGAGATAAAAAAAGCGGGATCGGTGCAAACGGAACACGTGAGGGGACTGCAAAGGGGGCGTTGAAAGGAAATGTGGCGGGAGATGCAGAAGGGGAGTCAAAAGAAAATGTGGCGGGAACTGCAGAAGGGGAGTTAAAAAGAAGCACTGGAAGGGAAGTAAAAGAATGCCTGTTCACAGAGGAGGAAAAGCGGCAGCTACAGGATCAGGCCATGGAGGCGGCTGGCGCGGTATGGGAAGTCTATCAGGATAAGGAAACCGCAGACGCTTCAGAATTCGGCGGTATCAATAATTTTACGGATAAAGAGTGTCAGGAAGTGGTTTTCCTTCTTGGCCGGGCAGGCTATATCAGTGTGGCAGAGAACTGTAACATGGAAAATCCGGAAGGGATAGAGGATTTTTATTCTGCCTATCTGCAAAAGCGTGACGCCATGTTTACCATATATGATGTAAATTATGACGGAGGGATCGGCGCGTTTACTTTTATTTACAGAAAAGGCAGGCTGCAGACTTATTATGTGGGGATCGGTTTTAAAGAAGGCGGGGAACCCTGGATCAGGAGTACTCTGGTAAGCGATGTGGAAGAGATCAAATTAACGCAAAAGGGATATTTCATTTATGCCTATGAAGAACTGATCCCCCATTCCACTCTGCGGCAGTACTGGCGGATAAACCCCCTGTCTGACCGATGCAGGGAATTGACAAAAAAATACATAACGGGATTGAGTTATGTAAACTATAACATGCTTGTAACAAACTGGGACGCCGATAATGTGGAGGATATTTTAATGCCCTGCATGTTTGAGGATATTTACCGGATCCATACCGGAAAGGTTTTCAGAACGGCGGACCGGGAAATTCCCGCCGGATTATATGAGGAGATTATGACGGCCTATTTCCCGGTATCCATAGAAAAGCTGAGAAAGCGATGCGGATACAATGAAAAAACCGACAGTTACCCTTATGAAATGATATTTGCAAGTCCTTATCCGCCCTTTGGGGAAGTGGTGGATTATAAAGAAAATAAGGACGGGACCATTACCCTTACGGTGGACGGCGTATGGCCCGATTACAATTCGGACTGCGCTTTTACCAACAGGATCGTTGTAAAGCCATTTGCGGACGGAACATTCAGATATCTTTCCAATTCCATAGAGAAAAAGGAAATGGACATTCCGGTTGTGGCGGAAATGATGGATTCCCGTGTTTCCATAGTAACAGGGACAACGGACCGTGACATGGAAGCATGGGAAAAGGGTTATGACCTTCCCGTAAACAGCCGGGAAAAAAAGGAAGCGGAAGCGGACTGTAAAAGAGCCATGGAGCTTGTTTCGGATATTTACGTCAGGGCTAATAAGGGACAGTCAACCAATGCTGCCCTTTCGGATGAAACGCTTTTTGAAATGCAGGGAAGGATCGTAAAGACGGGGCGGCCGGTAAGCGTTCCGGTGCTTTACTCTGACATGGGAAATTACCGGAGGATGGATAGATTCTTAAAAAGATGTTTAAATGGCAAAAGCGGTTCCATAGTGGGGTACAGGGTCTGCTCCGACGGAGGGATCGGAAGGAATAAATACATTTTTGACGGGGAGGATATGTATATTTTAAGCACAAAAGGAATGTGGGATGAAAGAAATGAATTCCGGCTGTGCGATATTTCCTGCTGCCGGATCAGGAAGTGGAGCTATACGGATAAAGGGTGGTTCGGTTATGAAGTATGCGTGCCCGAACCGCCGGAGGTCACTGAGATCGTGGATGGAGCCTGTCTTATAAAGATCAGCCCTATGCCTGAAGAATGGCGGAGCTTGTCTTTACAGTGCCTTGGAGGAATCGGCTATCAGGGCAATAATCTCCTATGTTCCGACTGGGATGAGGAGCACATGGAAGATTTGGACTACAGCGGGATCTATGAATATCTGTATGGAATGAAATATGGAGAAAGGTTTTATTGTGAGAGCGCTTCCTTAAGGATACCTCGGGAAGAGTTTGAAAGCCTGATTATGGAATATCTTCCCGTAACGGCAGAAGAGCTCCAAAAATATGCGGCCTTTCATGAAGAGGACGGGACCTATGAATGGGCGGGGTTAGGGTGCTCTAACTATGCGCCCACCTTTTTTGGGACCTCTGTGCCACAGGTCGTCGGTGTCAAGAAAAATGAAGACGGGACCCTTACCTTAACGGTGGATGCGGTATGCGATATGGTCTTTTATGACGATGCGGTCATAACCCACGAGCTTACGGTAGGGTTTGCAGAGGACGGCAGCTTTCGGTATCTTGGCAATAAGATCCTGTATGGAGGGTTGGAAGATATTCCCGATTATCAGTACCGTATCAGCAAAACCCGGGAAATTCAGTCATGAACCGGTAAAGAATGTTCGTCTTTCCAGATGCCCATATCCGATAAGACGGACAGGGTTATCCCGGCGGCATTGCTCCCGTTGGCGTCTTTATCGGATCCGATATTGGCGGCAAAAAACCAGGTATTGTCCGCAGTCTCGATATAGCCTATAAACCATCCGTTCACATCCTTTTCATCCACGCGGCCGGTACCGGTCTTTCCGTAGAATTTTCCGGCTTCAAGGGAGGCGATGCATATGGAATCCTTTACGGCACGGGTATTTTCGGGAGAAAATCCGAAGCCGTTATTCTGCAGCTTTATTAAGAGTTCAACCTGTTCTATGGGGGAGATCTTTAAGGAGGATTCCATCCAGTAGGAGGGAAAGCCGCCTCTTATATTTTCGTTGCCGTATCCGATCTTATGAATATAGCGGTAAACGAGAGAGTTTGTAAGCCGTTCGTCAAGGGCTTGAAAATACCAGTTCACAGAGGAGCGCATTGCAGACTCCAAGGTCTGGTCAGAATTCCATGCTTCAAAGGGATAGGTTTCTCCGTTCCATGGGATGAAGGAATCTCCCGGTGTAATGATGCCTTCCTCCAATCCGAATAAAGCATCATATATCTTGTAGGTGGAATCCGGAGAGACCCGTAAGGCGGCATGCTCCATATTATATATGGAAAAGGCGTCATTTTCCAGATCATATAGAACAAAGCTCCCTTCGTATTCCCCGAAATAGGAAGAAAGGTCCACATAGGTAATATTTCCGGAAAAGTCCTTCCAAAAATAGTGATCCTTTTGCGCTCCATATGTTGACAATGCCGGAGAGAGGCCCAAAAGAAGGATAAGGATCAGGGTAAATGCAGTCCTGCTTTTCAGTTTTTTAAAAAAGGTGGGTCTTTCATAAGAGGCGATATTGATTATGCGCCGTTTTATCTGCTTTCCGCTTTCTCCAAGTCCCGATGTAAAGGGGAGCGGGGAAAGCTTTTCGGCAAAGCCGATCAGTGTATTTCCGTAATCGGCATATTCTTCTTCCCTGAGCAGTTTTAAAACGGAAGCGTCGCAGGCAAGCTCCCTGTCGCCACGCATTTCCTTTAAGGCAGGCCGGATTACGGGATTGAACCAGTAAAGGATTCCGGCAAGGTTCATAAAAAGATTGGCAAAGGCGTCCTTGTATTTGTAGTGCTGCAATTCATGCAGGAGTATGTAGCGCAGTTCGGATCCGGTACAGTCTGAGATCAGGGAGATCGGCAGGAAGACACAGGGATCAAAAAGCCCCGTCATAACGGGAGACTTTAAAAATGCGGTACTGTAAACGGGAATGGGTTTTCTGATGCCCGCCTCCTTCAGGCATTGTCCGTATAGGTTGTAAACATCCGGATTCTGGAGGGGAAGGGCGGATTTTTTGAGTATGCGCAGATACAGGGCGGATCTTACTGTCAGGATTGTCATGACAAGGATCCCCAGGATCCATATTCCAAACAGCACCAGTCCGACAGCGGAGGATGTTTTTGCGTCTACGGAAAGGGCAAGGTCATTGATAAAGCCCCTATCTGCCGCAACGCCATCGGAATACGTTTTAACGATTCCCGTGGCGGGAAAGGAAGGAGAGCAGCTTAAGTTCTTCAGCCATAAAAATATACGGGAAAATGAAAGGGGACGTAAAGGGATAAAGGGAACGGCTAAAAGTCCCAGCAGTATCAGCCACAAATTGTACTGCAGACGGGGAGAAAGGCAGTTTTTTAATAAGAGCCTGAGAATGAAAAGAAGTCCGGTCATGCCGATGACGATCATGTTGCACAGAAGGAAGCGTATCATAAAATCAGCCATGGGGATTTTCTCCTTTTTGGAAACTTTTGGAAAGAAGGGAACGCAAGGCTTCGATCTCCTCCTCCGACAGCCTGTCGTTTTCGATATAGGAAGAAACCATGGAGGCGATATTCCCGTTGTAAAAACGCGCCAGAAAGGAATTGCTTTCCTGACCGATATATTCGTCCTCCCTGACAAGAGGGGTATAAACAAATACCCGGCTCTGTTTCTCATAAGTGAGGGCGCCTTTGTTTACAAGGCGTTTGATCAAAGTCTGTATGGTCTTGGGGCTCCAGGAAGTGGTTTTTAACAGTTTTTCCGTTATATCATTGGTGCTGATGGGCGCGTGTTTCCATACGATCTTCATCACTTCGAATTCGGCTTCGGATATTTGGGGTAAATGTTTGCTCATGTAAAATACCTCTCAAAATCTTACAAATGTAATAAGAATATTATAGAGCCTGTCTTCCGGATTGTCAATTCGGGAAGGCGTGTTATGAAATGAGTGTTTTGTGTTATGATAAAAAGAAAGAAATGCGGTCAACACCGCAAGAATCATAAAACCTCTTTTTTCAGAGCATGTTATCATTCCATCAAAAAGGAGAGAGCACAATGAGCCGGCAAAGTATCTGCAGTATAAAGGGGACCATTTCATATATCGAGGAGCATTTGGACGAAAAACTGGACCTTGATACAGTGGCAGGCGCCATGCATTATTCCAAATACCACCTGCACAGGACTTTTACAGCCGTAACGGGCACGACCATCCATGACTATATTTTCAGGAGACAGCTGACGGAAGCGGCAAAGCTTCTGGTGTTTTCGGAAAAGTCCATTCTGGATATTGCCCTTTCCTGCGGTTATGAGAGCAGGCAGGCCTTTACGGCGGCATTTAAGGACATGTACAAGCTGCCGCCTGCAAAATTCCGGGAAAGGCAGGAATTTTACCCGCTGCAGCTGCGGTATGTTTTGCAGGAGACTGCGGGGAATGCGGATATTAAAAAATCGGATATCCGGTTTGCCGAAGAAGGGGATATTCCCGCATGGATGGAGCTGGTAAGACTGGTCATAGACGGCTATCCTCATTTGGATGAAAAAGAGTATATGCAGGATTTGAAGGAGCGCATCAAACAAAAACGGGCGCTGATCCTTTTATGGCCGGGATTAAAGGACAGGGCTGCGGGCGTGATGGCATTTTCTTATGAAGCCGGAAGCATAGACTTTTTTGGTATCCATCCTCAATACCGGGGCAGCAGTGCGGCAAAGCTGTTTCTTGACAAGCTTATGGAAGAAATCCTGCCGGGACAGGAAATCTGTACCACCACCTACAGGGAAGGGGACAGAGCGGATAACGGCCACAGAAAGGCTTTGATGAAGCTGGGATTTGCGGAAAAAGAATTATTATTTGAATTTGGTTATCCCACCCAGAAATTTGTGCTTTCCTCCGTAAATGAGGAGGATTGTGATGAAAAAGGAAAACAACAGGCTGGCAAAGAATTTTAGGGGAGTCAGCCTTTTTCTTTTTGCTCTGCCTGCCATGGTAATGATGGTGTTTCAGGGATTGTATACCATTGTGGACACGGTTTTTGTAGCCCGTTTTGTGAATACGGACGCCCTTTCGGCAATTAACATCGTTACCCCCGTGCTCAGTCTGACGGTGGGACTTGGAACCATGCTGGCAGCAGGAGGAAACGCTGTGATTTCCCGCAATATGGGAGAAGGATACGGGCAGCTTGCAAAAGAGAATTTTACGTTGATCATTTTGTCCGGCGCAGTTTCCGGCATGGTACTTGCCGGAGCAATATTTACATGGATGAAGGAACTATTGTTTTTTCTTGGGGCAAAGGGCATTTTATATTCCTATGCAGGAGATTATCTGGGCGTTCTGCTTTTCTTTCTTCCAGCCTATATGCTCCAGACCATATTTGCCAATCTGTTTGTGACGGCGGGGCATCCGGGTCTTGGCACGGTTTTATCTGTGGGTTCGGGAGTGCTGAATATCGTACTGGATTACGTTTTTATTATTATTTGTCATATGGGAATAAACGGAGCGGCTTTGGGAACCGGATTGGGAGTATCCTTTACGGTCATTGGAGGGATTGTTTTCTTCAGGCCGGAGAGAATGAAAAGGGAGCGGACTCTATGTTTTTGCAAAACTCCTTTCAGAAAGGAGGTTCTTTTGGAAAGCTGCATAAACGGCAGCTCGGAAATGGTGGGACAGCTTTCGGCGGCAGTTACCACTCTGCTTTTTAATTTATCCATGTTGAGACTGGCGGGGAAAGACGGCGTTGCGGCAATTACGATCATGAACTATCTGCAGTTTCTTTTCCACGGGCTTTATATCGGATTTTCCATGGGGACGGCGCCGGTCATAGGCTATCATTATGGGATGTCTATAAGCGAAAAAGAAAGCGCTCCTGATGATTCGGACGGTCATTCTTCAAAACGCCTTTATGGGATCATCGGCTTGTGCATGAGGTTTGTTTTAGCGGCTTCTATAGGCGTTTTTCTGTTATCGTTTCTAGGTTCGGAAATGCTGGTGGGAATGTTTGCCGGAAAGTCGAAAACGGTGTATCAGCTGACGGCAGGAGGGATGAAGATTTTTTCCTTCAGTTTTTTATTCAGCGGACTGAATATTTTTATATCGGCTATGTTTACAGCCTTATCCAACGGAAAAGTGTCTGCGTTTTTATCTTTTTTCAGGACCTTTGTATTATTGACGGGGGCAATTCTGATCCTGCCCCGCTTCCTGGGGATAACGGGAGTGTGGCTGGCGGCTCCGGCGGCGGAGTTTACGGGAGCGCTGTTTTCGCTGGGGACGATTTTGAAGGCAGAAAGAAAAATCCGTTGACAGTTCCGTATGGATAGGAGTATACTGAAATAAGTTAGTTACTACTAACAAAAATTAGTGGCCATATTTTAAAACAAGTAGTTAGATGCAGCTAATACAAATTAGCTGTGCGGGAATTTGGATTTTATGTATAATTGGATAAATACGGATTTTTAGCAGATCACAGGGCGGAGGAAATCCGGTATGGCGGCAGGAAATGCCATATGCGGCAGAACATGTAAAATCAGAGACGGACTGAGGGAGAAAAAGCAATGTATTTGGAAGTGAGCAACTTAAAGAAAAGCTACGGCGAAGGCGGAAGCTATGCAGAGGTATTAAAGGGCGTTACCGTGTCGGTGGAGAAAGGCGTTATGTGCGTGATCCAGGGCGCCAGCGGTTCCGGTAAATCTACCCTTTTAAACTGTATCGGCGGACTGGATCTGATGGATTCCGGTTCCATTAAAGTGGATGGCAAGGAAATTTTCGGTCTGTCCCAGGAAAAGCTGTCCGATTACAGGAGGGAAAATCTGGGATTTATTTTCCAGTTTTACAATCTTGTGCCGAATCTGACCGTAAAGGAAAACATTCAGGTGTGCGAATACCTTTCCGACCATTCCATGGATATAGATGAGCTGATGGAAACTTTGGGGCTTACGGAGCATCAGAATAAGTTCTCTTCCCAGCTTTCCGGAGGGCAGCAGCAGAGATGTGCCATTGCAAGGGCGCTTATTAAAAATCCAAAGCTTCTTTTATGCGACGAGCCTACAGGGGCCCTGGATTCCAAGACCTCGCGGGATATTTTAGTACTTCTTGAAGAGGTAAACAGAAAGTATGGCACGACCATGCTGATCGTTACCCACAACAATTCCATCAAAAACATGGTGGACCAGGTAATCTTTTTAAAAGACGGACAGATAAAGAAAAACTACCGCAATGAGCAGAAGGTGCCTGCGGCAGAGCTGGAGGATTTGTAAGGATGCAGAAAATTTTGAGAAAACGGATCCTCCGGGATCTTAGGGAAAATCTGTTCCGGTATATCGCCCTTGGCC